>OIYX01000470.1_pt1 | contig 14527 bp, 15 predicted proteins | sample 1588431 | NCBI WGS metagenome assembly OIYX01 (sample SAMN03283241) | human gut metagenome | biome: human-associated habitat; material: feces | host: Homo sapiens | place: Peru | collected 2012
TCGGAGGAAGGCAGGCTCGTGGGCGTGGTGACGCTCTCGGATATAGCAAAAGCGCCGCACGGCGGCCAAGAGGCTGCGGCGGCGCTCTGCGAGATCACGTCGAATCTTTCGAGCCGATAGTGCTCAGGGCAGGGAAATGCACGTCATGGGATTGATCGTCTCACCGTTGAGGAACACGGTGAAGTGGAGGTGCGGGCCGGTGGAGTTGCCGGTGGAGCCGACATAACCGATCACGTCGCCCTGCGCGACCACCTGACCCTCATAGACGTTCAGCGCGGATTGGTGAGCATAGAGGGTGGAGAAGCCGTCGCCGTGGTTGATGACAACATGGTTTCCGTAGCCGTTGCCCCAGCCGACGCACGCCGTCGTGACGACGCCGGATTTGGCGGCGAAGATCGCCGTGCCCGTGACGTTGTGCAGACGCGTCACGCCGGAGATCGGATGCACGCGGTAGCCGTAAGGAGAGGTCATGCACTGATAGCCGTTGAGAGACACCGGGAAAATGAACCCGGCCTCCGTCACGACCGTCACGGTGCCGTTTTGCTTCTGGAGCCGGTTGAGCGCCTCCTCGCGTTCGGCGATCTCCTTTTCCAGCTCGTCCATGTCGTTTTGAATGCGCTCCTGCTCCTCAACCAGATCCTGACGGCTGGCAATCAGCTCGGAAATGGCCTGATCGGATTCGGCGCGCTTCTGCTCCAGCGCCTCCTGCGCGGCGGCCTGCTCGACCTTCTTTTCCTCGAGCATGGCCTTCTGCTCCGTGAGGGATTCCTTCGCCAGAAGCACCTGCTCGGCATTTTCCCGGATCTGTCCGAGCATCCGCTGGTCGCTGGCGGCGATCTCCTCGACCATGGTCTTGCGCATCAGCATATCCTCAAAGCTGGCGGAGTGAAACAGCACCTGCCAATAGCTGATGTTGCCGCGCTCTTGTAAGGAGCGCATACGCAGGCGGAACTTCTGCATCAGTGTGTTTTGCTTTCCGGTCAGCTCGTCCAGCTCGGCCTGCTTTTCGGCGACGAGAAGATTATACTGGTGGATCTGCGCCTCCAGATTTTCAACCTCCTGCCGGGCAAGCTCAAGGTCGTTGTCGATGCGCATCTTTTCCTCGGCAAACGAGAGCGTTTGAGCGTCGTTTTCGTCGATCTGATCCTCGATCTGCTGCTGCTGCTGCTCAATGCGCTCGGCCTCTTCCTTCAGGCGGTCGATCTCGTCCTGAATGTCGGACGAATTTTCGGCGGCGACGGTCGGAAGCATCGTGCACAGCGCGGCGAGCACGAGCAGCAGCGCAATGAGACGACGGATTTTAACAAAATTCATGGGTATCCTCCTATCTGCGAAAGATAGCTAATGCTAAGCATAGCACAATTCGTCGAAAAATGCAAGCATTGCGACCGAAAAACCGCAGGCATCAGCGCAAAAGCGCGTCATATTCGGCCTCGGTGCAGAATTTGACCGTCAGGCGGTTCGGCAGACAGACGATTGGTGCGCCGGAGCTTGCCGCGCCGTGGCGCACGCAGTCTTGCGTCGGGCAGGAGGCGGCCGTCACAGCGGCCTTGCCGTCCTTCACGGTGACAAGGTTCCACCCGTTGTCGCTCTCGATGCGGTACTCGCCGTCGACGGAAAGGGAGACGCGCCGAACCAGCTTGCCGTCAGAATAGATCTCGATGGCCTGCGCCTCGGGCGCGCAGCGCGCAAGAAGAAGCGCCGCCGCGCCGCTCAGCAGCGCGAGGGCCAGAAAAAGAAGGATCCAGTGCTTTGTCTTCATGGCTCAATCACCTGAAAGTCGCAGCCGCTCAGAATGTCTGCGGCGCCCCTTGTCGCGTAGATTTCTCCGCTCTCCAAAACAAAAACCGCTTCGAAGCTCTGCTCCTGCCGCCAGAATGCACAGGCCTGCTCCAGCCCCATCACAAACAGCGCCGTCGAATAGCAGTCGGCCAGCAGCCCGTCGTCGGCCAGCACTGTGACGGAGGCAAGGCCGGTTTGTGCCGGCCGGCCGGTTTTCGGGTCGAGAATGTGGTGGTAGCGCACGCTGTCGCGCTCAAAATAACGCTGATAGCCGCCGGAGGTCACGACGGCCTTCGACCCGCGCACATGCAGAAGCCCGAGCGCCTGCGCCGGCTCGTCCGGGTCTGCGATCCCGATCGCCCAGTCGCTCCCGTCCGGCTTGCTGCCGAGAGTCTGCACATTCCCGCCGAGCTGGAGCAATGCGGCGCTCACGCCGCGCGCCGCGAGCAGCTCCGCGCAGCGTTGGGCGGCGTAGCCCTTGGCCGCTGCGCCGAGGTCGAGCATCGTCCCGGTGTCGAGCGTGGCCGTGTCGCCGCACAGCGTGAGGCGATCCATGCCGACCGTCTCCAGCGCAGCGCGAAGCTCCGCATCGGTCGGGACGCGCTGCGTGTCCGTGGTGAAGCCCCACGCGCGGACAAGGGCATAGACCGTCGGGTCAAAGCAGCCGCCGGTCTTCCGGCTCAGCTCCGCGCAGCGCCGCAGAAGCGCCGCCGTTTCGTCGGAAAGCTGCGCCGTGCCGACGCGGTTCAGCTCGGCCAGCTCGCCGGAGCCGGTCACGGAGAGAGCGGCGTCGAGCCGGTTGACCTCCTGCGCGACGGCGGTCAGGTCGTCCTGCGCGCCCCAGACGCGGACGGACATCAGGGTGTCCATGGCAAAAAAATCCTCGGAAACGGGCGCGCGGAAGCGCGAGCATCCGCCAAGGAGCAGGCACAGCGTCAGCAAGCAGCAGCAAAGTCGTTTCATGGCAACCTCAAAAGCGTATTTTTCGACCTTCATTATAACAAAAACCGAAAAAAATAGCAAATAGTATTTGACAAATGCGTTTGGAAATGATAAACTATACAGGCCGCATTGAAGAGGCTTTCAAGCTGAGGGAACTCACGCCTCCAGAGCGAGACTACAAAAAAGGTAGGTGCAAACAGAATGCAGGCAGTTATCGTTACCGGTGGCAAGCAGTACAGCGTCAAGGAGGGCGACATCATCTATGTCGAGAAGCTCGGCGCCGAGGCTGACGCAACCGTAACCTTCGATCAGGTGCTGGCAGTCGTGGACGGCGAGAATTCCAAGTTCGGTGCTCCCGTCGTGGCAGGCGCTTCCGTCGAGGCGAAGGTCCTGAAGAACGGCAAGTCCAAGAAGATCACCGTCTTCAAGTATCGCCCGAAGAAGGACTCCAAGTCCATCCGCGGCCACAGACAGCCTTACACGAAGGTGCAGATCGAAAAGATCGCTCTGTAATGATCCGGGTAGAGCTTTTCGATCAGAACGGAAGGATCAGCGGATTCTCCGTGTCGGGGCACAGCGGCTATGCAGAGGCGGGACATTGTGTGCGCTTCCGTCACGACCGCCGTTACATTCGCAGAATGTACCATCAACGACGTGCTTGGCAATCATTGCCGCTGCAAGGTCGACGAAAACAAAGAAATGCCCCGCGTCACCCTCACACTTCCCGCAGTCTGCGACGATGAGGACGCAGTTCAGGCGGTGCTCGGCGGCTTTGTGCTGACCGTGTGCGCGCTGCGGGACGACTATCCTGATTATATCGAAGTTATGGAGGTGTAACAAATGCTGAAAATCGGTTTTCAGTTCTTCGCTCATAAGAAGGGCGGCGGTTCCACTAAGAACGGTCGTGATTCCGAGTCCAAGAGACTGGGCGTGAAGCGCGCGGACGGCCAGTTCGTTCTCGCGGGCAACATTCTCGTTCGCCAGAGAGGCACGCACATTCATCCGGGTACCAACGTCGGTATCGGCAGCGACGACACCCTGTTCGCCAAGGTTGACGGCCACGTCAAGTTCGAGCGCAAGGGCAAGGATCGCAAGCAGTGCTCCGTCTACGCGGTGGAGCAGTAAGATGCAATACGGAATCCCGAACATAAGACCCTTATGTTCGGGATTTTTTTATCGGGAAGAAACGGAGAAAGCTGATGTTTGTAGATAAAGTTAAAATATACGTCAAGGCCGGCAACGGCGGAAACGGCGCCGTGGCGTTCCACCGCGAGAAATATGTCGCGGCGGGCGGGCCGGACGGCGGCGACGGCGGCCGCGGCGGCAACATCGTCCTGCGCGTGAACGACAATCTTTCCACGCTGATGGACTTCCGCTACAAGCGCAAGTATTCCGCGCCCAACGGCATGGACGGGCAGGGCAGCCGCTGCTCCGGCAAGCGCGGCGAGGATCTGGTCATTCAGGTGCCGCGCGGCACGGTCGTGCGAGACGCCGAGACGAACGAGGTCATCAAGGATATGTCCGACGACGCGGATTTCGTCCTGTGCAAGGGCGGCCGCGGCGGCTGGGGCAACAAGCATTTCGCCACGCCGACGCGTCAGGTGCCGCGCTTTGCAAAATCCGGCCTTCCCGGCGAGGAGCACGAGGTCATCCTCGAGCTGAAGCTGCTGGCTGACGTCGGTCTGGTCGGCTTTCCGAACGTCGGCAAGTCGACGCTGCTGTCCGTCACGTCGAACGCGCGGCCGAAGATCGCAAATTACCATTTCACCACGCTCTATCCGAATCTCGGCGTGATCTATGTCGAGGAGGGCGTGTCCTTCGTCATGGCCGATATTCCCGGCATCATTGAGGGCGCGGCCGAGGGCGCGGGTCTGGGGCATGATTTCCTGCGGCACATCGACCGCTGCCGTCTGCTCGTGCACATCGTCGACGTCTCCGGAAGCGAGGGGCGCGACCCGATCGAGGATTTTGAAAAGATCAATGCCGAGCTTGCCGAGTACTCCCCGGAGCTTGCCGCGCGGCCGATGCTCGTTGCGGCGAACAAGTGCGACCTGCTGCCCGAGGGCAGCGACAATCTCGAGCGGCTGCGTCAATATGTGACGGAGCGCGGCTATGAATTCTTCGAAATTTCCGCCGCCACGACGCAGGGCACGCGCCGCCTGACGCAGGCGATCTCCGCGCGCCTGCGCGACCTGCCTCCGGTCACGGTCTATGAGCCGGAATATGTCAAGCCGCTGCCCGAGGCGGGCGAGGCGGACGCGCTCACGATCGAGCACATGGACGATCTCTGGGTCGTCTCCGGCCGCTGGCTTCAGCAGCTCATCAGCGATATCAACTTTGCCGATTATGAATCGCGGATGTACTTCGACCGTCAGCTCCGCAAGAGCGGTCTGTTCGAGCGGCTCGAGCAGATGGGCATCGAGGACGGCGACACCGTCAGCATCTATGATTTCGAATTTGACTACGAGCGCTGATGCGGATCTCGGATGAAACGGCTTTGCAAGGAATCGAAAATCTCATGTGCTTCGCGCAGAATTTAGGATAAAATTCGTCAAAAAACCGCGTATTTTCAGTTTGTTTTGTTTCTATTCATATTCTATTCATAATTATCAAGTATACTGCAGATGTAAGGAAGAGGTGAGCCGCAACGCCGAATCCTTGCAGTCCATCTTTTCATTTATCTCTCTTTTATTTTCTCTCTCTCATTTCTGTTGCGAATGCCCGGTCTTCCAACCCCCTCGGAAGGCCGGGTATTTGTATCCCTATGCGCCTGAAACGGGCTGCGCGGAGAATTGCCTCTGCGCAGCCCGTTTTGCATTGGTCAGTCGGAGATCTCGACGACGCCGTTTTCCATGATCGTGACGGTCATGCCGTCCTTGACGCTTTCGAGGAATTCGTCGCCCAGCCCGTCGACCGTCGGCATACTGTTGGGCGTCCAGACCGAGGCGAGGATCGCGCCGGCTGCGGCCAGCGAATCGATCGGCTTAGAGAACAGCAGCGCCCCGGGGTTGCAGTTGATGACGGCGGAATTAAACAGCACCATGCCGCCTGTGGTCGAGCCGATGGTCTGCGGCAGGCAGAGCGCCACGCCGACCGTGCTCTTTCCATAAAGCTCGGGGTTGTTCTGGTCGGTGCAGACGTTCTTGCCCTCCTTGCAGCCCTTGTAGGAAGCAAGGGTATTAAAGCCCGCGTGGGAGACGAGCGCCTTGAGCGTGGCCGTTCCGGGCACGACGACGCGCCCCTGATATTGCTTTTTCATCGCTTGGCACCTCCTGTGATCTGGTCGAGAATTTCTGCGTCGGAATAATAGCGCGAGGTGGTGTAGGTGCGCAGCTTGTTGGAGTTTGTGATGACCGGCATCGTGGCGCACTGCGGATTGTTCATGTACATCAGCGGGCAGATATAGGAGAGTACCACGCCCATGGAGCGAAGCCTTGCAAAGCGCTCCGTTTTGCGGAATTCCTCCAGAACGGCCGGCGCAGTCGTGAAGACGGTGGGAATGGCGACCTTTTTGCGGCCGGCGGCCTTGAGCCTTTGCTCGAGGCGATCCGTCCAGTCGTTGAGCTGAGAGAAGGTGAGGTGCGGGCAGCCGATGAAGCAGAGCTTCGGCTTGGCGTCCGGCTTCTTCCAGATGACGGGGTAGCTCTTGCGCACGCGCTCCAGCTCGGCGTCGTCGATGACATAGGTCTGCACGTTTTCCTTCAGCAGATAGGCGCCCTGCTCGACGGCCTCAGGCGTCAGATTTTCCACATGATACAGGCCGACCGAGCCGTTGGAGGCCGTCGCTGCGCCGAAATCCTTGAGATAGGCGCAGGTCGCGTCGTCCAGCTCCGTTCCGAGCCAGCGGTCAAGCCCGCGGATATAGGGCACGTCCTCGAGCACCTTCATCCCGACGGCCGAGCCGAGAAGCTGCGCCTCGGGCTTTTTGGTGGTCTTGATCTCGACGATCCACGAGGCCTTGCGCCCCTCGTCGGTCAAAAGGCCGAAGTAGGGAACATAGCCGACGATCGAGCCGAACATTTCGATGATGCCCGAGTTGCGGTTGCAGCGCGCGCCGAGCACGGAGTTTGCAAAATTCACCGCGCTCGATTCCGCCCACGAGAGCACGTCGCCCTTCTTCGGCCGGTTGCCGACCTCGGGGAAATAGCAGGCGCAGGTGAAGGCGTCGTCGCTGAGCAGGCCGATCTGCTCGAGCTGCTTTTCATAGCGCTTCTGCGGGCCGTACATGACCTTGAAGAACAGATTTTGGATCAGATTTGCCGGGACGTTTTTGTCCACCGGGCGCGGATCGGCGGAGAATTTTTGCTTCGCCGTCACGCCGGCCTCGACGAGCTGATCCATCAGGTCAAAGACGCCTTGGATCAGAAAAATGCCGAAGCTCGTGACGATGTGGCCGTAGTCCGAGGTGATCGGAACCATCTTCGTTGCGCCGAAGGTCTCGCCGTACATGACGAGGGTCTTCATGATCTTGGCCATGACCTCGCCCTGCTCGCCGTCTAAGATCGCCTGTTGTTCCTTTGTCAGTTCCATGAGCCTTTTCCTCCTATTACAGCTTCATTGCAACGTCCCACGCGCGCCAGATGACGGTGCGCAGGTTGCCGACGGCGTTGCAGTCGCCGACAAGATGAATGTGCTTGCTCGCAGGGGCAAGCGGCGCGGGCTGATAGCCCACGGAGAGCAGCACCGTGTCGCCGTCGATGGGGAAGGTATTGCCGTCCTTGCCGCGCACGAGCACGCCCGTGTCGGTGATCTCGGCAAGCGCGGTCTCAAGATGTACCTCGACCTCGTGCAGCGCAAAGAAATCGCGCAGGTAGGACGAGTTGGCAAGGCAGACGCCCTTGACGGCGATGAGATCGTTTTTCATCTCGACGATCACGGGCGTCTTGCCCTTTTGATAGAGGTCGAGGGCAATCTCGCAGCCGGTCAGACCGCCGCCGATGATGATGACTCTTTGGCCGACCTCTGCGCGGCCGAGCAGATAGTCGCAGGCTTCAATGGCGCGCTCTGCGCCCTTGACGGGCAGGCGGCGCGGGCGGCTTCCCGTTGCGATGACGATCTCGTCGGCCGTCAGCTCGCGCAGGGCGCGGATCTCGGTGTTGAGCTTCACGTCCACGCCGAGGTCGCGCATTTCTTTTTCATACCAGCCGATCAGGTCGCGATCCTTTTCCTTGAAGGACGGTGCGGCCGCCGCGATAAAGACGCCGCCGAGCCGGTCGGATTTTTCATACAGCGTGACCTTATGCCCGCGCAGCGTGAGCACGCGCGCGGCCTCCATGCCGCCGATGCCGCCGCCGATGACGGCAATTTTTTTCGGCTTGTCCGTGCGGCTGAGGAAGTATTTTTTCGACTGCATCGTCTCCGGATTCAGCGCGCAGCGCGCCATACCGGCGTTGTCGGAAAGCGTCTGGTCGTTGCCGACGCCGTTATAGTGCGCCATGTTGAAGCAGGCGTTGTGGCAGCAGATGCAGGGACGGATGGCGTCCTGCTCGTCGTGCATCAGCTTTGTGACCCATGCCGGGTCTGCCAGGAACTGCCGCGCGACGCCCACGGCGTCGATCTCGCCGGCGGCGACGGCCTGCGCGCCGACGGACGGATCCATGCGCCCGGCGCAGACGACGGGAATGTCGACAAATTTCTTGATGTGCTTGACCTCGGAAAGATTGCAGTTTTCGGGCATGTAGGGAGCCGGGTGCGCCCAGTACCACGCGTCATAAGTACCGTTGTCGCAGTTGAGCATATCGTAGCCGGCGTCCTGCAAATATTTCGCGGCGCGCTCGCTCTCGGCCATATCGCGGCCGACCTCGACGTATTCCTCGCCGGGCAGGGCGCCCTTTCCGAAGCCCTTGGTCTTCGAGACGACGGAGTAGCGCAGCGAGACGGGAAAGTCCTTGCCGCAGACCTTCTTGATGGCCTGCACGATCTCGACCGGGAAGCGGTAGCGGTTTTCAAACGAGCCGCCGTATTCGTCGGTGCGCAGGTTGGTATATTTCATGGTGAACTGGTCGAGCAGATAGCCCTCGTGAACCGCGTGGATCTCCACGCCGTCGACGCCGGCGTCCATGCAGAGCTTGGCCGTCTTGGCGAAGGCGTCGACCATCTGGCGGATCTCCTTGACCGTCAGGGGACGGGAGATGCAGCTCTCCTCCCAGCGGTTCGGCGTGGCGCTGGCGCTGGCCGTCAGATAGCTCACGTCGAGCACGGGCTTCATCACCGTGGCGAGCGCCTTGTTGTGCAGCGCCTTGACCATAATGTCGTTGATTGCGAGCGAGCGGCCGAAGCCTGCCGTGAGCTGGACAAAGAGCTTGCAGCCGGTTTTGTGGAATTCCTCCATAAATTCGCGCAGCTCGTCGAATTTTCCCTTGCCCTGATAGAGCCACTTGCCGAGCAGAATGTCGCGAATGGGGGCGATACCGGGCAGGATCAGGCCGACGTTCTGCTTCGCGCGGTCGAGCAGAAACTTGGCCGCCTCCTTGTCGAAGTGGTTCGGCTCCATCCAGCCGAAGATCGACGTGCCGCCCATGGAGGTCATGACGATGCGGTTTTTGATTTCTACCTTGCCGATCTTCCACGGGGTGAACAGCGGTTCATAAGCTTGGTTCATACTGTCTACCAGCCTTTCTTTTGGAGTACGGTTCATGCTGATCCCGGATCAAGCTCTTTTGCAGAGGATAATCGGGATCCCGCGTGCTACGCATGCGCGCATCGTGCTGAGGCACGCTGCGCCGTCTCATGCAGAATTTGACGCACCCTCGGTGCAGAAAAAGCTCGAAGCTTTTTGTCAATTCCTTTATCATTATAAACCCGATCGGCCGAAACGGCAAGCATGTTAAAATACAAAAATCGACTTTTTGCGCAGCCGCGCTTTACCGAGGCGGACACTCAGAGCGCGGCCTGCTCGATGACCGTGCGCAGCGTGCGCGCGGAACGGCGCAGACGCTCCTGCTCCTCGCCGTTGAGCGAGATCGGCACCGGCGTTTCCAGACCGTCCTGCCCGACGATCGCGGGCATACTCATGCAGACGTCGCCGACGCCGCAGCAGCCGTGCAGCATCGTCGAGACGGGCAGAATGGAGCGCTCGTTGCGCACGATGCATTCGCAGATGCGCCGCACCGACATCGCAATGCCGTAATAGGTCGCGCTTTTTTTGGAAATGATCTCATAGGCGCTGTTTCGAACCGCCTCGGCGACGGCCTCCATCGTTTCGCCCGGATGCTTCTGCCCGCGCATTGCACAAAATGCTCGCAGCGGGATGCCGGAGACGTTGGCGCTGCTCCACGCGGCGATCTCGCTGTCGCCATGCTCGCCGACGATATAGGCGTGGACGCTGCGGCTGTCAACGTGCAGATACGACCCGAGGGCGTATTTCAGGCGCGCCGTGTCGAGCACCGTGCCCGAGCCGATGACGCGGTGCTCCGGAAGGCCGCTCAGGCGGACGGCCGCATAGGTCAAAACGTCCACCGGATTCGAGACGACCAGCAGAATGCCGCCGTAGCTCCTTGCACGCAGCTCCGCGAGAATGCTCCGGTAGATCGAGACGTTTTTTTGCACCAGCTCCAGTCGCGTCTGTCCGGGCTTTTGGTTTGCGCCGGCGGTCACGATGACGATCGAGGCGTCGGCGACGTCGTCATAGTCCCCGGCACTGAGCCTCATCGGCCCTGCGAACGGGATGCCGTGACTGATGTCCTGCGCCTCGCCCTCGGCTCTTGCGCGGTCGATGTCGAGCAGCGTCATTTCCGAGAACAAACGGCTTTGCATGAGCGTGAAGGCAGTGGCCGAGCCGACAAAGCCGCAGCCGATCACGGCGACCTTTTTCGGATTGATGATGTTTCCCATGGAATGATTCCTTTCGTAAAGCGTTCCTTATAGTATGCCGCGCCTGCGGGAATTTACGCGCCGAGCCACTCGGAAAGACCGGAAAAGGCCTCCCGTGCCGCGTCGTCCGACATCGGCGTCAGCGGAAGACGCAGCTCGTTTTGACAAAGTCCCATGCGCGCCAGAGCGGCCTTGACCGGGATCGGATTGACGCGGCTGAACAGCGCGTCGATCAGCGGAAGAAGCTGCAATTGCAGATAGGCGGCCTCGTCTCGGTCGCCCCGCTGCGCCGCGTGCACCATGGCGGCGGTCTGCTCGGGCAGGAGGTTTGAAAGCACAGAGATCACGCCGTCCGCGCCGAGAGAGAGCATCGGGACGGTCTGATCGTCATTGCCGCTCCAAACGGGAAACGCTTCGCCGCAGAGCGCCTTGACCTTCGCGACCTGCGAAATGCTTCCGGAGGCCTCCTTCAGCCCTGCGATACGCGGATGTGCGCTGAGGCGGAGCGCCGTCTCCGGCAGCAGATTGACGCCCGTGCGGCTCGGCACGTTATAAAGGATCAGCGGCAGCGGCGTTGCGTCGGCCAGCGCCGTGTAGTGCGCGATCAGACCCTCCTGTGTGCATTTATTATAGTATGGCGTGACGGCGAGCAGCGCGTCGGCGCCGCAGTCGGCCGCAAGACGAGCCAAATGCACGGATGCGGCGGTGTCGTTTGTGCCGACCCCGGCGATCAAAACGGCGCGATTTTTCAGGATCTCCGCGCCGTGGCGCCAGAGCGCGGATTTTTCCTCGACCGAGAGCGTGCTTGCCTCGCCGGTCGTCCCGGCCAAAACGATCGCTGGAATTTTTGCCGCGAGCTGACGCTCCAGCAGGCCGTCGAGTGCGCTCCAATCGATCCTTCCGCCGGAGAAGGGTGTGACCAGCGCCGTTGCAACGCCGGAAAAAACAGGCTGCTTCAAGCTGCAACACCTCCGCACTATCCTATGCAGCGGGGGTGCGCTTTGTTCGCAAAAATATGCGGACATTGCTTGCATCCGACGCAAAAATACAGTATAATACAAAATGTATCGCAGGATCCGAATTTTTTCGCAGAAAAGAGACAAGCATCTTGAAAACAAGTGATTTTTACTACGAGCTTCCGCAGGAGCTGATCGCGCAGACGCCGCTTGAGCGCCGCGACGGCTCCCGCCTGATGGTGATGGACAAGGCGACTGGCGCCTTGCAGCACCGCCATTTTTTTGACATCGTCGACTACCTTCGTCCCGGCGACTGCCTCGTGATGAACGACTCGCGCGTGATCCCGGCGCGGCTGCTCGGCCACCGGCCGACCGGCGGCGCGGCGGAGCTGCTGCTGCTGCGCGACAAGGGCGACGGCGTCTGGGAATGCCTTGCCCGCCCCGGCCGCAAGCTGCACGAGGGCGCGGAGGTCATCTTCGGCGACGGTGCGCTGACGGCGACGGTCAAAGCCGTTCTCGAGAACGGCAATCGATTGGTGCAGTTCCACTATGAGGGCATTTTCCTTGAAATTCTCGAGCGCCTCGGCAAGATGCCGCTGCCGCCCTATATTAAAGAAGAGCTGGCCGACGGCGAGCGCTACCAGACGGTCTATTCCCGCGTGAGCGGCTCTGCCGCCGCGCCGACGGCCGGCCTGCATTTCACAAAGGAGCTGCTTGAGCAGATCGAGCGCAAGGGCGTGAAGCTGGCTTATGTCACGCTGCACGTCGGCCTCGGGACGTTCCGCCCGGTCAAGGTCGAGGAGATCACGGAGCACGAAATGCACAGCGAATTCTGCATGATCTCGGCCGAAACGGCGCAGATCCTGAACGAAACGAAGCAGAACGGCGGGCGCATCGTCTGCGTCGGCACGACCTCGTGCCGCACGGTCGAGTCGCTGGCCAAGGACGACGGCAGCTTTGCCGAATCCTCTGCGTGGACGGATATTTTCATCTATCCGGGCTATCGCTTCAAGGCGATGGACGCGCTCATCACGAATTTCCACCTGCCGGAGAGCACGCTCATCATGCTCGTCTCGGCCTTTGCCGGCTATGAGCACATCATGAACGCTTACCGCGTGGCTGTTCGGGAGCGCTATCGCTTCTTCAGCTTTGGCGACGCCATGTTCCTGACGGAGCTTCAAAAATAATCAACTGTGAGGGAATCATGTTTCAACTGTTAAAAACCGAAGGATGCGCGCGGCGGGGCGTGTTCACCTGCGCGCACGGAACCGTGCAGACGCCGGTTTTCATGAACGTCGGCACGCAGGGCGCGATCAAGGGCGCGCTGAGCGCGGCCGATCTGAAAAACATCGGCTGTCAGGTGGAGCTGTCGAACACCTATCATCTGCATCTGCGGCCGGGCGATCAGACCGTGCATGATCTCGGCGGCCTGCACAAATTTATGACGTGGGACGGCCCGATTTTGACCGATTCCGGCGGATTTCAGGTTTTTTCGCTGGCCAGCCTGCGCAAGATCCGCGAGGAAGGCGTTTATTTCTCGTCGCATTTGGACGGCCATAAGATTTTTATGGGTCCGGAGGAGAGTATGCAGATCCAGTCAAATCTCGGCTCGGATATCTGCATGGCCTTTGACGAATGCATCGAAAATCCCGCGCCCTATGACTACGTCAAGCAGTCCGTGGCGCGCACCTATCGCTGGCTCGTGCGCTGCAAGGCCGAGAACGCGCGGCTGAACCGCCTTGAGACGACCGTCAATCCGCAGCAGATGCTCTGGGGCATCAATCAGGGCGGAACCTACGCCGATCTGCGCATCGAGCATATGAAGATGATCGCCGATCTCGAGCTTCCGGGCTACGCCATCGGCGGTCTGGCGGTCGGCGAGAGCACCGAGACGATGTATGAGATCATCGAGGCGGTCGAGCCGTATATGCCGAAGAATAAGACGCGCTATCTGATGGGCGTGGGTACGCCGTCAAACATCATCGAGGGTGTCGCGCGCGGCGTGGACTTCTTTGACTGCGTCATGCCTGCGCGCAACGCGCGTCATGCAAAGCTTTTCACGTGGTCAGGCACGCGCAACATGAAAAATGCAAAATATGCGCTCGATACGCGGCCGATCGACGAGGAATGCGACTGCCCGGTCTGCCGCCGCTACAGCCGCGCCTACATCCACCACCTGTTCAAGGCCGAGGAGATGCTTGCAATGCGGCTGGCCGTGATGCACAACCTCTATTTTTACAACAAATTGACCGAGCGCATCCGCGAGGCGCTCGACGAGGGACGCTTTGCGGCCTTCCGCGCGCAATATTCCGAGCTGTTGAGCAGCCGCGCAGAATAAAATACGAAAAACATCTTGCATTCTATCGATTTTCCCCGTATAATAGGTTCATAACTTTCAGGAGGGTATACCATGGGCAGTAATTCAATTTCGATGGTCATTATGCTTGTTGCGATGGTCGCAATTTTCTATTTCCTGCTGATCCGCCCGGAGCGGAAGCGTAAAAAGGACGAAGAAAAGCTTCGCAATAATCTAAAGGTCGGCGATAAGATCACGACCATTGGCGGCATCGTCGGCAAGATCGTTGATATGCATGACGAAAATATCGTCATTGAGACCAGCGCGGATCGCGTCCGTATGGAGCTTGCAAAATGGTCTGTCATGACCAACAACACCGCCAAGGAAAATGCGCAGAAGGCACGTCAGGAGGCGCAGGCCGCCGCAAAGGAACGCGCCGAGCAGCGCAAAAAGGATAAGGAAAACAAGAAAAAGGAAAAAAAGGGTCTGGATTGACCCGTTCCGAAATGCGCCGGTGCGCGGCGGCAGGAATCTCCTGCCGCCGCGCACCGGCGCTTCTGTCAGTCAAAGCCCCCCTGCTTTCAAGTGTCGAAAGCAGGGGGGCTTTGACAGGTCGAGGCGCAGTCGGTATGCCGAAGCATACTGACTGCGCCTTTTTTAGCATAATTTTATCATGAATTATGTTTTGATAGCGAATAAAACGGGGATCAATTCTTGAAGTAATCCGCAGCGGCGTCGC
>OIYX01000473.1_pt1 | contig 14478 bp, 13 predicted proteins | sample 1588431 | NCBI WGS metagenome assembly OIYX01 (sample SAMN03283241) | human gut metagenome | biome: human-associated habitat; material: feces | host: Homo sapiens | place: Peru | collected 2012
CACCCGACGCGGAATGCGCCGTCCGCGAACAGCCCCTTCGGACGCGCCTCCTCGCGCGCACCTGCCGCCTCGGCCGAAAAGGCGGTGCAGACGACACAGGCGAGGGCGAGGACGGACAAAAGACGAGAAAAGGGCAAACGACAACGGACAGCCGACAAAGGACGGAGAAAGGACAGACGACAGAGGACAGACGACAAAGGCCGAACGCGACAACAAACAGATTGAACTTCCATACTTGCTCCTTACTACTTGCTCCTTGCTACTTGTTCTTGTTCCTTTATTCTTGCTCTTGCTGCTTATTCGGGAATTATACCACAATGAGCCGACACCGCTCAATCGCAGACGGCGACCGCGCCAATTTGCCATTCGCGCGGCAGAAGAGTATCATACGCGCTTTCATCGACCCGACAAGGACATCCCGTGCAGGAACTTCAGACTCTCTTTCTCGTGCCCGTCATCGCGCTGGGGCTGGCCGCCGCCCTCCATGCGACGGCCTATCTCCACGGCGAGGCGCGCCGTCACCAGCCGCGCTTCTGGCTCTTCTTCGTCGCGACGCTCGCGGCGATGGCCGGTGTCGTTCTCGCCCCCGGCATGCTGGCTTTCCTCCTCGCCTGGGAGGCGATGGGCCTCGCCTCGGCCGGACTCGTCGCCTTCGAGAACACCGAGAAGTCCGTCCGCAAGGCCACCTGGATCTACCTCCTCGCCTGCCACGCGGGCGCCTGTGCGCTCATGCTCGCGGGCGTTCTCCTCGGACGGCCGGACTGCACGCTCGCCGCTTTCCTCTGCGCCGTCGTCGGCTTCGGCCTCAAGATCGGCTTCCCGCCCTTCCACGTGTGGCTGCCCGAAGCGCACCCGGCCGCCCCCGCGCCCGCCTCGGCCATCCTGTCCGGCGCGATGATTCCGCTCGGCTTCTACGGTCTCCTCCGCTTCGCCACCCCTTGGGGACAGACCCCCGAAATCTGGGGACAGACCCCCGCGATGTTCGCGATAAGTGGCTGGATTTTGCTTGTTCTCGGCATTTTCGGCGCGCTCGGCGGCATTCTCTTCGCGCTGCCGCAGGTCAACCTCAAGAAGCTGCTCGCTTTCTCCTCCGTCGAAAACATGGGCATCGTCGCCCTCGGCCTCGGCCTCGCCTGCCTGGGGACAGACCCCCGATTCGTGGGGACAGGCCCCCAAGCCTCGCTCATCGCGGCGCTCGCCCTTTCCGGCGCGCTCGCCCACGTCCTCAACCACGCCTTCCTGAAGGGCGGACTCTTCCTCGGCGCGGGTTCCGTCCTGCGCCAGACGGGCACGCTCGACCAGGACAGGCTCGGCGGCCTCCTGAAGCGGCTCCCAAAGACGGGGACGCTCTTCGTCCTGAACGCGCTCGGCCTCGCCGGACTGCCGCCGCTGAACGGCTTTCTGAGCGAACTTCTCATCTACCTCGCGGCGTTCCACGCAATCCGCTCGCACGTCCCCGCCCTGATGGCCGCCGGCTTCCTCGTAATTGCCGCCCTCGCGCTGACGGGCGGCCTCGCGGCGGCCGCCTACACGAAGGCGATCGGCGCCACCTTCCTCGGCGAGTCGCGCTCGGACGCCGCCGCCCGCGCCGTCGAGACACCCTCGCGCATGTGGCTTGCGACGCTCGGCCTCTTCGTCGGCTCGCTCGCGATGACCGTCGGCACCGTCGTCTGCGCGCGCCTCCTCCCGCCAGCCCTCGGCATCGCCCCCGTGCCGGACGCGCTTCTCTCGTCTCTCCTCGCCGTCGTCGGAATCTCCTTCGCCCTCGTCCTTCTCGCCGCCGCGCTCGTCGCCGTCCGTCGCATCCTCTGTCCGCGCGGACGCATCAAGCCCGTCTGTCCGACATGGGACTGCGGCTACCACGCCCCGACCGCACGCATGGCCTACACGGCGACGGCCTTCACCCAGCCGCTCGTCGATCTCTTCGCGCCGCTCCTGAAGCCGCGCCACCACCTCATCCCGTTCAAGGGCCATCCCGCCACGCCGACGGACGCCGCGTTCGTGACGGAGACGGACGACCGGGCGCTCGCCGGGCTCTGGCGCCCCGTCTTCACCGGATGCGCTCGCCTCTTCCAGCGTGCGCACCTTCTGCAGAACGGCTCGCCCCACTTCTACATCTTCCTCGCCCTTCTCGCCGTCCTCGTCCTGCTCGCCGCCTCCCTCGTCTGAACCATGAACATCGCCTACTTCCTTCTCGCGCTTCTGCTCGCACCCTTCTTCCTCGGCCTCGTCAACCAGACCAAGGCGTTCTTCGCCGGACGGCGCGGGCCCGGACTCTTCCGCCTCTACTTCGACCTCGCGAAGCTCCTGCGCAAGTCGTGTCCTCGCGCCGCGACCTCGACGTGGCTCTTCGACCTCGCCCCGTCCATCGCCCTCGCCGCGACGCTCCTCGCCGCGCTCGTCTTCCCCTGGTCACTCGAAGCCGCGCCGACAGATGCCGCCCATGCGCCGCTCGCCGCGCTGTCGTCCGTCGTCTTCTTCTATCTGCTCGGCACGGGACGCTTCTTCACGGTTCTCGGTGCGCTCGACACGGGCAGCGCGTTCGAGGGCATGGGCGCGAGCCGCGAAGTCCAGTTCTCCGCGCTCGTCGAGCCGGCCATCTTCGTCCTGCTCGGCTTCCTCGTCCTCCTGACGGGTGGCGACTCCCTCGCCGACCTGCTCGCGGGCTATCCGACGGGCGTCTGGGCGCACCACGCCGCCCCGCTCCTCCTCGCGGGCCTCGCCTTCTTCGCGATTCTCCTCTCCGAATGCTGCCGCGTGCCGTTCGACGACCCGGAGACGCACCTGGAGCTGACGATGATCCACGAGGCGATGATTCTCGACAACGCGGGACCCGACCTCGCGTTCATCCACTACGGCGCCGCGCTCAAATTCGAGTTGCTCGCGGCCTTCCTCGTCGCAATGCTCCTGCCCGCGCTGCCGTTCGCGCCTGCCCTGCGCTTCGCGCTCCTGATGGGCGGCGTCGGCGCGACGGCGGTGGCCGTCGGCATCGTCGAGTCCACGCTCGCGCGGATGCGCTTCCTCAAGACGCCGCAAGTCCTTCTCGCGACGCTCCTCCTCACGACGCTCGGCGCCCTTCTCTTCGTCCTCTTCTGAAACGGAATCTCCTCACATGATCAGCGCATCTGAAATCCTGTTGACCCTCTTCCTCCTGACGAATCTCCTGCTCGCCGGGACGGGACGCCTCCCGCCCGCCATCCGGCTCGTCGCCGCGCAGGGCTGGTTCATCGGTCTGTTGCCGCTTCTCCTCTGGAACTGGGCGGACGCCGGTGCGCCCGGTCTGCGCATCTGGACGGTTGCGGTCGTCAACGCGCTCGTCAAGGGGCTCGCCCTCCCGGCGCTTCTCCTCTACGCCGTGCGGAAGGTCCACGCCAAGCGCGAAATGGAGCCGCTCGTCTCCTTCCGCGTCTCGCAGTTGCTCGTCTTCCTGATTGTCGCGGCCAGCTTCGCCGTCGGCAAGCTCCTGCACGTCCACGAGGCAATCGCGAGCGAACTCGCCATCCCCGTCGCCTTCGCGACGATGGGCACGGGGCTCTTCCTCATCTGCTCGCGGCGGAAGGCCGTCACGCAGGTTCTCGGCTTTCTCGTCTTCGAGAACGGCATCAGCGTCTTCGGCGCGGGCATCCTGCTCGAATACGGACTCGTCGTCGAACTCGGCATCCTCCTCGACGTGTTCGTCCTCGTCTTCGTCCTCGGCATCGCCATCTACCAGATCAACCGCACGTTCGCCTCGCTCGACACCGACAAGATGAACCGCCTCGGCGACATCCACCTCCTCCATCACCACCACTGAGCCGAGGACGAACCGACCATGCTGACGTTTGACCGAAAGAGGCGGGCGCCGCCCTTCGCCTTCGGCGTGGCGACCGCCGGGCTGGGCGTTGCGCTTTCCACGCAGACGGGGCTGGGTGCGACGCCCATCTCCAGCTCGTCGGCGGGGCCGCCCTGCTCGCTGTCGGCATCGTCTGCCAGGTGCATTCGGACTTCCTCTGCGTGCCGGGCGACGCGCTCGTCAAGACCGTCGCGCAGACGTTCAAGCTACGCCTTTCGCGAATCAAGACGGCGTTCGACGCCACGCTCGTCCTCGCGGCCCTCATCGTCTCGTGGGCCCTGCTGCGGCGCATCGAGGGCGTGCGCGAAGGCACCGTGTTCGGCGTCTTCCTCGTCGGCTGGCTCGTCGGACTCTCCCTGCCGCGCCTCCGCGGCCTCCGCAAAAGCTGCTACCACTGGGCCGCAACCTGAAACGGCCTTGTCACACGTATACCTACCACCGCATTTATATAAATGCGGTGGCAAGGAATAGGTGCGGGAAATGGCGAAGGACAAGAGACTTGAGACTGAGAGCGGACAAACGCGACTGGAGAAGAGAAACGGGAGAAGAGACGCACGCGAGGACAGGCGGCGTCGCCTTCCGCTTCACGCGCACAGCGCGTCTTCCTGCGAGCGGAGGTACTCCTGCGCGAGGGACAGGCCCTCGACGGACTCGAGTCCGCCGACGGCGTCCGCGAGCTCCGAGCGCGCGACCGTATACGACTCGCCGCCCCGCCGATGCGTGAAAACGAGTTCGAAGGCGCCGGGGTAGTTGAAGAGCGTCGTCACCATCTCGGCGATGTCCCCCATCGGCGGCAAGTCGATGTTCGCCGCGTTGAAATGGTACTTGAGCGTCGTCCCGACGCCGGGCGCGGATTCGAGCGAGCAGCCGCCTTCGCAAGCTTCGCAGATCTGCTTCAGGATCGGCAGCCCCAGACCGACCTTGCGCCGGTCGTGCTTGCCGGCTTCCGTGTAGAACGGGTCAAACGCCCGCCTCTGCGTCGCCGCGTCCATGCCCTTGCCGTTGTCGGCGATGACGACGGAGATCGTCCGCCCGTCCTCGACGAGATCGACGGTGACGCGGCTCGCGCCGGCCTCAATCGAGTTCTGCGCCGTGTCGGCGATGACATCCGCGAGCGTGGCGTGCATGAGAAAGCTCCCTTCCGTCCGTCACGACGCCCGTTCCGCGAGCGCCGCCCAGCGCTCGACCAGGCTCTCCAGCTCGGCCTCCAGATCCGGGAGCTTCGCGTAGCGCGCGTATTCCTTCACGGGATCGGCCGCATTGATGGCCGCGATCTCCTTCTCAAGCGCGTCAATCCGCTCCGGCAGGCCCTCCAGCTCGCGCTTCTCGTTGAACGACAGCTTGGCGGGGCGCGCCGGTCTCGCGTCGCCCATGTCCCTCCGGTCTCTCGCGTCGCCGCAGTCCGCGCCCACGTCCCTCTTCTTCGCATCCTCGCGCGCGCCGCGTTGGCGCACGTAGTCCGCGTAGCCGCCGGGATACTGCCGCACGACGCCGTCGCCCTCCAGGACGAACGTCGAGGTGACGACGTTGTCGAGGAATTCGCGGTCGTGGCTCACGAGCAGCAGCGTGCCGCGATAGTTCAGCAGCTGCTCCTCCAGAAGCTCCAGCGTCTCGATGTCAAGGTCGTTCGTCGGCTCGTCCATCACGAGCAGGTTCGCGGGCTTGAGGAAGAGCTTCGCGAGCATGAGCCGCGCGCGTTCGCCGCCCGACAGGGCCTTCACGGGCGTCCGCACGCGCGCCGGCGAAAAGAGGAAGTCGGCGAGATACGAGTAGACGTGCTTCTTGACGCCGCCGACGATCACCTCGTCGCGGTCGCTCGCGACGTTCTCGCCGACCGTCAGTTCGGGATTCAGCGCGCCGCGCAGCTGGTCGAGGAACGCGAGCTCGACGTTCGTGCCGCGCGTGACCGTGCCCTCCGCCGGCGCGAGCCGTCCCGTCAGGAGCTTCAGGAGCGTCGTCTTTCCCGCGCCGTTGCGGCCGAGGATGCCGATGCGCTCGCCCCGCAGGACGTCCGCCGTGAAGCGCGAGACGATCGGACGCTCGCCGTAGGCGAAGCCGAGGTTCTCGATCTTGAGGACGCGCACGCCGCCGGGCGCGGCGGTGTCAAGCCGCATCGTCGACGTCCCGACCTGCGCGCGGCGCGCGGCGAACTCCTCGCGCAGCTTCAGGAGCGCGGCGACGCGCCCCTCGTTGCGCGTCGTGCGCGCCTTCACGCCGCGCCGGATCCACGCCTCCTCCTGCGCAAGCTTCTTCGCCTTGCGCTCCCAATAGACGGCCTCGTCCGACAGAAGCTCGGCCTTGCGCTTCAGGAACGTCGGGTAGTCGCACTCCCAGCCGGAGAGCTCGCCGCGGTCGAGGTCGAAGATCTTCGTCGCCACGCGCTTCAGGAAGCGCCGATCATGCGTGACGACCAGAACGGCCATCTCGCGCTGGCGGCGGATCATGCCCTCCAGCCAGTCGATCGCCTCGACGTCGAGATGATTCGTCGGCTCGTCGAGGAGCAGGACGTCGGGCTTCGCGAGGATTGCCTCCTCCAGCCGCGCGCGCCGGATCTCGCCGCCGGACTGCACGCCGTCCCCCTCCACGCCCTGCGAGACATAGGCGACCTTGAGGCCCGGCGCGCGGACGATCTCGCCCGCGTCCGGCTCCAGCGCCCCGGCGATGACCTTGAAGAGCGTCGACTTGCCCTCGCCGTTCCGCCCCGTCAGCGCCGCGCGCAGGCCCTTGGAGATCGAGAGCGAAACCTTGTCGAGGACCTGCGGCCCGCCGAACGCGAGCGAGACGTCCTTCAGGGACAGGAGAAAGTCACTCATGGTCGCCTCCCTGCCGCACAAAGCCCAGGACGCCGCAGTCCGGCCCGACCCAGTAGGAGCCGGCGATGGCCGCGTGCACGTAGCCCTTCGCGCCGGCGACGGCCTCGGCGAGCGGACGCCCGCGCGCGAGTTCCGCCGCGAGCGCGGCCGCGAGCGAGCAGCCCGTGCCATGCGTCGAGACGGGATCGCCCACCCACGGGAGCGCGAACGTGCGCACGGCGTGGCCGTCGTAGAGGACATCGACGGCGGCGGTGGACGCCCCATGCCCGCCCTTCACGAGGACGGCGCAGCCATATGTCTCGTGGATCTGCCGCGCGAGCGCCTCCGCGTGCGCCGCGTCGCCCGTGCGCGCGGCGTTCGGATCGCCGACGGCGCGCCCGCACAGCGTCTCGGCCTCGGGCAGGTTCGGCGTGATCAGCGTCGCCAGCGGCAGCAGGCGCGTGCAGACGGCCCGCAGCGCCGCGTCCGGCACCAGCCGCGCGCCGCTCGTCGCGACGAGGACGGGATCGACGACCTTCGCGATCTCCGGGTGCGCCGCGAGACGGTCGGCGACGACCTCGATCACCGCCGGATCGGCCAGCATCCCCGTCTTGAGCGCACGAATTGCGTAGACGCCGAGAACGGCGTCCAGCTGCGCGGCGACGAAGTCCGCCGGCACGCCGTGGATCGCCGAGACGCCGAACGGGTTCTGCGCCGTCAGCGCCGCGAAGACCGTGCAGCCGTGCAGGCCATAGGCGTGGAACGCGCGCAGGTCGGCCTGGACGCCGGCGTTGCCGCCGGAGTCGGACCCGGCGATCGTCAGGCAGCAGGGGCGGATCTCGCGCCCCGTCGGACTGGAACCGGCCGACGCGCTCACGCGAGTTCCTTGCGGCTCCGCGCCTTGAGGAAGATGCGCAGGGGCGCGCCCTCCAGCCCGAAGCGCGCGCGGACGTTTTTCTCGATGAACGCGAGATAGGCGGGCGTGACGAGCTTCGGGTCGTTCACGAACAGGCGGACCGTCTGCGGGTTCGTCGCGACCTGGAGGCCGTAGTAGACCTTGAGCCGCCGCCCCTTGATCATCGGCGCCAGCGTCTTCTTCGTCGCCGTCTCGATGACGCGGTTGAGCATGCCCGTCGGCAGGCGCTCGGACGCGCTTGCGGCCGCGCGGTCGATCGCCTCCACCGTGCGGCGGATGTTGTAGCCCGACTTGTTCGAGCAGAAGACAATCGGCGCGAACGAGAGGAACGGCATCATCCGGCGGACGGCGTCCGCCGCCGCCTTCTCGTCCGAGAGGCCCGCCTCGTTCGCGAGGTCCCACTTGTTCAGCATGAGGACGCACGCGCGGTTCGCGTCGAGGATCTTGCCCGCGATGCGCTTGTCCTGCAGCGTCGGGCCCATCACGGGGTCGAGCAGCAGGACGACGACATCGGCCTCCGCGATCGCCTGCTCGGAGCGGAAGAGCGAGAAGTTGTCGACGGACGTCTTGGACATCTTCGTGTGCGGCTTCATCCCGGCCGTGTCGACGAGCATGTAGTGGCGCGCCTCCGGCCCGGAGCCGATCGTGAACGGCACCTCGACGGCGTCGCGCGTCGTGCCCGCGATCTCGGAGACGATCACGCGCGGCGCGTTGAGGAGGCGGTTGATGTAGCTCGACTTGCCGGCGTTCGGCCGGCCGACGACGGCGACGCGCAGCGGCTTCGCCGCCGTCTCGTCCGCGACGGCGGGCGGCAGCTTCGCGACGACCGTCTGCACGAGGGCCTCGACGCCGCGCCCGTGCTCGGCCGACGTCGGGTAGACGGGAAGGCCGAAGCGCTCGAACTCCGCCGCGCGCACATCGTCGTCAGGCGTGTCGCACTTGTTCGCGGCGATGAAGCACGGCACGCCCGACTTGCGGACGCGCTCGATGACCTCCTGGTCCAGCGGCGTCAGGCCCGCGCGCGCATCGACCACGATCACGCAGACGGCCGAGTCCTCGACCGCGAGCGCGGCCTGGCTGCGCGTCTCGTCGTCGAGCGGATCCTTCGTGACGCGGCTGTCGAAGGCAATGCCGCCCGTGTCGACGAGCATGACCTTGCGCCCCAGCACCTCGACCTCGCGCGTCACGCGGTCGCGCGTCACGCCCGGCTGGTCAAAGACGATTGCCACGCGCTTCTTCGCGATGCGGTTGAAAAGCGCGCTCTTGCCCGTGTTCGGGCGCCCGACGAGACTGACGACGTTCATGATGGGGACGTATTATACCAAAACTTCACCTTCCGCAATCCAACGCCATCCGCCGCGCCTCGCGCACGAGCGTCCGCGAATAGGGATGCGCCGGCGCGCGGAAGAACGCCGCCGGATCGTCCGACGTCTCGACGACCGCCCCGTCCTTCATGACCGCGAGCTTCGTCGCCATCTGCGCGACGATGCCAAGGTCATGCGTGATGAGGAGAATCGCCGCGTTCGCGCGGTGGAGATCCTTCATGAGCCGCAGGACTTGCGCCTGGACCGTGACGTCGAGCGCCGTCGTCGGCTCGTCGGCGATCAGGAGATCCGGGCCGAGCATCAGCGCCATCGCGATCATGACGCGCTGCTGCATGCCGCCCGAAAGCTCGTGCGGATAGGCCGCCGCCCGCGACGCCGGGTCGGGGATCCCGACCTTGCCAAGCCATTCGACCGCCCGCGCCCGCGCCGCCGACCGGGAGACGTCCGCGTGCAGGCGCACCATCTCGGCGAGCTGGTCGCCAATGCGGTGAAGCGGCGAGAGGGAGCCCATCGGATCCTGGAAGACGACGCCGATCCGGCGACCGCGCAGCCGCCGCAGCGCGTCAACCGGCGACTTTAGGGTGTCCATGCCGTCGAAAAGGATGCGGCCCTTCGGCCAGAACGCGGGCGGACTCGGCAATAGGCGCGGCACGGAAAGCGCAACCGAGCTCTTGCCCGAACCGGACTCGCCGACGAGGCCGAGTATCTCTCCGCGATCCAACGCCAGATCCACGTCCCGCGCCGCCGCCGTCACGTCGCCCGCCTCGTTGCGGAACGACACGTCCAGGCCCTCGATCTTCAGCAGCATGGCGCCGCCCCCTTCCCGTCCCCGTCCGCCGCCGCATCGCCCGCGCGGAATCCCGTCCACGCCAACGCGAGCGCGTCCAGCAGCGTCTCGCCCGTCGGCGCGACCGCCCGCAGGCGCGCGGCGGAGTGCCCGCCCTGCGCGCAGAGGACGCAGCGGATGCCCAGCGCGTCGGCGACTTCCTTGTCGTGGAGCGAGTCGCCGATCAGGACAACGTCGCCCGGCCGTCCTCCCTTCGCGACGACCCGCGCCAGCAGGTCGCGCGCCCGCGCAAGCTTCGACTCGCCGTCCAGGCTGTCCACGCCGGAGACGAAGTCGAAGAACCCGCGAATGCCGCAGTCAGCCACCGCCGCGTCGAGGAGATCCTGCCGCAGCGCGGAAATGACGGATTGCCCGCCGCCCGCCGCCTGCACGCGCGCGAGCGCCGTCCGCGCCTCGGCGTTGAGCCGCTTCGGCAACGCCGCGTAAGTCGCATGGTACTCGCGCGCGAGCGCGTCCCAGTCCTCGTGCGCAAGGTCGATTCCGCACCGCGCGTAGAACGGACGGACCGGGAACGCGAAGTGGTCGCGATACCAGTCGCGGCCGATGCACGGCAGGTTCCGCTGGCGCAGCTGGACGTTCAGCGCCTCAATCGCCGCGTCCGTGTCGTCCAGAAGCGTCCCGTTCCAGTCCCAGAGGACATAGGGCGCCGCCGCGCCCGTCACGTCCGTCGCGCCCGTCGCATAGGCGACGCCCGCCTCCTTCGTCGCGAAGCGGCCGTCCAGCTGCGCCTCGTAGGCGCGCTTCAGGATCGCGCCGACGCGCGGCCCCGGCTTGAATCCGCGTGCAAGCAGGTCACGGCCCTGCACGAGCGGCTTCGGCTTGGCGTCCGCGACGGCGAGACGGCGCGCCGCCGCCAGCAGCCAACCGCACGCCTCGTCGCCCGTGTTGTCCGCCGCCGCGACACGCACGAGCGCCCGGATGCTGGAGACCTTCGTCGCGAGCCGCCGCACCGCCGCGTCCGAGGACTGCGCGCGCCACATCGCATACGGGCGCATGTGCATCTGGACGAGCGGCGGCACGTCCCGCAGCAGCCGCTCCTCGTTGGTGAGACGCTTCAGGAACGCGCGCGTCGGCCCGACGCCCGCCTCGTCGTGTCCGAGCGAGCGGATGTGCCGCTTCACCGGATCGTAGCGCGTGCAGAACGGCTTGCCGAAGTCGTGGCAGAGGACGGCAAGCCCGACGACGAGATCCTCGCCCGGCGCCGCCGGGCCGGCCGCGTCGCGCGCGGCGGCGAAGCGGTTGAGGCAGTCGAGCGTGTGGTTCCAGACGTCCCCTTCGGGATGCCATTCGGGATCCTGGGGACAGCCGATGAGTCGCCGCAGCTCGGGGTAGTACTTGACCCAGCCGGTCGAGCGGAGGAACGCGAGGCCCTGCGAAATCCAGACGCCCTGCACGAGAAGCTTCGTCCATTCGCCCATCAGGCGCTCCGGCGCAAGGCCCTCCGGCGTCATCGTGCGGCAGAGGTCGATCGTCTCCTGCGCGGGCCGGAGCCCGAAGCGCGCGGCGAACTGCATGCCGCGCAGGACGCGCAGCGGATCCTCGACGAAATGCGGCGAGACGTGGCGAAGCGTGTGCCGCGCCAGGTCGGCGCGCCCGTTCCACGGGTCGAGGATCTCGTCGGTCTGCGGGTCTTGGTAGATCGCGTTGATCGTGAAGTCGCGCCGGGCGGACGCCTCTTCGAGCGAGAGGTGCGGATCCGTCTCCATCTCGAACGCGCGGTGTCCGAGCCCGAGCTTCGTCTCGCGGCGCGGCAAGGCGACGTCGATGTCGTGGCCCTTCAGCTTCAGGACGCCGAACGACGCGCCGACGAGGTCGAGCGCGAACGCCGGGGCAAGCGTCGCCTTCAGCTTCTCGGGGCTCAGCCCGTAGACCTCGAGGTCAAAGTCCTTCGGCGCGCCGCCGAGAAGCCCGTCGCGCACGCAGCCGCCGACCAGCAGCGCGCGCCCGCCCGCGTCCCGGACAAGCCGCGCGACGTCAAGAACGGCAGGGTCCCTCATGCGTTCGCGGGACCTTTGGCCCGCCATCGGCGATTCGTTGTGTTCATGCCCATATTCTAGCAAAACACCGCCGCGCTCCGCAAGATGGCGCAATCCACAGACAGAAGAAATTCTGACCGCATCCCATTGACGCGTGCGCACAGGTTATGGTATACTATGCGCCGTTTTCACGACATGGGGATATAGCTCAGTTGGTAGAGCGTCTCAATGGCATTGAGAAGGTCAGGGGTTCGACTCCCCTTATCTCCACCACTTCAAAAGAGTCCGTTAAACCTGGTATTTCAAGGGTTCGGCGGATTTTTTGTTTTCCGAATACTCGCATCGACCTCCGCCGTCCGTGCGGGAGCGATAGGAATGCGCCGCATCTTGTGCTATAATACGCCCTGCCATGAATGAACAGACGCCTCCCGCCGTCCTCCCGTTGCCGACCATTCGCCGCTACCCGATCTACTTGCGCTGCATCCGCGAGCTGATCGCCGCCGGCGAACTGCACATTTCGAGCGCCGTCGTCGCGGAACGCCTCGGCCTCGACCCGGTGCTTGCGCGCAAGGACCTCGCCATGGCCGGCGTCCCCGGCAAGCCCCGGCGCGGCTACCCGGCCCTGGCGCTCCAGGACGCCATCAACAAGGCCCTCGGCTGGGACAGCACGACGGACGCCGTCCTCGTGGGCATCGGCTCGCTCGGCAACGCCCTCCTGGGCTATCGCGGCTTCGAGGAGCACAACCTGTCAATCGCCGTCGCGTTCGACGCGAATCCGGGCCTGATGGGCCTCACGTTCCACGGCGTCAAGGTCCGCCCGATGGAAGACCTGCCGCGCCTCGTCCGCCGCCTCGCGATCAAGCTCGGCATCCTGACCGTCCCCAGCGCCGCCGCCCAGGCCTGCGCCGACCAGCTCGTCGCGGCCGGCATCTGCGGCATCTGGAACTTCACGTCCGTCCAGCTGGACGTCCCGGACAAGGTCGTCGTCCAGAACGTCGACCTCGCCCAGTCCCTCGCCGTCCTTTCCCACACCATCGCGACGCGCGCCTAGGGCCGTGACGCGCGCGCCGTCGGCCACCGCGCCGTGATGAAGCCCCCGCCGCACGTGCCCGCGACGATTCGCTCGGAATCGAACGGGTCGAACGCGACGCAGGTGTGGAAAGTCGGCGTCGCCATCTCGTAGGAGGGAAGCCCAAGGCCGGGCGTCCAGCTCTCGCCGCCGTCGAACGACACGGCCGTGCCCAGCATGTCGCCGCCGGAGACGACGTGGCGCGAATCGTGCGGCGAGACGGCGACCGAGACGATCGCCCCGCCGCAGCCCGGCCCGTACAGCGGCTCCCAGCGGAACGGAGAGACCGCTGCGTCCGATGCGGACGCCGCACACGCCAGCAGGACAGAAAGACATCGTGTTTCATGATCAATCTATCGCATTTTACAACCTCGAAAAGCCCCGCAGAAACCTCTGCGAGGCTTGAAACAAGCACCTCCCGTCACCATCACCGAATGACGAACCTCATTCCAGTCGAATACGGGAAGTTCGGATTCTGCACGAGCCATGCGGCGCGACGCCCATCCTGCGTCACGTAGACACCAATAACACGATGCCCAGTCTGCTTACGGATTGCCAACGCAACAGTCCGCTCGCTACCTTCAAACGGCTTGCGGACTGCTTGCCACGAGTCCATCTTCATCGGTGCATAGATCTTGACGGGCTTCGTTCCGTCGTCGCCGCCCGTGCGCAGGGCGAGGAGCGCATCCAGCACATCGACGCTCGGCGCCTCGCCCGCGAACCAAACCTCTTCAAGCGGAAGCGGCGTGTCGTCGGCCGCAAGGAACGTGTCCGCCGCAACCTCAAACGCGACACTCGTGCCGAAGTCGAGCTTCTTCAGGGCTAATGTGTTGTTCGCGAAAATCTTGCCGCCCAACGACTTCAGCGTGCCGTTTGTGCCAAGCACCGCAGCCGTATGCCGCGTCCAGCCCTTGAACGCATTGGCACCAATCGTTTCAACGTTCGGAAGGACAAGCGTGCCTTGCGGCCCCGGCCCGTTGTTCAACGCAAAGCCATTATCACGAATCGTCTTCAGGTTCGTCAGATTCCATTCCGAGAGATCTGTCTCACTGAAAGTCGCGCTCGCGAAATTTGGATTGGCTCCACGACCGACGACGGCCGACTTCGGCACATCAAAAACAAACCTCGCCAACCCCGAGCCGCAGAACATATACCCCCACAGACCAAAATCCGCCGTCAAGCCGGGGCATTTCAGGACAACATTCTCAAACGTACCCACTTCATTGAACGCCTGATAACCAATGTTCGTAAGCGTCGTCGGCGCATAAAACGACGTGATGCGAGCCGTTGCTTTATGAAACGCCTTGTCGGCAATCTCCACAATCGTCCAACGCAGGGCCTCCCCGCCGACAGACCCCTTCGTGTAAATCGGGCCCATCAGGTTCAGTTCGCCCGTGCGCGTCGCATCCAGAGTATCCGTCGTTGTCGGAATCTTCAGCGTCCGCGCCATGGCATCTACAGCATCTACCTGTTCGGCCTTGAGCGTCCAGTAGCCGTCCGAGATCGTCGCCGCGTCCGCATCGTATTCCCACGCGGGCGAGAAGACAGCGTGGAACGAGACGGGACCCGACACCGCAAACGTGAACGAGCGTCCAGTCGGCGTCGTGCCATCGGGGAACGTGCCTTCCCACGAGACCTGCGTCGTCTTTTTCGCGGGCGTCGCCGTCACAGTCACCTCCGTGCCGAGATGAAGTTCCGTCCCCGACGCGACCGGGACGCCG
>OIYX01000474.1_pt1 | contig 14452 bp, 15 predicted proteins | sample 1588431 | NCBI WGS metagenome assembly OIYX01 (sample SAMN03283241) | human gut metagenome | biome: human-associated habitat; material: feces | host: Homo sapiens | place: Peru | collected 2012
ATATAAGGACGACAATCTATGTTTACAGTAACGAAACGAATCGAAGTATCCGGTGCGCATTTCCTGCACCTGGACTATGAAAGCAAGTGTACGAATCTCCATGGACACAACTGGATCATTACGGTCACGGTGCAGAATGACACGCTCGACCACAATGGCATGGTCGTGGATTTTTCCAAGATCAAGGAGATCGTGAATCAGTTCGACCACCATGTCATCAACGATGTCTTGGGAGGACTGAATCCGACGGCGGAGAACATCGCGAAGTGGCTTTGCGACCGCATTCCTCACTGTATCCGCGTGTCGGTGCAGGAGACGGAAGGGAATGTGGCAACGTATGAAAAAGACTGAAGCGTACCGCTATGATGACGGGCTCTTCCACGTGACGGAGATCTTCGACAGCATCGACGGCGAAGGGAAACGCACGGGCCTCATGGCGATCTTTGTGCGCCTTGCGGGCTGTAACCTGCGCTGCAGCTACTGCGATACCGCCTATTCGCTCTCGCTCACGGACACGGCTGAAGCGCTGACGGAAGAAGAGCTTCTTTCCCGCATCCATGCCTTCCCGTGGAAGAAGATCACGCTGACGGGCGGTGAGCCGATGCTCCATCCCATTCGGCACCTGTGCGAAGTCCTTGGCAAAGAGGGCTATGAGGTGAATATCGAGACGAATGGCGCGGTGGCCCTCTTCCAAGAGCGGCCGCAGGGGACATTCTACACGATGGACTTCAAATGCGGCGGAAGCGGCATGAAGGAACGGATGCTGGAGGAAAATTTCAGGCTCCTCGGGAAAGAGGATGTGCTGAAATTCGTCGTGAGCTCTAAAGCAGACTTGGATGAGATGAAGACGATCATCGCCGCGCATTTCCACAAGGGCGAAGACCCGGCCTTCTATGTGAGCCCGGTGTGGGGACGCATCGCCCCTGCCGACCTGGTGGAGTATGTCAGACGAGAGAGATTGAGTGATGTACGGGTCCAGGTGCAGCTGCACAAGATCATCTGGGATCCAGAGAGGAGAGGCGTATAATGGTCGATCTAAAGAAATTGGAAGAAGCTGCGCGGCTCATCATCGAGGCTGTCGGCGATGATCCCACACGCGAAGGCCTCGTCGAGACCCCGAAACGCTTTGCGGACATGATGGCGGAGCAGTTTGCTTATAATGCGGTATCCAATGAAGATATCGCCCGGGAATTTGAAAAGACCTTCGAAACGCCGGAGAGCGATATGGTCGTGGTGAAAGACATCGACATCTTTTCCCACTGTGAGCATCACATCGCACTGATGTACAATATGAAGGTCGCAGTCGGCTATATCCCGCGCGGCCGCGTCATCGGTCTTTCGAAGATCGCCCGCATCGCAGATGCTGTCTCGAAGCGTTTTCAGCTGCAGGAACGCATCGGTACGGACATCCGCGATATCATGCGCCTCGTGACACATGCCGATGACGTCATCGTATTCATCGAAGGGGAACACTCCTGCATGACCGCCCGCGGCATCAAGAAGCCGGGGACAAAGACACGGACGCTCGCGTCTTCCGGCGCTTTCAAGACGGACGGCGCGCTCAGGAAGGAATTTCTGGATATGCTGAAATAGAAAAACGGAATCGTTTCGTAGAAACGGTTCCGTTTTTGTTGTGTGCCGGGCATGGCACGATTCTTACTGGTGAAAGTCCAGTCGCAGGTATTTACCGCCGAGCGTAGCGGAGCACAAGCCGTAGACAGTAATGGATATGGGGGAGGAAGTGCATAGCAAAACTGTGAGCCTACGAACAGAAACTGGATATAAGGCTAAATGGTGGGCGAGGTTGCAACACAAACTAAAGCCCGAAGGGTAAACGTAAAACCAAGACAGTAAATCCAGAGGTTGTACAGTGAAAGAATCGTGAATTACCCCGGGAGGCCCGGATAGCGTGGAAACACGTGCGAAAAAAGTTCATATCCGGGAGTCAGCTGAGGTCATATCTGAGTAGAATTTGAATATCTATAACGATGTAGCGCCGTATACGAGACCCGTACGTACGGTGCAATGGGAGGGGCAAAACTCTACTCTATTATGCAGTGGTGACATAGATAGGAGAGTAAAATCTAAATGATGATCACTCATTAAATAATGTCTTTAGACATTATTTAAGATGAAAGATAGATAATAAAAAATAACAAGCTCTAAAGTGATAAGAGCTTGTTATTTTTTTATATCTAGTATGGTTTGAATGATCAGTGAAATCTTTTGAATGGTGTCTGTAGGTTGCAATCGAAGTTGTTGCGTAATCTGTTGCAATAGCATGTTGTCTTCTAAAGAAATCTTCTCAGGACCGATAAAAAGCTCATATAGATTGATTCGTAAAGCACAGGCTATTTTCTCTAATGTTTTGACTGTAGGACTCTTTTTTCCTCGTTCTAGTTCACCTAAAAAAGCCGGATTGATTCCAGCTTCCCATGCCAGTTTTTCCTGGCTCATACCATTTCTGGTACGGAAGTATTTAATTCGTGCTCCAATATCCATCACGAAATCCTCCTTTTAAAGATAAACTATCATGTCTTTAGACATTGAACAACATACTATAAACACGTATAATACCTATAGACGCTGATAGAGAGTAAGAGTGTTATTGTTTTAAAGATAAATATCATAAACTATCAACAATTTACTGTTTACTAACGTGAGGTGATAAGGTGTCTATTTTAGAAAGAATCAAATATGATGGTGTAACCAATGGCGAACCTTGGCTGATTTATAAATGCAAGGAAGAAGATATTGCCTATGGATCACAGCTCATTGTGAGCACAGGACAAGAGGCTATTTTTGTTAAAGGTGGACGCGCCCAGGATATTTTTACAGCAGGAACGTATACGTTAGAATCAGGGAATTTGCCCTTTTTGCGAAAGTTTCTGAATATGCCCTTTGGTGGTAAGACCCCTTTTAGTGCAGAGATTGTTTTTGTAAATCGCACAGATAATTTGAATCTGAAGTGGGGAACATCTAGTCCGGTGACCTATGAGGATCCAAAGTATGGGCTCATTTTGGATTTACGTTCTTTTGGGCGATTTGGGGTTCAGATTTTTGATAGCCGTCTATTTTTTAATCGATTTATAGGCTCTATGCGATTGGATAGTGGCTATAATCATAATTTTATTATCAATCAATTTTTGTCTACCATTAATACGAAATATAAAACACTTTTGATGCAATTTTTACAGGAGCATCATATGTCGTATTTTGATTTACCTGCTTGTTATGAGGAAATATCTCGTTTAGCAAAAGAAACGTTGTTAAATGATTTTGCTTCTTATGGGATTCATTTGCTCAATTTCATGGTAGAGTCAGTGACACCACCAAAGGATCAATATAGCCGGCTTCGACAATATAAAGAGGAATTATCCTTGGGACCTGATTTTTATACTAAGAGACGTTCTTTTGATATTTTGGAAGGAGCCGCCAATTCTTCGGTAGGGAGTATGGTTGGCATGGGGATGGGCCTAGGGGCCGGTATGTATGCGTCTTCTACTGCAGCTGGTCCTGTGGAACGATTGATGTCTCAAGTCAATATCAGTGATCCTATACAGGTACAGAATAATCTGACTTGTCCCCATTGCCGAGAAGTGGTGAAGCAAGGAAGTGTTTTCTGTCCTCATTGCGGTCAGCCTTTGAAGGAGCAGTTCCATTGTCCTTCGTGTGGAAAGGTAGTGGATAAGGAAGCTCGATTTTGTCAATTTTGCGGAGCTTCTTTGAAACGAGTTTGCCCTGCGTGTCATGCCGAGTTGGAACCGGGAGCAAAGTTTTGCAGCAAATGCGGAAAGAAGTGTGATGAATGCTAACGACAGAAATGCTAGTGTGTCCTCAATGCGGTGGTCCAGTACGGATGGATGAGCGAGAGTGTTCTTATTGCCATTCGCCGATACTTGTGAAGCGAGTGCAGGATTTAGACAAGAAAAGGCCAATGGAAATCAATAAGTATATCAAGGCGTATCAGAATTTCTTAAAAAATCATGAAGGCAAAAGTCCAGAAGTTTTTACAGCTATGGGCATTTGTCATCTCAAGAATGGCATGTATGACCAAGCGGTACATGCTTTGGAAAAGGCAGTGAGTTTGTTATCAGAAGAAGGGGATAGTTATTTCTATTTGGCGGTAGCGAAAATGAAAGGGAAGCGCCCTTATTTACAGACCTTATCTACCATTAAATTGGTGGTACAGTGTTTGGAAACGGCTTTGTCCATAGAACCTTGCGGAAGGTATTATTATTTGCTGTACTTGATTCAGAAGGATTTTTATGAAAAGAAACGACTTCGTAATGGGAAAAACTCAGAAGATTTGTGCCAACAGGCTCTCTTACAGGAAGTGGATGATGAGGAAATGCTGTTGTGTCAAACCTATTGCGGATTGGTTTAACTATGAGAGCTGATTGAGTATATGCAAATCAATGGATATATATATTTAGTGAGGAGGAAATAATATGTTGAAAATAGAGAATCAAATCGATCGTTCTAAACTGAAGAAATATTTTTACATCAATTCTAGTGGTTGGTTAGATACTGTTTTTTGGATTAGTCTTCTTCTGTTTTGGACCGGTATTGGAGCAGTAGTATGTTTGATTTGTGGTGTGATTAAATTTGCGGGGGTATTCAAAGCAGGTGCTTCCTCAGCAGAAAAACTCTATGATGAAGTACGAAAAGCGGATTTACAATATTTTAGAAATCGGGCGGTGCAAGTAATGGGATTGGTAGACGAAGAAATGAGTTTGATTGATCCTATTGTAGCTAGTGGATTTGCTGATGAGGATGCGATTAAGTACGGAAAGGAAGTATCGGCGAATGATACAAAGAGAAATTTTTTGAAAATTATTTTTGATTATATTTTATCTATTCCGCGGTCCATTTGGCATTTTATTAAATCCTTTTTTACTGGAGAAGAAATTATTTCTCAAGCCATTTTTATGGAGGGAAGCGATAAAAAGATTAGAAGTTCCTTGGCTAGTGTAGAATTTATCGCTTTCACAGAAGAACAAGTTTTGGCCTATGTTTGTCAGTATGATGTAGCACTGGGAATTATTTTGAATGAATATACTCGTGAAGTATTCTATCGAGATATTGACTCTGTCAATTATGGTTCTGAATTGCTTCATATCTGGTCTGAAAATAAGAAAAAATACCGCAAAGTAGCTATTGAACAATTTAGAATGACCATTTCTTCCAGTAATAACATTTGGGCTTCCCTGTCAGGCGAAGGTAGCGTATTGGAAAATCAGATTACTGCGGTCAAGGCTTTGGTTCGGAGCAAGAAAGAAGAAATGAAATAAATTTAGTTGGCGATTAGCAGAAGGCTATTGGCCGTATGAAATGTATTGTTCGGACATAATGGATATTTGGTTCTTGGTGTCTGATAATTTGGGTACTGTTATCATTGCATGCATAAGAATCATTCTACTGATACGACATTCTAAAGGGGGCGGATTTTTTGCATTCCAAATCCTATTCAAAGAAATTAGCCTATGCGGCACCAATTATCATGGCGATTGTAGGATTGGTGCTGTATAGCTATATTTTACCAGCGAAGTACATGAAAGCCATTAGTTTGATTGATTGGCTCTTTAGTGGTTCTGACCATATCATAGCCACCTTACGAGATGCAGATGGGGTATTGGAACAATTTTATAAAATTCTGCTGACGAAAGTCATTGTATGGATATGGTCAGCTGGTTTTGTGATTTCCCTTTTTGTCTGTGGTCATGCGTTGCAAAACAGAAGGACTGCAAATTTATCGGCCAAATTGGTGGGACCCGTATTATCTCCTTTAGCTGATACACTTGTTTCTATGGTACAGGGGAATATACCTCAGAATAGTATAAATTTTATGCGGCTTATAGAGGTGATCATTGATTTACAAAGAATGGTAGAAGGATTGGACGATTTTGGTTATGGAAATCAAAATGTATTATCTCTCGAAGAGGAAATATATGAAGATTTTCAACGTATCATGAAAGGCGTGAAATTTCTTAGAAGAGACAATTCTGTAGATCAAGAGAAAATAGATACTTTACTTACGGACATCTCTCATATCAAACAACTGATTTGGCAAAGGGAAAGTCTTTTGAAACATCGATAAGGAGCATGGAAGTAGTACTATGGAGTTATATGAAAAACTAGGTATAGCAGAATCAGCAGATGAAGATATCGTCAAGCAGGCTTTCCGAGAAAAGAAAATGGAGTTACAAAAACAGCTGGGTGCTAAAAATCCTGATGTACAGAAACAGGCATCCGCTGATTTAAGTGAGCTGATTCATGCGTATGCTGTTTGGAAAAAACAGCAAGGAACGTCAAATGAGGAAAAGGCAAAGATTAAAAACCCTGCCATAGAACGACCAGTACAAGAAGCAGCACAGAAAGAAAAGCCTATATCCGTGCCTATGGCAAGTCAGGCGGTAACAGTAGTGAATCAGACTCCCTCGAAGCAAAGTACTACGTCTGACGGTGTATTACAAACTGTTTCTAGGGAAGAAAACACGCCTACTGTCAAGATTTTAATCGCTGTATTGGGAATCATTGTAGTCATTTTGGTAGGGTATATCGTTTACATGCATAGCGCCAATAACACCACACGAGAAAATCTGAATAAGAAAGTGGATATGGTGGAACCAAAATCAGGATTTTCTAATGAGCAACAACAAGAGAAAGAAAATATTCAGAGCTGCCTTCGCTTTATTGATCGTACGGATGATGAAATCGAGAATTTAGCACAAGATATCAATCGAATGACTGGTAAAAAAGGGGATGTGCGAGAAGATATCCGACGTATTAAAGAAAAAGGGAAGGACTTGCAGTCACAGATAGACAAAGTTTCTGCGCGAGTACAAATCAATCAACATATTTCTGCTAGGCATGTAGAAGCGTTGGTGGGACTTTTGGCTTTGGAAAAACGGCGTATTTCCTTACTGATGACTGGTGTCGATGAATGGCAGGATGGGAGTGAAACGTTGCCTTCTTTCAAAGAAGGTACTAGGCTTTCCAATGAGTATGATAAAGTGCTGGCACAATACAAGGCTGCTTTATGATGGTTCCAACTTTTTGGAGTAGGTATCTATCAGAAACATAATCCCATTGAGTACAGAGGAGGCAGGTCATGGAGAATCCATATAAAATTCTAGGAATACCTGAACATACAGAAGCAGAAGAAGTCAAAGCGGCTTTTCAAGAAAAGGAAAAAGAGCTGCAAAAGCAACTTTTATCGAAGAAACCGGAGGAGCAAAAAGCGGCGGCAAACCAGTTACAAGAATTGGTGGCAGCTTATGGAGCTATCAAAAAACAAAGGGAGACGGCTATAGGAAACGGTAGTTTTTCTTCTTCTATTTCTAAAGAACCACAGAAACATGTTTCCGTCATGGGAATGGAAGTAGAAAAGAAATCTTCGACAGAACCATCCCCTCTTTTGCCATCCTATCAGCTAGATGAAAATGAAACGGAAGAGAGTTCTTGGCAGACCATGATGAAAAATGGGCAAGCTGGGAAAATTGCTATTGCTGTGTTGGGAGCTTTGGTGATTGGTTTGGGTGGTTACATTGCTTATGACCATTTTTCAAAGCCTACGATACCTGTTCCATCGCCGAATACAATCAATGATATCAATGGGAAAGCCTCAAAGGAAGCCTTGGATATTACCAACAAAATTAAAGAAGAATTATCCCATAAGCCTCAGGTGGAATTGCGTCCAAAGGCCAAAGAAACAGAAGCTGTAACAGAAGAAGTCGCAGACGAGAGTAGCGAATCTGATACCGCTAGCAGTGAAGAAACGACTTCGACAAGAAGCGTATCAAATCGTACGTCTGCCCAAGATGTATTCAAGAAATTTCATCGTGCGATTACCAGGAAGCAGTACAGGGATGCTTATAATTTCTATTCTTCTGATATGCAAAATGCGGTTGGCTCCTATGAAAGTTGGGCTCGTGGTTATATGACGACCGTTTCCAGCATGCCAGAGCAAGTATCTGTGATTGAGCAAACTGATGATATGACAAAATTGTCATTCATATTGAAGGCTGTGGATAAAAAGAATGGCAAAATGATTACTCGTCGATTCAAAGGAATTGTGACACTAGTACAGAGTGATGATGGATGGAAAATCGATGAAATTCGCGGAGATTGGTTATGATGAAACTAGGGAAATACAAAGCCATTGGCGGTTTATGCTTGGGCATAGCGGCTGCTTTGGCAGTAGCTGGATGCAGTATGCTTTCCGCAATTCATTCCTCAGCTCAAGAAGAGACGGTCTTAGAAGATCCAGTGCTTACCCCTAAGGAAAAGGCAAACCGAATTGTGGCCCAAATGACGGATTCACAAAAAATCGGTCAGCTCATGATGATTGGCATTTATGGTACTTCTCTTAATGGGGATAGCCGTTACATGTTGACTGAATTTCCTAATGGCAATGTGATTTTGTTTGATAGAAATATGGAAACACCGGAACAGGTAAAACAGTTGAATGCGGATATCCAGAAAACAGTGAAACAATCTACCGGAGTACCGGCATTCATTGGCGTTGACCAGGAAGGTGGGCAGGTGGCACGGATGGAAACTTATATGCCGCCTATGCCTGCAGCGGCTGTGTTAGGGCAGCAAAGTCCGGCGGTCGCTGCTGATTGGGCTAGACAAACGGGACGTATGCTCAAAGATATCGGATTCAATACTAATTTTGCCCCTGTAGTGGATCTGGCGGGGGCTTATCAACGTTCCTATGGAAATACACCGCAAGAAGTGATTCCCTTTGCAAAAACGGTAATAGATGCCTATAAAGAAACTGGAATTTTCACTTCCTTGAAGCATTTTCCGGGGATTGGAAAAGTAAAGACAGACCCTCACATAGATGGGGACGTAGTGAATATCAGTCGGGCGGATTTAGATGTTCAAGATGGAAAACCTTATAAAGATTTGATTCCGCAGATTGATAATACTACATTCATTATGGTGTCTAATGTTACATTTCCAGGGCTAGATCCGAATGTTCCTGCTTGTTTATCCAAAACAATTATGACAGATGTATTGCGTCACGATTATGGATATCAGGGATTGATATTGACCGATGACATGGAAATGGGGGCCATGGCTAAACACTATGCATTTTCTGAAATGGGAGTGAAAGCTATTCAGGCCGGAGCGGATATTGTTCTAGTCTGTCAAGACTATGGACATGAACAGGAAGTCTATAATGGGCTGTTGAAAGCATATCGAAATGGTGATTTGGATAAAACTATGGTAGATGAAAAAGTTAGACGGATTGTGGAAGTTAAGTTAGATAAATTAAAATAGATTAAAGGAAGGAAATAAGCGAATGAATACAAATGATAGATTTAGATTGAAGCGTGATTTAGTGGTAAGAAATATTTTGGGGCTTTATTTTATTGTTGATTTAAATGAAAAACATTATTTTAATGGGAAAAATTTACTAAAGCTTAATTATACTGGGTATCAATTTATTACATATATGAAAGCTTTAAAAAACTTTTCCGTAGAAGAATTGGTCCAAAAGTTAGTTTCATCAATTTGGAAAGAAATAGATGCAGATATCATTAGACATGATTTATTTCAATTCGTAGAATTGTTACTGAGTCATGGTCTGATATTGAATGAAAAAGAAAATACGATTAATTTAAAACAAGACCTTAGTTCAAATAGTTTTTCTAAAGCAAAATCGAAAAAGGAAAATCTTCGGAGTATTCCTCAATTTGTTAATAATTATTGGGGCCCAAAACGCCATATTTTCAATGCAGGAATTGAATTAACCAGTTCTTGTAATTTGCGATGTGTCCATTGCTATAATCAAAATGAATCACATAAAACTGTATTATCTTTGAAAGATGTAAAAGTGATTCTTGATGAATTGTATTCTATAGGAACTTTATTTATTTACTTTACTGGTGGGGAAATTCTTAGTCGTCCAGACTTTTTAGATATCTATCTTTATGCTAAAAAGAAAGGATTTATAATTGAGTTACTCACTAATGGGACCTTATTAACTGACGAAATAATTCATGTTTTTGAAAAATATCCGCCAGCAAATGTTAGTATTAGTGTTTATGGCGGGGAAAAAGAAACTTTTGGAAAAGTAACACAAAAAGGATTCTATTTTGATTTATTAATGAATAATTTGAACAAATTAAAAAAGCTGGTATAGAATTTGAAATTAAATTTATTGGTATGGATTTAAATATTCAAGATTTTGATAAAGTAAGAATTTTAGCAAGAGTTTTGGAAGTTCCGTTTAGATATGCTTTTGAATTATTTCCTGCTCTTCATGGGCCCAAAGAGAATACTGAGCATCAAATTTCCATTGATAAGATTATCGAAATTGAAAAGAACGATCGTGAAATGTGCAAGAGGTTATCACGGGGCGCAGTGAATCATAATAATATAGATGCGTATGGGGATTGTTTGTACAAATGTAGCATTTCAAGATATATGATTCTTATTGATTTTGAAGGGTATATCAATCCTTGCACCGTTATGCGATCTAAAAAATTTAACATTTTAAAAGGTGAACTTGGGGAGGCTTGGGAATACTTCGGCAAATATATCACAGAAAAAGCACCAAAAGATTATAAATGTGCATCCTGTAAAAACTATTATTTTTGTAACCCGTGTGTTGAGAAAAATAAATTATTCACAGGAAGTAAATATACACCAGTCGATTTTCATTGCAAACTTGTTGAAGCACGGCGTAAAGAGTTTTCAAAATCCGCATATGATTTGTATCGCAAAAAATAAGTAATATAAGGACACTTCTAAAAACCTCATTTCTGAAATAAAGGAGTTTCAATGTGTAGATTTGTACCCCAAAACTCGAATAAATATTTTCATAAGCATTGATTTTACCGCAGTAAATTTCGGATGATTGTATGTTTATTACACGAATACTATTTCGGTACTTTGTGAAAATGTTTTTTTAGAGATGCCCATAAAATAATCAAGCTCTATTTGGGGAGATATTGCTAAAGCCGAATCTGATAAAGTGTTTTTGATCGCACTAATGAGCTAACTGGTTAATTGGAGGCGTTAATTATGATTACAACATATGAAAAACCAATGATTGAAGAAATTATGGTAACAACAACAAGCGCTATTGAAATGGAAGATCCTGGAGATCCTGCTAGATGCAATTATTCCTGTTGTTATTCTGATGGGCATGATTGCTGGATTGCCTAATTAAATTGGTATTAATGAAAAGTTAATTTTTGGATAGCAATGGGAACATGATGACAGATATAGGTATTTAGCAATATCTCTCCAAATAGAGCTTGATTTATTTACTTGATGTGAATGGCCATGAAAAAATGAGCCATTCGTCCGTGAATTTTTGAGCCAATGAAAAAGCACATCTCTGAAATCAATCAGAGATGTGCTTTTTTCAATGTGTGCCGGGCATGGCACGATTCTTACTGGTGAAAGTCCAGTCGCAGGTATTTACCGCCGAGCGTAGCGGAGCACAAGCCGTAGACAGTAATGGATATGGGGGAGGAAGTGCATAGCAAAACTGTGAGCCTACGAACAGAAACTGGATATAAGGCTAAATGGTGGGCGAGGTTGCAACACAAACTAAAGCCCGAAGGGTAAACGTAAAACCAAGACAGTAAATCCAGAGGTTGTACAGTGAAAGAATCGTGAATTACCCCGGGAGGCCCGGATAGCGTGGAAACACGTGCGAAAAAAGTTCATATCCGGGAGTCAGCTGAGGTCATAGTAGTAAATGCACCATTTACGAAGGACCTAATGTCGTTATAATGCAAATCACTGTAAGCAAGGACAAGATAGTCAGAATCTGAGGATACATCTAGCAAACGGAATCGTAATCCGTGGAGATGAAAGGGCAGAGGATAATTCTTGTCTAAATTTGCAAACAGAAAGAGGAGCAACAAATGGAATTAATAGAATGGATATTACAAGACTCCAATATTGCAAGAGCTATAGAACAGGTTAAACGCAATAGAGGTGCAGCCGGCATAGATAAAATGACGGTAGATGAAGTGAAAAGCTACTTTGCCAAACATGGAGAAGAGATAAAAACTCAAATCCGAAATAAGCAATATAAGCCTACACCCGTCAAAAGAGTCTACATACCAAAGGCCAATGGGAAGAAACGCCCACTGGGAATACCCATAGTGATAGACCGAGTCATCCAACAGGCTATAGCCCAAATATTAACACTGGGATACGAAAAATATTTTAGTGATCATAGTATGGGATTTAGACCACAAAGAGGATGCCATCAAGCCATAGAACAAGCACTCACATACTTGAATGAAGGCTATGAATGGGTCATAGATATGGATATAGAAAAATACTTTGATACAGTAAACCATGACAAACTAATTTCAATACTCAGAGAACGCATCAATGATGCGCCAACCCTGCATCTGATACGGAGTTTTCTAAAAGCCGGAATCATGGAAGGCGGAATGTTTAAGAAAAGCACAGAAGGAGTACCACAAGGTGGACCACTGTCGCCTATACTAGCAAACGTCTACCTAGATAAACTGGACAAAGAACTGGAATCTAGAGGGCTCAGATTTGTACGCTATGCCGATGACTGTGATATATTTGTCAAATGCGAAAAAGCAGCGGACAGAGTCATGCGATCAGTAACCAGCTGGATAGAAAGAAAACTCTACCTCAGAGTTAGTGCAGCGAAAACAAAAGTAGTAAGACCAACAAAGAGTCAGTTTCTTGGATTTACCTTCTGGAAACCAAAAGATGAATGGAAATGTAAACCAGTAAAAGACAGACTGCAGAAACTTTACGATAAATGTAAGCAAATAACATTGCGTAAAAGAGCAGGAGCTAAGCGGTTAGCAGATACATTCATCGAATTGAATCAAGTGGTCAAAGGATGGATAAACTACTTCAAAATAGGGAGAATGAAAGGGCGACTGAAAGAGTTTGGGGAATGGCTAAGACATAAAGTGCGAGTCATAATCCTAAAGCAATGGAAGGAACCGAAAACCATCATAAGAAATCTAAGTATCCTTAACCGTATAGTAAAATGTAGTTTCACAGACGAAGAAATATACAAAGTAGGTAACAGCAGATTGGGATGGTATAGGCAGGCTGCCATGTACGTAGTTAATTATGCTATCCATCCAAAACTTTTGAAAGAAAATACAAAGAGTCGGCCAGGATTGGTCGACCCTTTGGAATACTATCTGAGTAAAATTTGAATACCTATAACGATGTAGCGCCGTATACGAGACCCGTACGTACGGTGCAATGGGAGGGGTAAAACTTTACCCTATGGGACTTTGGTGACTAGTGACTAGGGATTGGGGATTGGGGATTGGGGATCAGACATCAGACATCAGACATCTGACATCTGACGTTGGCCCTCTGACCTTCGGGCATCGCCTCCTATATGTGCGGCGAAGCCGCCACCACAAGTTTGAAAACAGGTGTTAGGGATTAGTGTCTAGGGATTAGGAGTTTCCAGTGACTGGTGATCAGGGTTAGCCCGTGGGGCGTGCCGACCCCCTTGATTGCGTGCGAAAGAGGTTCAGCGGGTTCTGAAGGTTCAAAGGGTTCACAGGGTTCCCGTCTTTTGTGAATACCATATATTCAAAACTCCGCGGCGCCTCATTATTTTTTGCGCCGCACCACAATTTCGCATTTCGCATTTCGCATTTCTAATTTCTCATTTTTTATTTCAGCCCGACGTCCCATCCTCCCTCGTAGAGGACGAAGAGGAGAAGCAGCGAGACGAAGATGGCGATGCAGGCAGGGAGATGGTAGCTGGTATAGAAGGGATCTTCCTGACATACAGGGACAATGCCTCCGTGGGCGAAATTGTCGGCGCGTGGCCTTTATAGAAATCCGCAAGGAACTGGGCATAGCGGAGCGTTTCCTGACTGAAGAAATAAAAAATCGGCGTGTAGAGCGGTACATGATTCTTTTCTGAAAGGATGGTGAGACAGCTCGTGATGATGCTTTTCAGCCGCTGATTCCGGTCCAGCGGCTTCTCCTCCATCTTGGTCGATACAGCATTGAAGATATTGTAGAACTGGTCCATTTCCTCTGCCCGGTATCGCGTATCCAGATCCGGCGGGAGGAAGGACTGGTCGCCGACTGCACGCCCTGGGTCTGCCTCTTCCCGGAAGAAGGCAGGGAAGGCATCCTCGATCTGATGGATGCCTTCGAAAATATGAAGGAGCGGGGTGTAGTCTTTCGCATAGTCCTTCAGGATATACTTGGCGATGTAGAGGCGAAAGACGATGTAGTCTGAGAGGAAGGCGCACCAGTTGTCCCGATCACGGTCGTGCATCAGGATTTTCTTCTCCTTCACGAATTTTCGGAAGATCACGTGAAGTCCGTAGCTTCCCTGCGGCTGGCTGGTATAGGAAAAAAGCGCCCGCCGGCAGAGAGTGATGCCCATACTGGTGAGGTACTGTGAATGATCCATGGCGAGGCTCCTTTCTTGGAGGGT
>OIYX01000477.1_pt1 | contig 14404 bp, 10 predicted proteins | sample 1588431 | NCBI WGS metagenome assembly OIYX01 (sample SAMN03283241) | human gut metagenome | biome: human-associated habitat; material: feces | host: Homo sapiens | place: Peru | collected 2012
CCATCGACCAGAATCTCGTCGACGCGCAGCAGGCGCGCCGCGTGCTCGACCGCATCGTCGGCTATCAGCTCAGCCCGCTGCTCTGGAAAAAGATCCGGCGCGGCCTGTCCGCCGGACGTGTGCAGTCCGTTGCGACGCGCTTTGTTGTGGAGCGCGAGCGCGAGATCGAGGCCTTTGTTCCGAAGGAATACTGGACGCTCGACGTGCTCCTGCGCTGCATGGATAAGCCCGGCAGCTTCACCGCCCGCTACTACGGCGACGGAAAAAAGCGCGAGCTTGCCAACGAGCAGGAGGTCGACGCGCTTCTTTCCGACATTCAAAACGAGACGTTCACCATCGGCGCCGTCAAGCGCACCGAGAAGCGCCGCGCCCCGACGCCGCCGTTCATTACCTCGACGCTCCAGCAGGAGGCATCGCGCAAGCTGAACATGACGCCGCGCCGAACCATGGCCATTGCCCAGCAGCTCTATGAGGGCGTCGACATCAGCGGCGAGGGGACTGTCGGTCTCATCACCTATATGCGTACCGACTCGCTGCGCCTGTCCGAGGAGGCTCTGGCCGCCGCGCGGGACTTCATCTCCGAGCGCTACGGCGAGCGCTACTATGCCGGCGCGCCGCGCCGCTTCCGCAAAAAGGAGGGCGCGCAGGACGCGCACGAGGCCATTCGCCCCAGCAACGTCCGGCTTGACCCGGAGTCCGTCAAGGACGACCTGACCAAGGAGCAGTATCGGCTTTATAAGCTGATCTGGAGCCGCTTCGTCGCCTGCCAGATGGCCGACGCGCTCTATGACGCCGTGCAGATCGACGCGCTCTGCAAGGAACACGTCTTCCGCGCCGGGGAGCAGGTTTTGAAATTCCCCGGCTTTACGGCGGTTTATGAAGAAGGGCGCGACGACGAAAGCGCCGAAAAGCCCAACACGCTGCCCGAGCTGGACGGCGGCGAGCGCCTCCTTGCCGAAAAAACGCAGAAGGAGCAGCACTTCACGAATCCGCCTGCCCGCTATACCGAGGCAACGCTCGTCAAGGCGATGGAGGATCGCGGCGTCGGCCGTCCTTCGACCTATGCGACGATCGTCGCGACGATCCAAGACCGCGAATACGTCATTAAAAAAGACAAGCGACTGTCCCCGACGCCATTGGGCATCGTCGTGACGGATCTGATGATCGAGCATTTTAACGACGTCATCGACGTGGAATTCACGGCGAATATGGAGCACCAGCTCGACGAGGTCGAGGCCGGGAAGCGGAATTGGAAGGCCGTTTTGCGGGAATTCTATCAGGGCTTCCACGCCGAGATGGAGCAGGCCGAGCAGGCGCTCGACGGCAAGCGCATCAAGGTGCCCGACGAGATCTCCGACGAGGTGTGCGAGCTTTGCGGCCGCCAAATGGTCGTCAAAAGCGGACGCTTCGGCCGTTTTTTGGCCTGTCCGGGCTTCCCGGAGTGCAAAAACACCAAGCCGATCGTCGAGCGGATGCCGGGGCGCTGCCCGAAATGCGGCAGCGGCATCCTCAAGCGCAAGAGCAAGAAGGGCTATGTGTTCTATGCCTGCGAGCGCGGCACGGAGTGCGGCTTTATGACGTGGGATGTTCCCACGGCCAACGACTGTCCGTCCTGCGGGCAGACGCTCTTCAAAAAATCCGGCAAGGGGCGTATGAAGCCCTTCTGCATCAACGAGGCCTGCCCGGAATTCGTGCCCGAGGACAAGCGCGGCTACCGCCGCCGTATGCCCAAGGCCACGACCGAGACGGTCGACACGGCTGAGGCCGTCGAGGAGACGCCCGCCGAGGAAAAAAAGCCCGCAAAGCGTTCCGCAGCGAAAAAAACCGCCGCAAAAAAGACGACCGCAAGGAAAACGGCCACAAAAAAGGCCGCAGGGGAGCCGAAGGCATGAGCGGCCGAACGGTAACGGTCGTCGGCGCGGGGCTTGCGGGCTGCGAGGCGGCTTGGCAGCTTGCCGAGCGCGGCTTTTCGGTCACGCTTTATGAAATGAAGCCCGCAAAGCGCACCCCGGCGCATCACACGGATGATTTTGCGGAGCTTTGCTGCTCGAATTCCCTGCGCGGCGACCGGCTGGAGAACGCCGTCGGTCTGCTCAAGGAGGAGCTGCGGCGGCTGAACAGCCTGATCCTCTCCTGCGCGGACGCCACGCGCGTCGAGGCCGGGGGCTGCCTCGCGGTCGACCGCGAGGGCTTTTCTGCCATGGTCACGCAGCGCATCCGTTCGCATCCGCGCATCACCGTCTGCGAGCGTGAGCTCACGCAGATTCCCGAGCCGCCCGCGATCATTGCAACGGGGCCTCTGACCTCCGAGGCGATGAGCCGCGCCATTGCCGACTACTTCGGTCAGGCGGAATATCTGCATTTTTATGATGCGGCCGCTCCGCTGGTCACACGCGAGTCCATCGATATGGAGCGCGCATGGTTTGCCTCGCGCTACGACCGCGGCAGCGCGGACTATATCAACTGCGGCATGAACCGCGAGGAATACACCGCCTTTGTTGAGGCGCTGCGCACGGCCGAGCAGGCCGAGGTGCACGGCTTTGAGGATAAAAAGGTGTTCGAGGGCTGTATGCCCGTGGAGGTCATGGCGCGGCGAGGCGAGGATACCCTGCGCTACGGGCCGCTCAAGCCCGTCGGTCTGAAAGACCCCAAAACCGGGAAGGAGCCGTATGCCGTCGTCCAGCTTCGCCAGGATAACGCCTCGGGCGCGATCTATAACCTGGTCGGCTTCCAGACGCATTTGAAATTCCCGGAGCAGCGGCGGGTGTTTTCCATGATCCCGGCGCTGCGCGAGGCGCAATTTGTGCGCTACGGCGTGATGCACCGCAACACCTTTCTGAATTCGCCGCGTCTGCTCGACGATACCTATGCCGACCGGCGCGAGCCGCTGATCGCCTTTGCCGGGCAAATGACCGGTGTGGAGGGCTATGTAGAATCCTGCGCGTCGGGGTATCTTGCGGCCGTGTCGATGGCGGCGCGGCTGAACGGAGAGCCGATCCCGGATTTTACGAACCGGACTGCGATCGGTGCGCTCGGAAAATACATCAGCGATCCCTCTGTGACGTCGTTCCAGCCGATGAACGTCAATTTCGGCATTCTTGCCCCGTTGGAGCAGCGCGTCAAGGGGAAAAGCAATAAAAATCTGGCCATTGCCGAGCGTGCGCTGGCGCAACTCGAGGCAATGAGAAACGAGGGACTTGCATGAAGATCATCATCGACGCAATGGGCGGCGACCACGCCCCGCAGGAGATCGTCCTCGGCGCCTTGCAGGCGGCTGAGGAGCTGAAAACCGAGATCGTTCTGGTCGGTCGCGGCAAGGATGTGCTCAACGCCATGCGCGCCGGAGGCTGGGACACCCTTCCGGCCGGTGTGGAGGTCGCCGACGCGCCCGATGTGGTCGACATGCACACGGAGCCGACCGAGGTCGTTAAGCGGCACCGCGCCTCGTCGATGGTGCTTGGGCTGAAGATGCTTGCTGACGGCGAGGGCGACGCCTTCATCTCCGCCGGCAACACCGGCGCGCTGCTGACCGCAGCGACGCTCGTCGTCAAGCGCATTCGCGGCATCCGCCGCGCAGCCTTTGCGCCGATCATGCCGATCGGCAGCGGCAGCATTCTGATCGACGCAGGCGCGAATGCCGAATGCGCGCCGGAGTTCCTGCTGCAATTTGGCTGCATGGGCTCGCTCTATGCCCAAAAGGCGCTGCACAAGGAACGCCCCCGAGTGGCGCTGCTGAACAACGGCGGCGAGGAATCCAAGGGCGACGAGCTGCATAAGCAGGCCTATCTCCTGCTTCAGGAGGCGTCCGAGCGCGGCCTCATCCACTTCGTCGGCAACCTCGAGGCGCGGGACGTGCTGAACGATGCGGCGGACGTGATCGTCGCCGACGGCTTTTCCGGCAACATCCTGCTCAAGGCCGTTGAGGGCACCGCGCAGTTTATGAGCCGCCAGATCAAGGGAATCTTTACGCACAGCCTGACCTCCAAGCTCGGCTACCTTCTCTGCCGCAAGGGCGTCGAGGCGCTCAAGGAGCAGATGGACTATCGCAAGGTCGGCGGCTCCATGCTCGTGGGTATCAGCAAGCCCGTCATCAAGGCGCACGGATCTTCGGACGCGGTTGCGATCCGCGGCGCGATCCGGCAGGCTATGGGCGCCGTGAGCAGCGGCTTCTGCGACGAGATCCGAGCAAATGTTTCGGGGATCACCGCCGCAAGACAGGAGGCAGAGCATGTATCAGGAGCTTGAACAGGCGCTGGGCTATCACTACCGCAACACCGAGCTGCTCAAGCAGGCGCTCTCGCACACGTCCTATGCAAACGAGGCCGCCCGCAATGCACTGAAGAGCTATGAGCGGCTGGAGTTTTTGGGAGATTCGATCCTTGGGTTTGTCACGGCGGACTTTCTCTATCATCACTTTCCGGACAAGCTTGAAGGAGAGCTCTCGCGCATCCGCGCGGAGCTGGTCTGCGAAAGCAATCTTGCAGCAATTGCACGCGAGCTGAAGCTCGGGCAGGCGCTCCTGCTCGGGCACGGCGAGGCGCAGAACGGCGGCGCGGAGCGCAGCAGCATTCTCTGCGACGTCATGGAGGCGCTGATCGCCGCGGCCTATCTGGACGGCGGCTTCGCGGCCGCCAAGGGGATCGTCGAACGGCTGATCCTTCCGAGTCTGACTGAGGTCGAGCGGCTGCACGACTTCAAAACGGAGCTTCAGGAGCTGGTTCAGCAGAAACGCGCCCAGACGCTGAGCTATGAGCTGGTGGAGGAGCGCGGGCCGGATCACTGCAAGGAGTTTTGCGTGGAGGTCTGCCTGAACGGCAGGCAGCTCGGCGTCGGCGTCGGCACGAGCAAGAAGCGCGCAGAGCAGGCCGCCGCACAGCGGGCGCTGGAGCGTCTGCAAAACGAAAAATAACGCATTCTCGCCGCCTTTGGGACAAGTCCGGTCAAGCGATCGGAAAACGTCCCCAAGGCGGCCTTGTATTTTGCGGAATTTGCTTGCAATTTGACGGAAAAAATGGTATAATTCTGACTTGATAATATAATTGGAGCAATTAGGAGCATTTTTGCATGTATCTGAAAGAACTGATCGTTCAGGGCTTCAAATCCTTTGCCGACAAGACCGTCGTCACCTTCGGGCACGACATCACCGCCATCGTCGGCCCGAACGGCAGCGGCAAGTCCAACATCTCCGATGCCATTCGCTGGGTCATGGGCGAGCAGAACAGCCGCAGCCTGCGCGGGCAGCGAATGGAGGACGTGATCTTCGGCGGCACGGAAAAGCGCGCGCAGGTCGGCTTTGCCGAGGCGACGCTGGTTCTGGACAACAGCGACCGCACCCTCCGCTTCGACGCCGACGAGCTGATGATCACCCGCCGGTATTACCGCAGCGGTGAGAGCGAATACTATATCAACCGCCAGTCCGTGCGTCTGCGCGACATCAACGAGATGTTCATGGATACCGGCCTCGGCCGTGAGGGCTATTCCAACATTTCTCAGGGGCGCATCGACGAGATCCTTTCCGTAAAAAGCACGGATCGCCGCGAGATCTTTGAAGAGGCGGCCGGCATTTCCAAATATCGCCACCGCAAGGAGGAGACGGAGCGGCGTCTTGCAAATACGGAGGACAACCTTCTGCGCATCGGCGACAAAATATCCGAGCTGGAGCTTCAGGTCGAGCCTCTGCGACATCAGGCAGAGAAGGCCAAGGCCTACCTCGGCTATCGCGAGGAGCTGAAGGGACTCGAGGTCGCGCTCTGGCTGCACACCCTCGAAAAGCTCAGTGCCACGGCGCGCAAGGCCGAGGAGGACTACCATTCCGCAGCCTTCATCCTGCAGCAGGAGCACGACAATCTCGACCAGCTTTATGTGACGGGCGAGACGCTGACCTTTTCCCTGCACAATCACGACATGAAAACCGATCAGCTCCGCGAGGAGATCGCAAAGATCGACGCGCAGGGGCAGAGCATCGCCTCGGACATCGCCGTTTTGAGAACCAACGGCGAAAACTGCATGGACAATCTTCTGCGCGTGCGCAACGAGATGACCGAGCAGGAAAACCGAAGCGGCAGCATCGGCGAGCAGCTCGCCGAGCTGGAAAAGCGCGCGGCGGAGCTTGGAAGACAGGCCGCGCAGCTTTCCGAGGCGCTGCAAGCCGCCGAGGAGGAGGGACGCCGTCTGGCCGAGTCCTCCGAGGGCATGACGAAGCAATATCTGACCATTCGAAACGAGCAGGAGCGTCTGCGCACCGAGCGCTCGGCCAAAACGGCCGACCGGAGCGCCGTGCAGGAGGCGCTTGCGCAGAGCGCCGAGCGCAGCCGTCAGCTCGACTCCGACCGCGAGACGGCTGAGAGTCGCCGCGATGACGCAAAACAGAAGCTCGATGCGGCGAAGGCCTCGCTCGACAGAGCCATGGAGGACACCACCGCCGCGCAGAACATGCTTGAGGGCTACCGCCTGCGCGCCGTGTCGCGGACACAGCGCCGCGACGAGCTGCGCAAGCAGGTGAGCGACGCGTCTGTCAAGCTGCAAACGCTGATCTCCCGATGCAAGCTGTTCGAGGAGATGGAGCGCGATTTTGAAGGCTTTTCCAAGGCGGCTAAGGCCGTCATGCAGGAGAAGGGGCGAGCGCTCAAGGGCATCCATGCGCCGGTCTCGCGCCTGATCCGCACGGACGACGCCTATACCGTCGCCATCGAGATCGCCCTCGGCGCGGCCATGCAAAACATTGTCGTGGACGACGAGGCTGCCGGCAAGGCCGCCATTCAGTTTCTCAAGCGCACGAACGGCGGCACCACCTTCCTGCCGCTGAACGTCCTGCGCGGAAAAATGCTCAACGAGACCGGCGTGGAGCAGTGCCGTGGCTTTGTCGGCGTTGCCTCGGAGCTGGTGCGCTGCGACGAGGTCTATCGCGGCGTCGTCCGCAATCTGCTTGGGAAAACCGTGATCGCCGAGGATATGGACACGGCGATCGCCATTGCAAACCGATATTCTCACCGCTTCCGCATCGTGACGCTCGACGGTCAGGTCTTGAATGCCGGCGGCTCTATGACCGGCGGCTCGGTGAACAAAAACGCGGGCATCCTCTCCAGAGCCAACGAGCTGGAGCGCCTGCGCCGTCAGCAGACCGAGGGGCAGAAGCAGCTCGAGGCGCAGAAGGCCGAGCTTGCAGAGGCTGAGCGCCTTGCGCAGGAGGTCGAATATGAGCGCTCCGTGGAGGAGGCGCGTTTGCGCACCGCGCAGGATGAGACGCTTCGCCTTGAGGGCGAATGGAAGCAGTATTCCGTGCTTTATTCCGCCATTGACGAGGCAATCGGAAGCGCCGAGCGGGAGCGCGACGCGCTGCGGCAGCGGGCGGAGGCCGATGAGGCGCGCGTGACCGCTCTGACCGGGCAGATCGGCGCGCTGGACGAGCGCATCCTTCGCTCCGAGCAGGAGCTGAGCGCCGTCTCCGACGGGCAGAGCGCCGCCGCAGAGCAGAGCAACCGCCTCAGCCGGCACATGACCGAGCTTCGCGCGGAGCTGTCCGCCGCAGAGGCCGAGCGTGCCTCCGCCGCTGCGTCCGTCGCGCATCTGACGCAGCTTGCCGAATCGATGCAGGGCGACCGGGAGCAAAAGCTGGCGCTCATTGCGTCGTATGAGGCCGAAAACAAGCGCATCGTCGGGCAGATCAACGACCGCGAGCGCGCCATGGCCGACTGCGAGGCACGCGGCGCAGAGCGTCGCGAGGCGCTCAAGCAGGAGCTCGCCGAGCGCGCCTCCGTTGAGGCGCGGCGCACGCAAAACGAAAAAGAAGCGCAGAGCAAGAGTCGTGAGATCCTCAACATGGAGCGCGAGAGCGCCCGCCTCGACGCGCGGAAAAACGCCGCCGAAATGGAGGAAAAGCAGATCATCGACAAGCTCTGGGAGAGCTACGAGCTGACGCGCTCGACTGCACCGGAGGCCGCCGCCGAGATCGAAAACGTCGGCGCGGCGCAGAAGCGCTCTGCGGAGCTGAAGCGCAAAATTTCCGCGCTGGGCACGCCGAACCTCGGCGCCATCGATGAATTCGCGCGCGTTAACGAGCGCTATACCTATCTGACCGAGCAGCGCGACGACGTGCTGACCTCCAAAAAGGAGCTGGAACACATCGTCGCAGACATCGTCACACAAATGACGGAGATCTTTACGACGGAATTTGCCAAGATCAACACCTATTTCGGCCAGACCTTCACGGAGATGTTCCGCGGAGGCAAGGCCTCGCTGGAGCTGGAGGATCCGTCTGCGCCGCTGACCTGCGGCATCGAGATCCGCGTCCAGCCCCCCGGAAAGCAGCTCAAGACCATCACGCTGCTCTCCGGCGGCGAAAAGGCGTTTGTGGCGATCGCGTTGTATTTTGCGATCCTGAAGGTGCGGCCAACGCCGTTTTGTATGCTCGACGAGATCGACGCCGCGCTGGACGACGGAAACGTCGAGCGGTTCGCGGGCTATATCCGAGGCTTCTGCGGCAAGACGCAGTTCATCGTCATCACGCACCGCCGCGGCACGATGGAGGCGGCGGACATGCTCTACGGCGTGACCATGCAGGAACAGGGCATCTCCAAAATTTTGCAGCTCGACCTGAACCGTATGGAAGAAAATTTGGGACTCATTTCGGAGGCAAACTAACATGGGCTTTTTTGAAAAGATCAAAAACGGACTGAAAAAGACAAAGGAAGCAATTTCCAGCACGCTGGGCGGCGTTTTTTCCGGCTTTTCCGGTGTGAATGAGGAGTTTTATGAAGAACTTGAGGAGAGCATGATCCTTGCCGATCTCGGCGTGGAAACCTCCGTCAAGACCGTCGAGCTGCTCCGTCAGCGCGTCAAGGAGCAGAAGCTCAAGGAGGCGCAGGAGGTGCACGACGCGCTCAAGGACATCCTCGTTGAGATGCTCAACGTCGGCGATACCGAGCTGAAAATGACCACGAAGCCGACCGTTGTGCTCGTCATCGGCGTCAACGGCGTCGGCAAGACCACGACCATCGGCAAGCTCGCGACGAACTACGTCCGGCAGGGCAAGAAGGTGCTGCTGTGCGCGGGCGACACCTTCCGCGCGGCCGCTGCCGACCAGCTTGAGATCTGGGCGCAGCGCGCCCATGCTGAGATCGTCCGCCAGCACGAGGGCGCCGATCCTGCGGCGGTCGTGTTTGACGGCATTCAGGCTGCAAAGGCGCGCGGAAGCGACCTGATCCTGATCGATACGGCCGGTCGCCTGCACAACAAGGCGAACCTGATGAACGAGCTGGGCAAGATCTCCCGCATCGTCGACCGTGAGCTGCCGAATGCGGACAAGGAGGTGCTGCTCGTGCTCGACGGCACGACCGGCCAGAACGGCCTGATGCAGGCCAAGGAGTTCAAGCAGATTGCGGGCGTGACGGCCATTGCGCTGACCAAGCTCGACGGCACTGCAAAGGGCGGCATTGTCATCGCCGTGGCCGATTCGCTGCAGATCCCGGTGAAGTTCATCGGCGTCGGCGAGCAGCCGGACGATCTGATGCCCTTTGAGGCGCGCGCTTTTGTCGACGCGCTGCTGTAAATCGGGAGGCGCGGAATGAAGATCGTCCTTGCAAGCAATAATGAACATAAGCTCCGGGAGCTTCGCGCGATTCTCTCCGACCTCGGCATGGACGTCGTGCCGATGCGAGAGCTGGACATCCACATCGAGCCGGACGAAAACGGCACGAGCTTTGAGGAGAATTCCTATATCAAGGCCAAAGCCATCCTCGACGTCTGCCATATGCCGACGATCGCGGACGATTCCGGCCTGATGGTCGATGCGCTGAACGGTGCGCCGGGCATTTACTCGGCACGCTTCGGCGGCGAGGCCTGCAAGACGGATGCCGACCGCCTGCGTTACCTGCTCGAGCAGATGAAGAACGTGCCGCAGGAGCGCAGAACCGCGAAATTTGTCAGCGTAATCACGCTTCTGACGCCCGACGGGCGTCAGCTCACCGCACGCGGCGAGTGCCCGGGGTGCATCCTCACCGAGGCGCACGGGGCAAACGGCTTCGGCTATGACCCGGTGTTTTATGTGCCCGAGCAGGGCTGCACCTTTGCCGAGCTTCCGGCGGAGGAAAAAAATCGTATTTCTCACCGCGCAAGGGCGCTTGCCGCCTTTGCCGAGAAGGTCAAGAAGGAGAACCTCTATGTTAACGAGTAAACAGAGAGCCGAGCTTCGCGCCGAGGCCAACGCGCTCGAAACGACCCTGATGGTCGGAAAGGGCGGCGTGACGGAGCAGGTGCTTACCGAGGCGCGCACGCAGCTTGAGGCGCGCGAGCTGGTGAAGGGGCGCGTGCTGGAGACCGCGCTGCTGTCGGCCAGAGAGGCTGCAGACGCCATTTGCGCCGGCATCGGGGCAGAGGGCATTTCGTGCGTCGGCTCGAAATTTGTCATCTACCGCCGCTCGGAAAAGAAGGCGCAGGAGGCCGCGCAGAAGGCGCGTGCCGAGAAGAAAAAGCATTCCAATCCGGTTCGCCGCGGCGCGCAGCAGCGCCGCAAGGCTGCGCGCGAGGAGCGCGAGCGCCGCAATGAGTTTTTCCGTCAGTCGGCCATTCAGGCGGCGATCGAGAAGCGCATCGAGCAGGCAAGCCGGAAAAAATAAAGCAGAGGGGAGGGGCACAGAATGGCACGCATCGGTATTTTCGGCGGAAGCTTCGATCCGCCGCATCTTGGGCACCGCATGGCGGTTTGCGAATTTCAAAAGCTTTTGGAGCTGGATCGGGTGCTGGTCGTGCCCGATGCCGTTCCTCCGCACAAGACGCTTTCCGTCCTTTCGCCGGACGCCGAAACGCGCTTCCGCCTGACGCAGCTTGCCATGCGCGGCCTGCCGTTTGTGACGGTGAGCGATGCCGAGCTTCGGCGCGGGGGGAAGAGCTTCACGGTCGATACTCTGCGCCAGATCCGTGCGCAGGCGCCAAACGACGAGCTGTTTTTGCTCATGGGCACGGATATGCTGCTCTCGTTTGACCGCTGGCACGAGCCGCAGGAGATCGCGGAGCTGGCAACGCTTGCCGTCGCGCACCGCAGCGACGACCGCGCCGACGAGCTGAGCGCCTGCGCCGACCGTCTCCGGGCGGAGCTGCATGCGCGCGTGCTCCTGCTTGAAAACGCATTTGTCCCATATTCCTCGACGTCCGTCCGTGCGATGCTGGCCTTCGGCTGCGCGCAGGACTATCTTGCCCCGGAGGTGCTCGAGGCGATTCGCAGCGCGGGGCTGTACGGCGTGGGTGCCGAGCTTCGGGGGCTGCCCTTTGAGCGTCTGTCGCAGGTCAGTCTTGCGCTGCATAAGCAAAAGCGCGTTCCGCACGTCGTCGGATGCAGCCAAACGGCCGAGCGCCTTGCGCTGAAATACGGCGCCGACCCCGTCGACGCCAAGCGCGCGGGGATCCTGCACGATGTGACCAAGGCGCTCAGCGGAACGGAGCAGTTGAAATTATGCGAAAGCTATGGTATAATTTTGAATCATTTTGAGCGTGAACATCCGAAGCTCCTGCACGCAAAGACCGGCGCGACGGTCGCGCGCGAGATTTTCGGCGAGAACGACGCGGTCTACCGCGCCATCTATCGGCACACGACCGGCGCTGCGGACATGTGCACGCTGGATCAGATCATTTATCTGGCCGATTATATGGAGCCGAACCGGGATTTTCCCGGCGTAGACGAGCTGCGGCGGCTCACGGAGCGGTCGCTTGACGAGGGGATGCTCTGCGGCCTGCGCATGTCGATCGACCAGCTACGCGCGCGCGGCTGCGAGATCGACCCGAATTCGCTTGCTGCCCTGCGGCAATTGGAAGAAAGGAATCACACAATATGAAGCTATTTGGCAATCAAAAGCGCCGGCCCATTCCCGCAAAGCCGTCCGAGCCGGAGCAGGAAGCGCCGCAGGCAGAGCCGATCGAGCAGGTGCTTGAGCCGGAGCGAGAGCCGACGGATTTTGCCGTCCCCACGCCGAAGCCCAAGAAGCAGGCAAAGGGGAAGCCCGACCGCGAAAAACGGGATCACACCTCCGCCAAGAGCATGGCCGTGCTTTTGGCCTCGCTCGTGCTGTTCCTGACGGCGGCGCTGATGTGTTTTTATCTGATCGAAAAGAGCGGCACGCCCTATGAGCTGCCCGAGCAGCTCTCCAAGAACGCGAAGGTCGACTACGTCGTTAACTCTCAGCCGAGCACGGTCGAGACCACGAAGGAGAAGGATCCCGACGCACCCACCGGCGTCAACCAATCCACGACGCTCAATGCGCTGCTCGTCAGTCTGGACGAGTCGACCTACCGCACCGACGCCGTCATGCTCATGAGCGTCGATCTGGAGACGTATTCCGTTGCGATCGTCAGCATTCCGCGCGATACCTATATCTCCGGCAACTATGAGATCAGCAGCATCAACGAGATCTATCGGCAGACGGACGACGGCAAGGGGCGCGGGATCCGCGCGCTTCAGGAGGCCGTTGAGGCCATGGTCGGCTTCAAGATCGACTATCACTACGTTATCACGCAGGAGACGCTGACCAACGCGCTCGACGCCATCGACGGCCTGCGCTTCCGCGTGCCCAAGCTCGAATACTGCTCGCTGCGCTCCGGCTCGCGCGATATGGACGGCGAGGACGCCATCGCGCTCTTCACGTATGACCCGGACTATTACGGCATCGATCTCGACGGCCCGAGCACCCAGCGCAAGTTCGTGCTTTCGCTGATGAGCGAGCTGATCGCCACCAACGACGAGGCCGAGATGAAGAGCCGCGCGCAGGCGCTGCTCAGCGACGCCGATACGAATTTTGACGAAAACGCGCTGCTTTATTTCTTCAAAAAGCTGACGCGCAAGGCCTTCAGCGACGCCTACAGCGCGACGCTTCCCGGCGAGGTCATCACCATCGGTGAGGAGGAGGGATGGGACTACACCGTCGACTACTATCAGGTCTCGCCGGAGGACACGGTGGACATCCTCAACGATTACTTCAACCCGCTGGAAAAGGCACTGACGACCTTCAACCTCAATTTCCGGCAGAAGACCGGCCTCAGCACGGACGGCGAATTTGAGGCCTACGGCTTCCACAACCAAAGCAAAAAGGACAACGGCGGAACCGGCACCGGCACAAAGCCGACCACCGAGCAGCCCCCTGAGACCACCGCTGCTCCCGCCCCGGAGCTGCCGGATGTTCCGATCGAAAATCCCTGAGCCACAGCAGAAAGGAGAACGAATATGAACACACCGAAAGAGATCGCCCTGCGCGCCGCAAAGGTGCTCGATGACCGAAAGGGTCTGGGCATCGAGCTGCTTGAGGTCACGGATGTGACCAGCATTGCGGATTATTTTCTGATCTGCACCGGCACCTCCAGCACCCACGTCAAGACGCTTTGCGACAGCGTCGAGGCGGTCGTCGTCGACGAGCTGAACGAGCCGCTGCTCCACCGCGAGGGACACCGCGGCGGAAGCTGGGTGCTGCTTGATTTTGGCTGCCTTGTTGTGCATGTTTTTACCAACGAGGCGCGCGCATTCTATGATTTGGAGCATCTTTGGAACGATGCTGCGAAAATTCCTATGAAATTCGAGGCCGAAGCATGAAGTACGATTTTAATGCCATTGAAGCAAAATGGCAAAAGCGCTGGCAGGAGGAAAAGCTCTATCAGGCCGTGACCGGTCTGGATAAGAAGAAATTCTACGCGCTGATCGAGTTCCCGTACCCCTCGGGCGCCGGTCTGCACGTCGGCCACGCGCGTCCCTATACGACCATGGACACGATCGCCCGCAAGCACCGCATGATGGGCGAGAACGTCCTCTTCCCGATGGGCTATGATGCCTTTGGCCTTCCCACCGAAAACTACGCGATCAAGAACCATATCCACCCTGCCATTGTTACGAAAAATAATATCGAAAACTTCCGCAAGCAGCTCCACGCGCTGGGCTACAGCTTTGACTGGGATCGCGAGATCAACACCACTGACCCCAAGTATTTCAAGTGGACGCAGTGGATCTTCCTGCAGCTTTATAAGCACGGCCTTGCCTATAAGGCCAAGATGCCCGTCAACTGGTGCACCTCCTGCAAATGCGTGCTGGCCAACGAGGAGGTCGTCGACAATGTCTGCGAGCGCTGCGGCAGCCCCGTTATCCGCAAGGAGCAGAGCCAGTGGATGCTGCGTATCACGAAATACGCCCAGCGTCTGCTCGACGACCTTGACGGTCTGGACTACATCGACCGCGTCAAGGCGCAGCAGCGCAACTGGATCGGTCACTCCACCGGTGCGCAGGTGCGCTTTGCCTCGACGCTCGGCGACGACATCGAGATCTACACGACCCGTCCCGACACCCTGTTTGGCGCGACCTATATGGTGCTCTCGCCGGAGCACGCGCTGCTGAGCAAGTGGATGGATCGGCTTGAAAATCAGGACGAGGTCAAGG
>OIYX01000482.1_pt1 | contig 14357 bp, 12 predicted proteins | sample 1588431 | NCBI WGS metagenome assembly OIYX01 (sample SAMN03283241) | human gut metagenome | biome: human-associated habitat; material: feces | host: Homo sapiens | place: Peru | collected 2012
CCCGTCGGCTGACCGATGAGGAGCTGGAAGAGCTGCGCAGAGAGGGCGAAGCATGAGAATCGTTTTTATGGGAACGCCCGACATCGCCGCGACCTGCCTGAAGGCGCTGCTTGCGGATGACTTTGAGATCGTCGGCGTCTATACCAAGCCCGATAAGCCCAAGAATCGCGGCATGAAGCTGGAGATGAGCGAGGTCAAAAAGGTTGCGCTCGCCGCCGGGCTGCCCGTGCTTCAGCCGACGACCTTCCGCGACGCGGCAACGGTCGAGGAGCTGCGAGCGCTGCGCCCGGATGCGATCGCTGTCGTGGCATATGGAAAAATCCTGCCGCAGAGCGTGCTGGATATTCCGCCGCTCGGCTGCGTGAATATTCACGCCAGCATTCTGCCCGAGCTGCGCGGCGCGGGGCCGATCCAATGGGCGATCCTCAACGGCTGCAAGGAGACCGGCGTGACGGCGATGTATATGACGGCTGCGCTGGACGCGGGGGATATCATCGAGATCCGCAAAACGCCAATCGATCCGTTTGAAAACGCGCAGAGCCTGCTTGAGCGCCTTGCCGGGCTTGGCGGCCCGCTGCTCTGCGACACGCTGCATGCGATGCAGGCGGGCACGGCGACGCGGACGCCGCAGGACGAGAGCCGCATGACGCTTGCGCCGATGCTGACGAAGGAGCTTTGCCCCATCGATTGGACAAAAACGCGCCGCGAGATCATCGACCATGTGCGCGGGCTTGACCCGTGGCCGGTCGCGACGACCGAGCTGGGCGGCAAGCGCTTCAAGATCTACGAGGTGCGCCCGGTCGATAAAAAGACCGATCGTCCAGCCGGAACGCTGCTCGCGCTGACCAAGCAGGGGCTTGAAATCGCCTGCGTAGACGGCGTGCTTGTTATCACGCGCCTTCAGGCCGACGGCGGCAAGCGGATGTCTGCGCCGGATTATTTCCGCGGACACCCTATCACGACGGAGGCCTGAGCGATGAACGCACGCGACGCCGCGCTTCGTGCGCTCACGGCCTGCCGTGCAGACGGCGCTTGGTCGGACGGCGCGCTGAAGCAGACGCTCTCCGGGCTCGATGCCCGGGATGCCGCGCTGGCCAGCCGCCTGTGCTACGGCGTGCTGCAAAACCGGATGCGGATCGATTTCTGGCTCGATGGCTTTCTCAGGGGCAAGCCCCAGCCGGTCGTGCGCGACATCCTGCGTCTGGCGGTCTATCAGCTCCGATTTTCTGACAAGATCCCCGCTTCGGCGGCGGTCAACGAGGCCGTGGAGCAGGCAAAGCGCTTTGCCAACCCTGCCGCCGCGCGCTTCGTCAACGGCGTGCTGCGCAGCCTTCTGCGCTGTCCGTCGCTGCCCGAGCCGCAGGAGCTTTCCATCCGATACAGCCACCCGGCAGAGCTGACCGCGCTGCTGGTCAATGAATTTGGCGCAGAGCGTGCCGAGCGCCTGCTCCAAAGCCACAACGAGGCGCCCGAGACGGTCTTGCAGGTCAACACGCTCAAGACCGATCTGCCGTCGCTTGCGCGCGCATTGGAGCAGGAGGGCGTGCAGGCAGCGCCGCATCCGTGGCTGGAAAACTGCCTGACCGTGCGCGGCACGGGCAATCTGGAGCGGCTCGAGACATTCCAAAAGGGCTGGTTTTATGTTCAGGACGCCGCTGCGCGGCTTGCTGCCATGGCCTCCGGCGTTGAGCCGGGAATGCGCGTGCTCGACTGCTGCGCCGCGCCCGGGGGCAAGAGCTTCGCCGCCGCGCTGCAAATGCAGAACCGCGGGACGGTGCTCTCCTGCGACATTCACCCGCACAAGCTGCGGCTCATCGCCGCGGGCGCGGAACGTTTGGGCATAACCTGCATCGAGACGCGTCTGCGCGACGCGCGCGAGACAGACGGCGAGGCGCTGTTTGACGCCGTGATCTGCGACGTGCCGTGCTCCGGCCTCGGCGTGATCCGAAAAAAGCCCGACATCCGCTATCGCCCGCTCGAGCAGGCGGCGCGTCTGCCCGAGCTGCAAGGAACCATACTCGCCGCGCAGGCGGAGCATGTGAAGCCCGGCGGCGTGCTGATCTATAGCACCTGCACGGTGCTGCGGCGCGAAAATCAGGAGGTCGTGGCGGCCTTCTTGGAAGAAAATCCTTCCTTTTCGCTCGAAGCCGTCCATTTTCCGCCGCTTTCGGGTCTTCCGGACGCGGCAATGACCACGCTGCTGCCCAGTGAGCAGGGCACAGACGGCTTTTTTATCTGCAAGCTCAGGAGGAACCATTGAAGGACATCAAATCCATGAACCTTGGGGAGCTGCGCGAGGAATTCGCTCAGCTCGGGGAGCCGGCCTTCCGCGCCGGACAGGTTTATAGCTGGATGCACCGCGGTGCGCGAAGCTTCGAGGAGATGACGAATCTCTCCAAGGCACTGCGGCTGCGGCTTGCGGAGCGACCGCCGTTCGCAAGCTGGTATCCAAAAAAGACGGAACGATCAAATATCTCTGGCGTCTGAGCGACGGGAACTGCGTTGAGAGCGTTCTGATGCAGTATCACCACGGCAACACCGTCTGCATTTCGTCCGAGGTCGGCTGCGCCATGGGCTGCGCCTTCTGCGCGTCGACGCGCGGCGGGCTTGTTCGTCGGCTGACGCCGTCGGAAATGCTCGATCAGGTGCTTTTCACACAGATCGATTCGGGACTTCCGGTGTCAAACATCGTGCTGATGGGCATCGGCGAGCCGCTGGATAATTACGACACCGTTCTGCGTTTTTTGGAGCTGGTCAACTCGCCCGAGGGTATGAACATCGGGATGCGCCATATCAGCCTGTCGACCTGCGGCCTCGTCGAGCGCATTGACCGGCTGGCCGAGGAGAATTTGCAGCTCACGCTGTCCGTCTCGCTGCATGCGCCGACGGACGAGATCCGCTCAACGCTGATGCCGGTCAACCGGCGCTACAATGTGCAGACGCTTTTGGCCGCCTGCAAGCGCTATTTTGAAAAGACCGGCCGACGCATTTCGTTTGAATACGCCATGATCCGCGGGGTCAACGATACGCCCGAGATGGCAAAGCTGCTCGCCTCCCGCCTGCGCGGAATCGCGGCGCATGTCAATCTGATCCCGCTGAACGATATTCCCGAGAGCCCGCTCAAGCCCAGCCGTCCGGAGGACGTGCAGGCCTTCCGCCAGAGCTTGGAGGAGCACGGGATCCCGGCGACCGTGCGCAGAACGCTCGGAAGCGATATCAACGCCTCCTGCGGGCAGCTGCGCCGGAATTTTGAAAGAGAGGAGCAATCCGTGAAGGAGTGATGGCTATGGAAGCATGGGGACTGACTGACGTGGGCAATGTCCGCGATCAGAATCAGGACGCATTTCGTATCGTCGAGCTCGGAAAGGACGCCCTGCTGGCCGTCGTTTGCGACGGGATGGGCGGGGCAAAATCCGGCAACGTCGCAAGCCGCCTTGCAAGCGAGGTCTTTTCAGAGGAGGTCAAGCGCTCCTTTTCCGCCGAGCTGACCGCTGAGGAGGCGGGAAGGATGCTTCGCGGCGCCGCAAAGCTAGCCAATGTCGCCGTGTTTGAGCAATCTCAGCTCAGCGAGGACTACACCGGCATGGGAACGACGCTGGTCGCGGCGCTGGTCTATCCGAGGGCGACGCTGGTGCTCAACATCGGCGACAGCCGCGCCTATCTCATCAACGCAGACGGCGTGCATTGCATCACACGCGACCACTCCGTTGTGGAAATGATGGTGCAGCGCGGCGAGCTGACGCCGGAGCAGGCAAAGACCCACCCCAGCAAGAACCTGATCACCCGCGCCGTCGGGACGGAGGCTTCCGTTTTTTCCGATGTGTTTCGCGTGGAAACCGTTCCGGAGGACTGCATTCTGCTGTGCTCCGACGGGCTTTCCAACCAGATGGCCGATCAGGAGATCCTGTTTGAGGTCGTCCACGGCGCACGCCGCGACGACTGCTGCCGCCGTCTTTTGGAGATCGCCAAAAATCGCGGCGCGCCCGACAATGTCACCTCGGTGCTGATCGCGCTGTAATTTCATCCTGACACATTTCGGCACCCGTTCGCCGCTTGGAACGGGCCGCTTCGGCGGATAGGAGTTTCCTATGGATAGCTATATTGGAAGGCTGCTGGACAACCGGTACGAGATCCTTGAGAACATCGGCTCCGGCGGCATGGCGGAGGTCTATAAGGCGCTGGATCACCGCCTCAACCGCCTCGTTGCGGTCAAGATCCTCAAGGAGGAGCTTTCGCGCAATCAGGAGTTCCGCCGTCGGTTCCAGACGGAATCGCAGGCCGTTGCGATGCTCTCTCACCCCAACATCGTCAGCGTGTATGACGTTTCCAGCTCCGGCGGTGTGGATTACATCGTCATGGAGCTGATCGAGGGCATTTCCCTCAAGCAGTACATGGAGCGAAAGGGGCCGCTCAACTGGCGCGAGACGCTGCATTTTTCCATGCAGATCGCCAAGGCGCTGGAACACGCGCACGGACGCGGCATCGTCCATCGCGACATCAAGCCGCACAACATTTTGATCCTCAAGGATGGCAGCATCAAGGTCACCGATTTCGGCATCGCCCGCATCGGCGCGGCGCAGAACACGCTCACGCGCGAGGCGCTCGGCTCGGTGCACTATATTTCGCCCGAGCAGGCCAAGGGCGCAATGGTCGACAATCGCAGCGACATTTATTCCCTCGGCATCGTCATGTATGAAATGCTGACTGGAAGGCCGCCCTATGACGGCGAGACGCCCGTCTCTGTCGCCATTCAGCACATCAACGGCGGTGCACGCTTGCCCAGCGAGCTTGTAACCGGCATCCCGCTCGGCTTAGAGCAGATCACGATGCACGCGATGAACTGCAACGTCGACTCGCGCTATTCCTCCGCGACCGAGATGCTGCGTGACATGGAGGAATTCCGCAAGAATCCGTCCGTGACCTTCCATTTTGGGAACACCGGCGCACTGCCGCTGATCTACGGCGGGCAGGAGGCTCCGAAGAGCCACGCCGTGCTTCCGCAGGAGCCGCCGCGTCCGGCACAGACGCAGCGTCCGGCCGGCGGCATGAGCCGCAGCGAGGCCGAGCGTTACGCCGCCGCGCGCAGCGCTGGAGCCGCACAGCGCCCCGCCAGAGGTGCCGACGGCCGCACGGCCGAGGAACGCCGCGCAGCCCGCGCCCGCCGCGAGCGCGAGCAGGAGGAGAAGAAGCGCCGCAAGACGATGACCATTGCGATCGTCGCAGCGTCGGTCGTTGTGGTTCTCCTGACCGTGTTGATCGTCGTTTTGGCGAGCGGCGGAAGTACGCGCGATGACACGACCATCACCGAGGACGAGGGCGACATCCGCGTGCCGAACTTCATCGGCGAGCGCCTCGAGGATCTCAACCCTGCGGATTATCCCGACCTGAAGCTTGACCTGAACGATATTACCTACGAATTCAGCGATAAATACGAAGAGGGCTATATCATTGCCCAGACACCCAAGGCCGACAAAATGGTTCGCGCAGGTCGCACCGTGAAATTCACGGTCAGCAAGGGGCTGGAGGAAAACACGATGCCCGATGTGACCGATCAGCTCAGCGACGACGCCGTCAAGCGTCTGAACGACATGAACCTGAACCTCAACATTCGCATTGAGGAGGAGGCCAGCGACAAGGTCACAAAGGGCTACGTCGTGCGCACGGAGCCGGTCTCCGGCACGAAGCTCTCCAAGAGCCAGACCGTGACGGTCTATGTCAGCCTCGGCTCGAACAAGATGCCGGAGCTGGTCAAGGAGAGCGAGGAGAGCGCGCGCAAGCGACTCGAGGCCATGGAGCTGAATCTGAACATTATCTCCCACGAGGAGGCAAGTCAAGATATTGACAAGGGCAAGGTCATCCGCACCGAGCCGTCCGCCGACGCGACGCTGAGCAAGGGACAGACCGTCACAATTTATGTCAGCACCGGCGATGACCGCATCAAGGTGCCGGATGTGCGCGGCAAGAGCCTTGACACCGCAATGACGATGCTCAAGCAGGCGGGCTTTGACAAGAACAACATTAAGGTCAAGGAGAGCTACGATTCCGGCGTTGACACCGGGCATATCATCGATCAGAGCATCAAGGCAGACAAGATGGTCGACAAGGACAGCGAGATCGAGATCACGGTCTGCACCGCGCCGCCCACCACGCAGCCGACCACCCAGCCTACGACACCGCCCGACACGACCGAGCCGACGGTCGAGCCGACGCCGTAGCGCATGGAGCAGCTTCAAACCGGGCGCATCGTCAAGGCGCTGAGCGGCTTTTACTACGTTCGGCATGATGCGCGCGTGATCGAGTGCCGCGCGCGCGGCATCTTCCGCAAAGAACACATCACGCCGCTGGTCGGCGACGAGGTGCGCTTTTCCACGCAGGGGAAACGCGGCACGGTGGAGGAAATTTTGCCCCGCCGCAACAGCTTCCTGCGCCCGGCGGTGAGCAATCTGGACGCGCTCGTGCTGCTGGCCTCAGGCTCGAACCCCGTGACCGATCCGTTCCTGATCGATCGAATCTGTGCCATTGCGGGCGACCGGGGCGTGCCCGTGTTGATCTGCGTGAACAAAACCGATCTCAACGACGGCGCGCGCCTGATCCGCATTTATCGGCACGCCGGCTATGAGGTCTTTCCAACCAGCGCGGAGACCGGGGAGGGAATGGACGCGCTTCGTGCGGCGATTGCCGGGAAAACCGTGGCCTTTACGGGAAACTCCGGCGTCGGCAAGAGCAGCGTGCTCAACCGGCTCGACCGCAGTCTGTCGATCGCGACAGGCGAGGTCTCAGAAAAGCTCGGGCGCGGACGCCATACCACGCGGCACGTAGAGCTCTACGAGCTTGGGGAGGATACCTTCGCGATCGATACGCCGGGATTTTCCTCCTTTGACACCGACCGAATGGAGCTGGTTCTCAAGGATCGCCTGCAGGATGCTTTCCCGGATTTTGCGCCGTTTCTCGGCAAATGCCGCTACCATGACTGCGCGCATCTGAAGGAGCCCGGCTGCGCGGTTCTGCAAGCTGTGCAGGAGGGAGCAATCGAGCCGACGCGCTACGCCAGCTATGCGCGCCTCTATGAGAGCGCCTGCGCCCTCCGTCCATGGGAGCTGAAGAAAGCGCCTTGACCGCGGGAAATCTGCCAAAGATCGTCTGCGGACGAGAAAATCGAATACTGAGCCCACGGGGAGCCGCAAGCGTACGTTCTTGCAGCTCCCCGTGCTTTTTGTATCATGCCGGAGCCGGGGCGGAAGAAAAAAAGCAGGAGGCAGGACGGTTTCGTCCTGCCTCCCGACGGATTCATACAAAGCGATCAAGCTATAGATCGCACCAAAGGCGCGTCGAATACTCCATGAAACGGCGCAGCATCGGCACGATGCGTCGTCTTATGCAGAATCTGACGCGCCTTTGGCGCTATAAAAAGCTCTTCAAGCTTTTTAACAGATTCTAGTATAAGGCGGCGCCGCACAATCCGGCGAAGCGCTTCGACGCAGTTGCGCGGTGTTGCCCGAATTAGAGACCGGCATCAAATCAAAGTGCGACTGCAAAAATGCGGTTACTTGTGCGACCCTTGGAAGAAGAGGGCGACAGTCCCGGGGCCGACGTGCGCGCCCGTGACGGGCTCATAATAGACCGTGAGGCATTCGCCAGTCAGACCGCGTCTGCGCAGCTCTTCTTCAAGGAAGGCTGCATCCTGCGGTGCGTCAGCATGGGCAATGCCGATTCCGGCGCTTCGGTCAACCACGAGCTCGTCATAGTAATCCGCAAGAGCGAGCAGAGACGGCCGCCTGCCGCGGCATTTTCCGCAGAGGACGATCTTTCCCTCCGCATTCCCGGTGAGGAGCGGCTTGATTTTGAAGACCGTTCCGACCACGCTTGCAACACGGCTGATGCGTCCGCCGCGCTTCAAATATTCCAGATCATCCACGGTGAAATATTGGCACATCGTATTGCGGTGCTTTGCAATCGTTGCGACCACCTCGCGCAGGGGTGTGCCGTCCTCCAAAAGGCGCGCTGCCTCGAGGACAAGAAGTCCCTCGCCAAGCGACGCTGCAAAGGTGTCGATAACGGCGATCTGCTGCTTGGGATAGTCCTCGGTCAGTTCGTTGGCGGCAAGCATGGCGGCCTGACTCGTGCCGCTGATGCCGCCGGACATGCCGATATAGAGCACATCATCGCCGTTGTCGAGCGCAGCGCGAAACTGGTCGATGAAGAGGCCGAGCGGGATCATAGCGGTCTTTACGTCCGCGCCGTTGCGCATGGCGTCATAGAAGCCCTTGCCGTCAAAGTCGGAGGAATCGTCCGGCGTGAATTCCTTTCCGCCCACGGTGTAGGAGAAGGGGAGCACGGTCAGGTTATATTTTTGCACCAGCTCAATCGGAAGATTGGCGGAGGTGTCGGTGAAGAGTCTGGTCATGCTATTGCCTCGCTTTCTGCTTTTGGGCGGCGGAGCGCCCTTTGATACAGGGAGCATTATAGCAAACCTACCCCATGAAAGCAACCTACCGCAGCGTTCGGCCTCTCTACTGTGAGTATAGGCCTCTCTACTGGCAGTAGATATGACAAAAACGTAACTAAAGTTTAAGAAATACGGAGCGTTTTATATCAGATTCGGAGAAAATTGAATATATTGAAGAAATGCGAAATTTAAGGTGTTTTTGTGATCCAAAACATGCTTTGAATGATTTTTGCGGCGGTTTCGACAAAACCTTCACACGGATTGAACGGCTATTTTCCAGATCGGTCGTTAGATTTTTGCGGCGCAGTCGCTGCTGCATGGGAAATTTTTTAGGGAAGCACGCCCCGACATGATGTTCAAGCCGAGCGTGGGATCATGGACGCAGGAATCGCGGAGGGATATCGATTCATAAGCGAACACGCGCTGTGCATGACCGTTTGCTGACGGGCTGAAAGGGTTTTCCGCCGCTCTGCCGTCGGTCAGCCGAATGAAGTACATCAGTTGAGCCCATGCTGGAATCTGATAAAAAGCGTATAAGCTTTTTAGCTCTCTGTGGGTGTGTCAAATAATACACGAGATAAGGCGTCCGTGCATCGGCACGATGTGAGTGTGCGAAGCACACAACAGCTCTGATTAAAGCCATGAAGAATATGAATCAGAAATCCGTATCAGAATTCTTTTCCGAAACGGAAAGTTTTTGTTGACAAACCGGGAAAAATGATGTATAATATCTTCGCTTGAGAGATGCGGGCCTTTAGCTCAGTTGGTTAGAGCAACCGGCTCATAACCGGTCGGTCCCGGGTTCGAGTCCCCGAAGGCCCACCATTTTTTCATGATGTGCCGAGCAGTAATTTAATACATAGGGGTATAGCTCAATTGGTAGAGCGGCGGTCTCCAAAACCGTAGGCTCAGGGTTCAAGTCCTTGTGCCCCTGCCAAATACCGCGCATTTGACGGATCGGTCAAATGCGCGGTATTTTAATATTTTGCCCATTATCGAAGCAGGGCGCAATGGTTTCGCGAGACTTTGCGGATCGATGATCCAGTTGTTGTTCACGATTATTATAATGTATAGAACGGAGCAGGTTCTTGCAGCGCTCGATCAATCAACAAACCGGACAGGGATCCCGTTGCGATGCAGAGGATTGAGCTGCATTTCGACCGGGTCGCCGACCCGGCAGGGAAGATCCGTGACGTCGGCGGCGCAGTGCAGCATACCGATCGCGCCGACGATGGGGCATGCGGCTCCATTGATCTGCACCGAAAGGTGGCGCGGGCGCAATGCGTCTCGGAAGCCGGAGAGAGCGGCGCGGAGGCCGTCTTTTCGCCGCGAACGGTCGGGCTGGCAGCTCACGTTGAAGCCGTGATACCAGCCGACGGGCAGGATCGCCAGCGTCGTCGGACGTTTGGCTGTCCAAAGCGCGCCGTAGCCGGTGGAGTGACCGCTCGGCACGCTGTGAAGCGCGTCGATTTTTGTCCGCACAAAGCCGACCGACTGCAGCTCCGTCGGAAAGGGCACTCTTCCGAGCAGCGCCGAGCCGAGGCGGACGCCGTCGAGCTTCATCCGGTCAAAGCGCAGGAAGGCGGCCGAGTTGCAGCAATGAACGGTGCCGACGTCTTTTCCGGCGGCGCGGAGGCGCGCGACGGCGGCGCAGAATGCGTCGAACTCGCGGTTTGTGATGCGGGCGTCTGCAAAGGCACAGTTAAAATGCGTGTAAACTCCGCAAATGTGCAGCTCGGGTCGGTCAAACAGCGGGAGCGCGGCCAAAATCTCCTCGGGAAGGAAGCCGTATCGCCCCATGCCGGTGTCGATCTTGAGATGCGCACGCGCCGGGTGTCCGCACGCTTGTGCCGCCGCCTCTGCGGCGTCTGCGGCGGCGGGGCTGCCGACGGTCAACAGGACGTCGTGCTCAAGCAGAAAGCGAAGCTCGTCCGGGTCGGATGTCTCGCGGAGCATCAGAAGCTCGCGCACGTCGCCCGGAAGCGCCCTGATCAGGGCAGCGTCCGATGGCTCCGTCACGCAGAAGTGCGTGACGCCCTCTGAAAGAAGAAATTCCGTCAGCGCACGCGTGCCGAGACCGTAGCCGTCGCCCTTGACGACCGCCCAGATCGGCGTTCCCTGCGCACGCTGCCGCAGAGCTTGCAGATTGTGCCGCAGACGGCTGCGGCTGACAATGTATTCAGTCACGGCTGCTCCCTCATTTGCCTCGATTTTTCAGCATGTACAGCTTTGCGGCGAGTGTTTTGTAGGCAAGGCTGCCTTTTTCGGCGATCCAATAGGCCGTGCGGCTCTGCACATAGTCAAACTCGCCGACAAATTCGGTAAATTCGCCGCCGAAGCCCTGCTTGAAGCGGAACAGACCATAATGGGGGTTGTCCTCAGAAACATCGCCGGAGACGCCGCGGAAGTCGTAGACGCGGCTGTTCGTCTCGACCGCCCACTGGATCATGCTCCATTGCAGCAAATAGTTCGGCATCAGATTGCGGTGCTCGTTGGAGCTTGCGCCGTAGAGATACCAGACCTTGTCGCCGTAATGCACGGCCAACGTGCCGGCGATTGGTTTACCCTCATAAAATGCCATATAAAGACGTGCGTGTTCGCCGAGGTTATCGAGCATTGCAGAGAAGTATTCGGGCGGACGCGTGGCAAAATTGTCGCGGACGCCGGTCTCGATCATGATCCGCGCGAACTCGGGCACCATTTCCTTGCCGCAGATGCGCACCTCAACGCCCTTTCGCACGGCCAGACGGATGTTATAGCGCCATTTTTGGTGGAAGGAGGCCAGCAGGGCGTCCTCGTCGCGGCCGTTGAGATAGAGCCGGAAGACATAACGCGGCTGAATCGCCTCAAAATTCTTTCCGGTGTTGCGGCAGACGAAGCCCTCCTGCTCCAGCATCGAGACAAACTCGGTGTCGGAGGAGGGAACGTCGGGGTCGATCTTGATGACATAGGCGCGCTCCGCCTGTGCGATGCGCTTGGCGGCCTCCATCAGCTCGTGGAAGGTCTTGCGGTCGTCCAGATCGCAGACCGGGCCGCGGCAGGCATAGAGCATATTGCGGCGCACGATCGGCATTTTCCGGATCAGAAATGCGATGGTTCCGCAGATCTCACCCTGCTCGTTGCGGCAGATCACGGCCTTCCAGCGCCATGCGGGCTTTTGCTTGGCCCAGAGGCTGCTCTGGGAAAAATGCCCCTTCGGATGGCTTTGCACAAAGGCCTCGTAGGCGGCCAGATTGGTATGATTCACGAGTTCAGTCATTTCGTTTCTTCTTCCTCATTGTTTTGTTCTGATATTTGCTGCATCGGCTCGGAAATGGGCTCCTCGGGAGCCGACCCGTCCGGGAAGAGCAGCAGCAGGGAGTTCGTCAGCAGGATCAGGATCAGGGCGGAGGCGATCAGCAGCGCCGCAGCCTCGCCGCCGTGCAGAGCGTCGGCAAGGCTGATGCCGTTGAACACGACGCCGCACAGCGTCCAAAACAGCGTGAGGCGGCGCTTGCCGCGGTCAAAGCAGAAGCCGCCGAGCTGGAAAAACGCCAGCATGGTGCAAATGGCGGCAAGGAGCTGATAGCAATAGTCGTGGATCGACGGATCGGTGTTCCACGCCTGAAAACAGGCGAGCAGGCGAACAATGGGGTACAGACAGGCGAGCATATAAAACGCCGCCGAAGGTTTTTTCTGCGACAGGCAGAAGAAGCCCGAGACTGTATAGCAGATGCCGCAGAGCACACCCAGCGGCGCGACCAGCGCAGAAAGCGTGCCGGCCAGAGCGGGCGACTGCGTGAAGACGTCGGCCGAAGGCTTCGCGCCCTGGCGCAGGAGCATAAGGTTTCCGACGGCAAGCAGCACCGCGCCGATCATCAGCGGAAGCTGGAAGGCGGGACTGCTGCGGAAAAATGTGCGCCAGTGCGAGCGTTTTTCTGCCGGAAGGAGCAGAGCGACCGCTGCGAGAACAAAGCAGACGGTCAGAACGGCCAGCACCGTGTGCAGGCGGCTTCCGGGCGCAAGGCTGCCGTCGGCGAGCAGCTCCGTGGCAAGCTGCGCGCGGCGCACGAAAAATCCGCCGGCTGCGGCGGCCAGAGAGAGCGCCAGAAGCACGGCGGAGAAGGCCGTGGACTTTTTCATTTGTATCACTCCCAAAGTTATAATGAGCTGCGACAGATATTATAGCATAGGTTCCTGCAAATTGACAGAGGGAAAAGAAAGTTTTTTCCGTTTCGATACGGATTCTTGACAAAATCACTCATTATGACGCATCCTCGGCGCAAAATTCCGAAAGCTCTTGATCATATTCCGGTATGAAAAAAGAATCTTTCTGAAATTACGGAAAAAGGACAGAAAAGTTGCAAAAAATGCTTGCAATTCTGAGAAAGAAATGATACAATATAGGCAATCTATAGTAGTACTACTAAAGAGACGGGTTCTCCCGTCTCTTTCTTCTTGAATAAACGGCCCCGTCCGGGGTCTCAGAAGGAGGATGCAAGTTGAAGATCACCGAACAGGTTTGGCAGTTTGCCGAGCCGCTGGTGCGGGAGCAGGGCTGCGAGCTCTGGGACGTCGAGTACGTCCGCGAGGGAGGAGAATGGTTCCTGCGCCTGTATATCGACAAGGAAAACGGCGTCAACATCGACGACTGCGAGGCGGTTTCCCGCGCGGTCGATCCGGTTCTCGACGAGAAGGATCCGATCCCCGAGAGCTATCGCTTTGAGGTCTGCTCCGCCGGGCTGGAGCGTCCGCTCAAGCGGCCGTCCGACTTTGCGCGTTACATGGGCGCGGCGGTGCTGGTGAAGCTCTATAAGCCGCGCGACGGGCGCAAGGAATTCCCCGGCACGCTGGTCGGCTATGCAGACGGCAATGTGACCGTCTCGGTCGATGGCAAGGAGCTGACATTTGAAAAATCAGAGGTCGCGCTCGTGCGGCTTCGCGTAGAGTTTTAGGAGGAAAACATGAACACAGAGATTTTTGCGGCGCTGCGTCAGCTTGAGAAGGAACGCGGCATTCCCGTGGACTATATGGTTGAGCGCATCACACAGGCGCTGGTCGCCGCTTATAAAAAAGATAAGGACGGCTATACGGACAATGTTTTCGTTGAGCTGAACGAGGAGCGCCTGAGCATGTACGCCCAGAAGGAGGTCGTCGACGAGGTCATCAGCCCCGCGACGGAGATCACGCTCGACGCCGCCCGTAAAATCGACCGCAAGGCGCAGCTCGGCGATCTGGTCAATGTGGAGATCCAGACCAAGGCCTTCGGGCGCATCGCTGCGCAGACGGCAAAGCAGGTCATCATTCAGGGCATCCGCGAGGCCGAGCGCGGCATGGTGTTCGACAGCTTCTCCTCGAAGGAGCACGAGATCCTCACCGGCACGGTGCTGCGCATCGACAATTCCGGCGACATGACCATCCGCATCGGTCAGGGCACCGACCGCACCGACGCGCTTCTGGCCGTCGGCGAGCAGGTTCGCACGGAGCACTTCACCGAGGGCGACCTGATCCGCGTCTATGTTGTCGAGGTGCGCCGCAGCAACCGCGGGCCGCAGGTGCTTGTTTCGCGCACGCATCCGGCGCTTGTCAAGCGTCTGTTTGAGCGCGAGGTGCCCGAGATCGAATCCGGCGCGGTTGAGATCCGCTCTATTTCGCGCGAGCCCGGCTCGCGCACGAAGCTCGCCGTCTGTGCCACCGAGCCGAACATCGATCCGGTCGGCGCCTGCGTCGGCCCGCGCGGCGCGCGCGTCAACGCCATCGTCGAGGAGCTTCAGGGCGAGAAAATGGACATCGTCGTCTGGTCGGAGGACATTGCCCAGTTCGTTGCCTCGGCGCTCTCCCCGGCGGACGTCGTTTCCGTCACGCCGCTTCCCGGCCAAAAGGCCTGCCGCGTGATCGTCCCGGACGATCAGCTCTCGCTCGCCATCGGCAA
>OIYX01000483.1_pt1 | contig 14345 bp, 12 predicted proteins | sample 1588431 | NCBI WGS metagenome assembly OIYX01 (sample SAMN03283241) | human gut metagenome | biome: human-associated habitat; material: feces | host: Homo sapiens | place: Peru | collected 2012
CCGCCACGCTCTACGTACTCGTAAACACGAAAGTCCCGCGCCTGTACGTGACGGTTTCGCTGATGAAGGAGGTCACGGCGAAGACGTCCAGCATGGAATGGTATGACCTTCTGCAGACCGATGAGCTGCTGTCGGCGTGGAATGGGCGGAAGGAGGTGAAGTGATGAAGTACGCGCTTTCTAGAATGCCTCTGCGGCGTCTGTTCGCCCTGGTCCTGTCCATAGGGATCTCGTGCTTCATCACCTCGACAGCACGGGCGGGAAATCTGCTCAATGACGCATTCGCCACCTTGCCCGCCGAGGTCCAGTCCGGGCAGGATCTCGCAAACGCGGCGTTTCGGAAACAGGTTGAGACCTTTCTTGCCGACAAGGGGCTCTCCGAATCCATCTACGGCCTTGTCAAGGGGAAGATCGACGAGGCAGTGAAGAAAGGCGAAGCATGGGTTCGAGACGGCGGCGTACGTGAGGCCGTTCAGAAGGAGCTGGCCAAGGCGCTGGACGGCAAGGTGGCCGAAACCGACCGCCAGCGCATCCTGAACCTCGCCGACAAGCTCTGCACGGTCAACGCCGACGGGGGCAAGGGCTTTGTCGCCGCGTTGGGCACGGATGGCAAGGATCTTGCCGTTTCGCTTGCCGTCAATGAAATGAAGAAGCAACTTGCGGACGCATGGCCGGCCGATGTGGCGGATTCTGTCAACGCCATGCTGGACACGATTGCCAATGGGGGAACGTCGGAGGACGTCAAGCGGCAGCTGCTCGCCGAGGTGCAGAAGGTCATCGGCGAGAAGATCCCCTACGAGAACGCGGCCAAGACCGTCAACGGCCTCCTCCAGGACATCGTGGACGGCAAGGCCCTGGATACGCTCGACACGCTCAAGAATCTGGGGCAAGCGGTAGGATTGGACGCGCTCCGCGACGTGATTGCCAAGAACCTCGATCCCGAGGCGGCAGCCCGGCTCAACGCCTTGATCGATGCGTACACCCAAAACGGCACGCAGGGGCTGTCGGAGGCGGCCTTGGCCGAGATCAATGCCCTGATCGACAAATATGCGCCGGGTGCGACGTCGGCGAACCAGCTCAAGGGGTTCGTCAAGGGCGTTGCGACGGGGACGGTCACGGTTGCGGACCTGAAGAAGACGGTCGCGGCGGTGGCGAGCGACGGGGCGAAGGCGCTGATCGACAAGAGCGATCTGCCCCCCGACGTCAAGGAGGTGGCCAAGAAGGCCATTGACCAGGCGGGGGAAGGCAATTGGGCGGGCCTTGGGGCCACGGTCGGAGACTATGTGGCGGATTACGTTGAGGATGTCCTTGGACCGGGGACAGGCGATGCGTTCCGGAATATCTGGAACGAGATCGTGACGCCCGGCGGCGACCCGTGGAACGCCATCGTCGAACAGGCTCCGGTCATCGGGGGGGCCATTGTCGAGAAGGTGTCGGCCAAAGTCGAAAAGATCGTCAGCGGACAGATCGACAAGCTGATCGCGAAGTATCCTGGCCTGAAGAGCGTCCTGGATCGTCTCGGAATTGACGGGAAGGGGATTGTCGCCGGCGTCAAGAACGTGCTGGGGGTTCTGTTCAATGCCCCCGATCTCGGCAAGGCGTTTACGCAGCTCGGGAAAATGGCGATTACGTTCCTGAAGGACATTGCGGCGAAGCTGATCGACTGGGCGGTTGAATGGGCGTTGTCGTGGATCAACAACAAGCTCATCCCCAAGGCCATCGAATGGGCAAGCCATACATTGGGGAAATGGGCGGATGGGACGCACAACGCCCTTGCCAAAAAATGCCTCCTTTGCCTCCAGCAAAAAGTCCAGGAGTTGAGGAAAGGAGCCGTCATCAAGGTGAATGCCGACGGCATCGGCGCGAAGGCCATTGACAAGTTCGACAAGTGGTTGCGGAAGACGCCGAATAAGCCGGCACAGGAACGGCTCATTCTAGAGGGTTCGACACGGTGAACGCGCGATGAAGACGGGGCGGCATACCATGCGGCGGACGGTTGGATCGTCCCGTTCCGGTTCGGTCTTGATGGAATTTGTCCTTATCGCGCCCCTGTACTTCCTCTTGCTGGGGGGGCTCTTTCTCGTCGCCGATCTGTCGGTCAACAAGATGCGCATGCAGATTGGCGACGAATTGGTGACATGGGTGGGGGCCAGCCGGTTCTGCCCGCATGGCGAGGACGGGGGGCGCGATGCGGGCAAGGTCGCCGAATTGCTTGTTGCGCTTTTTGAGCGATCCATCGGTGGGACCGATGCCGGGTTCAAGGTGAATGCGGCGACGGACGAGGCGCTTCATTTGAATGACTTCATGTCCTGCTATTCCGGGGGAATCGTCAAGCTGCCCGTTCAGGTCCCTGGATGGGTCCGGGGTATGATGTTGTTGTGTGGACTGATGTCGGGAACGTCCGACCCTGATTCTGGCTGGTTCAATCGGTCCGAGATTGAAATGAACTGCGATTTCCCGCGCGTCTTCGTGTTTCACCGGCATGCCCTGTCGGGCCTGGATCGTGACAGCGATCCCAGCGATCCCCGTTCGCGAGACCGGGCGATTCCGGAGCGTGAGGTCGTTTCGGGCGGATACCTTGGAAGAGTTCTCGACGACGACTGGATCCACCTTGACGAGGGGAACGACGAGGAGGGGCTGTTCTTGATTCAGCCATTCCCCATCCCCCAAAGAAGGTATCTGGGAGCCTTTGGAGAATGAACGCCCCCCTGCAGAATGTCCAGCACACGCTGCTGGTACCGGTCATCGCCTTTTCACTGATCGTGATTGGCGGGGTCACACTGCTGCCAGCGGTCTCCTCCTGCCCGGTGGACTGCCTGGATTCCGGAACCGACGGGTGCGGTACACGGGGCGGGGGCGACGTCCGCGCGCTTGCGGAGGATTTTCCATCCTCCTGGAAGGTGGTGTTGTCGGATCCCCGGAACAGGGGATGGCTTCAAATCGGAATGATCCCTGCCGACATCCGTGAGGCACGGGATGAGGTTTCTGCGCTCATGTCGGGACGGGGTTTCCGCTGTCGGCATGTTGTGGGCGTGGAAGACGACAACGGCCGGGTCCTGCTGCAGTACGAGGGGAACGGGCAAAAGGTCCTTTGGTCGCTTTGGGCACAGGGACGGAACAGAACGGGATTTTCCTGGGGCATATCGAAATAGGGTTTGCTTTGTAGCGCGTCGCTACAGCCGGGCATGCTAGTGCGGAACCGATAGCGGGCCTGTCGTAAACAAGGTTCCAAAGGAGAACAGAACATGAATACCGACAACGACAACAAGGTTGTCATCATCGAGCACCGCAAGACCTTCGCGCCGGTCATATTGGCCATCATCGCCTTCGTGCTGTGGATTCCAAGCCTGCTGTGCAATGTGATCTGCGCGTCCGCCATGCAGGAGATGACGAATGGGAGGGGCGGCTCTTCGCTCTTCCTGCCGAGCATTCTCGGCCTTGTCGTCTTTGCGCTCTGCTTCTTCTGCAAGTCGAAGTGGTCGACGCTGACGGGTGTGCTCGTGATTCTGCTCGCGCTTCTCATGGGGATTGTCAACGTGATCATCCTCAACCCGCTGGCGTTGATCAGCGCGATCCTGTACATCATCGCGGGGGCGCTTTCGATTGCCAACACGAAGCGCGTGGCGTAAGGCACGGCATCGCGGGGAATGCGGCAACATGCATCCTTTCATCAGCCTGCCCTTTGGAAAAATCGGCTCGTTCCCGCTTTGCATCGGCGCCGGGCTGATGATTCTGGTGCTCTTGTTCCTTTACCGTGCGCGGCGCATGGGATTGCCCGTCGCCACCGTGAACGACCGCCTCCTCCCGGCCCTGCCGCTCTGCCTGCTCTTCGGTGTCGTGTCCGGGGCGGTGACGGACGTGCTGTTCCATGACGGCGTCCGTCAGGTCTTCGCCCATCCCTTTGGTCGGGGCCTGAACTACTTCGGATGGCTGTTGGGATGCATGCTGTTCTGGATCGCCTTCGGGAGGATGGCGGGCATTCCCGTCCTGCTTCTCCTTGAGCTCTTCGTGCCAGGCTGCCTGCCCGCCCAGGCCGTCGGCCGCTTGGGCTGCTTCCTGGGGGGATGCTGCTACGGCATCCCCGTCCGGGCGCCCTGGGGTGTCGTCTATCCGGCGGGCTCCCCACCCTGCGCGGCGTACGGATCCGTTCCGCTCTGCCCGGTCCAGCTCTATGAAGCCGGGTGGCTGCTCGTCGCGTTTACGCTCGCCATGACCGCAGTCAAGGCGGGCTACCGCGCGGGCTTCTCGCTTGTCGCATGCGGGGCGGGGCGCATCGCGCTTGAGCTGCTGCGCGGCGACAGCCGGGGGACGATTCTGGAGGGGGTTCCCGTCTCGCCCGGGCAGTTCCTCGGCGGGGTGTTTGTCCTGGTGGGGGGCATGATGATGATTGGACGTCGCATTCAAGACAGAGGAAATAGAACATGCAAGACAACAATTCATTCCTGACGCTGTTCCTGCAGCCGGTGGCGGAGCATCTGGCGGACGACGACGTCAGCGAGATCCTGATCAACGGGCCCGAACGGGTCTATGTCGAGCGGAAGGGCCGACTGGAGGAGGTGCCGGCGCGGTTCGTGAGCGAGCCCGCGCTCAAGGCGGCGGCGGCGAACATCGCGAAATCCGTCGGGCGCATCCTGGACGAGATGCACCCGCGCCTGGACGCGCGCCTCCCGGACGGCAGCCGCGTCCACGCCGTCATTCCGCCCCTGTCGCGCCTCGGCACGGTCATCGCCATCCGCAAGTTCAAGAAGGACACGCTGACCATCGAGAGGATGCAGGCGTTCGGCAGCGTGGACGAACGGGCGCGGAGGCTCATCCGCGCGCTCGTCCTCCTGCACAAGAATGTGATCGTCTCGGGTGCGACGAGCTCGGGCAAGACGTCCGTCCTGAACGCGCTCAGCTCCTTCATCCCGGACAACGAGCGCGTGCTCGTGATCGAGGACGCGAGCGAGCTCCAGCTCCAGCAGCGGCACATCGTGCCGTTCGAGACGCGCAAGGCGGACAAGAACGGGCAGGGCGAGGTGACGATCCGCGACCTGATCCACTCGGCCCTGCGCCTGCGCCCCGACCGCATCGTGATCGGCGAAATCCGGGGCGGCGAAGCGCTCGACCTGCTGCAGGCGCTCAACACCGGCCATGCGGGCTCGATGAGCACGATCCACGCGAATTCGCCCCTTGACGCCCTGAGCCGCATCGAGACGTGCGCCCTGCTGAGCGGCATCGACATCCCGCTCTCGGCCCTGCGCGCGCAGGTGGCGAGTGCCATCGGCGCGGTCGTCCACACGGCGCGCCTTTCGGACGGTTCGCGCAAGGTCGTGTCCATCGCCGAGGTCCTTCCCCTGGAACGGGGGGAATACCGCGTGCGCGAGCTGCATCGCTGGAAGACGGCGTCCATCGCGCCCGACGGAACCGTCTGCGGAGGGTTTGAGGCGGGGGAGGCGCCGTCTTTTGTCGAGGAGGCCCGGATTGCGGGCATTGAGCTGTAAGGAGAAAACCATGAGTCGTTTGATTATCTATCGGTGCAGCCTCGCGCTGGCCCTATTCCTGGCGCATGGGTGCTACACCTCGGCACGCCATGTGGCGGCCATCCGCCCCGCGTGCGTCAAGGCGGATTCACGCATCACGGATACGTACTACATCGCATACGTTGCCCTTGACCCTGCCGTCTATGACCAGATGGCCGAGCGAGTTGTGAAGGAACGCGAGGCGGTTTTGAATCAGGCGAGGGCCTATTACAAGGACTGGGAACTCAAGGGTGTGTTAAGTAAAATCAGGATAGATGAAGTCGCCAAGTTCCAACGGTATCGGCTCGCCGACACGGAACCGTTGCGGGTGGCCCTGGAAGCATCCCTGCAGAGCCACTATCCTTCGCTCTTTCCGGAGAATGGCGGAAAAATCGGTCTGACGGTTGCCGTGTCCTACGATTTCAGATATCGGAACGAGCCCTCCGATTGGTCGATTCTTGACTGGTTGCTGGTGCCGTCGTTCGTGACCAAGGAGACATGCTGGCGGATTTGCATTCGTCCGGGCAATGCGTTTGGGCGTGAGGCGGAGCTTTTTGCACATCTTCGCCGTAATGGCAAGAAGTTCCCCAAGCCACTGGATGTTTCAGGCGGCGCCCGCGAAACGGAAATGTGGGAATCCTTCCTTCTGCCGACGGGGTGGATACCCGTTCCCGGGGAGGCGGACTGGCGAAGCACGGCGTTTCTCCGATTCGCCGCGGCGACGCCGGTTTCGTCTCCTGCGAGTGTTGCGAAAACCGAGAAAGCGTTCAAGTATCTGGTGTTCGACCCCGACTGCGATGGCGACGTCCTCGCGGCGGCGGTTGTCAAGGCGCTCAACCGCCAGGTCCGACAGAAGGCGGATGAGAAACTGATTGGGGGTGGAAAATGAATCATGCATATCGTGTGGCCCTGTTCGTCCTGGGCGCTTCCTGCACCCTGTTGAACGGATGCCGTTCCTATCCAGAACGCATGAAGTCGCTCAAGCGCGACATCGACGTCAACGCGGAGGGCTCCGCGCGCCTCGCCTACACGGTGGAGGATCTTGACGGACGCAACCGCCTCCTCGCGCTGCAGGAATCGGGACGCCTCGCATACCTGCAGGGGGACTATCGCGCGAGCGCCGATTTCTACCAGCAGGCGATGGCCTTCACGCAGGATCTGGAGGACCGGGCCGTTGTCCAGGTGCGCGAGGTGGCCAAGAAGACGCTCGCCAGCACCTACGGGAACGACCTTGCCATCGACTATCCCGTCATCGGGTTCGAGAACATGATGCTGCATGTCTCCGACGCCTTTGCACGGCTTGCGATCGGCGACGACGACGGCTTTGGCGTCGATGTGCGCAACATCGTCCGTTCGCGCGAATTGGCGAAGTCGAGCCGCCAGACGACACGGCAGGCCCTGGTCGACTCGATTGCCGAGAAGACGAGAAAGGAGATTGCCGAAGACGAAAGCTACAAGGAACTACTCGATGACGCGCTGGCTGTTTCGGCGGGGGTCCAGGATTCGACGGACAACGCCTACGCCCTCTACCTGGCGGGACTCTACTACGAGATGAAGCGCGACTGGAGCAACGCCGAACGCTGCTACTCGCAGGTCGCGCGTCTTGTCCCTGCAAATGCGTTTGCCGCCAACGATGCGGCATGGATGCGGCAGGGCGGGCGCAAGGGCGACGGCTATGGTACGGTTGTCATCTTCTTCGAGGACGGCTATGTTCCGGAAAAGCGGCACAGGCGAACGGAATACAACATCCACACGATTACGTCCTGCATCATTGACATCCCGTACTATGACAACGCCGACCTTGATTCGCGGTACGACTTCGAACCGCTCTATGTCGGTATGGGCGGGAAACGGGTTGCCGTGACCTCGCCGCTGGCGGATTTGGGCATGTTGGCGGCCAAGGCGCATGCTGAACGGATGGACGGCATTCTCTTGCGCCAGGCTTCGCGCACGACGATCAAGGCGATGACGCGCGCCGCCTTCGGCGCCCTGATGTGGCTTGGTGGCCTGAGCGCGGCCCGGTCGAACAATTCTTCCGACAACCGTGCTGCCATGTTGATGTTCGCCGTCGGCGTTACGGGCTATGTCGGCATGGGCATCGTCAATTCCACGACGGAGCGGGCCGACCAGAGAAGCTGGCTGCTGCTGCCGCGTACGGCGCACATGACGCGGTTCAAGCTCAGGCCCGGAAAGAAGACCCTGGATCTCATGTCCGGTGAGAAGACGATCAAGGTCGAGGTCGAGGTCAAGGCCGGGAAGACGACGATTGTTCACTGCCTGTCCGTGCCAGGCGAGATGCGCGCCTTTGCGCGATGTGTCGAATAGGGGATGGTGCCCATGAAGAACCTTGCGGGCCTTGCCTTGTTCTGTGCGTGTGCGTTCGTCGCGGGGTGTGCGTCCACGGCGTACATGGACCCGAACGACGCGCCGCAGAACGTCCACTGGCGTTTCAACCGATATGACTTCCAGTTGTGTTCGGTGGCGATGACGGAGGATCTGCTATCCGATACCCAGCTCGCCGGACGTCTGCGGCAACAGTTCCCGGATCGGCGTCCCGTCCTGGAGATGGCGCATGTCGAGAACGCGACGTTCCAGCATGGCATCGACCTTAGCATCATGACGGACACGATCCGCATGCGGCTTCAGAAGTCGGGGCTCTTCGACATCGTCGACCACGGTAGGCTGGATGCGAAGATGAGCCGGCGCATCGTTGCGGAAGTCAACCAGGGGCTTGTCCGACCCCTGGCCCTCGAATCGTTCGGACAACAGCGGTCTTCGGACTATTATCTCGTCGGCCGGCTGATCGAGGACAATTCCGGCTACGGCGATGGGCGCGTGCGGGAGGTCTACTACAAGCTTTCGCTTCAGCTGTACAATCGCCGGACGGGCGTTTTCGATTGGATTGGCGAAAAGGAGCTTCTGAAGGCGCGCGTCAAGGGCGTTTTCGGGTGGTGAAGGGGGGAAGGGGCACATGGACGTTTCACGCATGCCGAAGGAAGGGGACCGATTCGGGAACTGGACCATCACGCGCATCCTCAACAAGGGCGGGATGGGGGTGGTCTACCTCGTGCGGAATCCCACGCTGCGCGTCGAACGCGCGTTGAAGGTCCTCGATCCGGCGATCGCCGAGCGAAACCGCGAGTTCGTCGACCGGTTCAACCAGGAGGCTGCGCTCGTCTGCGGGCTGCACAGCCCGCATCTCGTCGAGGTCTACGACGCGGGATGCGAAGGGACGTCGGGGTTCTACTACATCGTCATGGAGTATCTTGGCGGCGGGACGCTGCGGGACCGCATGCGGTGCCGGGGGCGGATCCCCTGGCGCGAGGCGTTGGGAATCGTACGCCAGGTCGCCCTGGCGCTGACGGCGGTCGAGAAGCGCCATTCGGTCCACCGCGACATCAAGCCGGAGAACATCCTGTTCACTTCGGATGGCGTTGCCAAGTTGGTGGATTTCGGCATCGCCAAGGCCGTCCAGGACGATGCCGAGAACATGCTCAAGACCCTCCCCGCGCAGGTCTTCGGCACGCCCGCCTACATGTCCCCCGAACAGGTGCGGGACGCATCGTCGGTCGATGCCCGGGCCGACATCTGGAGCCTCGGCATCGTCTTCTTCGAGATGCTGGCCGGCAGCCGCCCCTATCCCGCCACGAACATCGTCGAAGTGACGTCCTTCCTTCTTTCGCCCCGTCCGCTTCCCGACATCCGCACGTTCAAGCCGGTCTGCGCATATGCGGAGGAGGGACGGACGGCGGTCACGCTGCCGACAATGGAGACCCGGACGTTCTGCGCCGAGGGGAAACGGGACGTCCCAGGGGAAGTCGGCGGCGGTTCTTCCCCGGCACAGCGGGAACAAGAACTGGACGTTCCGGAGGGCGTCGTTTCGCTGTTGGCGAGGATGTGCGAGAAGAGCCTTGAGAAAAGAGTGTCCTCCGGCGATGAAATCGTTGCCGCGATTGACGAAATCCTTGCGTCCTCCCAGCCCGAAACGGCGACGCGGACTGTGGAGAAGGCCGTGCCACCGGTTGAGGGGGACAAGGGCAAAACGGCACGCGGCTCTGGATGCCCGGATGATCCACGTCGACGCCACACGTTGCGCGTGGCTTGCGCGGGGTTGTTGCTGCTCATCGTGGCAACGGGGGCGATCGTCCTCCTGAAACCGCATCTTCGTTCGCGTCATGTGGCGCCCGCGTCGAGCAATACGGCGCCTGCCCCACGCCATGTCGTGGCCGTTTCGCGCGGCACGGCGCCTACGGAGACCACTGGCACTAAGGTGGAGAGCGTCCCGACGCCGTCTTTGCCGAAACCGCATTTGGCGCAGCCCCTCGTGCAGAACGTTTCCCTCTTCCAGCCGCAGAAGGGATCGCCCGAACAGATCTTGTCCCGATTGGACCGTGTCCTCGGCGAGCGGCCGAAGTATCTCAAGATCTCGCTTTCAGCGTGTGCGAAACGGAACGACTGGTCGATCGAGCGGTACGAACACCAGGTCCTGGTGCCGGTCGTCGAGCGTCTGCGTGGCGCGGGCGTGGGCTTCTCCCTCGTTCCGGGTTCGGGGAAGTATGGGGCGGTTGTGCTGGACGTAGCAAAGCGTTTTGGCTGCGACCTGAATTGACGGATCTTTCTTGGCGTGCAAACGGAGTGACGGTAGGTGACCATGGAGAAAAATGGAAGACAAATGGCGCATTCTCTGCGGCAGGCGGTCGTTGAAGTGACGAACCGTTGTAATCTGCGTTGCCCGCACTGTGCCTCGGCGTCGGGCCGTGCCCGTGCGGATGAAATGTCCCTAGGCGAACTCCGACAGGTGATGCGGGATCTCGCGGCGCTCGGCTGCCGGACGGTTACGCTTCTGGGCGGTGAATTCCTGTTGCGTCCCGACTGGTACGAAGTCGCCGCCTCCGTCAAGGCGGTCGACATGGAGCTCCAGCTGATCACGAACGGCCTTCTGGTGACGGAGGCGGTTCGTGCGCAGTTCAAGGCGCTTGCCCCCCGTGCCGTCGGCGTGAGCCTGGACGGCGCGACGCCGGAGAGCTATCGCCGTACGCGCGGCGTGGACGGCTATGCGACGTGCCGCAGGCTGTTGGACGATCTTGTGGCGGACGGACACCGACAGGTGACGGCGATCACGACGTTCACGTCCCGGAACCTCGGTGACTTCGATCTTTTTGCCGAGACCTTCAAGGATACGCCCATCCTCTGGCAGATCCAGGTCGCGCATCGCGCAGGCGAACGGTTTGACGATTCGCTTCTCTTGTCACCCGATCAGTTCGCCTGGTACGCCGAGCGCGTGACGCATTGCCTTTACGACCTGAACGGGCGGCTGAAGATCGGGACGATGGACGATTTCGGCTATTTCCCCCTGACGCCGAAACTCCGTTTCCTGCATCAGGTCTGGACGGGATGTCCGGCCGGTCGGCACGTCATCGGCATACGGGCGAACGGCGACGTCCTGCCCTGTCTTTCGCTCGGGAGCGACTTCATCGAGGCGAATCTTCGCGTGCGTCCGCTCAAGGCGATTTGGCGAGATCCGGAGTCGTTCCATGCGTTCCGGCAAAAGGAACATGCGCTGTCCGGCATGTGTGCGAAATGCCCGTTCGGACGGCAATGCAAGGCGGGGTGCAGCGCGGCGGCGCTGAGTACGACGGGAACGCTGGGCGAGAACTTGTTCTGCGTGCGGCGTGTGGAGACCGAGAAGATTTTAAACGACATGTTGTCAACCAGTACGGAGGAAACGGAAAATGAAGCTGAACACGATTAAGGAAATGATGCGCGCAGGGGATCTGCGTGAAGCGGAGGCCGCCCTGCGGGAGTACCTTAAGGCCGACGCGGGAAGCACGCGCGCGAAGGTCCTGCTGGGGGTCTGCCTCCATCTGCAGGGGGATGAAGAGGGGGCCTCCAGGATTGACCGGCAACTCGCCGATGGGGGCGAAACGTGTGCGGCGGTCGGGAAATTCCATGCGCTGAAGGTTGCCGCGAGCTGTGCGATGATGGTGTTGGCGGCGACGGCCGGCGCCGCTTCGGACAATCCGTTGGAAGGGGTGGACCTTGGTGATGTACCTGGTATTGGGGAGCCTTTAAAACCCATGTACGGAATCTCCGTTGAACTCCCGGTGAAAATCGTCTTTGATGCCGGCGGCGGTATGGGGACGATGCCGGGCAAGTCTTTTTCGGTCAAGGAAGGGGCCTCTCTGTATTATACGTTGCCGCTGTGCGCCTTCAGGAAGCCAGGAAACCTGTTCGGAGGCTGGTCGGTGAGCAGCGGGATCGTCGAGGAGGATGGCCAACGCGTCTACCCAACTGGAACCCGGATCGATCTGAGCCGGTATGTGCCGAAGTGGCTGATGATTTCACCTGACGGGACGGAAATTGACAGAACGGTTGTGATGCGTGCCATCTGGCGTGAAAGCATGGGGCCCGGGGACGACTGGCTTCTCATTTCCGAGGGTGGGAAGTTGACGGCGGATGTCGGCGTCGAGGTCGAACGCGATCTTGAGGATTGCTTTATCGTGTCGTCGGGATCGCCCGTGACGGTTTCCGTTTCGGGGCTTCCGGCGGGAATCAAGTACAATGCCCAGACGCGGGTGTTCTCGGGGCGCCCGACGCGGAGGGGCGTCTATTATGCGACGTGTTCGGCGAAGAACGCGAACGGTTATCAGCAGACGTCGACGGTGCGCTGGATCGTCGGCGACGCTTCGGAAGGGGACTATGACGACATCGGGCTTTCCCGGCATGTTGATCTGGATGCGCTCGATGCGCTGCGGGTCGGCGAGCCGTTTGAGGCCGCCGAGGATTGGCATTCGCTTGCTAGGTCGGTTTCCGGGCTTCCTCCGGGATTGAAGTGGAAGGCGAAGGTGCCCTGTCCCGAAGGGATCTGCGAGGTGTTTGCGGGGACGCCCACAAAGCCGGGGAAGTACAGGATCACCTTTACGGATGCGGCGCGCCGCAAGACGGTCAAGACGGTGATCGTCCGTGATGCCGACAGCCGGTATCAGGTGGTTGCCGTCGGTGGGGCGTTTCTCGGACGCGGTACGGTATTGGGTGGCGGCGTGAAGAAGTCGGGTACGGCGGTCAGACTTTCGGCCAGGCCTGCGCGCGGCTGCTATTTTGCCGGGTGGTATGCGGACGCGGCCTGCACGGAACCATTCCAGGGGGGCGGCAACTATCGTGCGGCAAATGCGTCCTTTGTTTTCTCGGCAGTGGCCTCGAAGCCGGTCTATGCGAAATTCGTTACGAAGGCCGAGGATGCGGCGATCGACATCCGCGTGGACGACGAATGGTGCATTGACACGGATGCCCGTTATGACGAACGGACGGTGGAGGTCGAAAGCATGACCCAGCCGAAGATGACGGCAAGGGGATTGCCGCCCGGCGTGAAATTGCAGGGGTTGTCGCTTGTCGTTCCTGACATGGCGAAGCTGAAACCCGGCACGAGTGTTGTCACGCTGACGGCGAAGAACCTTTCCGGTGCGACGGCAACGAAGAGCATGCGCGTTGTCGTGCCGAATCTGCGGAGCTGGGTGTTCGACGGCCTTGAATATGAAGGGGCCTATCACTTTACTGTCGGCGATTATTCAAATTGCTGCCGGCCGCCATTCGAGTTCTCCTTCGCAGAAGGCTGGACGGTGTCGGCAAGCGGGTTACCGGCGGGCTTGAGGTTGGTCCTGGACCGGGAATCTTCTTCTGCCGCATTGTGGGGGACGCCGACGAAGGCGGGCGTCTATACGGTGGTGCTGACGGCCAGGAACGGACGCAGGATCGAGAAGGCCACGTTCACGGTTGCGGTGGCGCCTTTCCCGTCCGCATGCGTCGGAACGTATCGTGGTTTCATCGGCGGAGACCTGCCGCCCTGCGAAGACCTGATCGCGGATGATGCGGATGATCTCGGTGACGTGAGTGGCACGGTATCCGTGTCGATTGCGTCGAACGGCAAGATCGGCGTCAAGGTCGTGTCGGCGGGGAAGACCTCTTCGCTCTCGGGCTATTCGTGTACCTGTACGGACGATTTTGTCCAGATCGACCTGCGCGACCAACGCGGCAATTGGTGTGAGCTGGTATTGGACATGTCTCCTGGAAATGACGGGAGGGCGCGGTTGTCGGGCAAGGTCGGGACGAAAGATGCCGAGTGGAACGTTTGTGGCGGGACGGCACAGGCATTGGCACGTGCGGGCGTGACGGATGTCGTGGAGAAGCTGGCGAGGATCGGCACGTTCGGTGCGCTCACGGAGTCTGTACACGCTGGATCTGGATTCCTTGTGTGCCCTGGATGTGAACCGCCGCCCTCCAAGCCGTCGCTCATGTTCACGGTGAACAGGAACGGGACGATTCGGTCGAGTGGAAAGATCGAGGGGCGTTCGGTCACGGGTTCGTCCGTCCTTCAGGTGAGCGGAACGGGGGACGATGCCGTGCTGTTCGCCGACTTCTACGACTACAGGAAAGGCAAAGGGAAGCTCGCCTACCGCGTGAAGTTTTCGGCGGAATGGATTCGCGCAGGATACGACACGCGCGATAGCATTGTCGCCGGTGGATCCTATGCGTTTGACTGTGAAGGTTGCCAGCCCACGATCAGATGATGGATGTCCGTGCGTAAACGTTCGGATGGAGGGGACACCGCTCCTGCGCGACCGGGAGGGCGGGACACGTTTTCACGTGTGGCCGTTTCCTGCCGCGCACGGGGCGACTGTGCTATAATTTCCGGCATGGGAAAGCCCGCGACCGACATCTACACGTTCTCCGAACTCGTCAAGTTCGGGTGTATGTACATCGACAAGACGGACCGGCTGTGGCCGCTGAAGGTGAACGGAGGAAACATGCGCATGGACGTGAAAGGTGTCCGTCTGCTTATCGGCGTGGT
>OIYX01000485.1_pt1 | contig 14275 bp, 7 predicted proteins | sample 1588431 | NCBI WGS metagenome assembly OIYX01 (sample SAMN03283241) | human gut metagenome | biome: human-associated habitat; material: feces | host: Homo sapiens | place: Peru | collected 2012
GCTGCGTAGACTATACGAAGCTCAGCTATTTCGATCCGATCCTCGAAGTGAAAGAAAACTGATTTGTATAAAAAAGAGCGAAGCTTAAATGGCTTCGCTTTTTTGCAATCTTAAAAAAGGAAAAGACATTATTCTGGGATTTCATTAAGAATAGACGGTGGTGCCGCCAGAAGAAGTTCAAAGATACGGCTGGACGATCTTGCGGCGTGGTGAATTTCTTCCTGTTTTCTTGCAATGTCTTGTATCCATCAGTGTTTCCCTAGAAATAAAATGTACTTGCTTTCCTCTTGACGCGGGTGCTTTCGTTTAGTAGTATGAATTTGTTTATCCTTAAACGGTGAAAAAACATGCTGATACATTCTGAACATGACCGCATCAGTATCTTCAAAATAGAAAGGCAGGACGGAAATGAAAGCACCTATAGAAGAAATCAATGCATTTGTCGATCGAAACAAAGAGGAAATGCTTCTTTTCTGGGAGCAGCTTGTGAACCGACAGGCGGGCTCGAAAGAAGTGGACCGTGTGAACCGCATCATGCATTTTCTGAAGGAACATTTTGAACGAGAGGGCATCGACTGCCGCCTTGTAGACAGCAAGGGGAGTGCGGATGTGCTGGTGGCGGAGCTCAATGCAGATGTCCCCGGTGCGCCGCTTCTCCTTTCTGGGCATTGCGACACCGTATTTCCTTCCGGCAGCTATCCGGAGGATCCCTTCCATATCGAAGACGGCTTTGCCAGAGGCCCCGGCGTACTGGATATGAAATGCGGGGTAGCACAGATCTTCTACCTTCTGGTCGCACTGAAGCACTTCGGCTATCGTGATCGTCCTGTCAAAGCCATCTTGGTCGGAGATGAAGAGACGAGCCATTATGGCGGCATCGCAGACCAGATCCTGAAAGACGAAGCGAAGGGCGCGCTGTGCTGCTTCAATATGGAAAGCGGACGCCTCGATCACTGCATGACCGTAGGCCGTAAGGGCTGCCTTGACTGCCACATCACGGTGCGCGGCGTCGCTGCACATGCGGGAAATGACTACGTAAAAGGAAGAAACGCCATCGTCGAAATGGCCCAGAAGCTGCCACTCCTTCAGGCACTTACCATCTATGAGGAAGGTCTCACGGTCAGCGTAGGGACTATCAAGGGCGGCACCGTTTCGAATGCGGTCCCTGACTACTGCTATGCCGAGCTCGATGTGCGCTACAAGAAACAGAAGCATATGGACTATGTGAAGGAAAAGATGCGGGAGATCTGCGATAAAACCTTCATCGAAGGCACTACAACAAAGATCGAATTTGTCGCGCCCATGCCTCCTTTCGAAGAAACAGAAGCCAATCATCAGCTTCTCTCTCATATCAATCGCGTCGCGAAAGACTGCGGCTATGAGCCCTTTGGCGCGATCTATGTCGGTGGCGGTTCGGATGCCTCCTATATCTCCAGTATGGGCGTGCCCACCGTCTGCTCCATGAGTGCAGAAGGCAGCGGCGCACATACCATGGAAGAAAAAGCCTCCGTCGAGAGCTTCTATTCCCGCTGGATCATTGCACTCGCCTCGATCATGGAAATCGATCAGTTTGCGGAAAATCAGTGATTAGGGATGAGGGATGAGTGACTAGGGATCAGGTTTGCCTTTCAATTGCAGCCCCTTAGCAAAGAGCCCAAACGAAGGCGCGGAATGACTCCTCATAACGGAATGAAAATGTCTGTGAGAAATCGCCACTTCCGTATCGTCATCCCGAGCGGAGCCCTCGATCTTTTTCGTTCGCGGCAAAAAGACGGCATGAGCGTTTCTAAAAAAGAGAAACCTGCTATTCCGCGGACCTTCGGACATCGCCTGATTTTATACTTGGCGCACAGCGCCGCACCTTCTCTCAGAACCTATTGCCCCTTTTTCCTATCACGCCACCTGCGTTTCACAGCAAACCAAGACAACAGGAGAATCATATCTAATGAAAGATCAAGTGAAAGCATTCAAAGCACCCAGCCCGATCATCATACTGGTGTGCGTCATCGTATTCTGCGCCATTGCGAGCTACATCATCCCCGCGGGCGTTTATGACCGAGTCAAGGACGTTCAGACCGGAAAAATGGTCGTCGACCCGTCTACCTTCCACTATGTAGCGCAGAAACCGACAGGATTTCTCGATTTCTTCACTTCTATCAATAAAGGATTCAAGGGCGGTATCAGCATCATCGCCTTCCTCTTCATGGTGGGCGGCTCCCTCAATATCCTTGCCAAGACCGGTGCCATCGTGGCAGGGCTCAGCGCTCTTGTCGAAAAGCTGAAGAATCGGAGCGTCCTTCTGATCCCCGTCCTCATGACCACACTCGCCACCTTCTCGACACTCGCCGGATGCAACGAGGAATACCTCGCCTTCACGCCTCTCGTCGTGAGCGTCGCACTCGCACTCGGCTTCGACTCCTTGACCGCGCTTGGCATGCTCTTCTGCTCGGTCGCAGCCGGTTATGGCGCCGGATGCACCCAGCCATTCTCCGTTGGCGTTGCGCAGGGCATCGCTGGTGTCCCGATCTTCTCCGGTCTGGCATACCGTATGGGCATCTTCGTCGTGCTCCTCGTGCTGAACATTTCTTATGTCATGTACCACGCGCGCAAGGTGAAGAAGGATCCGAAGAACAGTCCCGTCTATGAGATCGACCTCCAGAAACGGGATACGATCGACCTTTCCGCCGCAGAAAAACTCTCCACACGGCAGGCCATCTGCCTTGGCCTCCTTGGCCTGAACTTCGTCGGCATCATCGTCGGCGTGCTGAAATTCGATTTCTATATGAATGAAATCTCCGCGATGTTCCTCATCATGGGCATCCTCTCCGGCATCATCTGCCGCCTTTCCCCGAATGACATCTGCGACGCCTTCCTCGAAGGCTGCAAGGGCATGATGCTTCCATGCCTCGCCGTCGCTATGTGTAAGGCAGCCACCATCCTTTTGGACAATGCCAAGGTCATGGATACCATCATCTACTACTTAGCCGGCATGCTCGACATCTTCCCGTCCTCCATTATCGCCTTCGGTATGTTCATCATTCAGGACTGCTTCAACCTCCTCGTCCCCTCCAGCTCCGGGCAGGCGGCCATCTCCATGCCGATCATGGCACCGCTCGCTGACATCGTCGGCCTCACCCGGCAGACCGCTGTCTTCGCATTCACCTTCGGCGACGCCTTCACGAACTGCATCACCCCGGCGTCCGGCGCTACCATGTCCTACCTCGCCATGGCAAACGTCCCCTACAAGAAATGGGCCCGCTTCGTCCTCCCGCTCATCGGTATGTGGTGGATCATCGCCTTCTGCTTCCTTACCTACGCGACTGCCATTCATCTGGGACCGGTGTAAAAGCATGAGTGAAATCATGTCCGCTTTCAGCGCACGACTGGCAGAAAGTGAGGAGTGGGGAGTGGCGGAAGGGGCGCAAGATTCCTATAGCGCCCCCTGATTGCTTGCTCTCTATAAAAATCCAAGAATGAAATCTGACAATGATTGAACCATCATAAAAACCCTCTATAGAAACAGCTCTATAGAGGGTTTTTATAATGATTGTATATCGAGTTATTTCAATTTCGGGGGGGGTAAATCTTTAACCTTTACACTGAGCGAATTGATGTACTCATCCGGATCCTTCGTCGCCCAATAGCTGATGATGGGGAAGAGGAAGACATCACCGTCTGGCGCAAGACGATTGATTTCCATGAAAGCAGACAGCTTTTCATACGCTTCCTCCGCGTGAAGGAAATACGCGCCCTTTGTCAAAATAGAAAGATACAGCCCGGAAGGACGGATATAGTTGCAGGCAAGGCGCGAACCTTCCTCACCGGACTGCGTCACAATGGCAGACGAGTGCTTGAAATTCTTCGAGAAAAAATCCTCCTCACTGATGACCCAGCCAGTCGGCTGGTCCTTGCAGAAGGAATGCGCAAAAGCTTCATGCACATGTCTGGCACGGATAGCGATAGCGTCAAAGCCTCCTCGATGCACCTTCGGGATCGGTGTCATATACATGCGGCTCTCCGGATAGCACTGCAGCAGTACCCGATCGAGTGGCATATGCTGGGTACATTCGAGGGTTTTCCGATAGGAAGAAATCGCTGCTAGAAGCTCCGTCGTTTCCGCGAGCGTTTTTCGGCACAGCACTTCCCGCTCCTTGAGGATGTTCAGGATTTCATCACGCGAGCGATGCTCTAGAAATTCCTTGATGTGAGGGACAGAAATATCCAGTTTTCTCAGGAATAATATGATCTCCAGTGTCAGATACTGCGGCATCGCATAGTAACGATATCCGTTCTCTGCCACGAATTCTGGCGTAAGCAGCCCCATCTTATCGTAGTAAAACATCGTCTGCTTCGGGATACCAAAAAGCTTGGCCAGCTCGCCCGCTGTATAATAATCTTTCTTATCGGTCATATACGCACCTTTTAAATTTCATTACCGTATGACATTCATATACTTAATGATAACACAATAGTCAATGATAATTGAATGATGATTCATTTCATTAAAATAAGAGAAAGATTGATAAATCTTAAAAATAGTCTTGCTATTTGCATTCTTTCGTGTTACAATGACGGCATCAAGAGGCGAAAGCCCTTGAACCAACTGAAGAGGGAAGCAGAGCCTACGGGCTATTGCGCTGAATTCGGTGAGAATCCGAAACTGAGACCCAGCCGTGAAGGAAATTCATTTCCAAGTCGGATGCCGCCTGTTTCCAACATCCAAGAGCAAATCTGCGGGAGTCGTGTCTATTTTCGTGGACTGGGTGCTGGTCACAGTCTCAGTCTAAGCAAAAGTAGAAATCGATCCGCAGTTTTTTATTGCAGAAATTGAATGGATTTTCAAAGGCCTTGATCGATTCATCAGATTTCTAAGAGCTTCCATCTGAAGCAGAAAGGAGAGCATCATGAAAAAGATCAAGGATGAGATCAGGCGCATCGAAAGTGCCAAAGGAAACGTCGTCCTCGTGAATAAGAAATCCTATCTGGCTCTCCTGAAAGAGCTTTCCGTCCTGCGATTCAAAGTACACAGGGCGGAGAACTGGGAAACCCCCGCGGCAGTCGTTTCCGTCGTAAGACGTGGTTACATGTATCAATACTGGTATCCGGAGAACAAACCGGCACAAAACAAAGGAGAACATAAAATGGCAGAACAGAAAAAAACAGAAGCAGTCGAAGTCAAAGTTGCAGCAGAAAAAGTAGCTGCTTTCCAGAAATACCTCGAAGAAAACAAGATCAGCGGATTCGGTCTGCAGGACTTCCAGAATGACGTCCATGCACAGGCATTCCGCAGCAACCTTCAGGTCGAAGGCACAAACCTGCCCTTCATGATCCTCTTAGATGACAGCGTATACACCATGCTCCAGGTTCAGGTCGCAGCTGGCCTTGCACAGGGCGACAAGAGAGAAAAGATCTGTTCCTTCCTGAATGACCTGAATGAACAGTACCGCATGCTGAAATTCAGCGCTGACGCTGCTGGCAATGTCCTTCTCACCTGCTGTATCCCAGCCGGTGTACCGCACTTCGAACCGGCCCTCGTCATCGCCATCCTGAACCAGATCCAGGGCCTCCTCACTGCGACCTATCCGGAAATCATGAAACATCTCTGGGAAAAATAACAGGCATGTTGATTGGGTGATAGAGCTTTTGACTTCGATCGCCAACTGTCATCCGTTATACAAGAAAGAAGGTCATTCTTATGAATATGAAAAAACTCGCCGTCGCCGGAGCGATGCTCCTCGCTGGCACCTTTGGCGCCATGGGGATGGCTGATGCAGCCACCGGCATCGTCAATGTGAATGCCGTCCTCTCCAGCAATGCCGCTTTCCAGAAAGCAGGAAAGACCGTAGCAGCAGAACAGCAGAAGCTGCAGAAGGAATACAACGAAAAATCCAAAGGCATGAACGATGCCGACAAGAAAGCCCTGGAACAGAAGCTGAACCAGCAGCTCGCCCAGAAGGAAAATGAAGTCATGAAACCGATCCAGGACAACTTCAAGGCCGCTGTAGAAAAAGCAGCCAAAGCCAAGAAGATCGACACCGTCGTCGTCCCGGGCGGCATCATCTACGGCACCATCTCCGCTGACCTCACCGAAGATGTGAAAGCGAATATGAAATAAGACGGCAGACAGTGCAGGCAATACCGTTTTGTGGTATGACCTCATAGCAGGTCAGCAGGTTTGCTAGGCTCCATGGACGTGACGCACGAAAGCCGCTTTTCCCGCCTTCCTCTGGAAGGAGGTGGCGCGAAGCGCCGGAGGTTGGCCCCGCAATATGTAAGCTTAAAAGCAAGAATGGGTGACTGATGAGTGAAATGCCAGCTCATGGCTTCGCCACCATCTATACTCTGCGGCGCTTTTATATTTTATGTCCCGGACCACTCCCGTTGAACCTTCTGAACCCATAGAACCTGCTGAACCTTTTTCGCACGCAATCAAAGAGCGGCACGTCCCGTGGGCTACCCTTAAAACCGTTTAAAGCTTACGCAGTTTCCGGGACGAGGCAGGGAGAGCACTTGTGATTTCCCCTCCCAGATGTTTCCTGTCTCGTCCCCTATGTAGAGCTTTCCCCTCTACATATCACTCCTTTTTCTCCTCTCTCTTTTTTCTTGAAAGCACCATATCGATGTCATGCAGGCATCGATATGGTGCTTTTTATTGTTTTCCATACAAGAATGATCAAAAATGAAGAAATGATTGAATGGAAATTGGTTGACCGTATGAATATAGTACACATTATACTAATAACGAATCAAAAGATGATGTTTGCATATATGTGATTTATGAAATGTTCTGTAAGATTGGATCGCTTTTTATTATGCCCTATGAGCCGTATAAAAGCATGGTATGGCATCATCGATTTATACCAAGAGGAGGATATGAAGATGAGGACTAAGAAGTGGAGTACATTGCTGGCTGCTGTCATAGCCATGACAGGGTTGAGCAGCATTACATTGGCTGCCGATTATACGACAGGACTTACAGGTGCCTATAGAGCCGATCATAAACTGGTGAAGGGGGATGGAAGTTCTGTCAAGAAATCGGGAAATAGTACGATTTATGATTTTGGCGGACGCGATCAGTCCTTTTCGGTTAAGAACAGTGATGCGATTTCTTTTTCAGCATCAGGAATGAGTTTCATTGTTAATAACATCGGTGCAAATGAAAGCAAAGGAACGATTACGCTTCGCAGCCAGAATACAATACCAAATGGATTGGGGAATGCTTCCGGTCTAAATATCGGATCCGGTAACACTACGATCAATAGCAATCTGGTTGTTGAAACCAGTGCGGACTATTTGACCGATGGAATCCAGGTAGGAGGAAATGGGACACTTACCATCAATGGCAGTGTCAAAATGCGTAAAGACGACGCAGATAATCCCTGGGGCGTGGTGACAAACAATGTACATGGTAATTATGGCCCCGGCGGCTATGTGACCAACGATGCCTTGGAATATACCGGTGCCAGGTGGCAGCCGACGGGATTTTACGTCAGTGAATCCAGAGGGCATATGGTCGTCAATGGGGATGTGGATATTGCTGTGCGTGGTACAGCAGTGATCACCAATACCTATAATGGAGCAGGGGATGTCACTCCGGATGAGTTATCAAGTATTTCCCTCTTAGGCGATCATACGAAAATCATTACGCCTTTTCAGGAAGAAGCCTTTGTTGAAGGGTTTGGCAAATTTATTGAACCTTATTATTCCCTGGCCAGCTATGGTGGTACCGTCAATGTCAATGTAAAAGATCAGGTTGCACAGAATGGCAAAGTTGAAATTGTCGGAAATGTGATTTCTATGAAACGGTCTTCCGGTACATATACCCCGGATGTTTATCAGGACGGGCGTATCAATATCGGACTTACGACTGGCGATTCTTATTGGAAAGGTCTAATCGATAATGCCAATCTGGCACAAACAAGTCCTACAGAAAAAGATAGTTATAATCATCCTAAGTATGATCCTGCAGTAACGCCGGTGGATGCGGATCATTCGGGAGAAGTCAATCTGTGGCTCCAGAATGGTGCACAGTGGATCTATGAAAATGCGTCCCGCAAAGACGGCCTTGACTACAAGCATATGCCGGAATACAGTCAGTCGAGCTATGGCAGTTACGATGGAATGTCTCATCTTAGCCGCCTTGTCGGGGGAAAAGACAGCGCATCTGCTGGTATCATCCGTGTGAAGGACAATGATCCGATTCAGATCGCTGAGGCTGAAGGCGTTACCAAGGTCTGGTATGAGCACGCTGATGCTACTCCGGGCACTATTATCGGCGGCGATGTTAAAGTTCTTACTGCCAAGACCGGCACCGAGATGATGCTTTACACCGGTAACAATGGTATTACTAAAGGCTTGGCTGAAGGTGATGCTGCTGCAGATAAAAACAATGTCAGTGAAGTGCTGAACTCCCTGGCACACAAGCTGTGGTACATGGCAGGCGACAGCAACCTTAAAGGCAGCGTATCCATTGCTGAGGGTCTGACTGCGTCTTCTGCTACGATGAAGACTGGTAACATCACCTTTGCCGAGGGTGGCCAGGGCTTCTATGCCTATACTCCGGCGACGGACGATAAACCTTATGAAACCGGTCCTATTGTAAAATCCGAAAACATTGATGAAACACGTGTTGGCGATGTCAACGGCATTGTTTCTATCAATGTTACCGAAGCGCAGGATAGTGTAGCTGACAGTGCGCCCAGCGCTATGTATGTAGCAGGCGACGCAGTAAGTCCGCTTGTTGTTGATCTACAAGGGCACACCTTAAAGCTTAGCACCAGCGGTGATGCAAAGAAATATTTGTCTACCGTTTACGTTGATGACAATAAGAGCATGGCGATTAAGGATTCCAAGGGCAATGGCGTGCTGAAGGTTTCCGCCGGTCTTGGTGCTGATGGCAATGCTGATACTAATGCTAAGTATGTCTATGGCGTTCGCGTTAGCGATGGTGGCACCCTTACTGCAAATACCGATGTAGAGATAGACGGAGTTAAATCTAGTGCTACTCGAGGTGCTTATGGTGTATATGTAAGTACCAAAGGCAATGTCGTATTCGAAAAAGACCTGAGCATCAAAAATGTTCAGACCGGCAACAAGGTTGGACCGAATACAGCAGGTATTTATGCAGATGGTTCTTCAAGTGCAGATGCTCCCATCAATATAACTGTTAAGGGTAATCTTAATATTGAAAACGGGAAGTGCTATCCGTGTATTGAATGCTTCGACTATATCTACTGCCGGTGCAACTATTAAAGCTGCGGATATGTCTAACGGTACGGAATATAGCCAATATTATGCTTTGCAGGCCAATAAGGGTACCATTAACCTGAATACCGGTGAAGGCATTACTGCCGGAGTTCTGGACGTTACTGGTGACATGAAGGTAACTGACAATAAAGCTTCTGTTATCAATGTCAACATGACAAAGGGTTCTCAATGGACAGGGGCAGCTGTCAATACTGCTAACAGCTCCTATAATGCACCGTCCGGACAGTTGAATCTGACAATGGCAGAGGGATCTGTGTGGAAGCATGAAACCGGTCGTTCAGTAGATACGCTGAAGACAACGTTTGCCGGCAGCAATGTTTCTAAGCTGGACGGCTCCGGTGTAATCTATCAGAATTCCGACAAGGGTATTACCGTATATAATTACAGTGGTGACACAACTGTTGTTTATGGCCATGATGTAAATGATCCGCTGACCATCCATGGTGGTGATTTCACGATCAAGACCGCCGCTGCCGATTCCAAGATCACTTTGGTCACCGATAGCCAGGGGATTACCGGTGGCTTTGAAGCTAGTGATACGGCAGCAGAAAAGAATCATGTCAAGGAAGTACTGAACAAGCTGGCTAATAAGCTGTTCTATACAGGCTACAAGGATGCAAATCTGTCTGGCGTTGTTAAGATTGCAGATGGTCTGACAGCATCGAGTGTAAGCGCTACTGTCAAAGCCTCCGGCGATGTGACCTTCTCTGATGGAACTAATGGGACGAAAAAGGCAGGACAGGGATTCTATGCCTATACGCCGGAACAGGAAAAGCCCAATTATAAAACAGGCGCAATTACCAAGTCTGAAGATATCAGCCTGAGTCGTGAGCTGAATGAAAGCGGCGTGGCGCATGTTTCTGTAACTGAATCGAATATTACTAGTAATTTTGCCAGCGCCCTTTACGCAGGCGAATCGACCTCTCCTTCCAGCCCGATGACTGTCAAAATGTCCGGCAAGGGACTGGCTTTGCATGCTGAGCAATCCGACGGACAGGCAGCAGCGATTTACGCAGGCGCTAATACCTACATCAAGGTTATGAATCCGTCTGCTGACCAAAAGCTGACGATTACAGCAACCAATACGGATACCAGAGCCTCTCATGGCATTTACGCCCTGGGCAATGCGCATCTGAATATTTCCGGTCCGGTAGAAATTACTGATATTACCACTAAGGGTGATGCTGCAACCGGCATCAATATCCAGGGCCAGCAGAGCGAGATTACTATTGATGGCCCGCTGACAATCAGCAATGTCAAAGGTCTTAGAGAACGCGGCAAAGGCATGAGTGCTTCCGGTATTCTGGTCACCGGTGACAGCTCCACTGTAACTGTCAGCGGTCCTGTAGATATTTCCGGTGTACGCGGCAGCGGTATCAAGCTGGTGGGCGCTAATACCAAGGTATCTGTTGGCGGCGGCACCATCACGGCAGCTGAAGACAGTGATAAATCGCATAATTTCTATGCAGTCCGCGTAGATAAAGGCACGCTGGACATCAACATGAAGGACGGCGCTGCAGGCGATACGACCACCAAGATTACCGGCGATATGTATGCAACCGGCCAATATGGCAAGAAGGTTGTGGAATATACCGGCGGCGAGCTGATCGACTGGAATGACGCAGGCATTCTTAATGTGGCTTTGACTGATAAGGATTCCTTCTGGAAGGGCGTGGCTGCTTATGATATGTATAACGACAACTATGGCACAGGCGGCAATACTGCGCACGATATCGGCCAGTTCAATCTGTATCTGCAAAACGGTGCCACTTGGACCAATGAGCAGCAGTCTCACGTGACAACAACGACCATAGCGTCTAAAAATCCTGTATGGGAAGGCAGCACGCTGGCAACACTGCATGGCGGTAAGGATGCCGATAATGCAGGCTTGATTTACCAGAAGGATACCAATCCTATTTCTGTTGTCAATTACAGCGGTCATACCACTGTATTCTATGAGCATGATGCTAATGATCCGACCAAGATGATTGGCGGCAGCTTCCATATTACCAATGCAGCAGAAGGCTCTGCTATCACCTTTATTACGGATAACAAAGGCATTACTTCCGGCTTTGCAGAAGGCGATTCCGCTGATGCTAAGGATAAAGTAGCTAACGTACTGAATAACCTGGCAGGCAAGCTGTTCTACAAGAACTATACGGATGGTCATCTCTCTGGCGTAGTGAAGATTGCTGAAGGCCTGACAGCTTCTTCCGCAGCACTGAAGACTGGCGATATTTCCTTCTCTACGGAAGATACAGGCACCTTGACACCTGGCCAGGGCTACTATGATTATAAGACCAGCAAGCCTGGCAGCCAGATAACTAAAGAATTTACTACGGCAATTACCGGTGATGCAGCTGCTGATACGGTTTACATAGAAAAAGGCGTACTGAAGGACGATGACACCTATGTATTCACGGCAGACAGCACGACCATCAAACCTGAAAAGCATTTGATTGCAGGTGGTGCGTATGTTCCGCAGATTAGCGCAGCTATTTCCGGCTCTGACGAAACCCATAATGTGACCATGGATATGAATGGGAATAAGCTGACGGTAGATACAACAACCGATACCCATACAACCGGTATCGCAGCCATCGGCAAGGGCGTAGTCAACATCAACAATGCTGGTGCCATGTCTATTAGTGCTACAAGCACGGGGAACGGTCAGACAGGTGCGCTGTTCGTGAATGGCGGCGGCACAATCAATATTCATAATGCCGGTGCTGATCATGTACTTACCTTGCGTGCGAAGAGCACGGCTCCGGGAAATGCTGCCGTGATCAAGAGCATGAATGGTGTAAGTGGCGTGATGTCCAGTATCACCGTGGACGGTCTTGTCGATATTTTAGCGGAGAAGAGCGGGGGCTCCGGTGCCAACGAAGCCATCAGTGCAGTTGCCTCCAAGGTTGAGGTTGGCGGTGGCGTCATCAAGGCTATCAACGGAGCAGAATATGCTATCCGTGCTTATGGTGAATTCGTTTCCAAGAACCGCGGACAGGTGAATGTGAATGTCAAGAAGGATGCCGAAGGAGCTATCATCGGTGCAGGCAATAATAATGTACAGATGGAAGGCAATGTATATCTCGGCGGCGGCATGGATAATGCCGGTGCCAATGCAGATGTCAGCCTCGGTCTGAATACGAAGGATTCCTTCTGGAAGGGCAATGTAAGCAATGCTAAAGGCAGCAGTGCAGGTATCGTGAACCTTTACATGGGCAATGGCGCAACCTGGACCGGCAATAACCTTTCCGGCAACACCGTAAACGCTAATCTGGATCATGCAACCTGGACCGGTTACAGCAATGGCAATGCGATGCACCTGAAGCTGGATAACTCTATCTGGAATGTCAAGGGCGCCAGCAAGCTGGCTTCCTTCTCCGGTGATAAAGGCAGCATCTTGATGGCAAGCGATGCAGGCGATATCAGCGTAGGTGATTATAGCGGCAATACCACTGTGATTTATAACCATGATGCTGATCATCCGACCGATATTCTCGGCGGCAGCTTTACCATCGGTCAGGCTGATGCCGGCTCCAATATCACGCTCATCACGGATAACCAGGGCATCACGAAAGGCTTTACCGCACAGGATAAGGCTGAAGACCAGAATATGGTCAATGAAGTTTTGAACAAGCTGGCACAGAAGCTCTTCTACACCGCGAATGACGGCAAGCTGGCTGGTACGGTCAAGATTGCTGAAGGACTGACCGCTTCCTCCAAAGCGCTCAAGACCGGCGATATCAGCTTCTCCACCGATGCAACCGGCACGAAGACACCTGGTCAGGGCTTCTATGAGTATACGGCCAAGGATGATTCCGTTATTACTGATCCGATCACAGGTAATCTGGATAAGAAGTATGAAAATCTGGGCATCGAAACCGAAAAAGGCATTTACAACTTCACGCAGGATACAGTGATTGATGTCACAAAGGGTGATTACAGCTCGAACCTGAGTGCTATTGAATCCAGTGGCGGACCGATTACGATTCATGCCGACGGAAAGAATTTGGACGTATCCTACCATGTTTTGAAGGGCAGCAATGTGGCACGTGCGGTCGCTACCGGTCTCAGCTATGGGAAATCGAAGGATGTGACCATTACAGCTAAGAGCCTGAAGCTCAGTACGGATACCACAGGCTTCAGGGCGCAGGGAGTTTATGCAACAGGCGGTAAGATCACCATTGATGCAGACACCACCATTTCTACATCTGCGCAGACAGAAAGCAATGGCATTTACAGCGGTAGCGACGGTACTGTTACCATGAGCGGCAACCTGACTATCCAAAAGGATAGCAAGGCAGCGAATTACATTGCGCTGAAGTCTGACGACAATGGCGTGATCAACGTCAATATGAAAGACGGCAAGGAAGGCGCAGGCATCGTGAAGATCGATGGAGATGTCTACACCAAGTCAGCAGAAAGCTACGATTGGGATGAGTATGAAACAATCACTACTTCTTCTACTGTGAATCTGGCATTGCAGGGCAAAGACAGCAGCTGGAACGGCCGCAGCCTCTACGAAGTTACTTCTGGTGATGATTCCACCAGCTATGGTACATTTAACCTGTGGCTGACAGAGGGTGCTTCCTGGACAAACGAGAAGAATGGCAAAGAGGTTCCGAGTGGCTTTACCGGCAGCCATGTAACCAACTTCGTAGGTGGTGCAGATGCAGCTCATGCAGGCCATATCTTCCAGAACGACAGCAAGAATCTGACCATTGATAAATACAGCGGCAACACTAACATCTACTATGCACATACTGGTAACGGCGAAGCAGCTGATGACTACGCAGCAGGTGACACCATCATCAGAAGTGCAGCGGAAGGCTCTGTAGTATCCCTGATTACCGACAACAGCGGCGTTGCAATGGACAACGAATACAGCGTAGCCAATGTCCTGAATGCTCTGGCAGGAAAGCTCACCTACAGCGCCTATGCAACAAAAGGCGAGAAGAACCTCACCGGCTTTGTGAAGATCGCCGACGGACTCACCGCATCGAGC
>OIYX01000487.1_pt1 | contig 14226 bp, 18 predicted proteins | sample 1588431 | NCBI WGS metagenome assembly OIYX01 (sample SAMN03283241) | human gut metagenome | biome: human-associated habitat; material: feces | host: Homo sapiens | place: Peru | collected 2012
GAACGCCTTGCCGCGAGCATCTTTCGGTATGTCTCTATGTTTTCCGGAACAGCAAGCTTAGCTGCCAGTTCGTTTCTTTGTTTTAGCGTGTACATCTTTCTTTCAATAGAAAGGGACCGGACTGGTTGGCGCCGCCCGATCCCAACGGAATGAGTAAATAAAATCTGTATGAATATGGTTTGCTTTCCTACGCTACCTTCATGTGTGGTCTACTCCGTGGCGGCAATCACTTCGAGCGGCTGGAAGAACGACTCATTCTTGAAGTGGAGCTCGATGAACTTGGATTCCTTTGCGGAGCGCGTGAAATCTGAGAGAACCATCGGGAAGTAGAGCCTTCCGTGGAGATATTTCTTCTTCGTGTATTTGTCCGTGTGGACTAGGAAGAAGCGGTCTCCGACATGATTCTCAACGAGCTTTCGGGATTCGACGGTGTCACCGACGACCATAGTGAACTCGTTGTTCACGGTCGAGGTTATGTCTCCCTTCTGCCCGGTTGACTGGTCTTCCTGTGTGTCGACGATTGACTTGAAGACCTTTGACGTCGCGGACTCCTTCATCGCGAGCGGAGTCGTGGTCATCACATTCTCGTCGATTGTCGGCGGCTTGCTGTAATCGACATCGTCCTCGCGGATGACTTCAACGTCCTGGTAGATTCTTTTGCCGGCTGTGTCGCGATCCGTGACTGCCGGTATGTCAACAAATGTCTGTACCTGTGGCATAATGATTCTGTTTGATTAAAGGGGCGGTCGCCCGCCCCGTGCTGAAAAGAAAGACTAACCGCGGGCTACTTCACGGAACTTGCCTGCCGCTTTGTCGTACCAGACCTCAAGCCACTCGCCTGCCGCAGCCGGAGACCACGCTGCCGAAATCTCGCTGAACTTGCCGCTCTTGGCAATCGTGGAGATGTTGGCCGTGCCGGCGGCTTCGATGCGATAGACTACGCCTTCCTTGGCATTCTCGATGTCGGTGATGGCGGTTGCCTTGGTGTTTTCGCCTGTAACGATGAGCATGGTTGCACCATTTGCCTTTGTCGCATCGGCGGCGATGGTTGCTGCCGGGAAGTTGCAGAATATGACCTGGGTCGTAGCGTCTGCCGCCTTGAGTTCGGCAATGGTGCCATAAGTCTTGCCGGAATAAGTTGCACCTGCTCCGGACTTCCAGATGCTGTAGGCAATGACGGATTCAAGATCCTGCTGGAACTGGATGTTGTAGGCTTCACCCGGCACATTCTCAAGGGTTACGAGGTTCCCAGGGAGGGCGGCGAAGATGAAGGTGAGCCAGCTCGGCATTCCAGGTACGAAGACAATCAGGTTGTCATAGTTCGGAACCCTAAACTGCACGCCGTCGAAGTTGGCGTTCTGGCCGTACTTAGTGGTGTACCACTGTTTGAACCATGGCTTGTGCTTCTCGTTCACATAGATGACATAGTCACCGGCGTTGCCATCGACGCGTGCGTGGATTTCAGCCGCGAAGGCTTCGAGGGTGTCGCCGATGCTGCTGTTCTCGTAGCTTGCGAGATTAGCGTCCATGAACGGAAGAATCTTCTTCTCGTTGTAGTAGCCGAGAATCCTGTGGACGATTCCGGTCGCGGCGAAAATGGCAGGGTTGCTTGCGCCTGCGGTTGGCTCGACGCGGCATCCCATGATGTTGCGCCTGATCTCCTCATTCTTGAGCTGCTTTGCCATTTCGAGCACGAGCCACTCAATGAGGGACCACTTCGGAGCTGACGATCCGGAGGTGTTGAGATAGGCGAGGTAGCACTTCTCGATGAACTTCATGTCATCGAACTTGTACTTGAACATCACGTCATGAACGAACGCCTTTTCCGGAAGGAAGGTCGTGTCACCCTTGAAGTTGTGTCCGGACTGGTAAGCCTGCGAGAGTTCGGTAAAGAGAACGTTCGTGAGAACGGCGCCGTCCTGGATGTTGGAAACACGAGGGAAGATGTTCGTGATGTCAGGCAGAGCGGCAATCTGAGCGATGAGGGCGTCCTGACGGCGCACGAAGTAGTGCTGTCCGAGGTCGTTGTCGTTCAGCGCACTGTAGTCCATAGTGGAGGACATAACGGCCTTGAGGCTGTTTGTTCTGCAAAGCTGTGCGTAGCGTTTTGCGAGCGCGTCAGTGTAGCTTCCGAAGTCGCTGCGGAACTCGTCTATTTCCTTCTTTGAAGGATCGGACTGAGGGAGAACTCCGGAAATGGCAATCCGGTTGTAGCGCTTCTCGGCCGCAAAGGTCGGATGCTGGATTCCGAACGCGTACTTGTCGGTGTGCGGCCCGTTGATGTCGATGATGCGCCTTGCGCTGTCTTCAGGAGTGTCGTTCTGGGCGCGGCTTGCGAGGGTGCTCATCTGCTCCTTGATTGAGGCAAAGCCTTCCTTGATGGCGGAGGTGAGCTCGGATGCGCTCATGGTCTCGGAGTTTTCCTTTCCGAGCATGGCGGCAAGCTCCTTGAGTCCCTCTTCCATCGCCTTGGCGTCCTTCAGCGTCGCCTGCTCTTTCTCGTAGGCCTTGAAGTCGTCCTCAAACGAACTTCCGGCCGTGTGCTGATAGGCTTCGCGAAGAACCTTGTACTCTGCCGCCGTAAGGGTCTTGGCGGAGAACTTTTCGGCAAGGCCTACGGATGCGAGGGCTGCCTTGAAATTCTGGAGAAATCTGTTCATTTCGTTAATTGTTAATGTTTATGGAGTATATGCTGTCGTCGGGTGTCTGTGTCTCGGCGTCGATTTCCTCAATTACCTCGTCGATGGTCATGATTCCATCGATGAGTCCCTCTCCCTGAGCATCGGCTGCAAAATAGAGTTTGCCTTTCAGGGCGTCGCTATCCTCTGCGATGTCTGGACGGGCCGTGCGTACATCGTCGATAAACCTCTTTGCAAGAGGATCGAGTCTTTCGCGGATGTATTCCTCTGGATGTCCGTTCAGCACATCTTCCTGAACCTTGTTCTTCAGGGGCGAGTAGGATGAGCGAACGGCCGTAACCTTGATGCCGAATTTCTCGTTAAGGCCGGAATCGTCCACGATTTCGGCCATCGCGCCTATGCAGCCGATGTCACTGAAGATGCTCCGCGCATAGATTTTTCCGGCTCCTGTGGCGATGTAGTAGCCGGCGGACGCGGCTATGCTCTCGACGAAAGCATAGACTGGTTTCTTCATGGCGCGGACGGCCTCGAACGCCTCCGGAACTCCGAACGCCTCTCCGCCGGGAGAGTCTATGTGCAGCAGGTGCGCCTTGATCGCGGGATTCTCGTCGGCAGCCCTGAGGTCGTCGATAAACTTCTTTGTGGAGAAATAGTACCAGTGGTCGTCGTAACGAATGATGCCGAACACTGGATGGTAGGCAATGGAGCCGGAGACCGTATCGTCTCCGGCAAAATCCATTGTCAAATGTCCGGCACTTTCCGAAGAGAGCTGCTTCAGAAAGTCCGGACGAGTGGGGGTGTCTGCTTTTGGGCACCTGAGGTAATGAGAGGCTGCGAGGCTACATTCGTCTGATATGAATCCTATAGTGGGTTGCTTATCTGGCATATCGTTCTGTTTTTCTGCAAAATTATATGCCGGAAAGGGGCTTTTATAGGACTAAAGAGCGGCGGGAACGGCGGTGTCGAACGACGCGGAGACGACGAACATGTTGTAATATGAGCTCACCGTCAATATCGGAAGTTCGTCTGCGTTGCCTATCTTGGTGACACTTCCGTCCGAATTGACTATTGCTACACCTGCACGTAGTCCGTTCCATTTTCTTGCACAAAAATTCGATGTTATGCCCCTGAATGTCTGGCTCCATAGGGTTCCGCTGTCAGAAATCGATGGTTCCTGACTAAAATCTACCTTGTTGGCGCTCCGGAACACTTCTCCGACGTCCGAGAGTTGCTTCGCCGAAGATGCCTGTAGAAATAAGTCCAGGTCTTTCTCCCGGACGAGGATGAATGTGTATGAAATATCCTTCATTTTGATGTGATTTTTTGAGACGTGAGGAGACGCAAAAATAGTTGAAAATCAATGAATTTCGTGTGACATCGGGAGGCGCGTTTTTCCTACATTTCGGATGCTTTTTTCAGTGCGAGGCGGTCTTCGCAGGACCTTCGGAATCTGTACCAGTCCTTCCTGAGCATATCGTATGTCAGCGCGTCGTCCATCTCGACATTACGGTCGTTGCAGAACTCCTCGATGGCGTCCTTGATACTGAGGTCCGGGTTGTTGCCGAGGGCGCCACTCATATATGACCTATAATCCTGCTTGAATCCGCGGACTATGTAATCGGACACCGCCTTCTGGCCGTCCTCGCTGAGATGGCAGCGAAAGAGCACGTCGGAATGCCGGATGATTTTTCCGGATGCGATGTTGTAGATTTTCCTGTGCTTCGAACTGTAGATGGTAATGTGGATGTAGGTGGATTCCGGGTTCAACGGAGGAAGCCCGTCCCTGGGAACGAGGTCGAGGTTTGCCTTGACAGTTGCCCAGAGAAGGGAGTGGTATTCGGGAACGACCACGTCGGAGTCGGCGTTGATTCCACGGATGTAGTCCCGGATGTATTTAGGCACCCTTACAGGCACCGTCATTCTATCTTCCATGTCGCCGCAAATTTATGGGTTAGCGTTCATTTCCGGTCGGACGGCTCCGGCCGTCACAAAGTTCGGCATTTCGGAGGGAAAAATGAGCCTTTTTGTAGAATTTTCTTGAGATTTCTTGAAAGAAGAAGAGCATTCCTTAACGACACCCCCTTGTAAAAAATCGCACTTTTTACCGTGCTACAGTGCTGACCTTTGGAAACCTTTGATTTTCAACTATTTAGTCAGCACTCTTGCAGCACTGTAGGATTTTTGACCTTTCAGCACGGTCAGCACGGTAAAATTTTGTGATTCGTGCTGATTTCGTGCTGATTATCCCATTGTCGTTCAATACGTTGCGAGCATCAGCACGAACGCACGATTCTTTTACATAAAATAAGGAGGGGTCTTTCTATAATAAAGAAAAAATAACTAAATAAGTGCGCAACTCTCAGCCGTTCAACTTCTTACACTTCTTGCAAGAGTTCTCCAGTTTTCTTGTTTTTGTTAAAAAAGTTGGGGTAGCGGGGAAGAACAGTGCTGGAAGAGTGCTGAAAATCCAGCACTGTAGCCAGCACTAAAACAGTGCTGACAACAGTGCTGAGGCAAAAAACGGCCATTTTCCGAGCAAAATCGAAGTGAAAATGCACCGTTTTTAACCTAAAATCGCCCCGTTTCCACTCAAGAAAACAGGGCGATTTTGTCAAGAAATGTAACTATTCGGCAAAAGCGGGATTGACGCGGCGGGAGAAGTCGGGGTCGCTGTCGATGCGGTCGATAATCTGCATCGCGGCCGCGAATGGATTGCGGCTCCTGGCATGGGCGACGCGGACAACTCCGAGCGCCGGAGAGGAGAACACGCGGATGGTGTAGATCGGGCGGTCCCATAGGCGGCGGGTAATGAGCTTCGTCTTGAAGATGCCAGGATAGAGGACCTTGAGGGTGTCGACTGCCTTCTCTGCTTCGGCGGTTGTGAATGAAGAAGTGGCCTCGTTGGAGACAGTTGCCTGATTGTAGGCTGTTGTGTTTTTGTGGAGCATAATAAAACGTACATTAAAAAGGGCACTCACCGTCAGGAGGCTCCACAAAAACGTACCTTTAGGAATATTCTTGCTCACGCCATTTCTGGCGTGATCTCCTTGTATGAGTGCCTTAAATTCAAAGTTTAACGCAAATCGCTAACACGATGCATTTAAAGGTACTATTATTTGTAGAGCACCGCAAAGTTGCACAACATTTGCAAAAAATGCAAATCTTTTTGCAAAAACCAACAAAAACCCCCGGATCTCTCCGAGGGCGGACGCCTGTGTGAGGTTTACCAAACAATCACGCAAATATGGCGTCGAGGTCTTGCAATATGCTGTGGAATCCGTTGCGGATTCGTTCTTCCTGGGCCTTTCTTGGCTTTGTCCCGTGTGCATACGCCCAAAGCTGCTTCTGGGAGATACCTGTAACCTTCTCGAGGGTAGCGAGTGAGAACCAGCCCTTGCTGAGGTAGTATTCCATAAGGCTCTGCGCATCGAGCGTGTATGAGATTGTGAAGTCCTCGTCCAGAAACTCCGGATACTTGAAGCCCTCTTCCTTGGCAGTGGCCTTATAGAGTTCCATCTGCTGAAGCATATCAGCCTTGGCCGCCTCGATAGTGTCTCCCATTCCGGAGAAAATCTCGTTCTTGCAATAGACGGAATATGTGCCGTCCGATGCCCTTTCAATGATTGCCGAAATCTGTTTCATATCATTCCGCGTTTTTGAAGGAAAGGGGCTTATTTGAGCCCCATATCCTTGCTGATTTTCTTAACTATTCCCGTTCCCATCTCTTTGGCTCCGTGGTAAGGAACTGGGTAAGTTCGGGAGCCTTTCTTGTAGATTACGTGGCTGCCTGCTTTCCTCAAGTATGTCCAGCCGTTTCGCTCTATCCATCTGTGAAATTCGTCTGACTTCATATTGCGTGTTGTTTGGTATTGCAAAGGTAGTAAAATTTCTATTATCTGCAAACTATTTTCATAGAAATTTTGCTATGAAGTACGAAACATTACGCGGCGGGAGAAGTCAGGGTCGCTGTCGATACGGTCAATAATCTGCATCGCGGCCGCGAATGGATTGCGGCTCCTGGCATGGGCGACGCGGACAACTCCGAGCGCCGGAGAGGAGAACACGCGGATGGTGTAGATCGGGCGGTCCCATAGGCGGCGGGTAATGAGCTTCGTCTTGAAGATGCCAGGATAGAGGACCTTGAGGGTGTCGACTGCCTTCTCTGCTTCGGCGGTTGTGAATGCGGTGTTGCCAGTGTGGAGCCGTGGCTGCTGTTCATTAGTGGTACGCATAACTAAAATAACAAAAACCCCTCTGTTGCAGGTCTGCGTACCACATACAAGCCTTGCGGCGGATGCTGTCACGGCTTTCACCTATGACGACCATACAGAGGGGCAAAATCTCTATAATAATGTCAGCAATCTATGTTACGGGAATAAGTCGTTGCCGCAAAATAGAAAGCCGTTGTATGTAAGTACGCACTGCAAAGTTGCACAACATTTGCAAAATATGCAAATCTTTTTGCAAAAACCATAAAACTACTTGAATACACGTTTCATGATGCAGTGAACAACGCCATAGGCGTCGCCTTCGATTGTGTATGGGTTTGTGTGTCGAATGTCGTGGAAACGCCCTAGTTTGCTCGTCCATTTTCCGCAATCTTTTCCCTGTGTCAATTCCCTGGCCGCATGAGTACACTCCGTGGTTCCCTGTTTGGTATAGAGTGCAATCTTCTGGAAACCATCCTCATGTTCCCAAGAATCACAAAGTTCATATCCTTTCTTCCGGAACGCGCTGATGAAGTTTGAGACGTCGTCGCTAGAGTTCTCGTCCGGCCAGTAGGTGAATCCGTCGGCAATCTTCATTTGGGTACCACCGGGCCACATCCAGCGGTCAAAATAATTGTAAGCCCACGCAATGCAATTATAATCAGGCGTGTCCGGACTTGTTATCCTGAAGTCTGGATCTTTACTCAATTTAGGAAAGCATTGTAGCAGGAAACTTAATTCTTCAGCGCTTTTACCCATAACTTGCAGGCCTCGGTGATGGTTAATTGTCTGTTGTTGGATATTTTTGCGCCGTATATGAAGTTCAGCGCCCATACCAATGGAGACGGCTCTTTTTCTATAATCTCAACAATGAAAGGCACGGCGACCTGCCCCATCTGCACAATAGCCCGGAAATCGTTCTGATTAACAATTTCTTTGGCGGAAGATGCGAAAATGGTCTTTGTTTTCCATGAATTATAACGGGCATCGAATTTCATCTTGTCTATGAACGGATTACGTTCCAAGCCCTCCTGGATATAGTTCTCTGTCGTGTGGTCTCGCAATACTGATGATATGGAACTGAATTGGTCAGAATCCGAATACAACAAATTGCCGGAAGACAGCGCAATGCCGGCAGCGATCGTTACCACATTAAAATCCTTTCTTATGTTCGTTATCTGCATAGTTCCAATGTTTCTTCAGTTATATTTCCAAAGAAGATGTCGTCCTCGATATTTTTCAGCCTGTTGTATGAAGATGAAATGAATTCCGGTTCAAATATGCTGTTGCATCGATAGAGTGTGTCAATGTCAAGAAAATAGATGGACTTTCCACCAACCTCCGTCATATCGTGCGAAACAATCGCGTATGAATCCTCGTCAATATTGAAGTTTACCTTAAAGGAGAATTTTGAGACGGGGTATGACAGGGCATCTGTTCCGTGGGCTGTGGAAATCAGCATTCTGAAATATCGGCTCGGGTCGTCGAAAGACATAAACTCGAACCGGTTGATGAATCTGATTGACATCCTCGTTATTATCCGACGCTCAAGCAAGTCCCGGAAGATATCGATGCACTTAAACGCATTTCCTTTGAACTCATCCCAGCTCTTGTATTCAGCCTCGTCCGTGAAAGTGATTGTTCCCTCACTTAGATTCAATTTAGTTTTCTGATTAGACGAGAAGTACACGTACCCCGTGGCTCTTGAGTTTGCCGTCAGTGTCGTCGGGCCGACTTTCAGCCCAGTATTTGGCAAATCGATGTCTGCGGCGAATGTGCTCTTCTTGTGCGGAAATAGTCGGCTTATTTCTGCGTCGTATTTGTCGAAAACGGCAATGTCAATGTCAGACATATCGAATTTCATCTGCAAAATTGCCACGGCAATCGGTGCCTTTGTAAGTGTTGGCCTTTCTTTTCCCATAAATTCAGAAGACATTTCGTCTACAAAGTTACAAAAACATTGAAATATTTTCAGAAAATGCAAATCTTTTTGCAGAAATCGCAAAGAATGCTATTATAGTTGATGAGCGCATTAGAGATTCCGCGTGCCGGATTTGCGCGGTTTCAGGCGTGCGGTGTTGCGGGCGCGGAGTTCGGCGCACCAGGCGTGCCACTCGTCGAGGCTGGCTGGTTCACGGCGGAGAAGTTCGGCGGCCGGGTCGGAGAATGATATGTTGATTTCACCCTCGATGTAGAGCAGGCAGACAAGACCGATGACGAACTCCGGATTCGACGCTCCGCTGCCCTGGAGAGGATTGACCCATTCCATCATCGGAAGCTCCGAAATCCAGTTGATGTACGGCTGTCGGAACTTCTCGATGTGTCCGCCATACTTCACGACAAACGCCGCCTTTTTCGAGGCGGTGTCGAGAAGGTATGGGCGGTTGTCGGTCATATCCTGTTAGTCAGGCAAGTCCCCGTCGAGATTCAGGTCAAAGACAGGGTCATCAAGGGAAGGAATCTCAATTATCGGGGAGGAATCCGGAACGCCGGGGCAAGTCCGTGTGCCGTTGAAGAAGTCGCTGTTGCCGACGGTGAAGTATTCGATGCCGTTGCGTTTGTTGTCGAAAACGGGGCGGCCATCCTTGTCGAGCTTGACATACTTTCCGCAAACTGGGTCAAAGAACTCCGGATTGAAGATATAGTCCCTGTAACGGCAGTATTTGATGAGCTTCTGCTTGAATGTCTTCGGGCTGTAGTAGGCGCGTCTTGACGGTCCCACATATTCGAGAAGCGAATCGTATATCTCCTGGCGTCTGAGCTCATGATTGACGTGTTCAGGCGCTGAGAAGTACTCATCTGCCCAGAGGATGTATTCGTCGCCGATGTCCTGCTGAAGCTTTCTTATGACGAGTCTTTCGTCCGGAACCGGAACGTAGCCGAAGCGGAAATATATCTGTATGCACTGGGCGACGAAATTCCAGAAAAGCTCAAACTGCTCGTCATCCCATTCGTCGAAGAAGAGGTTGCCGAAATCGTCAGTCGGCTTATGGGTGTCGTTGTAGTAGTCGCTGAACGCGAGAAGCCACTGTCTGTCCACGAAGGACGAGCCATCACCGCTGATGGAGTGGTTGGTCGTGAGATAGATTTTCGGAGACTTCTGGAACGGAAGGATGAACGGCCGCTGGCCTTTGGCGTTAATCGGCCAGTCGCCGGTGATGAGCGAGAACAGAAGCTCGAAGTCGAAATCCCTCATGGCGTCGTCGATGAACACGATGTTTGTCTTCTCGTCGATTCCGTCCCAGATGAAGGCGTTGTTCATCCTCCCGGAGAACTCCTTTCCGTTGTAGTGGCGCGTGGTTGTCACGACCTTGAGGGCTTCACCGAAAAGCGATTTTCCGGAGCGCCCGTTGGAAACTCCGAGGTCGGACTGCTTTCCGTCCATTCCGATGACCGCCTTGCTGACGGATTTGTCCTTAGCGGCCACGCAGAGATAGCCGAAAGCGCTCAGCTTTGCCACGAGGTGCTGGGCGTTGTCGAGAAGTTCCTGGGGTTCCGGGGCTTCCTTTCTCCATGTGAAATTGCTCGCATTCTCCAGGAAACGCAGAAAATCGCATTTCTTTCCCGTGTCGGTGAGCGTGTAGGTGAAGTGTCCCTCAGGGTCTTTGCTTATGTCGATAAGGCTCGGCAGCTGCCGGGCCTTGTAGTCCTTTATCTGTGTTTTCCAGATGTTGAAGTTCATCTGGGTATATTCCCTCCGTTCGATTTCGTTTGCAGCCACCTGCCACCAGCAGTCCTTGAAAAAAAGGTGCTGCCTTCCCCGTACCGGGCGGTCGAGGTCGGAATGAAAGAAGTCGAGCATAGTGAGTTGTTGCGGTCCGAGGTATTGCGTGCCGCCACGGTAGATGAGCTCGAGGATTTCTTTTGGCAGCGTGTCTTTGGTGAACTCCTTAACGAAATTTGCGATTTCCCACGGCTCCACGACCTTCATTATCGAGTTCTCGACCTGTATAAATTCATAACCCCCGTTCTCCTTCAGATGCCTGTAAAATCCGTGATGTTCAAGAAACAGTTCGGCACCGGTATATTTGAAGTAGTATTCCACATCTTCAGTTCCTTTGCGCTTGCGCACCGTCCAAAATTCCTCTTCCTTCTCGATGGGTTGTGCTGGCTCAAGGTTGCCGGCGTCATTGAAACGCATCTTGCGGCTGCCTATCTTGAACTCCGGAAGATGCAGGAGCTGTTCCTTGTAGTAGCTACAGAATGCTTGAGTGTCGTTCAGACGGAAAATCTCCGCAATCTTGGAATCCGGAGAGGTGGTAATCTTGTGGAACTGGACATATTTGCCCGTGAGGTCCTTTTCATTCAGGCAGGTGTTGATGTCCCTGAGCAGCTCGTCTTCCTTTCCTTTCAGCGCGTCGGCCAGAAGGTCATCGATGCCTTTGTCTCCGGAGGCGTTCTTCAGAACATAGCCGAAATATATTTCAAGATAAATACCGCGGTTCTTCACGCGGTTGAAATACTCCTTGTAGTTCTTGACGGCCGAGAAGAAACATTTAGGCCGCCGATCTACAGGATCATCGACGGTTATCTTACTGGTGAGGTCAAAGCAGTCGCTATCGAGCAGGAAAACAACTTCCTGGACATGGCAGGTCTCGATGAGTTTCACAATTTCTTCCGGAAGAGTCCCTTTGTAGCCGAGATTCTGAATTCCGGACACGGCCACGCTCATGATGCCGTGCTTGCAGGCCTTCTCCGCTTTCTTTTCTCCTTCCTGGATGAACAGACGCGGAATGTCGGCGTGCCGTCTGTAGAGGTCACGAATTTTCTGCGGAATGTAGATGAACGTCGGCGAGCCGGACGGGGAACGGTACTTTATCGGACGGCCGTTTTTGTCCGTGTGCTCTTCCGGAAACTGGTAACGCACGCGGAAATATTCGCGTGGCGTCGAGGTTTTATCCTTATCGAGCGTGTAGGTGAGCGGATAGCCGTCGAGGTCGAAGTAACGGATTACTGAGTCGTCACCATCGACGATTTCACCGCGGCTGTTGACCGTCCCACTCTTGAACGCGCAGACTTTCTTCGTGACTGTGGAGTCGGTGCTGTCATAGACTGTGGCCATAGTGTCGTCCGGAGTGAGTCCTGAGCCGGCGAGCATGGTGTCGTTGAAGCTTATAGGTTTCTTCTTCGCGGACGGTTTCTCCTTAGGCTGTTTCCGCACAGGCTCCTCGTACTCGACGAGCATTCCGAAATAGTTTGCCAGCCATTCGATTGCGTCTGGAAACGACATCTTCTGGCCGGACATTAGGTAGTCTATAGGGTATTTCCCGGCGAGGGCGTTGCAGTTGAAGCACTTGAAAAGGCTCTTTCCGGGAGTAATCACCAGCGAGTGTTCAGAACCGCACAAGGGGCAAGCCGTTTTCCAGCTTGCACCCTCTTTTCGCGGTTCCTGGCCAAAGGCCCGGATGACTTCCAACAGACAATCCTTTCCTTTCGATCTCTCGATGACACGGGAGACGAATTCTTCTTTTATCTTGGGCATAGTGTTATTCTTTTTTCAGTCTTTTCTTCTGAGCGTTCTTTCGATTCGGACGGATGTCCGGCATCGTGTCGGACGGACTGCGTTGTCAATGTCTGAAAGTCCAGGAATGATGACGACCAGAAGCACGAGGGCGTACAGGCGTTTCCTGAACTCTTTCAGCGGGCAAAGCCTCTTATCGACACCGTAGTAGTGACAGAACCACCATGCGGAAAGTTCGCTGGCCTTGCCGATGTGCAGTTTGGCGTATATGTCGCGCGTGATGTTCTCCACCGTCCGGAGCCTGATTTCCCGTCCTCCGTACATCTCCCTGAGGAGGGTGGGCACTTCCTTCTTTGCCGCGCCCCAGGCGAGTAGTTCGCCGACCTGCATTTCCCGTTCTGTCAGACACGGCATTTCGTTAGTTGCCCCAAACGTCGGTGATGCCATATTCCGCAAAAAGTTCTTCGATTATTCGACCTTCTGACATCCTTGGCTCTACTTCTCCAGACATTTTGCGATAAATGGTCATGTCCTTTATCCCAAGCCTCTCGCAAAGCTTCTTTCTGAAATCTTTGATGTCCTTCTGTGCCAGCTGATCGTAGCCTTTTTTGAATGAGAATCTATTGTCCATAAGCACTTTTTGTTATTTGTTTCATTGATTATTACACTTATCTTTGTTGCATATTCTGCAAAAAGTTTTGCAAAAATATATAAAACATCAAGAAATATCAAGAATATTCTTGAAAATATTTGAGAAATTAACGGAATGGTTATGGAAAACAATGGAGCACGCGAGCGGATGAAGGAGTTCGCTCTGAGCAAGGAAAGGTCTGTAATGGAATTTGAGCGTAAGACAGGAATCGGTCGCTCCTACATCGCCTGTATCTCGAAGTCGGTGATGGCAGACAAAGGCAAACTCATCAAGGCCGTTTATCCGGATTTCGACCTTCAGTACATCAATACGGGCGTAAAGGCGGAGAGCGCAACGGAGAGCGAATCTGACAAGGCGGTGAAAGATCTCCTCAAGGAGATTCGCAGGACGAATGCATATCTGAAAGAGATAGCCGGCTATTTTGCGGAATTGAGGACGGCTCAGAAAGGTGAAAAATAGCGCTATGGAGTTGCCGTTTTCGAGACACAAACGGGACATTTCGGACATCAAAAAAGCCCTAAAAAGTTGGCGGAGAGCGCTTTACTCTCCGCTGTGCCGGCACTGAAACGGGACAAAAATACACGAAAAAAGGCTAAAAACGCCAATTTTCGACAATAATAGTACCTGATTATGAATAAGTTACAAAATTCTGAGCCGCTCGCAAAAATCCCTCACTCTCCGCAAAGACCTGAGAATCAGGGAGTCGCCCTCGCAATAGCGAGGGCGTTTTGTTAAGTGGAGGTCGCCGTTGAGAGCTCGCTCTCATAAGGCGACCTCCACTTAACAAAACCACACCCGGCAAGGGGTGTGAGACTCCCTGTTGGCAAGGCCTATGCAAGGACCCCGCCGGGGCGATAGGGAACCGCGACCAAAGGGAGCGAATCCCGTCCTCTTTCTGAGTCAATAAACTTCAAGTATTATCAAAGAGGCTGACCCAAAAGTTCCGAAGGGACCGTGCCGGGGGCGCGAGATACCCCTAATAGGGGTCGCAGACGATATATGCAAAACTTGAAAATCAACCGTATCGCCCCATTCGGGGAATGGCTGCGGGACCGGAAAATCAATGAGGGAGTCAACCCTGACACTAATGTCAAAGACAGGCACAGGCAGAACAATGTCTATGGCTTTACAGAATATACTGAACTTCTACAGGAAGCTTACAAACTGGTTTTCTGTTGAGACAGACCACACAATCAAACAACATACTTTATACTTCAAACAACTGGACGGACTTCGACCCGCCCTCTTCACTATCTGTGAGGTCCT
>OIYX01000491.1_pt1 | contig 14144 bp, 19 predicted proteins | sample 1588431 | NCBI WGS metagenome assembly OIYX01 (sample SAMN03283241) | human gut metagenome | biome: human-associated habitat; material: feces | host: Homo sapiens | place: Peru | collected 2012
AAAAACCTAATACGGTTAGAGACCTCTAACTTCCCCAGGCCATGATTGTTAATTAATTAACTAACAATGTGTTAAAGCTCTCTAACCGCCCGGCTCTAGAAAGGGCGCAAGCCCTAGCGCCTGCGCCCGTATCCGATCACTTACCAGTCATATGCCATCATGAACTCGGTCACGTCCTCTATGTAGTCCATGTAGTATTGGAAGCCCTTGCCGTAGTCCGGGCGAGGCACCCTGTACAGGCTGTAGATTGGGTTAAGGTTGTCGTCACACTCAAGGCGGATAACGTAGCGGTAGTTTTTGGTAGCGTAGATGATTTCTCCTGCGACGTGGTTTCCGTTTTCGATCATGTTCGTGATGAATTTCTGAGTCATGGTTTTCGCTCCCTTCTCTTGATGGTTAAAGTATATCATATATTTTATTTCCTGTCAAGAGGTTTTTGAAAAATAAATTATATAGTTTCGTCAGGCTCCCCCGGCTCATCGCTGGTAGTCGGTTGTGTAGTGTCGAATGCAGGCGGCTCACTACTCCCGGCTATAACAGTCCCTTCGAAGCTGCCTTTGTTTATCTCAACATTATTGCCGTTTATTTGCATATCTATGAGTGTTACTGGCCCGCTTCGCGAAGTGCTACGATAGAGGGTTCCATTTGCAATATACTGAGCGCCGCTAGACCCTCCGCCATAACTGAAATATCCGCCGCACAGCGCCCATGTCGGGGCGAAGTTGCATTCCAGCATAACGGACGGGGTTGTCTGGCCGTACACTCCAGCCTTTACAAATTTGCCCTGTACCTCCCCGCCCCCGCCTGCCAGCGTTCCCAGAACCCCGAAAATGCTCACGCCATCCTTAATATTCTCGGCCACTAGGTTAGCGTCCCCGGCCACTTTAACCGTCCCACTGGTAAAGCTCCCGCTTGCCACGGCGGTCTGCTCGGTCGTGGTAGGCGTTACCGTCTTAGCAGCCTGAATGGGTGCAGTGCCGACCACGCGCGTGCCCTTGACGTATGCGCTCACGCCCAGTTGCATACTCTCTGCCGTCGCGTTCGCGTCGTTGGTGTACGTGCCGGTTACACCAAAAATGCTTTTGCCCTGCGCGATGTTACCAGCGGTAAGGTTAGCATCTCCCGCGATTTTCTGCGCGCCGCTCAGATACTGCTCGGCGTTGATGTACTGGTCTGCGGTTCCGGGCGTGTACGTTGCCGCGTCTTTGCTCGGAATATTACCGGTAATTTTCTCGCCCTTCGCATAGCCGCTAAAGCCGTCGAGTATATAATCTGCCGTAATCGTTGCGTCGCTGGTGAAGGTGCCAGTTACGCCGTCAATGGTCACGCCCGCTTTGACGTTAGCGGGAATGAGATTAGGGTCAGGCGTCGGCGTGCTGCCCGGGTCGAGTGTGCCAACAACGCCCCAGATAGATACATCTTTGCGGATATTGGCGGGGATGAAGTTATCCTCTTTCGGGATAATCCGCGCGCCGGTCGTGTAGACGTTACCGGCCACGGCGATCTGCCCGGCCGCTTTGGGGATAATCTGTTTGCCCTCTACGCTCGGGATTGTTCCGGTGATCTTGCCATCAGCGCCATATGCAGTCTTGCCCTGCAAAATGTCGGCGGCGGTTGCGGTCGCGTCGCTGGTGTCTCCGCCAGCGCCAACAGCAGGGAAGTTGTTGAAAATGCTCATGCTGTTACCTCCTTACCAAACAAGCGCGATAACGGGAATCGGGATGGTAGGTTTAACCCCCTGCATGCAGGCTATGGACACGGTGGCGGCAGGCTTGCCGGGGAACGTGAGGGCGGTAGCGCTTAAGCCAGCTTTGGCCGCGCTCTGGTACTCCGCCTGTGTGACAGCGCCCAGACCGACCATGATGCGATCGGTAGCTGCAACATTGGGGACGGGAATCTGTGCCGTATACAGTTGCGTGCTTGCATTAAGGATCCAGTCTGCAACGGCGATGGTGTAAGGATACTCGTCCGGTTTAAGTTCAGGGCGCAGCGCGTTAATTGCGTTTTGCGTGGCCGCTTCCGTGGCGGCTGCGGTCGCTGCGACGCTTGCAGCCTGTGTAGCGGCTCTGGTCGCCTCTTCCGTGGCCGTGGGGATGGCCAACTGTGCAGCCTGCGGCGCTGCAATTTTGGCGGCTGCGGTTGCAGCATTAGCCGTGATTTCGTCTTGCTTGCTTGTCAGCTTGTCCGGAATCTGGTTCACCTGCTCCAGAATCCAGTCCAGATTTAAGTCATGGTAGTTGGTATAGGGAAAGTTCTCAAAAATGGGGCACATGGTTATCCCTCCCTTAATAAATCAGTAGGCAGAACCGATTACGGAACGCGCGAGCGATGAAGTCGTAAATATTGAAATTGCCCCATAGGAGTATTTCACGTTCAATCATCTGCTGCGACGTGGTAATACCAATATTGCCGTGAATATGGCCTTTACGGTTCAGGTTGCGAGTTTCGGTATTGTTGTTACTGCCCTCGCCGTTGCTGCTGCCCGTGGCCGTATTTTTGCCTGTTGTGTCGGTTGTGCCGGACGTGATCTGGTTAGACTTTGGAACATTCGTGGCGCTATTGAAGCCCCATACGTTTTCTTGCACCTGTATCTGAGGTTTGCTGCTTCCGGTCGTATCCTGCGTTTCGCTGTATGTGTTTGTCGTAGTTGTGGCGGAGACGTTGCCCACGGTGCCGGTATCGTCCCACTCTTCGTTGCGGTCGTAGTTTTCGATAGGGTTATATTCGAGCTTGTAAATCTCCGCCAGCTTCGTCCAGTTAGCCACATTGGCGGCGCTCCACATGGAGATTGCGTCCTTCATTGCGGGCGCGGAGGGATAGATGATTTCGAGTTCCGCCGTATCCATCAAAATCTGATTGGTCAGGGCAACTTTGTTCACACCCTCCGGAAGGCTGAACGAATCAAACAGACTTGGGTCTGTTTTATATAGTCCCAGCAGGCTGACGGTCGCCATTCTCGTTCCCTCCCTCCACATTCTGCGGGCGGTAGCGCCATTCTACCGACATATCCAGCCCGAACATCTTGTTTGCGCGCTCGCAACTGTCCTTGAGTTCTTCCAGCCACAAGTCAACCTTGGAAGCGGTCTCAACTGCGTTGATGGTCACTTCGTCGGCCAGCATGCGCTCTTTCTTCTCGGTGTTGGTGTTGGGGATACCAATTTCCGTGTCAAACATGTTCTGAATGCGGCGGTAGTCGGAGAGTAGCTTATCAGAGATATAGTTCTGCCCCACGTTTTGTGTGAACGTCTGCCATGTGGGCGAGCCGTCGTCGTTGAACAGGCTCTTATCCACAACCGCGCACACCTCGCCGGAAGCTACACGGTCATAGAGCTTCTTGAAGGTTTCTGCACTGGCTTTGTTTCCAGCCGCGAACACATAGGCCATATGAGTATTGACAAGATTGACGCTGGTACTCTCAGCCGTCAGCGCGAGCAGGTCGCCGTAATAGTCCACAAGTCCCATTACGTTGCCATAGTCCGGCTGAAGCTTAATAAGTGTACATTCCTTGCCGATTTTCGGTTGCAACGTTCCGCGCAGAAGCGGGTTTGCAATGATTGCGTTGGTCGGCTGATAAAATACGTCGTAACCGCTCAGGCCGCAAGCCTGCGGAATTACGCCGAATTTATCGGTGTTGACAATGGCCACGTAGCCCCAGCAGTAGAGAGAGTAGAGGAAATAGTCCTTGCTCCACGTCTCGGGAAGTTTCCATCTGAACACGGAGATAGCCCGCTGAAGCAGATAGCGTTTGAAGAACATGGACAATCCTGTGTTATGAATGTGGACGGTCGAAGGTTTGACGGTGCTGTTCTGTTTGTTTATGTAATCATAATAGTATGGGGCGCTCAAAAGAATATCCCCCTTCCACGGCGCTGATTATCAGCGCATTTTTTGAGAAGCCAGATAGGCAGGGTAGTTTTACCGGGCGATGGTGGCGTTACTCCGCCCAGATACTCATACCAGTATTCGGCGGGTTTGATTCGGCTGCTTGCGTTTGTTCCGCGCTCATAGCAGTAGAAAAACGCCTTAGCCATCCACTCTATTGTCTGGTTACTTGTGTGCAGATACTCATCAAACGTCAGGTTATACGTCTTAGTTGGTATCCACTGCTCATTGTTGGCAATCTCGTACTCTATGCGCGCCAGCGCGCTATCATATTTGGGCGGGTACAGGTTTTGTGCTTCACACCAATCGCCGTATTTCCAGTATGGCGTCCACTGCACCAGCCCGTAACCCTGCTTCCTCTTGGTCATGCCGCTAGAAACTTTCTGCCAGCGTCCGGGGTCTATGTGGCTCTCGCGCGTCATGTTGCCCGCCATGCCTGATATAGCTTCGAGCGTGTACCCCTTGGTGGTTCCCCACGCCCATAGATATTCGGCGTTGACTTTTTGCTTGTCGGAATAATCGGTAATATCTCGGTTGCCCGTCCAGTAAGTGCCATACTTGCCCGTTTCCTGCCGCAAGTCCTCTAACGGATGGACTATGGCGGGGCTGTCCGGGTCGCTTGGCTTTGTCCACTCACTCATACCAGAAGCCCCCCTGCATGTATCGGACTATTGCGGCGTTCTCGCTATCTGTTGCGGTAGGCACTGCGAAATGTGGGTTAGCGGTCTGGATATAACCGGGAATCGTCGAAATCTGCTTAAACTGCAGGGAGGGACGACCAAAAGTAGCATCAGACGTTGCAGCCATGTCAAGATAATCAAGCCTGAGATAGCCGTTATCGTAGTAGACCATGCTCGCATCTGCGCAACCGGAAGACGACGCCGTGACTTGCGCTGCAAGTGTGGAATCTAGAACGTTGCTCGCCGTCTCGGTCGGGCTTAGCATGTTCGCTTCAATCGTTTCAGCGGACGGAGTAAGAATGCCGAAACTGCCTATAGCCGTGGCTTTGCTGAAAATTTCTGCGGCTGTCTGCCGTGCGCCAGCAACGAAGCGTTTGAATCCGCCACTGTTCAAGCCTTGCGATACGGTTTCCTTCAGCGCGCCGGTTAACTGCTTATACGCGCCGCCTTGCAACTGGATTGTAGTCAGTGGAACCTCTACGCCTACGGTGCCCTCATATCGTGCCATTGGATGGTAGTTCCCATCGGTCGATTGTATTTCCAGCTCAGCATAGGTCAATGTCGGGTCGATGTGCACGGACACACTTACGGTATCAAGATCGTAAAGCAGCGAGCTGTCAATACCAATATCGCCCCACGGCGGGATGTGTAGCACATAATGGCTGTACGGTTCCAGCTGCGTGTATTTGTAAGTTGCAGCCTTGGGATGCTTGGGAACACTGATAGTCCAGTTCTTCGTCAGTCTCGTGACGTTGGTTTTCGTCGTGGAGTTTTTTACACCCGTAAGTGTCCACCAGCCAAAATTGAAATCAATCTTGTTCCCACTGGCCAGCTGGTTGAAAAGAAAAGTATAATCCGGGTACCACTTTATAGAAACGATGTACTGCGATGGATTAAGCAGGATTTTAGCGACACTTTCGCTCACATCTTCTGCGCTGATATTAAGATAGTTGACATCACCCATCATATAACTAATGAGGGCGCGCATCTCTGCATCGCTCATTAGATAGTATTTCACGCCGCCGCGCTGCATGGTCACACTTTCATCGTTGTTCATCACGCCCAGCAAGTAGCCGGGTTGTGTTGCGGTCGTAGGGTCATACCATGGGTTGAGCACATACTGATAACTATAGTTTGTGCCGCCTACTGCTGGGTATGTCCCATCTTTGGCGTTGAGGTTCCACGCCAGCGCATTAGACGCTCGCAGAATATATGCGCTCATGGCTCCAATATTCGCGCGGTATGTGCCTAGCACGTCCACGGTCATAGATGCCCACCATAAACCGTCCTGATACGTCCAGTTATTGATAAAATAGGAACGCAAAAATGTTTCGGTAATGACGGCGTAGCTAGCGCCATGCGTGCCGAACATGTTTATCTGTGTTCCACCTGCTCCAAAATCAAAACCGATAACCGGAGCAAGTACAGAGGTGCCCTCCCTGAGCACCCCCGTAAACTCAATCTGTGCAACGTCTTCGGGAGGGAGTTTCGTGGAATTAGATTTTTTGGAAAAGTTGGAAAGAAATACTTTCAACTCGGGCATTCTGTCTCCCTCCCTGTTTATTAGTCAAGCAGCAGGACGATACCATTTTCGGTGAAGTCATTCCACCAGCGATAGGTCGAATTCCACCAGAGATTGGTATACAGCCCGCGTGCGTTGATCGGGGTTGCGGTCAGGCTGTTATTGATCATGGTCACGCCGACAGCTTCCTCGTCAAAAATCACGCCGAACAGTTTGTCGGTCGTGGTCGGCGCGTCGCCGGTTTCCTTCTTGGAGTTGACTGCAATCGTGCCATCAGGCTTAAGATAGGATTCGTAGACACTGATCTTGGTAGGATTGTCAATGTCCTGCCAGTAGTTGACCGTCTCCACGTCCGCCATCCGTAGATAGTTGTCGTGATAGGTGTCGGCGAGAACCTGCGCTTCGCTCTGATAGCGGTTCTGCGCAGTAAGATAGATTTTCTGCTGCGCGTAGGGCGTGTGTCGCATGATTAGCTTGTTCTGCCCGCCAATGTTAAGATTGGTGTGGAATTTGACGGAGCGCTCGGTCATCATGGCACAAAGTCCGGCAATGCGGGAGTACACCCACTGCATAAACGGTTTGAAGTTGTCGGGCGTATAAACGGTCTGCGCGGTAAGTTTCAGCCCGGTCAGCGCGTTGTACTCGGTCAGCAGATGGATAACGTTCGACGTATCGCCCGCGATCTTGCCGCCGATGAAGTTCACCAGCGCCATACGCGCCATGCTCTCATTTTCCTGCTCATGCTTGTTCGTAAGCTCGGTCATAAGCCCGGAAATAAAACGGCCGAACTCTTCCGGGCCACTGAAAGCCGTGTCAAGCTGCTCCGTATAGCGAGTGATATAGTCCTGCCACGTGCCGCCGCCGTAGAAGTTGGTCTGCACGACTTCGGGTTTGCGCACGATATACTGATCTTCGCTCTGGCCTTCCGTCAGCTGGAGAACACGGCTCTCCACGGTCGGCTTGTCAATATAGTTGATCTTGCGGACGTGGTTCCCATAGCGGATAGAGTCCGCCATGAGTCCCTTAAACTTGGCGCTATACGGACGCACTGCGAACAGCGTGCGGGAAAGCACCTGAGAAATCGCGGTCATGAGCGGGTCATAGCCCTTCTCAAGGCCGTACTTGGCAACCGTGACAAAGCTCGCGGTATCCGTTGCGGCCATGTCCGCCGCGCCCGTTGCCTGCTGGACAACGGAGTTCAGGACGGTACAAACCTGATCAATGCTGAGAGTGTTCGCCATTGTTATCTACCTTCCTTTCATGTCAGCCCTGCGCGGGCGGGTTTGGGGCGATAATCTGCGCCAGCACGTCATTAACGGTCGGCTGTGCGGGCTGCTGAGCACCCAGAAGGGCGTTCGCCTGAACCGCCGTGGTCAGTCCGGCAATGCTGCGCATTACATCGTCAAGAGTAGCGCCCGCCGGAACCGGGGCAGGCACGGGCGCAGGAACCTGTGCAGGCACGGCAACGGGAGAAGGAGCGGCTTCCGCTGCCGTAACCTGCACGGTCGGCTGCACCTGCTGAGAGATAGCGGGCGCAACCTGCGCCGAATACAGCGCGTTGATCTGCACGCTGTTATAGCCCGCGCGGGCAAGGGCGAGAATGTCATCAATCGTCATTTCTTGAGCACCTCCATTAAAATTTCGACATATGCAAGTATTTTTTCCAGCATTTCTCGGTCTGTCAGTCCGTCAGTGTGATAGTTCACATCTTTCAGCAGTCCGACGTGCGTCCATCGCTTATCGTCGCCGTGCGCCTGTTGCACTCCGCCGGTTGTGCTGTGCATTGCGCCGTATCCCTCGCCGGTGAATATGCCAACGTGGCAAGCGTTACCGTCCTTATCGTTATAGCCGCGCTTTTTCTCGCCGCCGTCCGTTTTGACGGTAAAAAGCAATGCGCCGCGCGGGATACAGCCGTATTTTACAAGGGCTTCGGTGTAGGAGCCGCGCCATTTCAGCGCTTCCCTCCATATGTGATTAGAGCCGCGCCAGTTGCGGGACACGCCGCAGTCATGCAGCACCTTCTCCACAAATGCCTGACAATCCAATTCCTTATAGGGAATGTGACTGTCTCGGTATGTGTACGCCTGCTCGGCAAACTTAATGTTGTCTATCATTCCCTTTTCACCAGCTCCAGCAGAGAATTCATCGCCTGCGTGTTGTTGTTCAGCGCTTCCACCCACTGGCGGTTCTCTTCTTTGTGGTCTTCCCGCTCCTTGTTCCAAAAGTAGAACATAGCGCACACGCAAGCGATCGGAAAGCCCACATTCGAAATCAGCTGCACGATCAAGTTAACTGTCTCTTCCACGTTCCACCCCTCCCATTATAAAAAATTGTGAGCCGTTTCTTGCGCTGTGCGGGCGCATGTCCGCCCTTCCGGGGCTGCACGTGGACAACGGCTCAATTTCATTATACTGTTTTCAGGTAATTTGTCAAGTATTTTTGACAGGAATAGCTTTCAAAAAATAATTTTCCTTCGAGATAGGCAATGCGGAGCCATGCCTGCTCTTTTTGGAATTGCGCGCAACCATAAGGCGTTGCATCATAGGTACGTGGGGAACCGCTGCGATGGATGGAGACGTAATACTCCTGAGCAGATTTATGTTTATATATGGTAATCTCTCCCACGCTACATAATGGGCGATATTGCTTCAAGTCCTTCGAAATAATATTGATCGGGTGATCTTGCGTGAAGTCATTGGCTAGTGCCATATCTGCAAACTGAGTGCCCGCCGTCAGGCGGTAAAGTGCTGTTTCCCTCTTGGCACGGCTGATAGGGCTATCCGTCAGCAGGATAACCGCGCAACCGCGCTTGCGGTCGATGTAGTCACTTCGCCCTTTTTGACGCATGCGCTCCACTTTGTCCACTAGCCCTAGCTCCATAAATATGGGGTTTGCAAGGTCGTTTGCGTTGGAAAGGCAGAGCATTACAAGCGGCTTCTGCCCTTTCATCTCCCGGTTGCGGTTGATGGTCTCGTAGGCGTTAAACAGTGCAGCCGCCTCATTTTTAATTGGCCGCTCATGGCGCTCAGGAATGAACTCATCATAGACCAGCAGGCGGACATTCGATGCATCAAAGCCGCGCATATTTGAGATTGTTGACAAAGCACAGGAGTAACCCAGCGGAGCGCCAACAGGTCTCCATTTGTCCTCGCTATCCTGCTCCATATGATAGAATCCGGCAGAGTATTTCGACACGGCCACGGAACCGATATAAATACCGCGATCGTCGTTGATTGACTTGAATGGCGAAAATTCCGGGCGGCTTATCATATCCGCCTGTGCTTGTGTACGTCTCATGTACATAAATGGGGTTTCGCTATCCAACACATAGGACAGCGCGCCGTATGTTTTGCCAGTACCGCGCCCACCTATGAGGAAAATTGTAAAACAGCCCTGCCGTTCGCAGTAATCCAAAATCGCGGGAATGTCTGCCCAGCCGTCAACGTTATAGAGCTTCATTTCATGCACCTCCATTGTTTCACGTGAAACATTAATAAAAAGAAAAGCGCCCATAAAGGGCGCTGTCTGGTGTTAGCGTTCCACGTAATCGCAGGTGATGAACGGTCGCCCCTTTTTGCTGGTCGAAGACACTACCTTGATAGCGTCCACGGTATCAAAGAACGCCGTCATGCTTTCGAAACTGCGACGGAAGGTCGGCGAATTTGTAGCGTACATCTCCCCTTCGGTTGTACGTACGGTCACGATTGTGGAAATTTCCCCGTCAGGCTTCTCGTCCTCAAAAATGAGCCAGCCCGCTAGATCGAGCGTCTGTCCGGCCACGTCGCGCATGCGCTTAATGTCGTTCCCGTTGGCCATCTGATAGAGTTCCTGCGGCTTGAGGTTGTTAGACTTGGCGATAACTTTCATGGTTTTCTTCTCCGTTTCTCTTATTCGGTCGATAGAGTTAGTCGAGAGTCGTGCGGCGCACGGAAGGAGGCTATAACTTCCACACGTCACGGGAGACAGGCAGCCGGTAGGCGCTGCTCAATGTTTCCTACCTGCATGCCACGCTTGCTCGGATGCTTTGCGTTACGGGTATATTATATACCATGCCGCGCAGCATGTCAACCCATGCAGTAACATTTTTCCAAAATTCTGCGGTATTCGTCCGTAATTCCTAGCGAGTATGTGCTATCACGAAGAAGGACATTCGTTCCTACGTAAAGTTCATGCCCGTCAATATTTACATATCCGTATGGCTCATCGTTGTAGACGCTTTCCATTCCGCCCGCCTCACGGAAGATAAACCCCTCGTTAAACGCATCCAGTCCGCCAAACCGTTCCAGTTCTTTCCCGCCCAGTCGTTTGTTCACGCCCGCCACGGTGATATAGGTTTTCCCGTCCTGCTCAAATGCATACTTTTTCGCGCCCAGCGTCTTAAACCTTTGATCGGTCTTTTCCTGCTCATACACACCCATGTAATGACGCTCACCGGCAGGGTCGTCTGCATATGCGCCGTTTGCTATGCTATCCTTGATACGCTTAGCGTTGTAGGGATTCCAGTCAATCTGCTGTACATACTTGACACAATCTGTATCGCAATACACGAATTGGTCTCCTGCCAACTTGATACCTTCTTCCAGCCGGTAGCGCGCCCATGCAGTTACCCAGCACCCCCACTGATAGGCCAGAAATGCTCGGCGGTTCGCTTCTTTCAGGCGCTCGGCCAACGGTATATCATCCTTGATATATACGTTATCCTTAAACAGTATGGTTTCCTTGGCGGGGTTCTGCGCCATCATGCCATAGATGGAATTCAGTTTGTTCTTGCTCTTCATGTAGTATATTTCCTGCCCTTCCACGTTCTTGAGTTCGGTCTTTTTCCGGTAGTAGATAATCGTTTCCTCCACCAGCGGACGCGGGAGTTTGCCATAGCGGGCAAATGCCACGTCGAACGCCTTAAAGTTGTCAAAATCGTATTCGTCTAACAATATCCGCAGGTCGATATCTGTGATCGTAGTTTCGCAGTATTTGCACTCCAATATGCGCCCGTTGTCGTAGGTTGGCTCTATAATCTTCCGACACTTATCTCTTGCCAGATAGGGCGCGCCCCAGTACGGGTCACGGAGCCGCACACCCCAGAGCGCCACGCGCATGACAATAGCCTTATCCAACACATTGATATATCGGTCAAGTTCCTTCATGGTCGCCTCACCCTTGTAGTAAAATCGCGACATGGGAAAATCGCAATTTACTTGCGTGTCGGGATAGCTGCTCGACCGGTCGGCGCTAGCTACGTCAGTAATGATGCGCCCAGCATAATAGCGGTTTGCATGGGTGTTCCCGCCACGGAAGGCCTCACGAAGCAGGATAAATGTTTTCTCGTCCGGAAGAATGGAGGGAACCAGTGTATGGCTCACCTGCTTCATGGCTCTCTTTGCGTCCCTGCGCACGTAACCTGTAGAGGTCAGAGGAATGGTTATCAGGGTATCTCCATCAACTTTCATTTCCTTTTTCAGAGCCTCCACAAGTCCGCGCACGTCATGGATACAGTACGCTATCTGCTCATCCGTTAGTTCTGTCCATGGATAACGCGTTTCGTGATAGTCAAAATCTGCGCCTGATAGCTTGACATGCTGAACGCCCATTTTCTTAGTGTACTCCGCAAGGCTCATATTACTATGAATGTAACTGCATCTATAAACTATTTTGCCGTCGAACATCGAGCAGTATAATATTTTTCGACTGTCCATGCAGAAAACTTCGTCGGGCTGAAATGGGTAAATGCCGCGCAAAAACTGGAACTCAAACGAGAGATTGTGCACGTAAAACACAATACTTTCGTTTTCGCCCAGCAAGTCACACACGCGCACGAGCAGTTGCCGGTATTCGTCCCATGTCCGCCCGATGATCGTCCCTATATCGTCCACCTGTAACTGCCAGATATACATACTCGCCTGCTCAATATCCGGAAGGTTAGACGTTTCTATGTCAAATGCACATACAAGGTCTTTCAGATCACGTTTACTTTTTCCGCCGTTATTACCGCGCTTGCGCTTTACATGTTTTGCCCGCTGTATTAGCTCAAACGGAAATGTCTCCACGGTGTAAACGCTATCCATGTTACTTCTTCCTTGCTAGTAATTTGCGCAGTTTCTTCGAATCTCCGCCAGCCTGCGCCGCTGGTATCTCTTCAATCTGGTCAAGATTCTGGACAAAAAAGCTGAAATCTTTTTCAACCTGTTCCGTGGGAATCTGCAAACGCTCGGATTCGTTCCAGACACGCGCGATAACGTCGGATTCCAGAACATTGCCCATAACCTCCGCGCGATGCTTCTCCATAAATGCGCCGAAATGGGCAAGGTTCGCTTCTGTCACAAATTCGTAACCGTACTTGTGCAGGCGGGCAAGCGTAGCCTTTTCATACGCCTTGATGCCGGAGACTGTACCCGTTTTCAGCGTCAGCACGTAGGATAAGCCTGTCAGATGATAGGCCAATGCGCGCTGGCGCTGGTTCTCGCCTGCTGGCGTGGGCGGGTACTGCGGCATGTCCTTCAGGCGCACAAGCTGCGCCTTCAGCAGTTTAGTCGATTCGCGTTCGGCATAGCCAGCAGCCACAAGGCGGTTATAGCGCTTCATCCCTATGGCCAGCAGGCGGCTATACTCTTTTCTTACTTGTTGTTCCGTCAGTAGTCCGCGCTGTATCGCCTGCGGCACATACACGTCCTCTGGATATGTTAGCAGTTGCTTTTTTGCAGCCATACGGGCACACCTCCGCAAGATGATTTATGATTACAACACTGTACAGATCGGGCATTTGCTTCGCGCCTTCGCGCGCTACGTCGATGATAGCGCGCAGAAGTTCCGACCGACTGATATAGAGATCGTGAGCGTAATCGTCTACCCACTCAGCAACCTCGCGAGAGACGGCGACACTCAGACGGTTGTCCCCGTCAAGAAATGGTTTCCGCGCCATCTAGCGTTACCTCCCCGAAATACTTCCAGCCGTGCATCTTGCCCGCGCGCTGAGCCTTCTTGACTGCAAGGTTCTTGTCACGGGACGGGCGGCAGATGCGCTCCACGTTTGGCGCTGTAGCCTTGACTGCGGAGCGGGCGTAGCGGGATTCAACACCGATATTGTACACCCACGGTTCACCTAGACGATTGCAAGCGGCGAATGCGTACCATTCCTTGCCGATTTTCGCTATAAATGTTTTCATATGATTTTTACCCCCAGTTTATCTGCTGCACGGAATACAAGTTTTGTGTGCTGCTCTTCGTTGGTGACGAAAGCCTGTTCACTGCTCAGACCCGCAAGGTTCACAAGCTCGTCAGCCAGACGCATGTTCCATGTGTCGGAACAGCGCAGCAGACGCGCGAGTTCTTGCGCGTAGAGTTGGCGGTAGTAGTCATCCATGTTCATCCCTCCACAATCTTATCTTCCAGATTAACCGCAAGCTTGTTACAAGCGTCAGCACGATGCCATGCTGCATCGGCGGTAGGCTGAGCAACTTTATCCAGTATCCTAGCACGTTCGGCAGCCTCCCGTGCCGCCGATTTTAACGCTGCATAGATAAGGCCATACTCGTCCAACGTAATTTCTAGTTTCATGGTAGCACCCCCTTTATTTGATAAGAAAAGTATATCATATATTTACTGCAAAGTCAAGCAAAAATATTTTCAAAAAGGTATTGACAAGTTGAAAAATATATGATATACTTTAACCATCAAGAGAAGGGAGCGAAAACCATGACTCAGAAATTCATCACGAACATGATCGAAAACGGAAACCACGTCGCAGGAGAAATCATCTACGCTACCAAAAACTACCGCTACGTTATCCGCCTTGAGTGTGACGACAACCTTAACCCAATCTACAGCCTGTACAGGGTGCCTCGCCCGGACTACGGCAAGGGCTTCCAATACTACATGGACTACATAGAGGACGTGACCGAGTTCATGATGGCATATGACTGGTAAGTGATCGGATACGGGCGCAGGCGCTAGGGCTTGCGCCCTTTCTAGAGCCGGGCGGTTAGAGAGCTTTAACACATTGTTAGTTAATTAATTAACAATCATGGCCTGGGGAAGTTAGAGGTCTCTAACCGTATTAGGTTTTT
>OIYX01000505.1_pt1 | contig 13779 bp, 10 predicted proteins | sample 1588431 | NCBI WGS metagenome assembly OIYX01 (sample SAMN03283241) | human gut metagenome | biome: human-associated habitat; material: feces | host: Homo sapiens | place: Peru | collected 2012
CGAATTTTCGAATTTTTCCAAATTGCGTTAGCTAAATTCGTTCAAATTGGTAATCGTAAAACGATTATATCAATTCGTTAATTCGTTCAATTCGTTGTTACCGCGTCTGAGCGTAAATACTCACGTGTGTTATTTTTCACTCCAAATGTCGGATGATCCAATATTCTTTTGCCCATTTCGCGCTCACTTTCGTTTCTTAGTTGTATCTTTGCATAAGATAGCAAAACCAAACCTAAACCATGCAACCAACGATCCTGATACCCCGCATTGCCGACGCTCCCGTTAGCGCCGCCGAAATTGTTAGCGTGATGGACAATGCCCATCTGCCATTCATCCCCGTGGCCCATTCATGCTGGGTCGAGTTGTTCCCCTACAAGCCTCAGGTGGAGGTGCGCCTGGCCCACACGGGCTCTCACCTGCTCATCCATTACCGCGTAAGCGAGGCTTGCGTGCGCGCCGTGGCATCCCACGACAACGGCAACGTGTGGGAAGACTCGTGCTGCGAGCTCTTCCTTTCGCCCACCGACGACGGCACCTATTATAATATAGAGTGCAACGCCGCCGGAACGATGCTCATCGGAGCCGGAGCGGCCCGCGCCAACCGCGAGCGCGCCAACCAGGAGGTGCTCAACACCGTAGACCGCTTTGCCACCATGGGCCGCATGCCGTTTGCCGACATCGAGGGCGAGCGCACGTGGCAGCTGTGCCTGTCAGTGCCCGCCACCGCCTTGTTCCACCACAAGCTCCAGTCGTTCGCTGGCCTGCAGGCCCATGGCAACGTCTACAAGTGTGGCGACAAGTTGCCCCGTCCCCACTTCGTGTCGCTCTTCCCCGTCGACGTGCCCAAGCCCGACTTCCATCGCCCCGACTTCTTCGGCCCCATGCAGTTTGAGTAAGGCGCGAGCCACGCGATGCTTGCCAAGGCGCAGCTACGTCCGCAACGGGAGGGTTAGCGCCGACGGCAGGTTTGTCCCCAATGGGTTTAGAGATAATGGGCGCCAAATGATGGTGCTGTCAAAAAAATGATGTATATTTGTAGGCAACAGTTATCACGGGAAACTTTATATGATGTCATTCGAAAAGGAAATCAACGAGTACGAACGTCTGAGGGCTACGTATCAGGCGGAGGTGATCGATAAAATGGAGCGTGAAGAGTATCGGCAGTTTAATGAGGTGCTCTTCTCTACCCATTCGTGCGCCATCGAAGGCAACTCGTTCTCGGTCGACGACACACGCGAATTGAAAGAGAAAGGCCTTGGCATGATTCCCGCGGGCAAGACCCTGTATGAGGCTTTTGAGATGCTTGATCATTTCCAGGCATACGAATATGTGCTCGACCATATCGACCATCCGCTCGACGAAGAATTTCTGAAAGAAGTGAACCGACGGGTCACCCTCCACACGCTTGCTTACCGTGCGCCCGACGCCACGCCCGGCCAATACACCACGACCGACATGGCGGCTGGCGACACCGTGTTTGGCGACCACGAGCAGTTGGTGGCGAGGGTGCCCCAGCTGCTTGCCTCCACTGAGCGCGCCATCGTTGCGGCAGCGGCCCATCCCATGGTGCTTGCCGCACGCTTCCATGGCTTCTACGAGTATCTGCATCCCTTCCGCGACGGCAATGGCCGTACGGGGCGGCTCCTCAGCAATTACATCTTGCTGCGCATGCACCATCCGCTTCTCATCATTCCCGCCACCAGTCGCCAGGAATACATAGCGGCCCTGCGCATGATTCGCACCGAGGCAACCGACGAGCACCTTGTTCGCTTCTTCTTCAAAGAGGCCATGCGGCGAATGACCGACGAGTTGGCGCAGAAAGAATCCAACACCCAATGCTTCAAGATGTTCCTGTTCTGATTCGCCATCGATGGCGACGGGCTGGGAACACCTGTGCCCATTCCTGCCGTTTCGACCGTTCCTGCAACCGATAGGGGTCTTTTCTTGCTCCGGCCAGCACCTGTTTTTTGCCGTTTTATTTGCAAAGCCGTGATAAAATACTTAACTTTGCACAAAGTATTTATGTTACGCGCAACTACAATCTATCTTTTTACATGATCATTCGCAATTTCTTAACTGCAGTGGGCTGTCTCTTGGCAACCGCACTGCCGGCTCAGACCCTCTTGAAGGGCTATGAGTATGGTACTGCCACAGCCCCCACGGGCCAGGAGTGGCAGCAGCCCGAGTTGATTGGCTACAACAAGTTGCAGCCACACGCATGGTTCACCAGCTTCGCTTCGGTCGACGAGGCCAAGGGCGTCCTGCCCGAGAAGTCGAGCTATTGGATGAGCCTCGACGGCAAATGGAAGTTCCATTTCGCCAAGAACCCCGACGCCCGCCCCAAGGATTTCTATCAAGCCGGTTACAACGACCAGGCATGGGACGATGTGGAGGTGCCCATGTCGTGGAACATGTATGGCCTTCAAAAAGATGGCACGCAGAAGTATGGCACGCCCATCTACGTCAACCAGTGGGTCATCTTCAAGTATAACATCGCCGTGGGCGACTGGAAGAACGGTGTGATGCGTGAGCCGCCAAAGGACTACACCACCTACGAGTATCGCAACGAGGTGGGCTCCTACCGCCGCGCCTTCACCCTGCCGCAGAACTGGAAGGGACGCGAGGTCTACATCAGCTTCGATGGTGTCGACTCGTTCTTCTACCTCTGGGTCAACGGCCACTATGTGGGCTGCTCGAAAGACTCGCGCGACGTGGCCGAGTTCGACATCAGCCAGTGGGCCAAGCCTGGCCACAACGAGGTGGCCGTGGAGGTGTATCGCTCTTCCGACGGTTCGTTCCTCGAGGCTCAGGACATGTTCCGCCTGCCCGGTATCTTCCGCACCGTGGCCGTGTATAGCAAGCCCAAGGTGCACGTGAGCGACCTCAAGGTCATTCCCGCATGGACGGCCGACGGCACAGGCAAGCTCGCCGTGGACTACACCGTGAGCAATGTGGGCACCAAGGACGCCAAGGGCTACACCGCCGTGTTTAAGCTCTTCGCCAACAAGCTCTATGGCGACGCTGAGGGCGAGGCACGCGTGCTGACCACAACCACAGGCAAGATCAATCAGGCCAAGAACGCCAGCAGCACGCTCCACGAGAACTTCACCGTGGCCAACGTGCGCCCCTGGAGCTCTGAGGAGCCCAATGTCTACACGCTCGTTTGCGAGCTGCGCGACAAGAAGGGCAACGTGGTGGAGGCCGTCAGCACACAGACCGGTTTCCGCACCGTGGAGATTCGCGACGTGGCCGCTAAGGACGACGAGTTCGGACTGGCGGGCCGTTACCTCTTGGTCAACGGTAAGCCGCTGAAGCTCAAGGGTGTGAACCGCCACGACACCAACCCCACACGTGGCCATGCCATCACACGCAAGCAGATGGAGGAGGAGATCATGCTGATGAAGCGTGGCAACATCAACCACGTGCGCACATCCCACTATCCCAACGATCCTTATTTCTATTATCTCTGCAACAAGTATGGCATCTGGCTCGAGGCCGAGGCCAACATCGAGAGCCACGAGTATTTCTATGGCAAGGAAAGTCTGAGCCACGTGCCTGAGTTCCTCAACCAACACATCGGACGCATGATGGCCATGGCACACGCTCGTGTCAACGATCCCTGTATAGCCATCTGGAGCCTTGGCAACGAGGCCGGACCTGGCGACAACTTCAAGGCCAGCTACGCTGCCATCCACGAGTATGATCATTCGCGCCCCGTGCAGTATGAGCGCAACAACGACATCGTTGACATGGGATCCAACCAGTATCCCTCGGTCAACTGGGTGCGCGCTGCCGTGCGTGGCAACCTCAACATCAAGTATCCGTTCCACATCTCCGAGTATGCCCACTCCATGGGTAACGCCGTGGGCAACCTGCAGGATTATTGGGATGCCATCGAATCGACCAACTTCCTTTGCGGTGGTGCCATCTGGGACTGGATCGACCAGTCGATGTACAACTATACTCCCGACGGAAAGCGCTACCTCGCTTACGGTGGCGACTTTGGCGACACGCCCAACGACGGCCAGTTTGTGATGAACGGTATCATCTTCGGCGACCTCGAGCCCAAGCCTCAGTACTTCGAGGTGAAGAAGGTCTATCAGAACATCGGTGTGAAATGGGCCGACAAGGCCAAGGGCACACTCGACATCTTCAATAAGAACTATTATACAGGCGACCTCACCGACTACGACGTGACCTATAGCCTCACGGCCGATGGCCTGGAGGTGGCTAAGGGCCAACTGGCTGTGGGCAGCGTGGCTCCCCGCCAGCACAAGGTGGTGACCGTCGACGCCCTGGCCAACGCCAAGCTCGACGCTGGCAAGGACTACCAGCTCTACGTGGCCTTCCACCTGAAGAACAACACACCGTGGGCCAAGGCCGGATATGTGCAGGCCGACCAGCAGCTGCTCGTGCAGACGGCAGCCGAGCGCCCGTCGCTCGCAGAGGCTGCCAAGACGGGTGCCAAGATCAATGTGAAGGAGACCAACGCCGACATCGCCATCGATGGTGGCAACGCCTTCGCCATGACTTTCGACAAGGCTACCGGAACGCTCCGCAGCCTTACCTATAACGGCAAGCAGATGTTCGCCGACGGATGCGGCCCGCGTCTCGACGCCTTCCGCGCTTGGGTGAACAACGACAACTGGGTGTACCAGGGATGGTATGCCAACGGTTTGCACTGCCTGGAGCACAAGGCGCTCGAGAGCCACGTGGTGACCAACGCCGATGGTACGGTCAGCGTGAAGTTTGTGGTGGAGAGCCAGGGCACCGAGACCGCTAAGCTCGAAGGTGCCGACAAGAATTGGAAGAAGCTGACGAAGACGGGTGGAAAGCCCGAGTTTAAGTTCACCACCAATGTGGTTTACACCATCCATCCCGATGGAACGGTGGAGAACCAGAGCACCGTTTCGGCCAACCGACCCAACCTGACGCTGGCTCGTCTGGGCTACGCCATGAAGTTGCCGAAAGCCATGAAGCAGATGAAATACTACGGTCGCGGACCGGTCGACAACTATCCCGACCGTAAGACCAGTCAGGCTGTGGCCATCTGGAACCAGCCCGATGTGGCTCGCGAGTTTGAGAACTTCCCCAAGCCGCAGGATATGGCCAACCACCAGGATAGCCGCTGGGTGGCCCTCAGCGACGGTCAGCAGGGTGCCATCTTCGTGGCCGACAGCGTGATGAGCTTCTCTGCGCTGCCCTACTCAGCCCAGCAGCTCGCCATGGCCAACCATCCCCATGAGTTGCCCGCAAGCGACGGCGTGTGGCTCCATATCGACCACGCCATCACCGGACTGGGTGGCAACAGCTGCGGACAGGGTGGACCGCTCGAGGCCGACCGCGTAAAGAGCACCACACAGTCGTTTGGATTCGCCATCCGACCCACCACAACCATGGCCAACGACCAGCTCACCAACCTCGCCAACGTGACGCTCGACGGACAGGCTCCGCTGAGCATCAGTCGCGCTACCGACGGTGTGGTGACCATTAACGGTGCCAAGAACCAGACCATCTATTATAAGGTGAACAACGCCAAGCGCGTATCGGTCTACAAGGGCCCGTTCAACCTCACGGAGGGTGGTCGCGTGGTGGCCTTCGCCAAGGGCTCACGCTTCAACTACTCTCAGCAGTTTGAGCGCATCGACGCCATCCCCGTAACGGTGAAGTTCGCCAGCTCGGTAGAGAGCGGCGAGGGCGACGCTGAGCACATGGTGGACGGAAATCCCAACACTTACTGGCACACCATGTTCAGCGTTACAGTGGCCAACTATCCCCACTGGGTTGACTTCGACTGCGGTGCAGCGAAGACCCTCAAGGGCTTCGGCTACCTGCCGCGTCAGGACTCGCAGAACGGCAACATCAAGGACTACGAGATCCAGGTCAGCATGGACGGTAAGACATGGGGCCCCGTTATCGCCAAGGGCGCCTTTGCCAACAACCGCAACCTGAAGCGCGTGCTCTTCGAGAAGCCTGTTCGCGCCCGTTACCTCCGCTTCACAGCCAAGAGCTCGCAAGACGGACAAGACTTCGCCACCTGCGCCGAGTTTAGCGTGCTCGAGCAGTAAGGCGCAAGCGCCAAGAAAGATATGAATGAGGCTGAGGAATGCCTCGGGCTACCAGGATTTGTTTTGGATGATCCCAAGACAAATCCTGTGTAGCCACAGGAACCTATATAGGGTGCGGGCACCAATCCAGACGATTGGGGGTTGCACCCTTTTGCGTTTCTTGCAAACTCTGTGTAGCCGCATGAAAACCTCGTGTAGCCGCATGAAAACCTCGTGTAGCCGCAGGAAAAACTCGTGTAGCCGCAGGAGAATTCTGTGTAGCCGCAGGAAAAACGTAGCGTAAGGATAGGCAAGAGCCAGCCTAAGCCCAAGCGCGGCGTCGCGTAAGATGAGCCACGGCCCTGTGTTAGGTCAGCCTGTGGCTCGCCTAAGATTGGCCCAAACGCTGTATCAGGCAAGCAAGCCGATAGTCCAGGACCAGGCAAGTCTTCATGTAACACGATGACATAGCGTTCTTGGACCCTGTTGGCCTTCTGCTTTCCTTCGCCAGCCATTCTATCCCCATTCCCTTGCAAATCGAAGCCCACTATGCCCAATAGGTTCCAATGCCTATCGCGCACAGTGGGCTCTTTTAGTTCCCGTTGGTCGTTACTTTTACCCCGAAACGGTCATTCGTTTTTACCCCGAATCGGTCATTCGATAGCAATCCGAATCTCACTCAAACCCAAAAGGCCCACCCGTTGCCATGATGTTGGCGGCGGGTGGGCCTTTGCTATGTGTTGCTTGCTATGCGCTATGTGTGGCGCTTTGCCCTACCTTGCGGACGGGATGGGCGCTACGTTGGGTGCATAGGGCATTTTCGGGGTTAGAGGGGCTTATACTCCACGAAGGCCTCCATGGCCTCGTAGCAAGCCAGACCGAGGTTGTCGTAAATCTTGGCGGTGTTGCGGTTGCGGTCCTCCGAACGCTGCCAGAACAGGCGCTCGTCGTTGCCCAGGAACGGAGCGCTCTCCATCTGGCTCTGGTGCTTGAGGATAGAGTTGCGCTTGCCTCTGAGCTCCTCGGGGCTCATGGGCACACACATCTCGATGTTCTCGATTTCCCACTCGGCCCATGCTCCGCGGTACATCCAGATACGGCAGTCCTTGAGCCACTCGGCCTTGGCCTCCTTCTCCAGGTCGATGGCAGCGAGCACGGCGTCGGTGCACTTGCGGTGTGTGCCGTGGGGGTCGGCCAGGTCGCCGGCGACGTAAATCTGAAGAGGCTTCACCTCAGTGATAAGCTTGCGAACGATGTCGACGTCCTTCTCGGTCATGGGGAGCTTCTCGATGGTACCGCTCTCATAGAACGGCAGGTCGAGGAAGTGAACGTGGTCGAGCGGAATCTTGTTGTATGTGCAGGCTGTGCGAGCCTCACCGCGGCGAATCAGACCCTTGATGGTCAGGATGTCGCGTGTGTCGGTATCGCCGTCCTTCTTCTTCTTGAAGAACTCCTTGATCTCCTTGTATTTGTTCTTGATGACCTCGTCCTTGTTGCCATCGAAGATCTGGTTGAAGCCGTTGATGAAGTGCATGAAGCGTGTAACCTCCTCGTCGCCCACAGCGATGTTACCGCTGGTCTCGTAGGCAATGTGCACGTCGTGACCCTGCTCCACCAGTCGACGGATGGTGCCACCCATTGAGATGACATCGTCGTCGGGGTGCGGAGAGAACACGATGACGCGCTTGGGGAACGGTGTGGCGCGCTCGGGACGATAGGTGTCGTCGGCGTTGGGCTTGCCGCCGGGCCATCCGGTGATGGTGTGCTGCAAGTCGTTGAAGATCTTGATGTTGGCGTTATAGGCTGATCCGTAGATGGTGAGCAGCTCAGACAAGCCGTTCTCATTATAATCCTTGTTGGTAAGCTTCAGGATGGGTTTGCCTGTAACCTCGCACAACCACACCAGTGCGGCGCGTGTGAGCTTGTCGGTCCACTTGCAGCTGGTGACGAGCCAGGGGTGAACGATGCGTGTCAATCGGCCAGCGGCTGCGAGGTCGATCATCACGTGGGCGTCGTTGTGGGTCTGCAGGAATGTGGCGGGGATGGCGTCGCTGATTGAGCCCTCCACACACTTCTGGATGATGGCAGCCTTCTCCTCGCCCCATGCGGTGAGGAAGATCTGGCGGGCCTTCAGGATGGTGGAGATACCCATGGTTACGGCGCAGGGAGGCACCGTCTCGTTGGTCGACTGACTCATCGACATCTCCTCGCGTGTGAGGCTGTCGATCAGGATGAGGCGTGAGCTTGAGGTTAGGCTTGAACCCGGCTCGTTGATGGCGATGTTGCCAATGCGGCCGATGCCAAGCAGCATGATATCGATGCCGCCGAAGCTCTGGATGCGCTGCTCATAGAGGCGGCACGACTCCTGCACGCGCTCCTGGGGCACAGTGCCTTCGAGCGTGAACACGTTCTGCGGATTGATGTCGATGTGGTTGAGCAGGCGCTCTTTCAGCTGGTTGAGTGTAGAGTTCTTTGCGCTCGGCTGCAAGGGGAAGTACTCGTAGGCGTTGAACACGACCACGTTAGAGAAGCTCAGCTTCTCCTCCTTGTGCAAGCGGATGAGCTCGTTGAATACCGGAGTGAGGCTTGAACCGGTGCCCAAACCGAGCACGCAGTACTGGCCCGACTGCTGTTTCTGGCGGATAGCGTTGGCAATGGTGGTAGCAATGCTCAGTGCGCCCTCTTCTGTTTTAGGGAAGATGGTTGTGGGAAGCTTCTCACAACGAGTCAGCTCTGACAGTTCAACAGCGGTTTTAGGATGATAGAATTCCTCAGGTACCTTGTTCAGTACAATCTGAGATGATAAGTTTAATTTTACCATAATGGAATTGATTTATTAGGCTTGTCTGTTAGTTGGCAAAGGTACAAAACTATTCGTTTAGTTGGTCGTGTTTTGCGAAAAAACTGCATACAATTAATGTTTTTTGTCCTTTTGCGTCCGTTTGGCCCATCAAATCGCCCTCGCTGGCATGGTTTGCGAAACGAGGCTTGGGCTTTTCCGTCGGTTTTTCGTCTGTTGGGCAAGCGTGAGGGTGGAGCTTTCGGTTGGTCGTTGGTCTCCGTTCGGCCAGCTGTTTGGCAGACTTGTTCTTTGCGTGATTCCCCATTGCCAGCAAGAGGTGAGACGTGGCATGTAAGGAAATGTGCGAAGATGCCATGCTTATGGAAAATAATGCTTACTTTTGCAGTTGTTTAACGCGTTGGCCTTTGGCTTGCGCTTATCATTAGAATCATGAAACACCTACTTCTCACCCTCCTTGCCGCCTTGTCGTTCTGCGGCAGTTGCTCGGCCCAAACGCCTGTCTTGACGTTGGAGCCGAAGCCGTTTATTGAGGCCGTGCGGGCCGACTCCACCGCCGTGCTGCTCGACGTGCGCCGCCCCTCCGAGTTTGCCGAGGACCACATTGATGGCGCCACCAACCTCGATTGGCTCAACACGAAAGTATTCCGACACGGCATGAAGAAGCTCTGTCGCCAGCGCACCTATTATATTTATTGCCGCAGCGGTCGCCGTAGCAACGCCGCCGCCGTCTACATGCAGAAGAAAGGCTTCCACGTGGTCGATATGAAGGGTGGCATCTTGCTGTGGAAAGAGCAAGGGCTGCCCGTCGTCAAGTAACCCCCAATCGACCTAATGATTGCGTGGTGTCACGCAACGGATTTGATTAAGGCACGCATCAAGTAACCCCCAATCGACCTAATGGCCCATTGGGGGTTAACGCTTTGGTGTGGTTGAACGCAGATGCGCCCAGCCTATTCGTGCAGCAACTGGCGCAGGTGGGCGAGGTAGGCATCGACGTTGGGATCGCCCATGCGGCTCCACACGTCGCCCAGGAAGGCGGCGCCTCCAAAGTGCCAGGCCCTGAGCGCGGCGATGTTTGTGGCCGTTACGCCACCCAAGGCCACCACCTGACGGTCGATGAGCCGCTCCTTGGCGGCTTGGCGGAGCTGCTCCTCGGGAAACGCGGCGGCGTAGCCCACCTTGGATATGCTGTCGAAGATGGGACTGAGAAACACATATTGGCGCTGTGGCTTGCTGGCCGCCACCTCCTCCAGGCTGTGGCATGAGCACGACACGCTGCCGCCATAACCCTCGGGCGCTTGCGGGTTGCGGCGGTTCAGATGGATGCCATGAACGCCGTAGGCCTCGGCCAACTCAAAATGCTCATGCAGCACCACCTGTCCACGCCACCGCTCGGGTATGCGCTCCAATAGGTCACGGCACTCGTCGGCGGAGGCTCCGGGCTTGCGCAGATGCAGCAGGTCGAGCCCATGACCGAAGAGCTTGTCGATGAAAAAAGCCTCTCCCGGCACGAAGTCGGGAGAGGTGATGACGATCCATTTCATGATATGGAAAGGGTTTCGGTTTCAGTTCAGTGGGAAAGTCCGAGGCTTTCGCCGCCCATGCGGCTTACTTCTTTAACTTCTCGATGATCAGGTCGGCCACCTTCTTGCCCGAGAGCATCATGCCGCCGAAGATGGGTCCCATGCGCGGTGTGCCGGCCACGGCAGACGAGGCCATGCCGCATACGTAGAGGCCCGGGTAAATCTCGCGGGTTCCCTCAACCACCATGCGCTCGCCCTCGACCACATCGAGCGAGCGCTCACCGATGACGCCACCCGTAACGGTGTCGAGGCGAATGCCATTCTTGCTGGCCACCACCTTACACATCTCGCTGTCGTGGCCCGTTCCGTCGATGACACACTTGGCCATGATGTTCAGCGGGTCGACGTGCAGGCCTTCGCGGAGCACCGGTGTCCAGTTGACCACCACACCGCTCACCACGTTGTCCTTAAACACCACATCCTCCACCGAGTAGCAGTTGAAGATGGTTGCGCCAGCGTGCACGGCGTGGTAGAGCAGTGCCGATGTGCTCTCCACCGAGTCGATGGTGTAGAGGCCGTCCTCGAAGGACGCGTAATTGATGTCGAAATCCTTCACGATGTGCAAGGCTTCCTCCTGAATGACAATTTGGTTGAACATCATGGCGCCGCCCCACATGCCGCCGCCGGGCGACAGCTTGCGGTCGAACTGTGCCACTTTCAGACCGGCCTTGGCCAGATAGTAGGCTGCCACGATGCCCGAGGGGCCACCACCTACGATGGCCACGTCGAGGTCCAAGTTTTTCTGCAGTTTGTCGAAATAGGTACTGATGATACCTTTTGATACTTGTGTCTCAATCATTTTTCTTATGTATTTAAACAGTTAACGTTATTTTCCCTCGCAGTTCTTGAGCGAGTGGCTGATGCGTGCGGCGCAGAAGTTGGGTCCGCACATGGTGCAATAGTTGGCGTCGACGGTGTTGCTCGTCTTGTAATACTCGAGCGCGCGCTCCGGGTCGAGCGACAGGTTGAACTGGTCTTTCCAACGGAAGTCGTAGCGTGCCTTGCTCAGCGCGTCATCGCGCACGGTGGCTCCGGGGTGCCCCTTGGCCAGGTCGGCGGCGTGGGCGGCGATCTTGTAGGTCACCACACCCGTTCGCACGTCCTCCTTCTCGGGCAGGGCCAGGTGCTCCTTGGGTGTGACGTAGCACAACATGGCCGTTCCATACCATCCAATCATCGATGCTCCGATGGCCGATGTGATGTGGTCGTAGGCCGGCGCGATGTCGGTTACGAGCGGGCCGAGCGTGTAGAACGGTGCGCCGTGGCACTTCTCTATCTGTCGCTCCATGTTCTCCTTGATCTTGTGCATGGGCACATGGCCGGGACCTTCGATAAACGCCTGTACGTTCTTGGCCCAAGCGCGCTCCACCAGTTCGCCCATGGTGTCGAGCTCGGCAAACTGCGCCGCGTCGTTGGCGTCGTGTGTGCAGCCTGGCCGCAAGCCGTCGCCGAGCGATATGGCCACGTCGTATTGGGCGCAGATGTCGCAGATGTCATCGAAGTGCTCGTAGAGGAAGCTCTCCTTCTGATGCACCTTGCACCACTTGGATATGATGCTTCCGCCACGGCTCACGATGCCCGTGAGGCGCTTGTCGGCCAGGTGGATGTTCTTCAGTCGGATGCCGCAGTGGATGGTGAAGTAGTCCACGCCCTGCTCACACTGTTCGATAAGCGTCTCACGGAAGACGTCCCACGTAAGGTCCTCGGCCTTGCCGTTCACCTTCTCAAAGGCTTGGTACATGGGCACCGTTCCCACTGGCACGGGACAGTTGCGCAGGATCCACTCGCGCGTCTCGTGTATGTCGTTGCCCGTGGAGAGATCCATGAGCGTGTCGCCACCCCATTTGCAGCTCCACACCGCTTTGTCGACCTCCTCCTCGATGCCCGATGTGGTGGCCGAGTTTCCGATGTTGGTGTTGATCTTCACGAGGAAATGGGTGCCGATGATCATCGGTTCCGCCTCGGGGTGCTTGCGATTGGCGGGGATGACGGCGCGTCCCTCGGCAATCTCCTTGCACACAAAGGCCGGCGTGATGTGGGTCTTGATGCCCAGTTCCTCGCAGTTCATGTTCTCGCGTATGGCCACATACTCCATCTCCTGTGTGATGATGCCCTGCTTGGCGAAATACATCTGCGTTTGTCCCTCCTTGCGACCGTCGATCCACGGCTGGCGCAGTCGGGGCAGTCCCTTCTCGAGGTTGATCTCCACGGCGGGGTCGCTGTAGGGTCCGCTGGTGTCGTATACGTAGACCGGCTGGTTGGGCTCCTCGTGGCGCACACCGTTCTCGATGGTTACGGTGGGCGTCAGTCGCACGCGGCGCATGCCGACGCGTAGGTCGGGATAGAGCTTGCCGCTCAGGTAAACCTTCTCAGAGGAAGGATAATCGAATTTGATGTCTGTCTTCATATGATGGTTATTCAGGTTGGTTCTCGTTGGAATCGGTGGGGTGGGTCAGCCTCGGTTGTCCACCAGTCCGACGAAGCGTTGCATCTCCTCGACGGGGTCGTTGGCGTTGAGGATGGCGCCACTCACGGCAATGCCCGTTACGCCCGTTTGCATCACCGACGTGATGTCGTCGGCCAGAATTCCTCCAATGGCCACAATGGGCAGGTCGATGTGGTGGGCTCTCATCTGCTCCACGATGTGGCGATAGCCCTCCAGGCCGAGGATGGGCGACAGGTTTTTCTTGGTAGTGGTGAATCGGAAGGGGCCACACCCTATGTAGTTGGCACCTTGTCGGTGCAGTCGCTCCACGTCGTCGAACGTGTTGGCCGTTCCGCCAATGATCTTGTCGTTGCCCAAGATGCGGCGCGCCTCATCCACGGGCATGTCGTTCTTTCCCAGGTGAACGCCGTCGGCTCCCGTGCGCTCCACCCATTCCACATGGTCGTCGAGCACAAACGTGGCGCCATGCTTGCGGCACAGGTCGCCAATGGGCTTGGCAGCCTCCATAAACTCGGCCTCGGTGGCCCCTTTCATGCGGAGCTGAATCCATCGGCATCCGCCCTCGAGCGCCAGTTGTGCGCCCTCCACATATCCATAACGTGCGTTGGCGTGTGTGATAAATTGTATCATGACTTGATGAGTTTTTCAGGGTTGAACAAGTGATCGACGGGCCCATGGCCGGCTCCAATGGCAACATCCTTGCCAGCCTCAATGGCTTGGGCCAGGTAGTCGACGGCGCTGCCCACAGCCTCGGTCAGGGCCAGTCCGCGCGCCAAGAACGACGCGATGGCCGACGAGAGCGTGCATCCCGTGCCATGGGTGTTGCGGGTTTCGATGGTGGGATGCTCGTAGGAGCGGGGCGGTTGGCCTGGCATATACAGGCGGTCCACCTTCTGTTGG
>OIYX01000509.1_pt1 | contig 13709 bp, 9 predicted proteins | sample 1588431 | NCBI WGS metagenome assembly OIYX01 (sample SAMN03283241) | human gut metagenome | biome: human-associated habitat; material: feces | host: Homo sapiens | place: Peru | collected 2012
GACGGCCTCTCCGTATTGCTCAGGCGCACGCACCGCGCGTTCCGGAATCCAAAGACGTCCTTCAGGGCCGTCACGATGCCGCCCATCGTCGCGCCCGACTCGTCGTCGCTCCACATCATGCCCACGCCCACGCCCGCATCGAAGGCGACGCGCCCGATCAGCTCCCGCTGTTCGTCCGTCAGCGTCGGGGAGGCCGTCTCCTCGCCCCCCCAGTTCTCCGGCAGGATCGACCAGTCGAGGTCGCCGCCGATGGTCTTCGCGTCCGCCCCGAACACGTCCCGGTACGCCTGGTTCTGGTAGGTGCAGGACGGATTCGCATACCCCTTCACCGCGCTCTTCGTGCCGTAGAACTGCGCGAGCGCCGCGCAGGCCGTCGCCACGCAGCCGCACACCGCATGGTTCGGCGTGTAGTAGTCGTAGAGGAAGGCTCCGTTGTAGGAGGACTGGGCCCAGTGCGTGAGCGGGCCGCCCTTCTCGAAGCCCTTGACGACGCGCACCTCCACGGCGACCGTCTCCACCCCGACGCCCTTCGCCCCGGTGCCCTTCGCCCGGCGGGGCCCACCTCCCGTCAGGCGCGCCCACTTCGCCTCGCACGCCGCAGCCCACGCCTTCGCCACGTCTTCTTCGTCCGCTTCGTCGTCCGTGGAGGAGACAACCGCCGCCGCTGCGACCCGGCGCGCCTTCACGGCCATGCGGCCCTGAGGCAGGAGGCCGAGGAACCGAAGGCGCCGCCGCATGTCGCCCGTGAGGATGCCCCTCAGCGGATGCGCCTTCGGGAGGACGCCGGGATCGTTGTCGAGCGCCACCACCACGGGCTCGATCTCGGTGACCGGCGCGACGACGAGCATGCCGCCGCCCGCCATCGAGACCTGGTGCCACAGGACAACGCCGGTTGCGGCATCGCATTCGGTGACGACGTTGGTCGCCCCCTGCCCCGCGCCGAACGCCCCGTTCCGCGCAGCCCATGCATTCGCCGCCGCCATCGCCCGTTCGGGCGACACCGACTCCGCGCTGGCGCCAAGCGCCAACGCCATTGCGAAGAGCATCAAAACGATCTTTTTCATGCTTTCTCCACCGTTACCAACGAGACGGTTCCCGGAGAAGTGTACACTTCCCCATGAAAATCGTTCGGCATTATACACGATTTTTAGACTTCGGTCTATAGCCTTTTAGCCTCAATGGGCACCGCGCCTCAATGGGCACCGCATGGACATAAAGCACCGCATCGGGGGAAGAATCGGGGGAAGATACGTTTCCGCGCGCCCGCGCACACGGGAACGGCCACGGGGACGCGGGCCGCCGGGGACGTCGGCCCCTACCATGCCCCACGCCCTGTCCACGCCTGTGGTAGGGGCCGACGTCCCCGGCGGCCCGTCCCCGGCGCGGGTCCTTCGCGCGCCACCTGCCTTTTGTGCAACATGCAACTTAAAGCCGCGCAACGGCGACTTAACCACTTCAAGCCGCGAAGCCTAAAACCTAAAACCTAAAGCCTAAAACCTACTTTAGACGTCACCGCGCTCGACGTCCCGCTTCAGCGCCTTCTTCTTCAGCGCGTCGCGCTTGTCGTGCAGCTGGCGGCCTCGGCAGATGCCGAGTTCGAGCTTGATGCGGCCCTTCGAGAGGTAAAGGCGCAGGGGGATGAGCGTGAGACCCTTCGCCTCGGTCTTGAGGCGCAGATCCTCGATCTGCTTTTTGTGGACGAGAAGCCGTCGATTGCCCTGCGGCGCGTGGTTGAAGCGGTTCCCGAAGGCGTAGACCGGGATGTTCATCCCCACGACGTAGAGCTGGCCGCCCAGCACGGCACCGTATGCGCCGGAGAGGGAAGCCTCGCCGTGCCGGACCACCTTGACCTCGGTGCCGCGCAGTTCAAGGCCGCACTCGATCTTGTCGAGTACGACGTAGTCGTGCCACGCCCGACGGTTGACGGCGAAGTCACCGGGGGCCTTGGACTTCTGTTTCTTCCCGTCCGCCACGAATGACCCGAATTAGGCGAAGATGGACTTCGACGCCGCGTGCTTCTGCCAGCGGGTCTTCGCGTCCTCGGCCTTCGCGATCGCGTCGAAGTCGATTTCGCTGATGAGCTTGCCCTCCGCGACCTCGCGGAGCGCCGTGTCGACCTTGTCCTCGTCCGGAGCGTGCGGCTTCACCAGGGGCTTCTCACCGGCAATGAGCTGCTTCTCCCGCTTCGAAATCAGGTTCACGAGAACCGGAATCGAGGGGACGCGTTCATGGGCTTTCTTCAGAAGTTCGGTGTTCATGGGCTCTCCGTAGATTTTTCTGCACTCTTCTCCACTGAAAAGAGTTTATTAGTATACACTTTCATCCCCCGCTCCGCAAGTGGATGATTAAGTCGCCGCTACGCGGCTTTAAGTGGTTAAGTCGCCGCTACGCGGCTTTAAGTCCATTCGGGTTCTTTTCGTTCGTGTCGTTTTCGCGGCATTGTCGTACCGGTTGGGAGAGAGAAGGGGGACGAAACGGGAGGGACGCGCTTGTCGCGTCCGTCTACGGAACGCAACAGCGCACAGAGGTGTTCATTTCAGCGCCACGCGCCGAGGGCGGCGCGGGTACAGCGCGCGCCGGGCCGTCCGTGGGTGCGTGCCGGGCCGTCCGTGGGTGCGTGCGGAGCCCGGTCGCGACAAGCGCGACCCTCCCGTCCCTGCACCGCCGCGCAGCACAATTTAAAGCCGCGAAGCGGCGACTTAAAGGCCGGAGGCCGACTTAACCACTTAAAGCCGCGAAGCGGCCTCCAGCCGCCGGACGCGGGATTCCTCATCCTTGTTCAGCACCTCCACGAGATAGGGCGCATGGCCGCCCCGGCAGAAGAGGCCGTGGACGGCACCGGGGCCGTCGGAGGCGATCACGTCGAGGATGAGGCGGATCATCGCCTTCGAGATGCGCAGCCCCGGAATGAACACGGGGATTCCCGGCGGGTAGGGCACGAGGAACTGCGAGGCGATGCGCCCCTCGCTCGCCTCGATCGGCACGAGCTCGCCGTCGCACAGGGCCGCGTCGTGCGGCAGGGCGACGGCCTGGCCCGAGACGGCCTCCAGCACGCTCCGTCCCGCGCCGTCGGCCTTCGCCCCCCTCGGCGGCACGGGGCGCCCGATGAGCCCCCGGTACTGACGGCAGACGCGGAACAGATACTCGAAGTGCTCCTCCACCGTGCCCGTCGTCACGAGGAAGAGGATCGTCGTGGCGCTCGCCTTCTCCCACTGGATGTGCGCCTTGAGAAGCGCCTTGCGGAAGTCTGCGCAGGCCTTGGCGGAGCGCAGCATGAGGACGATCTTGAGCGGATCCTTCATGTACCCCGCCGCACGCCAGTCCACGCCCGTTCCCGCGATCTCCTCCAACCCCGCGAAGCACGCGCCCTCCGGCTTGCCGCACTCGTCCGCCACGCGCTTGCGGAACGCGGCCGCCCACCGGATGCGCTCGTCGATGAGCTTCATCCCCTCCAGGCGCATCTGCACGCCCGCCACGTCGAGCGCCGCGAGGAACGGGTAGTGCGGCGACGTGGAGTGCCAGTAGCGCAGGATCTCGTGGAGGTCGTGCGAGAACTTCTCGTAGCTGCCGTGCCCGTGGAGCGCGAAGCGCCGCCGCAGCCAGCGGAACTGCGGCGAGGCGTCCTCCTCCAGCAGCTGCTTGAAGCGCGTGGAGACGTGGACCATCGACGCCTGCGAAAACGCCGCGAGCGTCTTGTGCGTAGACTGCACGGCGAAGTGCGCCCCGCACGTCTCGTTCACCGCGTTGTAGCGCACGGCGTCGCCGCCGCCGCGCCCGAAGGTGTAGAACGGGTGGAAGTTGAGGTACGCCGCCCACGCCTCGTCCGCATAGAAGAGCACGCCCGCGCGCTCGCACATCCGCGCGATCTCCCACACGGGGTAGAGCACGCCCTCGTAGGTGCAGGTGGTGAGAACGAGGAGACGGGGCTTCCGCGCGGCCGGGGTTTCCGCTTCGAGGACGCGGCGGATGTCGTCAAGCGCGACGGGCCCCCACACGCCGAGGCGGGCGTTCCAGCGCGCCGGCAGATAGCGCGGCACGGCGCCGGACGTGACGACCGCGTGGTGGACGCTCTTGTGGCAGTTGCGGTCGATGAGCACCGTCTCGCCCGGACGCAGCAGCGTCATGAGCATCGCCTTGTTCGAGGTGGACGTGCCGTTCGTCACGTAGCGGCTCTGCGCCGTGCCGAAGATCTCGCTCGTCAGCTTCTGCGCCTCGGAGAGCGGCGTGTGCCCCTCGGGGCTCGACAAATCCCCCAGCGACTCCACCGACACCGAGAGGTCCGTGCGGAAGAGCGTGCCGCCGAACGCCTGGTGGAACCCGTGCAGGAAGGGCGAGTTCGAGAACGCCCGCCCGCCGTTGTGCCCCGGCGTGTGCCAGTTCGTGCCGGCCTTCACGTTCACGTACTGCCGCAGCGCCGTGGAGAAGCGCGGCATCCAGAAGCTCTTGAAGAGGTGGACGAGGCGTTCGTGGTGCTTCGTGGGCGACTCAAATATCTGCGCCGCCTTCTTCGTCCAGCGCCGCGCCGGCAGCGTCACCTCCGCGTGGCCGGAGCGCGTGAGGACGACCTTCGGGATCGCGGGGAAGAAGAGCTTGAGCCAGTTGCGCAGGGTGAGGCCGTCCATGGACGACTCCAGCAGGTCGTCGTCGATCAGGAAGAGGCAGCACGCGCGCCCCGCCTCGGTCAGCACGCCCCGGGGGCCGCCGCTCGTGAAGAGCGCCTTCGCAAGCGCCTCCGTCGTGTTCGCGGTGACGAGCCGCAGCGGCGGGTAGTCGAGCGCCGCCACCGTGTCGAACGTCTCGCGGCAGAAGTCGCGGAAGGCGTCCGTGAGCCCGTATTCGACGACCGGCAGACGCCGTGCGTCCAGCCGGTTCGCCCGGTGCAGATAGAAGACCGTGAGGGACCGAACCATGTGCTTCACCCCTTTCTGCGTTCGCCGGCGGCGGACTCCGCGGCGCGTTTCACCGCGCCCGCGATCGCCGCCCCGACCCCTGCGGCGGCGGCGATCTCCTCTTCGCCCGCCCGCGCAATGCCGTAGACCGAATGGAAACGCCGCAGCAGCGCCATCTTCTTCGCCGGGCCGATCCCCGGCACCTCGTCGAGCACCGACTCGCGGATCGTCCGCTCCCGCAGGCTGCGGTGGTAGGTGATCGCAAAGCGGTGCGCCTCGTCGCGGAGACGCGTGACGACCATGAACGCCTGCGAATCGCGCGGCAGGAACACGTCGCCGCGCGCGTCGTCCGTCACCAGGATCTCCTGCTGCTTTGCGAGCCCGACGGTCGGCATGTCCGCAAGGCCGATCTCCGCGAAGCGCGCCCGCGCGGCGCGGAGCTGCGTGATGCCGCCGTCGCAGATGTAGAGGTCGGCCTTCGGGGACTTCGCGGTGAGCGTCGAGGCGGGGCCGTAGCGGCGCAGCACGACCTCGCCCATCGCGCGCGGGTCGTCCGCCCCCTCGAAGGACTCGATCCGGAAGTGGCGGTAGTAGCGTCCGTCCGGCACCCCGTCCACCGCCACCACGAGCGACGCCACGTTGTGCGTGCCGAAGAGGTTCGAGATGTCCACGCACTCGATCACGTGCGGCGGCGCGGCAAGGCCGAGCGCCGCCGCGAGCTCGGCGAGGCCCTGCCGCGCGTCCTCGCGGCGCATCTCGGGGCTCTTGCGCACGAAGTGGTTCTTCGTCATCTCCCGGAGCGCGCCGATCGTGTCGCGCAGGCGCGCGGCCTTCGTGAAGTCCTCCCGCGCGGCGGCGGCCTTCATCTCCGCCACCAGTTCGGCGATGATCTCCGGACGCTCCCCGTGCAGGAACGCGCAGGCCTCCGCGAAGCGCGCCCGGTAGTCCGCCACGGAGATGCGCCCCTCGCAGGGCGCCGTGCAGAACCGCACCACGTCCGCATGGCAGTGCCGGTGCGTCTCCTCGTCCGGCGCGAGCGCCGTGCAGCCGCGCAGACCGAACCGCTTCTCCACAAAATCCTTCGCCGCCCGCACGATGGGCGCGGAGGGGAACGGCCCCACGTAGACCGCCCCGTCGTCCCGCACGATCCGGCAGGTGCGGAACGCGGGGAACGGCTCCTCGGGATCCGCCCGCAGCGCGAGGTAGCGCTTGTCGTCCCGCATCAGGATGTTGAAGTGCGGCTTGTACTTCTTGATGAGGTTCGCCTCGGTGAGCAACGCCTCGGCGTCGTTCCGCACCGTCATGAACTCGAGGTCCGCGACCGTGTTCACCATCGAGCGGACCTTCGGCGCGTGCTTCGCGCCGGGACGGAAATACGACCGCACGCGGTTGCGGAGGTTCTTCGCCTTCCCCACGTAGATGATGACGCCCCGACGGTCCCTCATCAGGTAACAGCCGGGGCGTGTCGGAACGGTCTTCAGCCGTTCTCGCAGAACGTCGTTCACGACAGGTGTCGGTTAGGCGTCCGCCTTCTTCTCGGTCTTCTTTTCCTTCTTCTCCTCGTCCTCTTCCCGCAGAAGGCGCTCGCCCTCCTCGGTGCCCTTCTTGAATTCGCCCTTCGCCTTGCCGAGCGAGCGCGCAAGCTCCGGCAGCTTCTTGCTGCCGAAGAGCAGGACGATGAGTGCGACGACGAGAATGATTTGCCAGGGGCCCCAAGCCATGATTTTTCTCCTTCTTCCTTCTTTGGTAAAGATGGTGATAATGTACCGAAAACAGACGGCGGAATCAAGCCCGAATTATGGTATACTGGTGGCAGGCCGAGGATTGCCGGGCGGTTGCCAGATGGCTGGTGGCTGGTCCACGACGACGCGGCGGGTGCCGCGGAGCTTGGATCCCGCGCCTCGGGCCGCCTCAAACAAAAGGAGAGAAGACATGAAGAAACTGATGGCGATTGCCGTTCTCGCGCTCTGCGCGTCCGGGTGCGTGATGACGCGCAACGACACGATCGCGTCCGTGCTGACGCTGAACGTGAAGAGCCCCGACACGAACTTCATCGACAACAACGTGAAGCCCGCGAAGATGGGCGTCGCGAAGGCGACCGGCCTCATCTGCTTCTGCGAGGGCGATGCGTCGATCAAGGCCGCGATGGCCAACGGCAACATCACGAAGATCCACCACGTCGACCGCGAGGTCCGCAACATCCTCGGCATCGTCGCCGAATACTCGACGATCGTCTGGGGCGAGTAGGGATCAGGCGCACAGCGCCGTCCTGGACGGGCCGCAGGAGGACTTCCCCCTGCGGCCCGTTTCATCCAAGGGTACGACGCCGGCATCCAGATGCAGGGCCGCTCGGCGTCAACAGAGACACAGAACGGCGAGGCCGACGACGACGCAGTAGGGGCCGAAGAGCCAGAACCAACGTCCCTTCAGCGCCCGGACGAGCAACGCAAGGGAAACGTAGCCCACCACCGCCGCAAGGCACATCCCCCACGCCATCACGCCCCAGTGGAGGTCCGCCGCCACACCCGCCGCGCCGCCCTTGAACAGCTTGCCCAGTTCCAGCAGCACACCCCCGACGATGAGCGGCGCGCTCATGAGGAACGAGAACTCGGCCGCCCGTTCGGGATCAACGCGCCCGCCCCGCGCCGCCGCGAGCGTCATGCCGCTGCGCGACACGCCCGGCAACAGCGCGATGGCCTGCCCCAGGCCCATGAAGAGCGCGCGCAGCACGCCCACCTCCCGCGTTCCGCGCGGCAAATAGCGCGTCCCCACCAGTACCGCGCCCGTGAACATCAACAGCGCCCCCACCATGCGCACATTCCCCACGAGCGCGTCGATGGCCTCCCGGAAGAGGAAGTAGACCGCCACGGCCGGCAACGCCGAGACGAACAGCTTCGCCACATAGCCCCACGCCGCGCGCTCGCGCCGCACCATCCCCACGCAAATCGCGCGCAGGCGCGCGGCGTAGAAGGCGAAGATGGAAACGAGCGTGCCCGCATGCAGAAAGACCTCCAACCGCATCCGCAATGGTTCCGGCACCTCCAGAAGATGCTGCACGACGACAAGATGCCCGGAAGAGGAAACCGGCAGGAACTCGGCCACGCCCTGCAACACGGCCAACACCGTCACGTCGAAGAAGTCTTTCATCATGGCAGCGGAATCTCCCTGCGGACACATCCTAGATACCAAAAAAACCGCCTTGCGGCGGCTTTTAAGTGGCGGGCTCAGGGAGAATCGAACTCCCCTCTTCGGATCGACAGTCCGAGGTCCTAACCGATGAACGATGAGCCCGTGCGGTGAAAACGCAAGTAGTATAGCATACCCCCGTGCGGACCGCAAGGGGGTTTAAAAAAATTTTTCGCCTCCCCGGAGGGCGGCATTTCCGTTTTACAAAGGGGGCGCGAAATGCTAGACTGGAACGTTGTTGAAGGTGGCTTGAACGACGGCAACGCATACGACAAGGAGGAAACGATGGGCAGTACGACGTGGATGGGCAGACGGACCTGGGCTTCGCTTGGGGCGGCGGCGCTGGCCGGCGGCCTGCAGGCGGCGACATGCGTGTGGACGGGGGCGTCCGGGCGCTGGTCGGATGCGGCCAACTGGCGCGACGGGCTTCGCCCCGCCGCCGGCGACACGGTCTACGTCTCCAACCGCGTCGGGCGCGTGACCATCGCGCTCGACGAGCCGAACGTCTCGCTCGCCTCGATCCGCTTCGAGGGCGAGGGGCCCGTCTCCCTCACGGGCGAGGCGCTGACGCTCACGGGCCGGTTCCAGGCGGTCGGCACAAGCGAGAAGAACGTCATCGACCTCCCCGCCAGCCGCTTCCCGTGGTTCGCCTGGAACGCCGCCGTCACGTGCCGCGTGCCGCTCACGTTCGCCCCGGCGAACGCCCGGGAGGATACGGGCATCTGGACGGCCCGGCAGAACGCCGTCTTCGAGCGGCCCATCACGATTGTCGGCGAGAGGCGGTTCCTCGTCCACGGCGGCTACCAGGTCACGGTGGCCGAACACGCGGCGGGCCAGAACAACGTACTCCCCGCCGTCACCTTTCTGGGGGAGGTCAACGGCCCCCAGGCGACGTTTCAGCGATCCAGTACCCCAACGGCATCTGCACGGCCTATGCGCCCATCCGCGTCAAGCACATGCGCGTGAGCAGCTGGGGGTCGGCGGCGCTCTGCCTCGGCGCGGCCGGCAACAGCTGGGAGACCATCCGCACCGACTACAACAACCGCTACCTTGCGCTTGTCGCCGGCGCCTATCCCTCGAACAGCGTCTTCGCGCTCGCGTGGGACGCGCCGGCCCTTGGAACCTGGGCCTTCTTCAACCTCGGCCTGCACGATACGACGATCGACCGCCTCGACGACGCCTCGCCGGAGGCCAGCGCACAGCATGCGCGCGCGACGGTGGGGAACTGCATCCTCGCGAACACCACCGCCAACGGCGACCGCCAGGGCGTGGAGGCCCCCGTCACGCTCACGCTGCGCGGCACGGCCGACGGATGCTCGGCCCTCGCGGTGCAGACGAAGGTCTCGCTCGTGTGGGATCCGGTCGGCGACTTCACGCAGACGCTCACGGGGCGCGTCTCGGAGACGACCGGGATGATCGCCATCCGGCGCGGAACGCTTGCGTTCGCCGCCGGCACGCGCTTCCCGAACGTCCGCCGCTACGAGATCGCGCCGGGCGCCCGCCTTGCGCTCGCGGCGGACGTGGCGCTGGAGGCGCACCTCGTGCAGGTCGGCGAGGCGGTCATCCCCTCCGGCACCTACTCCGGCGTCGCCGCCGAGGGCGTGACGCAGGTGGACTGGCTGCGCGGCGCCGGCACGCTGCACGTCGACACGGCGGCGGCGGCCATCTGGAAGGCGCCCGTCTCGGGCGACTGGGACGACGGCGCGAACTGGCTCGGCGGCGGCGCGCCGTCCGCCGACACGCCGACCTACCTCGTCGCGCCGTCCGCATCGGACTACACCGTGACGGTCCGCAAGCCGGTCGCGGCGTTCCCGTCGCACCTCGCCGTCGGCAACGCGGGCGGCGGCACGGCGACGCTCGCGTGCGAGGCGGACGTCTCCGTCTCGTCCGCCTCGCACAGCGCCCTGGAGGTGGCGCGGGGCGGCTGCGTGCAGGTGGCGGCGGGGGCGCGGTTCTGCTGCGCGGGCATGGAGCCGCAGGCCTATGCCGCCCTGGACTGGTTGTCCCGCCTGGACGCGCGGAACCGCTCGTCGTTTCGCCTTGCGGGCGGCACGTGGCTGAACAACGGCGGCGAGACGGTGTTCACGAACTACATCGGCAACTTCGTCGTCCGGGAGGCGGAGGGCGTCCCCGGCCGCCTGATCGTCCGGGGCGGCCGACTGGGCTACATGAACCTTGACAGCGAGGCCCCGCTTCACGTGCTGCCGGGCGGCGGCGTGGACGTGCGCGACGCGCGGCTCGACATGCCGCACCACGGGTACAACCACCAGACGGACCTTGACGTGGCCGGCGGCACGCTGTCCCTCTCGAACACCGCCTTCTCCACGGAGGGGACGTTCCCGGACACACCCGGCGGGGGGAGCATGACCTTCGGCACGGGCACATCGACGCTGTCCGGCGACGCATTCTTCAGGCTCAAGGGTGGATACTGCCACGTGAAGCCCGGCGGGGCGGGGCAGACGGCGCGCCTCGTGTTCACGGGCCCTGCGGCCTCCAAGACGGACTACAGGTCCATCTTCGTCGGCCAGACGGCCGGCGGGGAGGGCATCCTCGACTACCAGGGGACGAACGACGCGCCGCTTTGCGTAAACGTCGGCGTCGACGAGGGGCGCGGCACGTTCCGCGTGCCGTCCGGGGCGAAGGCGACCATCCATTCGTGCGGGCTCTTCGTCGGTGTGGCATCGGACATAAAGACCGCCACCCTCCCCAACAAGTTTGAGGAGATGATGGAGGTCGTCGGCGACGTCGACATCGCGGGGACGCTGGCGGTGGAGGGGTCGTTCCATCCGGGCTGGGCCGCCGGACGGTGGCCTGCGGGGCTCGCGGTCGGCTACGGCTGCACGAAGGCCGAACGGGTGGGACGGCCCTACATCGGGCGGATGCGGGTCTCCGGCGCCTACAGCCAGAAATTCGGACACGCGCTCATCGGGACGGGCTACGGCGTCGGCGCATACGTGCAGACGGGCGGCACGGCGACCTTCTTCACGCAGCGCGACTGGAACGCCCCCCTCCTTTGCTCGCGCCTGCTCGTCGGCTTCGCGGGCGGCGAAGGGCGCCTGGCCGTCTCGAACGGCGCGATGCGCGTGCAGAACGGCTCCGTCTACGTGGGCGGATGCGACACGAACGACCTCTACCTGTGTACGGCGGGCGAGGTCTACGCCAGCAGCATTACGAACGACCATGGCTGGGCGGCGTGTGGATGCCCCGTCGAGCGTTTCGCCGACGGCGTCCTAACCGTGGCGGGGAGCGGCGCGTTCACGGCCGACCATGCCGTGACGGTGGGCGCGCGCGGAACGGGTGTCGTCGAGGTCGTCGGCTCGCAGGCGTCCCTGACGGTGCAGGACCTCGTCCTCTCGAACCGCCTCGCCGCGACGGTGCGGTTCGTGGCGGACGCGGCGGGCGTCAAGCCGATTACCGTGAACGGCACGCTGGCGATCACGCCCGGCGCGGCGCTCGACGTCGACCTCACGGACTGGAACGGCACGGGGACGATCCCGCTCTTCACCTACGCGGCCTGCACGGGCGCCTTTGACGAGACGGCCGTCACCGCGCGGGCCGGCGACCGCCAGCTGCCCGCCGCCCTCCTGCAGTCGGAGACGGGCATCCGCCTCGCCCTCCTGCGCGGCACGCAGATCATCCTGCGCTAGCGCCCCCTCCCCTCCCATTGCACCGGCGCGGGATTTCACTTCGGAACGCTCCGAAGTGAAATCCCGTCCCTGCGGCAGGACGGACGCCGATCAGGAACGGGCGGCGGAACGGGACGGGACGGCGGCGGAATATGCTACACTACGCGCATGGCACGCTTCCTCCAGTTCGACGCCGTCTCCTTCGCCTACCCCGGCATGGCGGCGCCGCTGCTCTCGGACGTCACCGCCTTCTTCCCCGAAGGCGGATGGACGGGCATCGTCGGCGCGAACGGCGCCGGCAAGACGACCCTCCTCAAACTGGCCGCCGGAGCCCTCGCGCCGACGAACGGCACCATCCGCCAGCTCGGCACGGCCTGCTACGCCGTCCAGCGCACCGACGCCCCGCCCGTCGGCTGGGACGACTTCATGAACTGCTGGGACGCCGCCGCCCTCGACGAACGACGCCGCCTCGGCGTCGGCGAAGACTGGGCGGAGCGCTGGGACACCCTCAGCCACGGCGAGCGCAAGCGCGCCCAGATCGCCCTCGCCCTCTGGCGCGCCCCCGACGTGCTCGCCCTCGACGAGCCCACGAACCACCTCGACGCCACCGGCAAGGCCGTTCTCCTCGACGCGCTCCAACACTACCACGGCGCCGGGCTCATCGTCTCCCACGACCGCGATTTCCTCGACGCCCTCTGCACGCAGTGCCTCTTCCTCTTTCCGCCCCGCGCGACAATGCGCCCCGGTGGCGTCACCGAGGGGCGTGAACAGGACCGCCGCGAGCAGACCCACGCCCGCGAGCGCCACGACGCGAACGCCGGCAAGGCCCGCCGCCTCGCCGCCGCCGCCCAGCAGCGCCGCGAGGCCGCCGAACAGTCCGCCGCCCGCACGAAGCGCCTCAAGGAACGCAAGCCGCCCGCCCACGACCACGACGGGCGCTTCCTGCGCGGCGTCGCGAAGCTCCAGGGCAAGGACGGCTGGGGCTTCACCCAGAGCGCCGAACTGCGCAAGCGCGCCGCGAAGCTCGCCGCCCCCGACGCCTCCATCCGCGTCGACTACGAACTCGGCGTCGCGCTTGCGGATGCGGGCGTCGCCCAGCGGGCCTACGTCCTCGACGTGCCCCCCGGCACGCTCGACCTCGGCGACGGGCGCACGCTCGTCCACCCCGCCCTCCAGATCCGCCCCGACGACCGCATCGCCCTCGTCGGCGCGAACGGCCTCGGCAAGTCCACGCTTCTGCGCCATCTGCTGCCGCAGGCCCTTATCCCGGAGGAACGCCTGCTCAACATCCCCCAGGAAATCTCGGAGAATGAATCGCGCCGCATCCACGAAGAACTCAAGCGGCTCGACGACGTTCCCCTCGGCCGCGTCATGACGCTCGTCTCGCGCCTGGGGTCGCGCCCCGCGCGCCTCCTCGCCTCCACGACGCCGAGCCCCGGCGAGATCCGCAAGATCCTCCTCGCGCGCGGCGTCGCGCGCGGCCCCCACCTCATCGTGATGGACGAGCCCACGAACCATCTCGACCTCCCCTCGATCGAATGCCTGGAGGCGGCGCTCGCCGAAGCCCCCTGCGCGCTGCTCCTCGTTTCGCACGACGCGCGCTTCCTGGCGAAGCTCACGCGCACGCGGTGGGAACTCACGCCCACCACGCCCACGCAGATCGAACTCAACGTTGTCCTTTGAGCCGACGCACGATGCCCCCACGTCGGCCTGGCGCGCAATGGACCCGCGCCGCCCTCGGCGCGGGACATCCGTGTCCACCGGCGTGTGTCCGCGATCGCGCAGGAGCGCGCCCCTCCCTCGTCGGCCAAACGGGATAGCCCCCATGGCGAATATGTGCGCGGGTGGGAGGCTTTGCGGACTTTGTGTCCCACAAGATCTGACCATGGATGAGATTTTATTACGCACTGAAATCTCACGCCATACACCCATGTGCGCGGAGAAGTGGCCGAATCACGCAGCGCACAGGGGGGCTGGGCGGCGGTCGGGGGGGACGGTCGGGGGGACG
>OIYX01000511.1_pt1 | contig 13650 bp, 11 predicted proteins | sample 1588431 | NCBI WGS metagenome assembly OIYX01 (sample SAMN03283241) | human gut metagenome | biome: human-associated habitat; material: feces | host: Homo sapiens | place: Peru | collected 2012
TTTTACCAGTTTCAATTTCAATCGTTAAATTTTTACCAGTTTCCACTTTATTCTCCAAAATTTTACCAGTTTCAATTTCAACGGTTAAATTTTACCAGTTTCCAGATTTAGAATTCATTCCCCCGAGGAAAAACATTTTTCAGAAAATCCCCGTAGGAAAAAATTATTGTTTCTTTCCCACCGTTATTCCCTTCAGGTATTCCTGTGTCTTAGAGTAAAGTCCCGTCTGGTTAGAGAAGGTGATGAATTTGCGGAACACCCACTTTCTGAGTTGTCCTTTCGTGCCGTCTTTCGATTTACCTAATGAGAGACGGAGTGCCTCCAGTTGTGCCTCGTTGAAAGAATCAGGCAAATCCTCGAGCAGATTCTTCGGACCTCTGCGTTGCGCCTCGCTCACAGAATCGGCTTCCTGGCTCAGCATATCAGCAAATATCTGCATCTTGCTCCACAGGTCGTGATAAACCATCCATTCCACCAGCTCGCCCATCGACTTCGTCCACGTCTGGTTGTTCAAAACCCAGAGCAGGCAGCCAGCCTTCCATGCCGACACGATAGAGCGCTTCGAGATGTCCCAGAGCACATCATCATCCGTCAGGTCGGCCAGCGAAGCCATGTCAGCAGCCAGATGGTCGGCCAGTTTGTTCAGCGGCTTGATGATGAATCGCCCCTTGCAGATGCTGAGTTTCACCAGATACTCGTCCAGCTTCTGATAGAAAGTATCGTCGTATTTACCCTGTCTCGGAATCTTTCCCTCGCGTCCCTGTCGAGCCTTGTAGGAGAAAACCATTCGGCCGAAAGTACCGTTGAAAAGCTCGTTCTTATAGAACTTGCGGGCGGCATACGGGGTGGATGAAATCGTAAGATTGGCACGGAGCACGGGATTGCCGGTCACTCCCTCGGCTGTGGCTCGCAAGGCACCAGAACGCTGGCGGTCGTAGATATTGCGCAGCATCTGCGAAATCTGCTTGTGTCCGCCACACATCCTGTCGGCCATCTCCACCTCGGGCAGATTGAGGTATTGTGTGCGTCCGCCAAGTTTCTCGCAAGTCATGGCATTCTGGATAAAGGCAGCATTGGTCACATCGGCTGGTGGAAACCAGAAACTCACGTCGGGGCGAGCCGGTTTCTCCTTGTTGGCCGATTTGGTTTTCATCTGCTTCTGCCATTCCACGAGCTTCTCCAGTTCCGTACTGTCGTGCTCTCGCAAGTTGTGACAGATAGCTTCCACAATGTTGGACAATTGCCCCTTATTACATCCCGAATCGGCCACGAGATTGCCCATCATGCCACATAATTCCTTCCAACTGAGGTCGGGATACTGGAATTCCGTCTCGCTGACCTGCGCTCCGAGAATAGGGAAAAACATCGGAACGAGGGGTTCGTGCATGTCTTTTGATATCTGAGAGAGCAAAAGTTGCACACATTCGGTGCCTTTTCCCAGTTTTGGCATCGCCGGAGCGGTGCTTTTTGTAATGTCGTACTTCAAATTTGTAGTTTTCATTTTAACTTAAATTATTGATAATGAGCCTTTTAGAGGAAAAGGGGTAGGGCTGGAGCGTTCCAGTTCCAGTTGTTCCAATTAATTTTTTGAGGGTTCCAATTCCACTTCATCTATATATAATTATCTGATTATTAAGTAGTTATAGAATCTATAAAAAGGAATATTGTCCTAAAAAAGCTTTTTGGAACAATTGGAACAACTGGAACAACTGGAACGGCAGAACAGTCTGAAACTAACAAAAAGTCAGCTATCCCGCCAGTTCCCTTTTCTCTATAAAGCCCAAAACTCCGTATTATTTCTTTGCCATTTCGCCCACTACCATGCGAAGTTCGTTGGCAGCTTCCCAGCAGAAATCCTGGAAGGTAAACTTCTTTGTGTATCGTGGACGGTTGAAAGTAGGGTAGAGGGTTCCGTCCGGTTTGCGGTTGATGTTGATAAACGTACCCTCATACACGTGCGGATTTCTCTGTATCACCTTCACTTTCTTCTTGTTGGAGTCGTCTTGGATGAAAGAGAAGTGGTCTTCGCCATCGCGTGTGATGGTACCATCCAGGTATTCTCCGATAGCCAAGCGTCCCGGCTTGCGTGTCATCAACTTGAGGTCAATTCCCAATTCCGTGTTAGGGAACAAGATGTGATTTGACCGCGAACTGCTGTCCATCAACAGATGGATGTCTTTGATATTTTCTGTCATAACCTTAGTGAAATTGAGAGCAAAGAAAGCGAGAAACGTAGCGCTACTTACCTCCGGAGATTTCTTCACTCACTCCACTCGGGTTAGTAAATAAAATTAATTAAATTATCTATTTTTTGTATTCATAATTCTGAAAAAAAAACAAGACCTTGCCTTCCTTTAAGGCTTATTGGTTAGTTACTCCGATCTTGCAGAAAGTTGATGCAAAGTTAGGGTGAAAAAATCTCATAGATGCAAAAATGTCTGTTGTAAAAGGTTGAAAATCAACGCTTTCAGAATCAATAAGAACCAATAAGAACCAATCGGAATAAAATCAAAGAATCAAAAAGAACACAAAATATATAAAAAGCGGCAACCCTTATCCTTGTCAGATAATTGTTACCGCTTTGCAGTTGCATTTTGCCTGAAAAACAAGCAAAAAAGAATTTGATTTTTAAGCAAAAAAGAATATTATTTGGTAGTCATAGCCTGAAAGATTTTTTCTCCGGTATTTCTATCAGTTTCCTTCCAAAGGCGATGATTTGCAGGAAGCGGAGGAATCTCCTTGCCATGTCTTATGCAGCCGTGTAATTTTTTGTTCACCACATCTGCCATTTTTCCAATCGCTTTATCGCCGCTATATTTTATTACGCCCATCCCGATGAGTGTACGGATAAAATCACGAGTGTTCGTGTCGGGACGTATCGCATTTACTTCCAACGCTACAGCCATCAGCATCGCAACATCTACATTACGATTCAATTTGATAGCCTTGGCAGCTTTTGCTATTTGCTCTCTTGAATTCAGTACTTCTTTATTGGCCAAAGTGAAAGTAGGGTACAATACATTCTTGACGGCATCAGTACAGTCTTGTGGGATACCTTCTTCCAGACGAGCAACATCTGTATTTTCAGTTGTCTTCTGGGTAAACCAATCATCAGGGTAAACAATATCTAAATCATATTTTTTAGCATTTCCCTTCAGTACATCTTCGATGATGCAAATCTTATCCAGTTGGTAGAAAAATAGCTTTTCCTCTTCCTCTGTCAACTCTTTGCGGTGGTTCAAGAAATATTTCGTAATATACTTGATTCCATCTTCGTTCTCCATGCACATTATCCATTCTTTGCCAATAGCAGTTTGATAGAAATCCTTAATCAGGCGTTCTCGCAGCTTCGCCAACTCCTGCAGATCACGCGGAGAAGGCAGTTCATCTACCTTTTTTTGGATTTCCGGCAGCGAACATTCGTATGTTGTGAACAGATGGTATAGGAAGTGATGCTCTTTAAATCCTACCTGATATTTTGGGCAATCTTGTAATAGTGTCGAAAGTTCTTCAAGAAGTTCATTTAGACAACAAGTTTCCTTTTCGAGAATTTTGTTTACAAGAAAAGCCGTGCTTTTATCCGCAGGATTGGGGTTAAATAAATCTCTTTCTTCTCCTTTTTTTATTTCATAATCTTTTGTATAATGATCGAATGATTCACTATCCAACATATCCCTTATCATAGCTTCATTTACATAACTTTTCATAGTTTCTCTGATGTTAGGCCAGAATTCATTTCCTTCATCAAAGTTTTTAGTCCCATCAAGTTTGTATTGCGAATAATCAATTTTTTTACAACGGGGGTTGGTAATTTTGATTACCCAGATATCGTGTTCGATTTTTCTACTGGTACATTGTGTTGTTCGGACATAATAGTATAGTGTAGGAATCAATTCATCTCTATCTTTTAAAGTAAAAAGTTTTTCCTCCATTGCCTTGAGATGTTTTAAATCTGCTTCCTTGACCAGCGTGTGTATTTTGGGGTGACATCTTTCTTCGTTTTGAACTTTGGACTTGCAGAAAGTCTTGTATTTATCTTCGCAAGTACTATCCTTGTCTGCTTCGTAAGTACCATCCTTATCAGATGAAAAACCAAGATATTTATAAAAGGTATCGCAAAACTTCTTCCAATATTTTTGATGAAGTTTTGTAATGTCGAATATGGATGAAGGAAACTTCAAATTAGCTTCAAGAGTCTCCTCCTGGATATGATTTGTTGAGTTCTTTTCATCCGAATTGCTGTTTTGGTAGATTGTTACGTTTTGAGTATTATGAATGTCAATCTTTTTTTCGGCATTCATCAAACCGTTAATCTCCTGTATTAGATTTGTCATAATTTTACTTGTTTATGCACTCTTGATATTAGTATTTGTTTTATACTTGAAATTGAGGGTGTTTTCTTTAGCGATTTTTGCAATCAAGGATATCAAGGTTACATCGTCGTAGTTCGCTCTCCATTTTCTGTTAATTACATTCCATATCTCGCCCATGAGAAAAATGGCTCCCAAAGTCGTTGTGATTTCGGCTTTCAGTGGTCTTTTTTCAGGTTCAAGATAGGGGACTTCCTGAAGGGAATTCCCGAAATATCTATTTATCTTTATTTTCATTATTTTTACTATTTAAAAATTACGACAAAAGTACAATAAAAATTTTATATAGCCAAAATTTTTTTAGCTTTTTTTACGAAAACAGAAATATATATTAAAAAAGTATGTTTATTGGGGGAGTTCGTCCCCTTATTTTACCCTTTACGATTTCCATCACCCGTTCCTCGATTTTCCACCAGGGTTGTCTCAGGTTGATGGTTCTTACATGAATGAAATGACTGGTATCTTATCTATCATCGCCATGAATCTTGAGTAAGTCTGGCAACTTTTGTAAATCCTCTATGTGACTAATCAGATAATTGTATTTTTCAGGATCCTCAATTTCCTCGCGCCTTGCCTTGCTCAATTTGCAAAATTCTTCCTCCTGTTCAAGTCCGGCAAAACGGCGGCCACACAGATTAGCCGCAATTCCTGTTGTGGAACTGCCGCAAAATGGATCAAGAATCCAGTCGCCTTCGTTGGTTGAAGCAAGAATCATTCTCACAAGCAAGCGCAGAGGCTTTTGGGTAGGATGTTTGCCACAAGTTTTTTCCCAACGACCGATAGCTGGCATTCGCCACACATCAGTCATTTGTTTACCATCGTTCAATTTTTTCATCAAGTCGTAATTAAACTTATGTGCTACTTTCGGCATCTTTCTTGCCCAAATCACAAATTCTGTGGAGTAGGTGAAGAAACGGCATGAGATATTGGCTGGCGGATTTGTCTTCTGCCAAGTGATCACATTCAGAATCTTATAACCAAGTTCTGTAAGACTATTTGCCACGGAAAAAATGTTGTGATAGGTGCCGCTTATCCATATCGTACCGTTGTCCTTCAATTTCTCACGACACAAGCGAAGCCATTCCCTGTTGAATGACATCATATCTTCCTGCGACTTTCCTTTATCCCATTCGCCCTTATCTACGCACACTACCTTGCCGCTCTGCAACGATATTCCACCATTGGAGAGAAAATAAGGAGGGTCGGCAAATATCATGTCGAACTTGAAATCAAATTCTTTGAGAAGTTTGAAACAATCACCATGTGCAAGAACAAAATCGTTATTGGGTGATTTGTAGTATGCTTCCTTGTGGTATTGGCGCACCATTTCTACAGCCTCGATTTCTGAGGTTGCAGAGATGGTTGCTGATCGCCGTAAACGTTCTGGTATTTGTATCTGATATTCCATAATTCGGGCACAAAAGTATATCAAAAAACTTAAGAAAGCCCGAAAAGATCAAAGTTTGACTTTTGTGATCAAAAATGATCATTTCTGTAAAGTCGTAAAAGTATAAGATTTAAGCACTTATGCGTTTTTATAGATTCTTGATGTTGTTAAAAAATGATCTCGAAAATCAGATGAATCCTTCGCTTGCTCTTGCTGTACACATCAGCTCGTATTGTTTGCTGATACTTTCATAACTATGAAAAGCCACACGGTCTTTTATATCCTTGAAAGCTGTCCTGCTCATCACTTTGTCAAACTGTTCCTTGCGATTTTGTGGAGCGACAATTAAGAAGCGGCTATGAAAGTCTTGCAGGTCACAAAACTTGGTCACGGAATTCTGTATGTCTGTGGAATGTTCCACCTCGAAAAAGCTATCAGGCATTTGGCGTTCGTTGAACCAAATGACATCCACGGTTCTTGCCCGGTCCGTAAGGTTGTTGTATGAAAAATCTGGTATGTGGATAGTTGAGCAAATATCTTTCAAAGGCTTTTCCAGGAACTTGCGATTTTGGTCTTGTGCTGGGACATAGGTGGCATAATGCTTCATGTTGCCTATCTCGATAATAAGTCCCTGATAGTAGCCATGTGTAAATTGCTCAACACTTTTTTCTTCTTTTGGCTGGATATCGAATCTGCGCATCACTTCTTCACGGCATTCCTTCAAAGCCCAAAGACCTGGTTGTATTTTGAATATCTCGTCAGATTGCTGCACGATTCTTCGGATGGATTCGTTGGGCGTCTTGGTAGCCCACGATTTTGTATCTACAAGATGATACAAGTCGCCAAGAGTAGCATACCCTCCAGTTTTGCGAAGGGTATCTATCACTTGTTGTGCCTGTGTATATTTCTTTTGTACCATAGCTTATTTCTTTTGCAAATTGCTATTCCACCTCCTCGCATTTCACCATTTCTGCTCCGCAATAAATCACCACGAGACGATGTAGGCGGGTAGTCTTCACGGATTCGCGCACGATATTGCTGTCTGCATAGCGACTTATCTGAGCTGAGGCTTCTGCAAAGAGTTGGGCAAGTTTCTCGTCGCTGGTGCCCGGCTTGCAATATTTCAATTCCACGATGTAAGAATCTTCCATATCCTTATATATATCGCAGAGAGGTAGCAGGAAAATGTCGGCATAACCTCCATCGTTGTCCAGTTCCGAGATAGGGCGGTAGAATTTACATTGGCTCGTCATCGCCAGAGTGAAGCCGTGAACGTAAGCCTCGCCCTTTTGTTTATCTCGCTGGGAGGAGAATCGCTTTAGACAATCGGCTATGTAGGCAAAGTATGGCTTGAATGCGCCTTCGTAAGCCAGTTTGCTCTCCAGTTTGGTCTTGTCGTATTGCTCAAAGGTGAGGTCATTCTCTTTGTAAGTATCCAGCAGATAGGTATACATCTGGTCGCGCACAACCTCGTTAGGAACTATAAAACGGGTGTTACCCTGGTAGGTGCCGCCTATCGTTACCATGCCGAAATAGAAGAGCAGACTCAGGAAATTGTCAGGATCGTTGATGCGCTCGGCAGGGAAATTCTCCATCAGGGTTCCCGTGGTGAATCCCTTGGTAACGATATCCTGAATGATGCTAGCATCGTGGGCAAACTCCTTGTCGTGGCGGATAAGCATGCGAATCTTATCATAGTCTATGCGGATATTGGTTTCCAACATGCTATCAGGAATGTCGTAATCGTTGCGGATGTAATTGTCCACAAAATTGAGTACCATCACGGAGTTGTACATGGTTGTCTTGCCGTATTTTCTGAAGGCGAAGCAATAGTTGTCATACCATGGTTTCATCACTTCGATCAATTCATCCACGTTATGGCGGAATGGCAGTATGCTGGCGTAATAACCCAGCATCTTGCGCACTTCATCCTCGGTAAATCCTACCATCTCGTTGAATTCCGGAGATAGGGAATAGTTGGTGCCGATATTGAAACCGCTGGTCAGGTCGTCCATGGTTACAGGACTTACTCCTGTAACGAAAACTCTGCCCAATGAATCTCCTGCGGCTCCCTTGATGGTGTCGAAGAAATGTCGCAGATATCCCTCGCCGTGAGTCTGTTCGCGGTATCGGGATTCATGCTCCTTGTGGGCAAGAATCTGATTGGTAAAATGGTCGTATTCGTCGATGAAGAGATAAATCTTTAAGCCTGCTTCAGTACATTTGTCGCATAGAAATCCTAATTGGGCAACGGCATCTTCCTTCTGGTTCATCTCTTCCTTTATGTCCGGTGGCAAAAGGCGGGCGTATCTGCTGCAGAAGGAATTGAACTTGTTGTTGCAATGGGCGTCAAGTCCCTTCTTATAATTATCCAATCCAGCTGAAATCATGGCGAAATTGAGATGCAGGATGAGATAGCTGTTGCGTTCGGGAGTAGGATTCTTTCCGATATAAAGGTTGCCGAAAAGACTCTCGAATTTGTCTTTTTTATTGATGTCGTAATAGTTTTCGAGCATGGAGAGGGTGAGGCTCTTGCCAAAGCGGCGAGGGCGTATGAAGAAGAAATACATGTTAGATTCTTCTATTTTCTCTATGAATGGAGTCTTGTCAACATAGTAACAATCTCTTTCTATTACATCCTCGAAGTTTTGCATTCCGTATGGGATGCGCTTGCGATAAATCCTTTTTTTTCTTTCTATTTCTGCCATATTCGAAGCTTTTTTGCCTTTTCTCCCGCAAAGTTAAGATTATTATTTGGAAAATGCAAAGTTTTCGGGGCTTTTTCTTGGTGGTTTATCAGAAAATGAGTAGTTTTGTGGGCGTGAATCAAATAGATAACGAATAAGACAATGGATAAGATTACGGCTCAAATTACGATGCTCGGAACGGGAAATGCTACGGTTTCCAAGATTTATAATACCTGTTTTGTGCTCCAGACTCCCAGCACCCTGATGCTGGTGGATGCGGGCGGAGGAAACGGAATACTGGCGCAGCTGAAGAAGGTGAATGTTCAGATTTCTGATATTCATCACCTCTTCGTTACACATGCCCATACCGACCATGTGCTGGGCGTGATCTGGGTAATCCGTATGGTGGCACAATGCAAGGGTTACGAGGGATTGCTGCATGTGTATGGAAACGACAAGGTGATGAAGGTGATCAAAACCATCATCGACATGATTCTTGCCAAGAAGCAACTGGCTAAGGTGGCTGAAAGGGTGGTGTTCCATCAGCTGGAAGATGGCGATTGTTTCGAAGTGGGGGATATGAAGCTGGAATGCTTTGATATTCAGTCTACTAAGGAGAAGCAGTTTGGATTCCGGGCGGAGTTGCCTTCTTCTTCTTCTGATGAATCGGGTAAGCCTTTGGTCTTGGCGTGCCTGGGCGATGAACCTTATAACGAGCAGAACCGACGCTACATAGTGGGGGCTGACTGGATGATGTGCGAGGCGTTCTGCCTCTATGCCGACCGCGATACGTTCAAGCCTTATGAGAAATGCCACAGCACGGCGCTTGATGCCGGAAAACTGGCGGAGGAACTGGGCGTGAAGAATCTTATCCTGTATCATACGGAGGAGAAAACGCTCGCTAATCGTAAAGAAAATTATACCCGTGAAGCTGCCGAGAACTTCAAGGGTAGAATCTTCGTTCCGGATGATTTGGAAGTGATAGAGCTGTAGGATTTTCTTTGTCCCACAGATTTCACAGATTTACACAGATTTTGGACTTGTTCGGTCTTTGGATAAAAAGGCACGCTGATTTCGCAGATTTTTTTGTTTGGATATTTGGGGGATTCTCCTCCCGTTTATGGCAAGAATGAATCTGTGTAAATCTGTGGTATCTGTGGGACTTTTGAAGAGACTCACTTTTTCTGCCTTTTTTAATACGCTTCTCCCTGCTCTATTTCTTCCTGCGTAATGCGCTTGCGGTCGATGGCACGCCAGGCGAAGACGATGTAGGCGAGCACGAACGGGATGAGGAGGGAAACTATCGCCATGGTGCGGAGCGTGAATTCGCTGCTGCAGCTGTTGGCGAGGGTGAGCGAACTCTGAAGGTCGATGTTCGACGGATAGTAGGCGGTGTTGTTCCAGCCGGCTATCAGCAGCAGAACCAGCACGGTGAGCACGGTTCCGATGCCTGTAAACCAGATTCCCTTTCTATACTGCACGCTTCTCGATGACTTGTAAATGCCGAAGAGTACGAGCACTATTCCTATTAATAATAGGGCTGATAGGATTGGCATCTCCAGAAGATTGTGAAGATACTTCATGCTCTCTATCGTAATGCCGGAAGAAGAAGTGCTGAATCCATCCTTTATCATCAATCTGATGAGGAATGGCAGGAAGAACAATAGGAAGAGCAGGGCATTCCATGGCAACTGGCGGGTGCAGCGCTCCTGAATCTGCTGGTGCTCGATGTTGTTCTTGATGTAGAGCATGCCCAGGATGCGGGCTAACATCAGTACGGCAAGTCCCAGCACCACATTCCATGGGTCGAGCAGGGCATCAAGACCATGACTGGCGTTTGCCCAACGGCTGATAACGGGTTGCAGATTGTTGGTAATATTGACCTTATCAATCAGAAAATTGCTGCCGTTGAAGAAGGTGGCTACGGCTCCGCCAAGAAGCAGAGGCCCCACGATGCCGTTGATGATGAGGCAGATCTGGAAGGTCTTTGGTCCAAGAAAATTACCTATCTTGTTCTGGAATTCATAGCTCACGGCTTGAATCACAAACGAGAACAGGATGATCATCCACAGCCAGTAGGCTCCGCCGAAACTGGTGCTGTAGAACAGCGGGAACGAGGCAAAGAAGGCTCCGCCGAAGGTGACGAGCGTGGTGAAGGTGAACTCCCACTTTCGCCCCGTAGAGTTGATGATGAGGCGACGCTCTTCTTCTGTTTTTCCCAAACAGAAAATCAAGGTGTTGGCTCCCTGTACAAACATGAGAAACACCAGCAGGGCTCCTAATAATGATACGAGGAACCACCAGTATGATTGCAAAAATTCGTATGTCATAATACTTTCGGGTTTTGTTGTTTACTGAAAAACTATCCTATGATTCTTTTCGAAATCTTTCTGAAAAAACATTGATTATCAGAGAGATTATTCATATTCCGGTCCTTTCTTGATCTGCTTCGCCAGGATGCTGATTTCTACGGCAAGCATGGTGGTGAAGAGTGCCAGGAAGATGAAGAAGGTGGTGGCCACGCTGCCTGCCTCGATGTCGGAGATGGCGGCGCTTACTGGCAGCAGGTCTTGGATGGTCCAAGGCTGGCGACCGATTTCTGCTACTATCCAGCCCGATTCTGAGGCGATGTAAGCCAGCGGAATCATGATGATGGCGGAAATGAGGAACCATCGGTATTGGGCGATTTCCTTCTTATAGACCAAGAATAGGCTGAGGGCGAAGAAGAGGATGAGCAGGCTGCCTACTCCCACCATCAGGCGGAAGGCGTAGAAGCAGATAGGGATGCTCGGCACCAGTTCCTTGGCGTCCTTGATGTAACCATATCCGAAGTATTTCATATTTTCCTTTAAGATAGGGAGCTGGTCTTGCGCCTTGGTTTCGCGATAGGTTTTCAGGGCAACAATCGCCTTCTTGCCCCGGGCTATCTTTTCCTGCACGGATGGTTCCCGGGTGCCATCCTCGTGGGTGTAACCCTTGAGGATATCGTTCACGCCTGGCACGTAGCCATCGGCTGTGCGGGTGGCTAAGAACGAGAGCATGTTGGGGATGGCGATGCGCATGGCTGGCTCCTGCTCGTTTTCGTAATCGGGCTGCCGGAAGGGATGAACGGCTGCTATCGCCGTAAGGCTCTCACCCTTTCCACCATTATATAATGCTTCCATCGCAGCCAGTTTCATCGGCTGCACCTGTGCCACCCGATAGGCGGAGTTGTCGCCGGTCATCGCAGCCAGCAGGGTGGCGATGAGTCCTACGCCGGCACCCATCTTGATGCTCGCCTTCGCCAGTTGGGTTTCTCTCTTCTTCAGGAGATACCAGCAGCTTACGGCTACCACGAAGGTGGCTCCGATGATCCAGGATGAGGTGACGGTATGGGTGAACTTGTTGATGGCGAATGGCGAGAGTGCCACATCCAGGAACGAGGTCATCTCGAAGCGCATGGTGTCGGGATTGAATTCCTGTCCCACCGGATATTGCATCCAGGCGTTGGCTACGAGAATCCACCAGGCAGAAATGGTGGCTCCAAGTCCCGTGAGCCAGGTGGAGGCAAGGTGGAAGCCCCGGCTCACCTTATCCCAGCCGAAGAACATTACGGCTACGAAGGTGCTCTCCATGAAGAATGCCAGGATGCCTTCGATGGCAAGGGGAGCGCCGAACACGTCGCCCACGAACCAGGAGTAGTTGCTCCAGTTGGTGCCGAATTCAAACTCCAGGATGATGCCTGTGGCAACACCCATGGCGAAGTTCACGCCAAAGAGTTTTTGCCAGAAACGGGTTACGTGCTTCCAGAACGGCTTGTTGGTGCGGTAGTAACATGTTTCGGCAATGCCCATGATTACTGCCAGTCCCAGGGTGAGCGGCACGAACAGCCAATGGTAGATGGCCGTGAGTGCGAATTGCGCCCTCGACCAGTCGATGGTGGCTGATGTAATGTCTAATAATAGATTTGTCATCATAGTTGAACGGTTTTAAAATTGTTATTATATAATGTTTTTGTATTTCTTCTGATAATATAGGATTGAAATTCAGAACTTTATCTGTTCAGAATTTCCTTGGATACGAAGCCAGCCTTGTCTCCGTTTTTTGCATTACTGTTAATATAATTCGGAAAGAAGAAGAGCTTGAGCACCAGGAAGATGATGGCAAGCTTGATGAGGATGATGGTCCAGAGCGTCTTGCCCAGGGTCATCGTCCTGAAGCCATCATAATAGAGATGGAATATTTGGGATAGAAGTCCTTGCTTCATCGGCTTTACATCTGTTGCCATCGGCTTCCCATCCATTTTCATCAGATTTTCATCCTTTTCCTTCTTCATACTTACTCCTTCTTTAAAAAATCTGCTGTAAATCTACAATAAAATGATGTAACTACCAAATATTTTCTTGAAAAAGTTACAAAAATGTTATTTTTTGTGTCTCATAAGGGGGGTTAAAGAGAAAACTGTATCTTTGCATCAGAATTTAAATGATTAAGATTATGGATGTAAAACCTTATAATAAGAATGATGCAGAACTGGCTGCTACGCTTTAGTTATTGCAAGTCATCATCAGGTTCTTGCAATAACTCCACGTCTTAATCTGAATTCCATTGGGCTTACCCCGTGTTTCCGCTTGAATGCCGTGCAGAAATGACTCTGGTAGTCGTAACCCAATTTGACCCCGATGTCGGCAATCGGCAGACTTGTGTCGAGGAGATAATGAACCGCTAAATCCATGCGGAAATCGAAGAGATACTGGAATACCGTGGTGCCAAACTCCTGCTTGAAGGCTTTCTTCAGGGTGCATTCGTTGGTGCCCACCATCGCCGCCAACTCGTGGAGCGATGGCATTTCCTGATAGTGGGTGAGGATGATGCTTTGGGCATCGTGTATCTTGTCACGGATGCTGATACTGAGGGTTTGGGCGCTTGGCAAGAGGTTAGCGGGCAGGAGAAATCCCGAGAGGCAGTCGATAATCTTCGATTCCAGGTATTTGGAGGTTTGGTTGCCCAACAGACGGGAACGCTGGATGTCTCGTGCCGCCTTGATGACTTCTGCTATGGCGGGCTGGTTGTACTTGATGATGGTCTGGGTGTCGAAGGTAGGATTGGTTAGAGGAGAGAGCTGCTCAAAAGCCTCCGCGTCGTGCTCGATAAGCTCTTCTATGAATTGCTGTGGGATGACCACGTTGAAGATTTCGAATTGGGTGCCCTGGTTCAGGTGAGTGTT
>OIYX01000512.1_pt1 | contig 13645 bp, 5 predicted proteins | sample 1588431 | NCBI WGS metagenome assembly OIYX01 (sample SAMN03283241) | human gut metagenome | biome: human-associated habitat; material: feces | host: Homo sapiens | place: Peru | collected 2012
GGCGAGCTGCGGGCAGCCGCCGCGGCACGCGGCAAGCTCCATGCGCTCGTCCACAAGCCCGATGCTCCACGAGAATCGGTCGGATAGCTGACAGACCAGGTCGCGCAGGAGCGTCGTCTTCCCGCTGCCCGGCGCGCCGACGAGCAGAACGGACGCGCGGCTCGTCCAAAGGCCGTCGGCGATCCGCCCGGCAATTCCGTCGATCTGCCGCGCGACGCGCAGATTGAGCGAGGAAAGCTCGCGCAGCCCCGTCAGCTCCCCGGCGCGATAGACGCCCGTCCCGCAGATGCCGAGCCGGTGTCCGCCGTCGAGCGTCACAAAGCCGTTTTTCAGCGTCTCCTCGGCGGCGTAGACCGCGTGTCGCACCGCGCGCGAGAGCAGCTCCTCCAAAAGGCTCGCCGTGACCCGCTCGACCGGCAGCGCCTCCTCCCGGCCGCACGCCAACGCCGTCGGCCGTTGGCCGATGCGCAGGCGCACCTCCTCGGTCTGTGCCGCCGCCGGCCGACGCAGGATCGCCTGACGAAGCTCCGGCGGGCAGATCTCCGTCGCCTGTTTCACCGCTTGTATCACATTCTCACCTCGCTTCATTCTATGCCCGTCCGGCGCGGGCAGAACCGTTTTCTTGTCAGGAATGCCAACGCGATGCAAGACACGTCGGCAGGGCTATGGAGCGCTCTGAAGCGCAGGCTCGTGTATGGTTTTCCGGCTTTTGAATCTGCGCGGCTCGGCGAAAGGCTCCGCATCTCAGCCGAAGACGATCGATCAAGAGGCCTCGATGCTTCCGGCAGGGGCGCATACGCCCGCTGCATCGCTGCGCGAAAGCATCTCCGTTTTTCTGTTTTCTTCGTCTCCCCCCTTGCATTTCTTCACGGTTTGTGATAAGATTGAATTGCAAGTCAATGCATCTTTATCTTACGGTTCTCCCGTCCGCCCGGCACTCGCCCCGCGTCGGGCGTCTGCGCCGGAGGGCAGCCCCGCCCCGCCGAGCACCGTTGCTGCGGCGCAGGCTCGCTTTCCCTGCGGCAACGAGGCTCGGCTTTCCGCTTTTTCATTACCTGTGAAATGCAAGGAGGCTCCCATGAAAAAACGTCTGGCAAGTATCTTTCTCATCGCGTGTCTGCTCCTGTCGCTGCTGCCGGCAAGCGTCTTCGCGGCAACGGAGTATGATCTGTACATCAACGAATTCCAGTTCACAAGCACCAATCTCACCTATACCGGTGAGGCCGGCAGCGCGGTCTATTCCCCGCAGACCAAAACGCTGTCGCTGAACAGCCTGACCATCAGCACCTCCCGGACAAACGCTCTAATCTACAGCAACATTCCCGGCCTGACCATCCATGTCAACGGCACGACCACGATCAACCTGCTCGACAGCAGCCCGATCGGCGGCTCCGACATTGGGCAGGAGCAGACGAATCATGCCTTCATGCTCGAGGCCGACACCACGATCAAGGGGCAGAGCGGCAACAAAAGCCGCGACAAGCTCGTCATCAACTCCAAGAGCATCGGCGTCACGAATCCGGAGCCCGACGGCACGACCCGCGTCGGCATCTCTTCCTTCTCGCAGCTGACGCTTCAGGACATCACGCTCAGCATGACCGACAACTCGGCAACGAACAAGGTGGGATACGCCAGTCTCATCCGCGCGGGCGGGTATACGTCGATCAGCGGCTGCACGCTCGACGCGCAGAAATGCGCTCACGGCGTCTTTATGCTTGAAAAAGCCGCCGCAAATATTGCGGGCACCGAGTTTTCCATGAATCTGAACGGCACGCTCACCTCCGGCCTGAACTATTCTTCCGGCACGACGAACCTCGTGAGCAACTGCTCCGGCACGATCAACGCGACCTATCCGCTCTATTCGCAGGGCAGCGTCACCGTCAACAACGCAGCCGGCGGCAAGCTGACGCTCAACGGCACCAAAGCCGCGGCGATCGCCGCAGAAAACAAGGGCGCAGCCGGCGGCAAGCTCCTGTTTCAGGACGCCAACGTTGTGCTGACCTCGTCTGACTCATACGGCATTCATCTCCAGCCGAACACCTCGGCGGAGCTCAAGCGCAGCACGGTCGATGTGACCGCCCCGAATATCTGCGTGTATGTTGACGAAAACGCGAAGCTTTCGCTGACCGACGGCAGCGATCGAACCTGCCGACTGTATCTGAAGGGCACAAACACCGCGGAAGGCGGCTCGGTCGGCATCTATGCAAAGGGCTCGGTCTCCTTTGACACCGGTCTGCTCAGCATCAGCAACGTCTACACGGCGATCCAGAACATGCGCACGGGAACCGTCGATTTCAGCGGCGGCAGTCATACCCTCAATGCCACGACCTGCGGCTACCTCAACAACGGCACGGGAAAACTGAAGATCGGCGGCAACGTCAACGTCACGGTGAACGCCCTGATCGGCATTCAGCTCACCAAGAACACAGGCGGTACGCTCGAAATGACAGGCGGCACGCTCGATCTCAACTGCGGCGAGACGGGTCTGCGGCTCCAGAATGGCGCGGGCAAGACCACGCTCTCCGGCGGCAGGCTCAACATCACCGGCACCGGCTCGACGCCGGCTGCGGACGGCATCACGGCCTACAGTGCGATCGAGTTCAGCGGCGCGGAGGTATTCTTTGAGCGCTGCAAGCGCGATCTGATCTCGCTCAACGGTGCAAACAAGCTCACCGCCGGTAAGCTCAGCCTCTCCGGCTCGTCCATGGGCGCGCAGCTCTCGGGCGGCTTCGAAATGACCGGCGGCGAGCTCGTCTCCGACTGCGCCGGCCTCGGCGTCGTCATTACGGATGGCACGGCCGCGCTCAAAAACGGCAAGCTCACCCTGAATGCCGGCTACCCGATCTATTTGCAGCGCGGCGGCGTGCTCAATTTCGCAGGCGCAGAGGTCAAGGCGACCGCCACGGAGAACTGCGCGCTGTATGTTGACCCGAACACCGCCAACGGCGTCAACTCCTATCGGATCACCGGCGGCACGGTCGTCCTGCAATCGACGCAGGCCGCCGCCAACGCGGTATACACCGCTCTCCCCGAAAATTACGGCGTCTGGGTCGGCGCGGACGAGACAAGCGCCGCTCCCGTGAGCACCGTCACCCAGCCGGTGCTGGCGAGGAACAAATACGCCCGCTTTGCAGAAAGGCAGAGCTACACGCTGACGCTCGTCAACGTTAAGGAGGGCACCTCCGCCACGGTCGTCGGCGGCGACGCCATCACCTACACGGCAAAGGACGCCCCCGCCGGGCAGCACTTCTCCCGTTGGGAGCTGACCGTCGGCACAAGCACGACCAACGTCGGCACGAACGCGACCTACACCGGCACGATGCCCCACAGCGACGCCACCCTGACTGCGGTCTATGAGGCCTGCCGCGGCGGCACGGCGACCTGCAAGGAAAGGGCGACGTGCGAGGTCTGCGGCAAGCCGTATGGCAGCCTCGCGCCGCACAGCTACACCGCCGAGGTCGCCGAAGCAAAATATCTGAAATCCGAGGCCGACTGCGACCATGCGGCGGTCTACTACAAGTCCTGCACCGGCTGCGGCGAAAGCTCCAAGGGCACGGAGTTCGAGGCCACCTTTACGCACGGCGAGCCGCTCGGGCACGACTGGGGCGCGTGGACGTCCAACGGCGACGGCACGCACACCCGCGTCTGCGCCCGCGACGCCGCGCACACCGAAACGAAAAACTGCCACGGCGGCACGGCCGACTGCACCCATAAGCCCGTCTGCGAGGACTGCGGCGCCGCATACGGCGAGCTTTCAGGCCACAGCTACACCGCCGAGGTTGCTGATGCAAAGTATCTGAAATCCGAGGCCGACTGCGACCATGCGGCCGTCTACTACAAGTCCTGCACCGGCTGCGGCGAAAGCTCCAAGGGCACGGAGTTCGAGGCCACCTTTACGCACGGCGAGCCGCTCGGGCACGACTGGGGCGCGTGGACGTCCAACGGCGACGGCACGCACACCCGCGTCTGCGCCCGCGACGCCGCGCACACCGAAACGAAAAACTGCCACGGCGGCACGGCCGACTGCACCCATAAGCCCGTCTGCGAGGACTGCGGCGCCGCATACGGCGAGCTTTCAGGCCACAGCTACACCGCCGAGGTTGCTGATGCAAAGTATCTGAAATCCGAGGCCGACTGCGACCATGCGGCCGTCTACTACAAGTCCTGCACCGGCTGCGGCGAAAGCTCCAAGGGCACGGAATCCGAGGCCACCTTTACGCACGGCGAGCCGCTCGGGCACGATTGGGGCGCGTGGACGTCCAACGGTGACGACACCCACACCCGCGTCTGCGCCCGCGACGCCGCGCATACCGAAACCAAGCCCTGCCACGGCGGCATAGCCGACTGCAACCATAAGCCCGTCTGCGAGGACTGCGGCGCCGAATACGGCGCAGGCACAAATCACGATTTCACCGCCGAGATCGTCGGGGAAAAATACCTCAGATCCGAGGCCGACTGCGACCATGCGGCCGTCTACTACAAGTCCTGCACCCGCTGCGGCGAAAGCTCCGAGGGCACAGAGCAGGAGGCCACCTTTGAAAGAGGCGCTCCCCTCGGCCACATCCCCGTCACCGACCCCGAGACCGAGCTTCTGACGCAGGGCGAGCACTGCTCCGTCTGCGGCGCGGTGCTGACCGCACAGCAGCCGAAGCTCACCTCCTTCTGGACGGACGAGGGCAACTACGACGCCGCGCTCTATGCCTCCGAGCCGGGCGACTGGGTCATTTATGACGCAGCCGATCTCGCGGCGCTGGCGAAGAAGGTCGAAAGCGGCAGCACCTTCAAGGGCTGCACCGTCACACTCGCGGCGGACATTGACCTGAGCGGCCATCTCTGGATCCCGATCGGCTATCTTGCGCGCACCGCCAGCGGCTCCACTCCCCTCCTCTTTGAGGGCACCTTTGACGGCGGGCTGCACAAAATCACCGGAATGTTTGCCTGCCCGCAGGGATATTCCCGCTCCATCGCCGAGGTCGGTCTGTTCGGCTATGTGAGCGAGGGCACGGTGCGCGACCTTCTGCTCTTCGGCACAGTGTCCTATTCCTCGGCTGTTGGCGGCTCGAACTCCGTCGGCGGACTGGTCGGCTATCTGAACATGGGAACGCTGCAAAACTGCGGCTTTGTCGGCAACGTCTATTTGTACAGCGGCAACGCTTTCTCGCATAACGCCGGCGGTCTGACCGGTTATGCCTGGAGCAGCCGCATCGAAAACTGCTACGCGATCGCAAGCGTCGAGGCCAGCGTGCCGCACAGCACGATCTCCGTCGGCGGTGTCGGCGGCGGCGCCACAGGCTGGAGCGGCCCGCTCACCGTGCGCAACTGCTACCTTGCCGTGAAGCTCCGCGCAACGGCGGTCGAGAACACGAGAGCCTATATCGGCGGCCTTGCTCCGATGAATTATCTCTCCGGCGAGGGGCACACGGTAGAAAACAACTTTGTTCAGCACGGCTTTGCGGTGAAGGGTCACGTGGACGAATCCGCGCTGAACGGCACGCTCCTGCGCAAGAGCGCCATGCAGAGCAACACGCTGCTCACCGCTCTCAACGACTACATTTCCCGGAATCCCGGCAGCGGGATGCGCGCGTGGACGCTCGACCCCGCGCAGAACGGCGGCTATCCCAGCTTCGGCGTGTCGGTCTGGTTCGTGTCCAATCTGACCGGCGTGGAAAACGGCTTCTCCGCGCTTCCCGTCGGCGGCACGGCGGAGGCCTATGCGCCGACGGCGACCGGCTACGACTTAGTAGGCTGGTACACCGACGAGGCGCTCACGGAGGCGTTCGACTTCACGCAGCCGGTCACGGAGAACACCGTGCTCTACGCCAAGTGGAAGCTCCATGTCTGCACGCCCGGCACCTGCATGGTCGGGGAGAACGGGCTGCACTACACCCTCTGCACGGTCTGCGGCGAGCGGCTCGACTGCGCATACACCGAGGCGGTCGTCGACCCGACCTGCACGAGCGCGGGCTACACCGTCCACACCTGCACCAACTGCGGAAATTCCTATATCGACTCCATCGTCGAGGGCGGCCACAAGTGGGGCGCGACCGTCACCCCGCCGACCCACACCGAGCCGGGCTACACGCTCTATGAATGCTCGGTCTGCAAGGAAAGCTACAAGGCGGACTACACCGCTCCCGTCGGCCACGCCTTTGACGAAGGCACGGTCACAAGGGAGGCCACCTGCACCGCCAAGGGCGAAATGACCTACGCCTGCTCCTGCGGCGCGACGCACACCGTGCCCATTCCCATGACCGGGCACGAGCTGACGTCCGTCGTCACCGCCCCGACCTGCACCGAGTTGGGCTACACGACCCACTCCTGCAAGCATTGCGACTATTCCTACACCGACGCGCCCGTCGGCGCGCTCGGCCACGCGTGGGATATGGGCGTCGTCGCCGCTGCGCCGACCCTGACCGCGACCGGCAAGCTCATCCAGACCTGCACGGTCTGCCACGAGCGGAAGGAAACCGTCCTGCCGATGCTCACCCTCTGCGAGGGCGGCGAGGGCTGCCCGAGCAGCGCCTATGTCGACGTCCCAGAAAGCACCCACTGGGCGCATGTCGGCATCGACTTCGTTCTCAAGTCCGGCCTGTTCTACGGCACGTCCGACACGACCTTTGAGCCGGACGGCGAAATGACCCGCGCGATGCTCGTGACGGTGCTCTACCGGCTTGAGGGTCAGCCGAAGCCCACGACGGAAAATCCGTTCGGCGATGTGGCGGCGGGTACATGGTACACCGACGCGGTCATCTGGGCAGCGGAAAACAAGATCGTCAACGGCATCGGCGGCGACCTGTTTGATCCGGACGGCAGCGTCACCCGCGAGCAAATGGCAGCGATCCTCTACCGCTACTCCGTCTTCAAGGGGCTGACCATGGCGCAGGGCGCGTTCGCCATGACCTATCCCGACGAGGCCGGGATCAGCGCCTACGCCCTCGAGGCCATGCGCTGGGCGAACGCCGAAAAGCTCATCAACGGCACGGAGCTGGACGGCACGGTTTATCTCGACCCGCAGGGCAGCGCGACCCGCGCACAGGTCGCTGCGATCCTCATGCGCTATGTGCAGCATGTTCTGACGCATCTCCCCGGCTAACCCATTTCACAGGGCTCCCGTATGCTGATGCACGCCGCGCCGCCTCATGCAGCGCGGCGTGCCCTCGGTGCGATAAAATGCTCGAAGGTCTTTTATCAAATTTCAGCATAAAGCAACCGCATTTTTAGGCATTGTAGTTATTTTGCATAAATCTCACCTGTCATTTTCGGACATTCTATTGATTTTTTCCACCCTATACGGTATACTCTTTTTGAGGCAAGGGCGCGCTGTTTTTCCGCCCGTCCACGCCGAGGGTGTCCGCCGAAGCACACGGCGGCGCCTGACCGAACAAATAAACCGGGGTCGCTGCTTTTGCTGCCGACGCGCAAGGCGCAAACGCACGCGACCCCGAAAGGAGTATACCATGCTGCACCCGAACACGATCCGCCACGTTACGCTTGACGGACACAGCCTGACACTGGAGTCGTTTCTCGCCGTTGCGCGCTTCGGCGCCGTCGTCTCGCTTGCGCCGGAGGCGCTGCATCGCATGGAGCAATCCCGTGCGCTGGCCGACCGCATCTCTCAGGAGGGGCGCGTCGCCTACGGCATCACGACCGGCTTCGGCGAGTTTCAGAAGGTCGCCGTCGCCAAGGAGCTGTCCAATCAGCTCTCCACCAATCTGATCCTGAGCCACTGCACCGCCGCCGGAGAGCCGTACCCGAACGAGGTCGTGCGCGGCATCATGCTTCTGCGCGTCAATAATTTCTGCGCCGGGTTCTCCGGCGTCCGGCCTCTGCTTGCGCAGATGCTCATTCAGATGCTTAACCGGGACGTCATCCCCGTTGTGCCGCAGAAGGGCTCGCTTGGCGCCTCCGGCGACCTTGCACCGCTTGCGCACATGACCCTTCCGATGCTGGGTCTGGGCGAGGCCTTCTATCAGGGCAAGCGGCTTCCCGGCGCAGAGGCAATGCGTCTTGCCGGGATAGAGACGCTCGACACCCTCGTCAGCAAAGAAGGGCTCGGCATGACCAACGGCACCTGCGCCATGACCTCCGTCGGCGCGCTGACGCTCTATGACGCGCTCTGCGCCGCCCGGCTGGCCGACATCATCAGCTCCATGACGCTTGAGGCGCTGACCGGTCTGCGCAGCGCCTTTGACCCGAGGATCCACGCTCTGCGCGGCCAGAAGGGGCAGATCCGCGTCGCGGAAAACATGCGGATGCTTCTTTCCGGCTCTGAGATCCTCGACCGCTGCCAAAACGACCGCGTGCAGGATGCCTATGCGCTGCGCTGCATCCCGCAGATCCACGGCGCATGCCGCGACGCGCTGCAATTTGTGCAGGAAAAGGTCGAGATCGAGCTGAACGCCGTCACGGATAACCCGCTGCTCTTCCCGGACGACGAAGCCGTCATCTCCGGCGGCAATTTCCACGGCGAGCCGATGGCTCTGCCCTTTGATCTGCTCGGCATTGCCGTCTCCGAGCTGGCGGACATCTCCGAGCGCCGCATCGAGCGCATGGTCAACGCCGCGCTCTCTAACGGTCTCACGCCGTTTTTGACCACGCAGGAGGGGCTCAACTCCGGCTTCATGATCGTGCAGTACTCCGCCGCGTCCATGGTCAGCGAGAACAAGGTCTATGCGCACCCGGCCTCCGTCGACTCCATTCCCTCCTCGGCCAATCAGGAGGACATTGTCTCCATGGGCACGACCGCCGCGCGCAAGGCGCGCATGATCCTGCAAAACACGCAGGACGTTCTGGCCGACGAGCTGCTGTGCGCCTGTCAGGCCATTGACATTCGACGCCGCCTGAACACGCACGGTCAGGGCATCACGCCGCTGCACGAGGCCGTTTTGCGCCTTGTGCGCGAGACGATCCCCTTCTATGAGGTCGACCGCGAGATCTGGCCCGACCTGCGCCGCGCAGAGCGGCTCATCCGCTCCGAGCAGCTCCTGCGCCTTGCCGAGCAGCATCTTCCCGCATTTGACTGAACGCCGGCTTTCTTGAAACAGCAACGCCCGGGGGCTTTGAATCGCCCCCGGGCGTTGCTGTTTGTCAGGCTTCTAAGCCTCGCACATCGCGCGCACGGTCTCGAAGCAACGATCTGCCTCGGGCAGATACTTTTCCAGAAGCGCCTCGCCCTCCTGCCGGCAGTGCGCGGCAAACGCTCCGTCGCGAATGGAGCCGAGGTTGATCAGCACGTTGAGCCACGCGCCCTGCATCGCCGTTTTCAGGCTCAGCGCCGCCACACCGAGGTCGCTCGCCGCCGAGGCGTTTGTTTTCCCGGTCAGCGCGGTGAGCAGCTCCAGCCCCTCGGCGCACAGACGCATCATCTCCATCGGCGTCTGCGTGCAGCCCCTGAGCCCGGTCTGGATCGCCGCGCTGCGCGCGGAGCGTTCCTCCTCCGTTTGCTTCGGCAGGGCATAAGCCGCGCTGACGGCAAGAAATGCCTCGGCGTCGCGATCCATCACATCCAGAAAGCGCTCGCACAGCGCGCGGCTCTGCGCCTGCGCCGCCGTCGCAAGCTCCTGCACGTCGGCATATTTTTTTCGTCCGACGGTCAGACCGCTGACCATTGCCGTCAGCGCCGCGCCAATGGCTCCGGCCAGCGCCGAGACGCTCCCGCCGCCGGGAGCCGGAGAATCCGAGGCAACCTCCGCCGCCAGCCCGGCTACCGTTCTTTCTGCTAATTTCATCTCGACCTCCGTTTATTCCATGCCGATCAGGTGGTATTCCATGACCTGCTTGCGGCAATCGTAGTTTTCCAGCTTGAGATAGAACTCGGCGCAGTCGAGCATGGCCTTCGCCGGCGTCAGACCGACGACCTCCGCGCCGATGATGCGCGCGCCGTAGCGATCCGCTAGCTGGCGCGTCATTTCAAAGACATAGTAGATCGGCGTGCGCTCAAAATTTGTCAGATTCATCGAAACCTGCGCAAGATTGCGCTCCTCGAGCATGACGCCGATGGCCTTGCAGCAGGCAAAGCCGCCGTCCTTGGCGCGCAGCGCCTTGGCGATCTTCTTCGCGACCGAAAGATCGGAGGTGTCGAGATTGATGTTGAACGCAATGAGCGGCATTCTCGCGCCGACGGCCACGATGCCGGCCGTCGGATGGATCCTGCGCTCGCCGAAATCGGGCGCCCAATCCGGCTCAAGCAGCTTTTCGGCCATGCCCTCGAACTGCCCCTTGCGGCAGGCCGCGAGATTGCGGCGCTCCGGCCGGGTCGCGGAATCCTCATACAAAAACGACGGCAGCCGCAGCTCGTTCCACAGGCGCTCGGCGACCTGTCTGGAAAGCGCCACGCACTCCTCGACCGTCGTGTCCATCGTCGGGATGAACGGGATCACATCCGTCGCGCCCATGCGCGGGTGCTGCCCGACGTGCTTGGTCATGTCGATGGTCAGCGTTGCCTGCTTAGCCAGGCGGAACGCCGCCTCGGCCATGGCCTCCGGGCTTCCCAGCAGCGTGAAGACACAGCGGTTGTGGTTGCCGTCCGACTGAATGTCAAACACGAAGCAGCCCGGGACGCTGTTGGCAACGTCGACCAGACCCTGAAAGACCTTTTCGTCCTTTTCCTTGCTGACGCTGAAATTTGGCACGCATTCTACCAGCTTTGCCATTGCAATTCCTCCTTTTGTTTCCTTTTTATTGATTTGACGCACCCTCGGTGCGATCAAAAGGCGTAAGAGCTTTTTATTGAATTCCGGTTTGAAACGATCCTGCCGCATTTGACGACGGTGCGCACAAGGTTGCTGCCCACACGGTAGCACAGATAATCCAGATCAGGCGCGTCCCAGACCACGAGATCCGCCCGCTTTCCCGGCTCGATGCTGCCGACAGTCTCGGCTCGGCCGATCGCCGCCGCGCCGTTGAGCGTCACGGCAGTCAGCACCTCCTCGGGCGTGAGCCGGTAGCGCAGGCAGCCGAGATTGATAACGAACTGCATATTCAGGCTCGGGCAGGAGCCGGGGTTAAAATCCGTCGCCATCGCAACGGGGACGCCGGCCTGCACCATTGCCCTCGCCGGCGCATACTCCGCGCCGAGGTAAAAGCTCGTCGCCGGAAGGCAGCATGCGACCGTTCCGCCCTGCGCCAATGCCCGGATGCCCTCCTCGGGGCAAACGATCAGGTGCTCTGCCGAGATCGCGCCGAGTTTTCCGGCGAGCTGACTGCCGCCGATCGGAACGATCTCGTCGGCGTGGAGCTTCGGCCGCAGGCCGAGTCGGCTGCCGGCTCGCAGGATCTGCTCGGCCTCCTCCGCCGAAAAAACGCCCTGTTCGCAAAATACGTCGCAAAACTCCGCGATCTCCTGTGCCTTGACCGCCGGGAGCAGCTCCCGGCAGAGCAGGTCGACGTAGCCCTTCCGATCGTCGCGGAACTCCGGCGGAACGGCATGCGCGCCCATAAACGTCGGAACAACGTCCATTGCGTGCGTCTCGTCCAGCCGCTTGAGCACGCGCAGGCACTTGAGCTCGTCGGACACATTCAGGCCGTAGCCGCTCTTGGCCTCGACGGTCGTCGTGCCAAGGCGCAGCATCTCGTCGAGCGCTGCGTTGGCCTTCTCAAAAAGCGCGTCCTCCGACGCCTCCCGCGTGGCGCGCATCGTCGAAAGAATGCCGCCGCCGGAGGCTAAAATATCGAGATAGCCCGCGCCGTGCAGCTTCTGCCCCAGCTCATTTTGCCGCCAACCGCCGAAGATCAGATGCGTATGCGCGTCGACCAGTCCGGGCGTGACGAGGCGATGCCCCGCGTCGAGCATTTGCGCCCCGGGAACGCTCGGCGCGCTGCCGGCGCCGGTCGCAGCGATGCTTCCGTCCTTGACCAGCACCCATACGTCGTGCGTCAGCGCAAGGCTACCCTGCTCCCTGCCGCGCCGCGCCGCGCAGCCGAGAGGCGTTGCAAGAAGGCCGATGTTGTAAATCAGCAGTGTTTCCATTGCATTCTCCTTTTTTCGGCAGCGTGCGTTACTTTTTCATGCATTTGACCGCCTCGGCGACGAGCGCGTCGTCCGCCATGAAGGGCATGGTGATATGATCGCTGCCGGCATACAGTTCGTTGTATTCCGCAGCGGTCGCCATGGCGTTTTCGTTGCGCGCCCAGCTTCTCCGCGCCACGCCGACCATTGTGTCCCATGGCATGGCCATCTTCAAAATGGCGTCCACGCGCTCCGAGCCGTCGAGCACCATGCCGAAGCCGCCGTTGACGGCTCTGCCGATGCCCGTGCCGCCGCCATTGTGCAGCGCAATGTAGCTCATGCCGCGTGCCGCGTTTCCTGCGAAGCACTGCGCGGCCATCTCGGCCATAATGTTCGAGCCGTCCTTGATATTCGACGTCTCGCGGAAGGGCGCATCGGTGCCGCCGGTGTCGTGGTGGTCGCGGCCGAGGATAACGGGCCCGATCTCGCCGTTTCTGACCATTTCGTTAAACCGAAGCGCCAGATTCATGCGCCCCATTGCGTCTTGATAGAGGATGCGGCACTGCGTGCCGACCACGAGCCGGTTCTTCTCCGCATCGCGCACCCAGACATAGTTGTCGTAGTCCTGATAGCGGCGGTTGTGCGCCTTGATATACTCCGCAGCGGCCTGGTCGGTTCTGCGCAGATCCTCGGGCTTGCGGCTCAGGCAGCACCAGCGGAACGGGCCATAGCCAAAGTCAAAGAGGCACGGGCCGAGAATATCCTCAACATAGGACGGAAAAATGAAGCCGTCGAGGTCGTTTTCGCCGTTTTTGCAGATGCTCCTCACGCCGGTATCATAGACCGCCTTGAGAAAACTGTTTCCGTAGTCAAAGAAATAGGTGCCGCGCTCGTGGAATCTGCAGATCATCTCATAGTGATGCTGCAGCGTGCGGTCGACAAGGACGCGGAAGCCCTCGGGATCGCGATCGAGCATCTCGGTGCGCTGCGCAAAGGTCAGCCCCTGCGGACAGTAGCCGCCGTCATACGGAGCATGGCACGAGGTCTGGTCGCTCATGAGATCGACATGGACGCCCGCCTCATAAAGATACTCCAGCAGATCCACAATGTTTCCGCAGTACGCGACGGCGCAGGGCTTCTTTTCTCTCTGGTGCTCCAGCGCGATGCGCGTCGCCTCCTCGGCAGAGGCGGTGCGGTGGCTGACCCAGCCCTGCGTGTAACGGGTCTCGATGCGCGAGTCGTCGACCTCGGCAATGATGGACGCCGCACCGGCGATCACGGCAGCCTTGCCCTGCGCGCCGCTCATGCCGCCGAGCCCCGCCGAGACAAACAGACGCCCTGCCAAATTTTCGTCCTTCGGGATGCCGAGCTTGAGCCGGCCGGCATTGAGCAGGGTGTTGAACGTGCCATGGACGATGCCCTGCGGCCCGATATACATCCAGCCGCCTGCCGTCATCTGTCCGTAGTTCGCAACGCCGAGCGCGGCGGCGCGATTAAAATGCTCCTGATCGTCAAACGCCCCGATCATCAGGCCGTTTGAGATGATGACGCGCGGCGCCAGCCGATGCGAATGGAACAGCCCCAGCGGGTGGCCGGACATCACGACCAGCGTCTGCTCGTCGGTCAGCTCCTGAAGATACTTTTTGATGAGGCGGTACTGCATCCAGTTCTGGCAGACCTGACCGGTCTCACCGTAGG
>OIYX01000515.1_pt1 | contig 13600 bp, 5 predicted proteins | sample 1588431 | NCBI WGS metagenome assembly OIYX01 (sample SAMN03283241) | human gut metagenome | biome: human-associated habitat; material: feces | host: Homo sapiens | place: Peru | collected 2012
TTGATACACTTCTCTATCTTGCCTTCATTGTTTGTCACAAATATACCAGCCCAGCCGGAATTATCCCAAGTGTCAGTATCACCCGCAATCGTAAGATCCAAGATGCCACCTTCTGTTCCAACATTTGTAAACAGCGGTCTTACAGGGTGATGCGTGATTGTATGACCATGACCATATACAATATTTTGCAGACTGACTATAGTATTCGATGCCTCAAGATTTGTCTGACTTTCAATGTCTGCCATAATATGAATACCGGTATCTGAACCTATTGTCGTTACCCAATCAGAAACTTTACCTGCATTCAAATCAAGTATGAAGTTGTTCCAGTCTTCTACAGTATATATTCCTTTATCATCATAATCACCCTTTGACTCAAAAGTAACTTTTGTCTGATAGACATTGCCCGACTCGGCCAGAAAAGCCAAGGTGCTCTTGACAACCTGATAGTGGTTATCTGTATCGACAAGCGTGAGTGTCAATCCTTTGTCATACAGTGAGGCAGGAATGGCGATGAACATAGGAGTACCTGCCGCAACTCCGGCATCACCACACTCGTATTTGACAGAGACATTCCCTTTCGGCTTTTCTTTATTTTCCTCATTTTTTGCGACAAAGACATTCTCCGTGGTGTTGTAACTAAGAATGAAATCTCCGCTCATCATCTCGTTGTGATTGCCATTAACTTTTATGGTCTTTATCGCAGCTCCTTCGACTGTAAGTTTAAGGTAAGCCATGGCGTGCTTGAACTGGAGAGGTTCCGTCTCTGAAGTAGAATAAGCATACATGATTGCAGCGGCAGGGTCAATGACGTTTGCAACATATTTCTGAGTTGCGGGAACTGTCACCGTGACCTGTGCGGGAACAGCGGCGACATAGCCTTCCTGACCTGCTGTGCCGCTGGACTGAGTTGCAGCGGTGTAGCCGCTTGCCACACTTGCCGGATAGACCGCGCAGTAAGGAGCATCGACAACATCGAGAGTGAATGTCGCACTCTTGGCGTTATTCGGGTCTATGTTGATGTTCTTGCTGGTCTTGCCGTTCACGGAAATTGCATCGCCTTCCGTCCAAAGGACAGAGTAAGTCTTGTCGCCGTTGTCGGAAATCGTTGTCTTGGTGTCGGCGGACTGAGTCGCAGCGGCATCTGAGGCTGATGAGTCCGGGGAATCCGGCAGCACTGCACCGAGAACCATAGTCTCGCCGGTGGTCTGAGGTCCTTCCGGCTTCTGAACGTTCTCCTCCAGTTCCTTCGCACAGCCGGCAAGGGCAAGCGAAGTGATAATTATTGTGGTTATAGTGTATATTCTTTTCATTTCTATATAAGAGTTTTCAATTTGACTTCACACCCATTGAATCTTAGGTTATTTCCACTGGAACGCCCCATCGACCTCATAGAGGTCATCTGTAGAACCTTGTCCGTTCAACGATTGGCAGAATCCAATTTCCAAACGGGTTGTCACAATTTTCATCTCAGGCGAAGCATACCCCCCCCCGAGGATTTTTTTAGTTTCAGTGTTTTTCATATTCATAAATATTTGATTATCAATATTATTTGAGATATATTTTTGAGTCAGTTTCCGTACTACTTATTATATCTCACAGCGACATACGAGAGGCACGCGCGCTTCACATTCTGGATGGTTGCCCCGTCGTAGGAAATCGGGAGCACGCCGTCGTAGCCGGAAATGTCCTTCGCCGGAATGAGACGGATATACACCGTTTCCTTGCCGAAAAGATCGGCAGTGACAGGTAGGGTGAATGACATGTTCTTCGCGCCCGGGCAGTGGTACTGGCGGTAGAAGCCGTTCTTCGGATAGTCGGGAACGGTGTAGGTCCATTCGGTGCCGACTGATGTATGCTGAACGAAAGCTCCGGTGTAGGAATCGGCGGTGAGCGTATGCCAGGTTTCGCCGTCGGTCGAGTATTTCAGCCACCAATAGCGCGGTGCGCCGACATCGGCTCCGACCGTGTTGAACGCCGCAACCTGCACGGAGAGAGGGGCATTGGCTGCCGTGAGTTCGGCCGTGGAGAATTCAATCTGCCAGTAGTAGTCGTCGAGCTTAGGGTCCGCATGGTTGCCTGAGAACCATTTGGCGGCGAACCAGGCAGGGGCGTCAGACTGAGGGACGATTCCGGAGGCGGTGCCGGAAAGAGGTCCGAGAGAGCTCCAGTCTTGGCTCGGGGAGATTTCCCATTCTGCCGGCCGCGAGTAGCTCAGCCCCTGCTTGTTAAGCACGTCGGCATAGCTGGTCCACTCACAGAGCTTTTCGGTGAAGGCGTCCTCGTCAAGGGCTATGTCGCTGCGACTCTGCGGACGAATCTGGTAGCGGCCGATGTTGCCAAGTCCGGTAACATAGTCCTCCAGACGGGTGTCGGCTGCAGCCTCTGTGCTGTTCCATTCGAAGTTGTCGCAGGTCTCGTTCACGATGATTCCGCTCACGCTTCCGCTGCCCTGCGGAAGTCCCTGTCCGTCACGCGCCCATGCGGCAGTGGTGTTGGTCAGGAGGTAAATCGTGCTGCCGTCCTTGTCGAGTAGCGTCATCGGATATTTGTTGATTATGCTGCTGCGGGTGTTGTCAATCGGGACGAACGCACCCTTGGAAATCGGAATCTCGCAGCCGATGAGCGTCACGAGAGTGTTGATGTCGCTGTCTGTGAGTTCGTTGACAGACTTGGTGCGAGGTGTGACATCGGTCTCGCTGCCGGAAGCGGCGGAAACAATGTCGTAGGCCTTGAGACCGGTGATGGTGTAGTGTTCCGGATTCGTGTGGCGGATGAGTTTCCTGCCCTTGAGCGAAACCGTCGCGAGGTCGTATCGCTTGAGCGATAGCGCGTCCTCCGAGTCGAAAATGAGTTTGACTCCGTATGAGTCGCCTGCTTCCGCACTCTGGAGATATACTGTCCTACCGGCGAGAGTGAGGTCCTGAATGATTACGGACATGTTCTCGTTCGGAGCGGCGTTGCCTTCAGAGTTGTCGCTGATGACACGACCGGTGAGGGCGTATGGCTTCAGGATTATGCCGTCGGCATCGAGGTCGCTACCGTCTGGGGCAGCCTCGTCAAACGCGAGAGAGCGGAGTCCGCCGACCGTGAGCGGGATGGTCTTGACATCGCCGCGTGTACCCTGAGTGACATAGAGCCGTGCGGTAAGGGCACGTCCGACATTGTCGGTGGATGTAAGTTCGATGATGGCCGTGCGTGGAGTGTCGCCGAGGTTTTCGCGGACGGCATAGATGAAGGTATGGTCGGAAGCGATCTTGGAGAGGGGTTCCTCAATCCAGTCACCGCCATCGGGGTAGATGACACTGCCGCTGATTTTTTCGACTGGAATGACAGTCTCGAACTGGGCTGAATGAGCACCGTTTTCAAACGGAATGGTGACGTTCCTCTCGGTGAAATGGAAGGTCGCGTCCTCGGCTCCTCCCTGAATGAGGCTCAGGAACAGTTCGCGTCTGCCGCAGGTGAGACGGATGTCGGCCTTGCGCTCGCGTTCGGGATTTGCGGTGAAACTTACCTCAATTTCGTTATCTCCTGTCCAGCGTGTGGTGGAGAGGGATGCCCAGTCGCCTCCGGCGATGACTTCGGCTGTCACTTCGGAGGATGCTATGACGACGTAGGACACGCTGCCCTCGGCCGCATCAACAACGATTTCCGGAGCCGCGCATCCGAGTTCCGTCACCTCAATGAATTCCGGCTGCCGTCCGCAGGCTGCGAGGACCAACACCGCCAACAGTATGTAGAATATCTTTTTCATTATACAATCAGTTTTCATATTCTTTATTTGTAAGCACCCCGCCGGACGCTGCAACCTGGTCGGCAGGAATAGGCCAGTAGCGGTTGCACGGACGGACATTGTGACTGATGAGAGCTCCGGTGTTGTACTGCGAGGTGCGCTCATACCAGATGCCCCAGCGGACGAGGTCGAACTTACGATTGTACTCACCGAGAAGTTCCTTGGCGCACTCGCGACGGATTTCCTCCATGAGTAGGTCTGTGCTGCCCCCCACATCAGCGAGCGTGAGGTCCGGAAGTCCGGCACGGCTGCGAGTCATATTCAGATAGTTAAGAGCCTCAGAGGTATTCCCAAGCATCAGCTGCGCCTCGGCAAGGCCGAGAACCGCTCCGGCATAGCGAAAAATCTTGTAGTTGTTCGCATCGCGTGTGCTGCGCATGTCCGGACACCAGAACTTGTTGCCGAGCCACGGGGTGCTCGCGGAGGTCATCCTATTCCATGAGCCGTCGTCCCTTCGGAGACCGAAGAACATCACTTCTTTCTCGCCGACTCGTCCGACATCGTCCGGGTCATAGCCGTACCAGCGCCATGCAAGGTTGCCGGAGCCGCCGCGGGCCTTATCCGCCCCGTTGGAATACTCTCCGGAACGAAGGTCAGGGGATGTGTATGGAAGCAGGTTCTGACACAGATACGGGGTAGGACGCGCCGAGGTGTAGGTCTGCGAGTGCGCTCCGAGTTCAGGAATGCCGATGCCGTAATAGATGTCGGAGATGATTTCCTCCTGTGCGAACTCGTCACTCACGATGTTCTGGGCGCGAAGTGGAGTTGTCCAGCTCGCGAGCGTACCAACAATCTGGAGTCCGTTCGGTTCGTATGTGTTCGGGACCTCCCAGATGGACTCCCGACTGTACTTTACGCTGAAAGGCACGTCAGTGAGAGGATACTGCGAAAGTTCTCCGTAAATCCCCTCAAGCTGCCCGAAGAACTCCACTGCCCCGTTCCAGTCCTTGTTCCACAGGCAGAGACGGCCTCCGAGCATGAGACCAAGAGCGCGCCCCATACGATAGTCTGTACCGGAATCGTAGCTCCTGCGCGCCTCAAGTGCCGGAAGATTTGCTCGAAGTTCCGATATGCAGAACGAGCGGGTGTCGGCAGCTGACATTCTCGGGAGCCTCACAATCGCAGCCCTATTGTCCTCGGTCACGCGCTCGGTGTAAAACGGCACGTCACCGAAAGTGGAGGTCAGAAGATACCAATAGAACGAACGGAGAACGGCACACTCGGCATAGAGCGGGGCGGCCTCCTCCGCGGTGACATAGCCTTCAGACACAGCCCTGCCTATGTAAAAGACCATGGAGTTGGTGCGGGAAACCCCCTGATAGCCCCTCTGCCAGACGAGCGATGCCGCGCCCGGGCGTGCCGGAGCGATGTCACACACAGCGTCAATCTGGTTGTCGACGTTCAGGAACATCAGGTCTGTGTCGCACTCGCACATCTCCCAGAATCCCATATTCGTGTAAATCAGGCGAAGTGGAGAGTAGCAGGCATTCAGTCCTGTCTTTATCTGCTCTACGCTGCGATAGTACTTGTCACCCTCGGTGTAGGAGGTAATCTTTTCCTTCAGCGAGCATGAGACCGCACCGAAGCATATCAAGGCAATATATATTATCTTTTTCATATCCATATCCTCCCGAGACTAAAAGTTCATCTGAAGATTAATCACGAATGTCCTCGGGCGCGGGAAGGCGCCGTTGTCGATCCTTCGTGTGGTCGCGCTGGTGGAAACATCCGGATCAAAGCCGTTGTAGCGCTTCCACAGCAGCAGGTTCTCGCCGCTCGCGCCCACCACGATGCTCTTGCACCATTTCTTCGCGATGTTGAAACGGTAGCTGAGTGAAACCTCCTTGAGGCGTATGTACGAAGCGTCGTAAATAATGCGGTCACTCGCGTTGTAGTCCTCCTTGCCGGCACGCGGAATGTTGGAGTCCGGATTCAGCTCCGGATCCCACGCATCAAGCATATAGCGATACTTGTTATAGGCCCTTGAGCCGCTCCCGGCGAGGATTTCGCTGATGTTGTAAATCTTTCCGCCGAAGGAATAAGTCGCATAGACCTTGAGGGACAGGTTACCGAGAGTGAAGGTGTTCTGAAGTCCGCCATAGACCACAGGATCGGCGTTTCCCTGATAGACAAGGTCATTTTGATCGAGCAGCCCGTCATTGTTCTGATCCACATAGCGGCAGATTCCGAGCTGTTCCGTACCCGAACTGACATAAGTCTTGGAAATCTTGTTTCTGTCAATCTCGTCCTGACTATGCCATACACCTGCGTACTGATAGCCCCAAAGGGAGTTCACAGGATAGCCGGCGCGGTAGCCGTAGAGAGGTTGGGTGAGGTTACGGAAGTTGGAATATGTCGGCACGAGACGGTCCTCTCCGGCATCGAGAACGAGTTGGTCGTTGTGCGAAATCGTGAACATCGTGCTCCACGAGAATTTGCGCGTGACGATGTTGCGGGTGGTGAGAGCGACCTCGATTCCACGGTTGCGAGTGTTTCCCATATTCGTGAAATATGTGTCATATCCCGTGCTCTGGTTCGTCTTCATCGCGAGTAGAAGGTCCGATGTCCTCGATTCGTAGGCGTCGACTTCGAGATTGAGCCTTTCGCCGAACGCCGAGAAATTGAGTCCTATGTTATATGAGTCCGTCGTCTCCCACGTGAGGTTCCCGTTGCTCAGGCGCGTGTCGTAATATGCCAGCGGCCTATAGTCTCCGAGCATCCACACTCCCTTGTCCGAGGTGAGGGTGGATTTGGACATATACGAGCCTATGGCATCGTTTCCGCTGCGTCCGACGCTTGCTCTGAGTGAAAGGTCGTCAAGCCACGACACTCCTGCAAGGAAATCTTCGCGGCTGATGTTCCACCTGAGGGCGGCTGCAGGGAATATTCCCCACTTGCGATTGTCGGCGAAGTTCGATGCTCCATCGGCACGCATGGTGAGAGTGACATAGTATTTCTTGAGATAGTCATAGTTCACGCGGGCGAGGACGGACATGGAGGTCTTGATGTTCTCGTAGCTGCGATTGGTGGTATTGCGGTCATCGAGCAATCCGCCGAGGTTTTTGTAGGTGACGTTGTCGTCCATGTAGCCCTCACCGTAGAAGTAGCGGTAGTCGATATTTGTGCGCTCGGCCGTGAATCCCGCAAGAAGGTTCAAGGTGTGACGGCGCGAGAAGGTGCGGTCGTAGGTAAAGGTGTTCTCACTGAGGAAAATCTGACGGTCTTGGTTTATCGCCGTAGCAGTTCCTCCGGTGAGGTTACGCTGTGCGACGGGAAGCGTCGACGGAGCATAGCGCAGGGACTTGTAGCCGTCAGTCGTGAAGGAGAACTTACTGACGAAAGAGGCGTAGCGGTTGAAGATGAGTCTCACCCACGGAAGCAGGTTCAAGTTGGTCTGGCGGACATCGTTGCTGATCTGTTTCGCGCAAATGTAGGGGTTGTTGAACGGCGAGCCTCCGGAGGCATATTCGGAGCCGAAGGTGTTCCATGTGTCATTGATTCCCAGAAGCGGGCTGAGATAGATGGCGGCCGTACTGCTGGTTCCGGTGATGGATGCGCTGGACTTGTCGGTGCTGCGGTCGGCGTAGTAGAGACGAACGCCGGCGCGGAGCCATTTTAGAGGCTGAGTCTCCACGCTTACCCTTCCGCTGATGCGTCTGAACCCGGATCCTATGACCACTCCCCTCTCGTTGTGGTAGCCGAAGGATGCGGAAGCGCGGGTGATGTTGGTTCCGCCCTGCGCAGAGAAGGTATAATCCTGATACACACCGGTCTGCGAGAGTGCGTCAATCCAATCCGTGCCCTTGCCCTTTGCGGCTATTTCCTCATCGGAGAAGTAAAAATTACGCGACGGAGTTTCCTTTCCGCTCATGTAGTCGGAGATGTAGTGCGTCATGTTGCAGTAGGTCGCGAACTCGGAAGCATCCATCAGGTCGAGCGAGCCCATAATCCTTGAAACGCCGGCCGCAGCCTTGAGTGATGCCGTGAAATTCCTTGAGGTCTCGCGTTCCGTGGTTATGAGTATGACTCCGTTCGCTCCGCGTGATCCGTAGAGCGATGTGGAAGAGACATCCTTGAGGACGGATATGCTCTTAATGTCCGAAGGGTTGATTTCATTGAGGTCGGAGACTGCGTCAATCACGCCATCGACGACGATAAGAGGCGCGTTCCCGGCGCTGATGGACCGCGCTCCGCGAATCTGGATGGAAGCCTCGGCGCCGGGTTCTCCGGTGGAGGACATCATGTCCATTCCTGCAATACGCCCTTGGAGCGCAGAGCTGACGGAGGAGGCCGGCACATCACTGAGCGACTTCATGTCGACAACGGCCACGGCTCCCGTGAGGTCGGACTTTTTCGCTGTACCATAAGCAATTACCACCACGTCGTCAAGTTTCGCGGCCTCAGATTTGAGCACGACATCAATCTTAGCGCGTCCGTTCACCGGTTCAAGCAGGGATTCGAAACCGAGACAACTGAACTCGATGAAGCCTTCGGAAGCGACGCTGAGCTCGTACTTTCCGTCAACGTCGGTGGCAGTGCCCTTAGCCTTGGCCTGTTTATCAATCACATAGACTCCCGGCAGAGGATTGCCGTCGCTGTCCTTCACCGTTCCGCTGACCGTCACTTTCTGGGCAAAGGCGGCAGTGGCTGTGTAAAGGACGAGGAGAGTCAGAATAAGTATCCTTTTCATATATTCTTGTTTCATTGAAAACGTCTGTTGTTTTTTAGGGAATCATTCGATGGTAGGCTTGTTTCCGGTGGCGTAAATCTCGCCGGAGCATCCGGCAACCGCCTCCTTTGGAAGCACAGCCGTCGATGTGCAGCCTTTTATTGTCGGCACAGGGGTAACTTTAAGGATGTGAGCCACGATGCCTCCGGCTGCACCAATCTGCGCCTGTGGTTTTGCCAAGGTGTTGGCTGTGAGGCCGAATGAGCCGTTGTTCGTGCATGAGGAGATTTCGGAGAATGCCGTTCCGCCGAGTATTCCACCGACAAGCGAGCATGGCTTAAGTGTTCCGCCCGCGAGAATCCTGCCTGTGTTGGTGCAGCCGTCAATCTTGGCCGGCTTTGCAGAAAGTCCTACGACGATGCCGGCAATCCCACCGACATAGCATTGTCTCGCGCCGGACATTCCAGAAGAAGCGCCGCTGTCGATGGAACTGCACACATCGATTGTCCCGGAGTTGGAGCAGCCGATGATTTCAGCATAGAAACCGACTGCGGCTCCTGGAGTCGGATTAACATAACTGCAAGATGTATTTCCTGAAAGAGGGGCAATCCGGCCGATAATACCGCCGATTGAGTAAGCTCCTTGCGCTCCACCGTTCTTGAAAGTGTTTTCCCAAACAGTGATATTACCATCATTCGCACAATTCTTCAGCGTGACAAATGATTCAGCCGTACCGCTGTATGCGGAGGCCAGAATACCTCCCACAGCACATTTGTAAAGGTCAGAAGCAGCCGTGGCCTCTTTCTTCACTGTTATGTTGCCGGTGTTGCGACAGCCCTCGAATGTTCCGAGGCTGGTTGTGCCGTCCGCCCCCTTTGCATCAGGGCGAAATGCGAGACCACCTCCCATAAATTCATGATTTGCAGAGAACGGCAGGTTTATCTCGAAGTCGGCACTATTGGTGCAGTCGCGCATCACTCCCCCGTTTGCCTCGACAAGGCCGCAGAAATGTAAGACAGCGTCGACAGTAACACTCAAAGCGGCTCTGTTTTCGCAGTTCTCAACAAGTCCGAGGTTGGTAGCCGCAAGAGCAGCGCTCGAATTGGCACCCGGTTTTGTGCGCAGTCCTCCAAGTTTGAGATTCTTCACGACCCCTGTCTCCGTGATGCTCTTGATGAGCGGCTTTGAAATGGAATTGCGGGTGATTGTGTAACCTCCGCCGTTCAGAACGCCGTCCCAGCTTTCAATCTGAACGAGATCATCGGCGGAAGTGACGTTAGCGACGATGGAAATTTCACCGCTTTCCGGATTTTTCCACTGAGAATAGTCCCCGGCGTTCACTGCGGCCGCGAAAGTGTTCCACGACTCAGGGTCGGTGATTATCAGCGCACCGCTCGGCACGAATGTCTGCTCCGTCCAGCCGACTATGACGCCTGAAGTCACTGCCGTATTTTCGCGCATCTCGATAACCATCTTGCGTCCGTATTTCTCGGTAATCGTAAGGTTGAAACCCTCGGCATATTCCCCTGCCGGCACGCAGAAGTTCAGTTCAACTGCCTCCGAGCCGCCGGCGGAGCCGGCACCAGAACCGTCACTGGAACCGGCTACATCCATCACGGAACTTGAACCGGCTGCATCAGAACTGGCCGCAAAACCGCCGTCAGGAATGGAGAGTCCGATGTTCTGTCCGGCATCAATCGCGGTGAGTTCGCCGGTGGCGAGATTCAGGCCGAATTTTCCGGAAACTGGAGCGCCGAGGCTCGTGAGCGTGATGTCCGTGATTTCATATTTCCCGAAATCCATTGAAATCCTCACGACGCCACAGAGGTTCGTGAGCGTGAAGTCCGTCTCCCCGGACTGTCCGTAGAGCACAGCTGAACCGTTGCTGAAAGAGCCTGGAGTCCACCTCTGAACTGTCTGGAGAGTGATTTCGGCTGTTTCACCATCCATTGCCCCGCAAATCCAGCTCGGATAGACCACGCCATAAGGGGCGCTGACTCCGGACACGCTGAATGTCGCGTCTGTGACCCTATCCCCAATTCCGTGAAGAGGTTCGGAGCGCTTTCCGTTCACGGCAATGCGGTCGCCCTCACACCAATAGACAGGATAGGAAGAACCGTCAGGCTCTCCAAGAATGGTCTTCGTGATTGTTCCACTGCCGAGGCTTAGACTCACACTCTCTTCTACAGCCGGTTCGGGCTTCGGAAGAGAGCCGTCCCCGGATTTCTCACAGCCGGAGACTGTCGAAAGAACGGCGGCCAGTGCGACCGCATGAAGGATCACCGCAACAAAGGCAGATGAAAGTTTACTTCTCATATTCTTTTTGATTATCAGTTATTTGCATTACTATTTTATGATTCTAAATCAGCCGCATCACCACTGGCATCATGTTTCCGCCGGAGCGCTTTCCTTTCCCCTCATATCCTCGGCAAAGACAGTCGGTGTCTTTCCGTACATTTCCCTAAAACATTTTGCGAAATAGGAGACATTCGAGAATCCCACCGCATAGCATATCTCCGAAATATTGTTGCCGTGAGGCTCGCGCAGCATCTCGGCGGCCACGACAAGACGGAGGTTCCGGACATAGTTGTTCGGAGACGTGTCCAGCAGACGACGGATGCGGCGCACAAGGGTTGAAGGACTTACGGCCATCTTCTCCGCAATTATCTCATTGGAAAGCAATGCATTGGAAAGATTCTCCCGGACAATGCCGTCAAACTCGGCAAGGAAGTCCTGGTCCTTCTTCGGCAGTCCCACAATCTGCGAGACGGTGTTTATCTTTTCGCGGAAGACCTCTTCCTCCTTCGAACGACGGTAGTCAATCTCCATCTGGCGGCTCTTGCGCTCGGCATTGTGGCGCACCGCGAGGAAAACCGCGGCCACAAACAGGAGCACGATAAGTACAATCAGGGTGATGCCCCAAGAGGAGGCCCAGAACGGAGGGCGGATGACGATTTTCAGAGGGAAATGAGCCTCATGCCATTCGGACGATGAGATTGACGAACGGAGTTCGAGGGTGTATGTGCCCGCCGGGACGCTGTACCAGAACGCCGAGCGCGACACGGAGATATCCCTCCACTGCGAGTCATACCCCTTCAGACGACACTGGAGCCACGATGAAGATGCCGCGGACATATCCGGAACGGAAAAGTCGAAGCCAAAGGAATTCTGGTCATGATCGAGCCTTATGTCATCCAGCAAATCAAGGTTGTCATCGGTCGTGACGGCCGCGTCGCCGACATGAAGACGCGAGATGATGATGTCAGGATGCCCGCCGGTGCGCAGCCTTTTGGGGGAAAAGCTTATGAATCCGTTGTTGGAGCCGAAGCAGAGTTCACCGGAGGAGAGCCTTAGGGCGCTGTTGGTGAGCTTGGTGTCAAGCAGTCCCTCTATTTCCGTATAGAGACGCAGACCGGAGGTTTCCGGATTGAATTGGACGAGACCCGAATCGGAGGCCAGCCAAAGGCAGCCGCTCCTATCCTCGACGCCGCGGAAGAACACGTCTGACGGAAGAGACGGAAAGCGCGAGCTGTCGTAGGTCGAGAATTTGCCGGTTTCGGGGATATATTCGGAAAAGCCGTGACTGAACCCTATAGCCCAAACACGTCCGCCGGCATCGACATAAACAGACGACACTTTGTTGTTCGGAAGCCCATCACCATACGAAAGGTGGAGGATTTCATCATTCAAAGGATTCCAGCGATATATTCCCGACGCGAAAGACGAAATCCACAGGTTTCCCTTAGCATCTTCGTCCATCGAGGTCGTGAACACGCCTTCGAATTTCTCCGTATCCTCGAAACGGTCATTTTTCCTATCATATTCAAAAAGTCCAAGTGTAGTCCCTGCGTAAATGACCCCGTTTTTTATCTTGTGCACAAGATAAACCTTGTGATCGTTGCGGCCACTCTTTTTCCGGAGAACGCCGTAGGATTTCAGGGTATAGGTTCGGGTATCCAGCCTGTAGAGGCCATGCAACGAGCCGAACCATAGATAGTTACCATCAATGCACGGAGAGAAGGCCATAGTCGGAATGCCTGGCGTTGAGACGCGCTGCACATCGGAGGTCTCGGGATTCCAGAGAAGTAGTCCGGCCTGTTCGGTCGTTACCCAGACTTTCGATGGGGACTCTTCAGCAAAACCGCTCACGATGCAGCCTTCAAGCGACGCGCCGGAAGCCGTGTAGTGTTTGCGGAAGTTAGTCTGTGCGAGTCCGGACCAGTTGACCCCGCAATCCTTGGTGCCGAGCCAAACGCCGCCACCGTCATCTACGAAGGCGCAGGTGACATAGTTCCCGGAAAGGGAGAATCGGTCTGCCGCGTCCCTTTCAATCCGACGGACGCCTGTCCCCATGAGGTCGTATCTCCATACGCCGTCGGTCGTCGTAAGCCAAAGCCACCTCTGCCTCTCAAAGAAACTGTCAAGCAAAACGGTGCCCTCAGGCAGACGGAAAAGACCGCGTATTGAGCCTGACACCGGGTCAATCTCGCTGATTCCCTTCAGCGTGCTCGCGACATAGACCTGTCCGTCCGCGCCCTCGTATATACCTTCAATCTCGTCCCCGGCGAACCATCCTCCGTCCGGGAACGGTTCAATCCCGCCGCTGTCCCGAAGCCCCGAAGGAGAATGGTACAGGGCTGAATGGTAGCGGGAAAGCCACACGCCGCTATGCCCGGAGACGAGCATCTTGCGGAATCCGGAGAGCCCGAGGGTGGTGTAGCTTATGTGGTGGAGGTGGGAATATTTCGTGTCATAGGCGAATATCCCCTGGTCGTTCACGAGCATCCATATCTGGCGGTCGTTGTCCGAAATCATGAACGTGACCTTGTTGCGGATGGTCTCGCCGCTGTCGCTCGCGCGGGTCAGGGGCTCGAAACGGTCGAGGACGTAGTTGTAGCAGCTCACGCCGTTGTCTGTCCCGACCCAGATATTCCCGTCCCGGTCCTCGGCGAAGCAATTTATGTAGTCGGTGGTGAGCCCTAGGTCGGACGCGGTGAACACGTCGAAGCGCCGGCCGTCGTAGCGGTTCAGCCCGTGGTAGGTTCCAATCCAGATGAAGCCCCGCGAGTCCTGCATAATGCGGCTCACCCCGTCGTAGGACAGGCAGCTGTTCGCGCTCGTCAGGTGGGTAAATTTAT
>OIYX01000520.1_pt1 | contig 13532 bp, 4 predicted proteins | sample 1588431 | NCBI WGS metagenome assembly OIYX01 (sample SAMN03283241) | human gut metagenome | biome: human-associated habitat; material: feces | host: Homo sapiens | place: Peru | collected 2012
CGGGTTGAGCTGTTCAACGGGAAGGACCTTTCCGGCTGGACGTCGGTTGTCGACCACGAGGTGACCGGTGGCTACAAGGCGGACGAGCCGACGTGGTTCGTCAAGGACGGGACGATTCTGACGACGGGCACGCCGTTCGGCTACCTGCGCACGAAGCGCGGCGATTTCGCGGACTTCCGTCTGCATGTCGAGTACCGTTGGTGGCGGAAGACGGAGAAGCCGAACTCCGGCGTCTTCGTGCGCCTTGCCGCCGAACATGGGACGTTCCTCCCGACGTGCCTCGAAAACCAGCTCTGCCGTGGGGCGATGGGCGATGTGTTGGGACTCGCGGGGCTGCGCTTCGCGGGCTTCGAACCGCGTTCGCCGTTTGATCCGGCGCACGCTCTTTCCGGCATCACCAAGGCACCGCGAAAGGGCGCCGATGTCGAGAAGCCCTTCGGCGAATGGAATGTGCTGGAAGTCGAGGTGAAGGGCGACACGCTCGTCAACCGCGTCAACGGCGTCGAGCTGAACCGCCTGACGGGCATCACCGTCCCCAAGGGCGCCATTGCGCTCCAGTCGGAAGGCGGCGCCGTGCAGTTCCGCAATGTCTGGGTCGAAGATTGACCTGGGCGCGGGCGGTTGAGGTCGCAGGCGAAGGATGACGGTTGAGGCGGCGTTCGGGAAGCTGGCGCGGTCGAAGTTCCGGAGTCGCTTCAGGCTGTCGGAGGCGGATCGGGCCTACATCGGGAAACACGGCCTCGATGTTCTCCGTTGCCACGCGGAGGATTTCGTCCGGCAGCGGCTCGCGCCTGCCTGTCCGCCGAACGACGGACGCCAGACGCCGATGCGCGGGCATCCGGTCTTCACGGCGCAGCATGCGACGGCGACCTGTTGCCGGGGGTGCCTGAACAAGTGGTGGAGGGTTCCCCTCGGCGTCGAGCTTTCGCCGCTGCGGCAGCGGAAGGTGGTGAACCTCATCATGGCCTGGATCGCGCGCGAGGTTCCATCTGCCTGGCCATGTGCAGGATCCTCCGAACGGAATCCGGAATGTGAACGCAATGCCGACAAGTGAACAGGTTCGTGCGTGGGAACATGGTCTGCCAGGGGGCTTTGCAGCATGATCTCGATGCCTCTAAGGTTCATGCGGTTGAATGCGCGCGTGATGTGCCTCCGTCTCCGTGATGCGCCGCCGCAGAACCGTTCCGTCCTCCAACCGTCGGCAGAGGGACTTCCTGAGCAGGCGCGATGCCAACGCAACTGGCTCTCCGAATGCGGAGATTTTGTGGTATAATCTCCGCAGGTTTTGCGGAGAATTGACGGTGTTTATCTACGAAGAACAGAACTGGCCGACGTTCAGATGGGATGCGTCCCATTTGGAAAGTGCCTTGGCACGAACCGCCTTTCATGAGGGGCAGTTGTTGGGGCGTTTGCAGGACATTGGATTTGAGACGCAGCGGCAGGCTTCCTGTATGATTGCCGCGCAGGAAATCGTCGCCTCCCACGCCATCGAGGGAGAGCAATTGGATGCGGAATCGGTACGTTCAAGTGTCGCGCGGCATCTGGACTTGGCTGTGGCGTCACCGGAACGGGGCGATCATCGAAGCGATGCCTTGGCGGAAATGCTGTTGGACGCGACCCAGAAAGCCGCCGAACCCTTGACGCTGGAGCGGCTTTTCGCCTGGCACAGTTGCCTGTTTCCGACGGGATTCAGCGGCATGACGAAAATCTCCGTGGGGAAACTGCGAACGGACGAAGACGGGCCGATGCTGGTGGTCTCGCGAGGGAAACCGTTGCCGCGCATTCATTTCCGGGCACCGCCCGCCGAGCGGTTACCGCAGGAGATGGCATGGCTCCTGGCGTGGTTCAATGCGGACATGGGGGAGATGCCGCTTTTCATCCGCGCCGGACTGGCCCACCTCTGGTTCCTGACGCTTCATCCGTTTGACGACGGGAACGGGCGATTGGCTCGTGTGCTGACGGATTCGCTTATCGCGCGTGGCGAGGGTATGCCGTTTCGCTTCTATTCGGTCTCGGATGAAATCTGCCGGCAGAAGGGCGAATATTACCTCCGCTTGGAACGTGCCCAGCGGTCAGGATTGGACGTGACGCCGTGGTTGGAATGGTTCATCCAGGTGGTGGACCAGGCAATTATCGCGTCGGGCACGATTTTGGGAAGATTGTTGCAAAAGACGCGGTTTTGGCGACGCTATTCGATGGTGGCGTTGAATGCACGGCAGGTTCAGCTGCTCAACCGCCTTTGGGATGGCTTCGAGGGAAACATGACGTCGTCCAAATGGGCGAAGATCGGAAAATGTTCACAGGATACGGCGGCGCGCGAACTGGCCGAGCTGGTGTCGTGCGGCGCGCTTCAGCGTGTCGGACAGGGGCGGTCGACGCATTATGTACTGGGAATGGCGTAGACCATCGTCACGTATCGTTTCGTTGAGCCTGGGCGGACAGCTGCGCCGCGCGTTCGCGCCCCGTCAACGGTACATGACGGACGCGACGGAGCGCGTCCCTCCCCGGCCGCAATTCATTGTGGTCTTGAAAATCCACCCCACAATCCTGAAAATATGCTATACTTCCCAGTGCTTTTCCGCTTAGGGGGCGTCTGCCGGGGGATATCTGGTGGACGAGGCGGCGGGGGGTGAAGAGAAAACTTCCAGAATATGGACGCGCGGCCCTTCCCGAATAGCGCGCCCGATCAATGTGCGTTTGCACATCTCACGGCTTACTTGAAAACCGCTAACTTTCAGTACAGAGTCGGGGGATGTGGCAGCGCAAGGCGGGATTGCCGTTTAATGCAATCCCATGCTTTGCGTGCCCGTCTTCCCTGTGTCTGTGCGGGCTCTTAGCGGTGTCTCAAGTGAAACACGGAAACGAGGCACGCGTTCTTTTTCCCGTCTGCTTCGTTTCCGGGGGGTAAGGTTCATTTGGCAGGGTCATGCGTCCCCGCATGGCCGTGGACACTGAAAGCGAGGAGAAACGAGATGAAGAAACTGGTCTTGGTCGTGGCGGCGGCGCTGTGCGCGCTGGCCGTCTCGGCGGCGGTCGCGGTGAAGGACGTGTCGTGCCGTCAACGCTATCCGTGGAACGGCCTCGTCGACATCGACTACACCGTCGAATCGAGCGACGCGGCGGCGGACGTGTATGTCTTCCCAGAGGGGGTTGACAATGATTCCGGGGCTCTCCTTCAGATGCGGACGCTGTCGGGCGAGGGCGCGAACGGCCCGGTGAAGCCCGGCACGCGGCGGATGACGTGGGACGCGGCGAAGGACCAGCCCAACTTCAACACGACGAGCTTTTCGGTGAAGATGACGGCGGTCAGCGGTGCCGCGCCGTACCTCGTCATCGACCTCTCCGGCGGCGCGAACGCCGCGAGCTACCCCGTCCGCTTCGCGGCGGCGGGACCCGACCTGGCGAGCGACGTCTGCCGCACGACGGAACTCTGGCTCAAACTCATTCTGCCGGGCACGTTCACGATGGGCAGCCCGACGAACGAACTGGGCCACGATTCGGGCGAAACGCAGCATGCCGTCACGCTGACGAAGCCATTCTACATGGGCGTCTTCCAGATGACGCAGAAACAGTATACGCTCGTGATGGGCTCGAATCCGTCCCATTACAGGGGCGACACGCGGCCCGTTGAGAAGGTTTTCTACAATGACATCCGTGGGAGGCTTTTGGGCGCGAACTGGCCCGCGCACGCGCAGGTGGACGCGACCTCGTTCCTCGGCAAGATCCGTACCCGCACGGCGCTCAACTTCGACTTGCCCACGGAGGCCCAGTGGGAGTACGCCTGCCGTGCCGGTACGACGACGGCGCTCAACAATGGCCGCGATCTGTCGAGCACGGGCCAGGATGCTGCGATGGACGAGGTGGGGCGGTATAACTACAATTTGAACGACGGTAAGGGTTATTCGTCAGGCCATGCGAAGGTCGGTTCCTACGTGCCGAACGCTTGGGGACTCTACGACATGCATGGCAACGTGTGCGAATGGTGTCTTGACTGGTATGGTAACTATGCGACAGGTTCGGTCACGGATCCTGTTGGTTCTGCCTCGGGTTCCATCCGTGTGCTACGCGGCGGCAACTGCAACTACGGCGCCCAGTACTGCCGCTCCGCGTACCGCTTCAACTACTACCCGTCGGGCTGGAGCAACAGCGGCTTCGGCTTCCGCCTCTGCTGCTCCGCAGGACAATGATTTTCCGAATCATCTAGCAAGCCTGTTGTTTGCGAGCGGGCCGAAGCCCGGTGAATAAGCCCGCCGCGCGGATGCGCGCGGGCGGTAAACCGGGCGCATGGCCGCGAGCGCGGGCAGACGGGAAGGGAGAGGCGTAACGGCGCAGTTCAACGACTGCAATGGTAGAAGATGAGGTGACGAAATGAATTTTCAGAAACGATTGGCGTTCCCTCTTGCGTTCGGTCTGGTCCTGCCTATGGCAGCGCTTGACTTTTCGGCGCTTGAATACGCCACAAGTACCCTTTCGCCGGGGGGACGACTCGAACTTCGTTCTGAGGGAACGGTGGGGCATGCACTCGTGGACGGCACGGAGTGGAAGGGTGACCCGGAGGGCGGTACGGGGGCGACGTGGGACACCGCCGCGCTCGCTGTCGGTTGGCAGACGCTCACAAGTGGCACGAACATGGCGGAGATCCTGCGGCTTGGTGATGGTGTTACCATTGAGGGTGGACAGCTACAGGTGGACACGACGTGGACGGCCGACCGCATCCACGTAGTGCGTCACGGTGTGATCGTACCGAGCGGTGTCACGCTCACGATCACAGAGGGGACGGTTGTGAAGTTCTGCGAGGCGACGGGCATCCGCGTCCTCGCGGGCGGACAGGTGAACGTGGTGGGTGCGGAGGGGGCGGACGTCTTCTTCGCCTCCATCGGCAACGACACCTACGGCGGCGACACGAATCTCCGTGACGGCGATTGCGTGACGAACGGCTACGAGATCGTGACGTTCACGGGTGGCACGTGGAGCGACAATGGCTACTGGGTGACGCCCGATGCCGCCGTACGACCTTATCCAGAAGTGGAGCTGCACGATGCGATAGGCTCCCTGGGTGGAGGCGTCGTGCGTGTTCCCGTGTCCGTATCGGGCACCCGTGCCGCGTCGTTCTCAATCGACTGGACACTGGAAGGGGCGGAGACCGTCACGACGACGACTTCGGGCACATTGACGTGGACAAACAGCGCCGAGGGAATGAAATGCATTGAGATACCGCTGAAGACCACGGCGAAACTCGATGGTCTTGGTGTGTTTACGCTCACGGCGACGCGGGCACGGAGTGTCAACCTCGTGAACGAATCGGCCACCGTGTCGGTCTTCGAGGGTTCCCTGAATGTGGGCGAGGTCATTGAAAACGGCGGTTCAGATTGGTGTACGGGGACACCTGTCGACACGCGCGGGCTGGACGGTACACGCCTTTCCGCCGCAGAAGAGCGGATTGCCTACGACCCACGGTGGGGCAACGCGGCATCCTGTTCACTTGTCGTCAACGGTACGCGCATTCTTTCAAGCGGCGAGGCCGGTGTCGTTTCATGGTCGCCGACCGGTCCGGGTCTTTATCGGTTGACGCATACGGCTGGGAACGTCACGTATACGGCGCGGTTTGCGGTACCGGGCCCCGAGACGACGGTTGTCGAAGCGGGCCGACTGGAGACGAATACCGTCTGGCGGACGGGCGGGGTGTATCTCGTCACGGGCACGGTTGCCGTGCCGGGCGGTGTGACGCTGACCATCGAATCGGGGGCAATCGTGAAGTTCATGCCCGGTGCGAGGCTTGTGATTGAAGCGGGGGCCTCATGCCTTGCGCGAGGCGTGGTTTTCACGCATGCCTACGACGATGCGGCGGGCGGGGATACGCTGTTCGACGGCGCCGAGACGGTTCCCGTGATGGGCGACTACGAAATCACGGGCACGATCACCGACGACGAGACGACGGAATACCGCTACACGGCCCCGCTTGTCCTTTCGGGTACGATTTCGTCCAACACGCGCTGGTGTGGCTGGAAGCTCTACCACGTGACGGGGAATCTCACCATCGCCAGCGGCGTCACGCTGACGATCGAGCCGGGAGCCGTCGTGAAGTTCGATGCGGGGTGTTCGCTGACCGTCGCGAGCGGTGCGACGCTGGATGCGCAGGGCACGCGCGCCCAGCCGATCGTGTTCACCTCGATCAAGGATGACGGACATGGCGGCGACACGAACGGGGATGGTGACAAGACTCAGCCTCAGCCGGGGGATTGGGCGCGGATCAACGCGAACGGGACGGTGAAGATGGACCATTGCCGCCTCTACTATTGCAGCGACACGGGCGACCGGGGCGCGATTCAGGGCGGCGGAGGCACTGTGACGTTCGACAACGGCGAGATCGCGCACACGACCTACGAGTGCGTCCGTATGAACAGCGGCACGTTCGTCTCGCACAACTCGGTCTTCCGCGATTCGTCGATGGGCTTCGGCTATTACGGCGGTTCCGGCACATATGTGTACAACGGCGTCGTGGCCGACTGCGACAGCGCGTGCCGTGCGTCGAACAAGCATTTCTACAACACGGTGTTCTACAACTGTCCAACGTTCCTCGAATCGACGGGAAGCTCGGCGGATCACTGCGTCTTCTATAATCCGCCAGGCTTCGGGGCGCAAAGTGCCGTCCAGGTCGGGTCGAACGGCAACATCTGGGGCGATCCGCTCTTCCGCGACGCGGAGAACGGCGACTTCCGCACGGAGAAGGGTTCGCCGTGCGTGGACGCGGGCGATCCCGCCCATGCGCCGGAATCTGACTTCTACGGACAGCCGCGCGACGCCCTGCCCGACATCGGCATCTACGAGGCCGTCGGAAACGCGATGAGTCCGAACGACCTTGAGGCGGTGTCCGTGTCGGCGGCGGAGACGGCGACGGTGGGGACGGCGCTGAATGTGACGTGGCAGACGGCCAATGTCGGCAAAAAGGGCGTGGACGGCAGTTGGCGCGATGTCGTGCAGCTCGTGTCGGTGGACGGGGCGTACGCGCTCGATCTCGGCACGGCGTTGGCGGGCGGCGCGCTTGCCGTCGGCGCGACGAACACGATGACGGCGGCGTTCGCGGTACCGCCCGAGGCCGAGGGCGCGTGGCGCGTGCGCGTGAAGGTGAATGCGGAGCGCGATGTCTTCGAGGGCGTGAACGTCACGAACAACGAGGCCGTTGGCGTGGGGACGGTGACGGTCGGCGTGGCGGCGACGACGCCGACGGACGGCTTTGCGGGGACGGTCGCGAAGCATGCGCCCGCCGTGACGACGCTCACGCTGGACGGCGCGACGCCGTATGTCGGGCGCATCGACGCGCCCGAGGGAACGGTCGTCTACGTGGGATACGGCTTCATGCCGAGCGAATCGAGTTACAGTGCGCGTACCGTGGCGGGTGCGAACAGTGCGGTCATCGGCATCCCGGCGGGCGTGACGAAAGTCTACGTACTTGTCACGACGAAGCGCGAGAAGCCGCAGGGCTTTACGATGACGTTCGCCTCGGCGGCGCTGGCGGTGTCGGCGGCGAGCCCGGCGACGCTGCCATACGCGGGCACGACGGGGCTGACGGTGGACGGGGCCAACTTCACGGAAACGTGTTCGGTGACGCTGCGGACGGCGAACGGGGACGACGTGGCGGGTGCGGTCGTGAAGACGGCGTATGTGTCGCCGACGCGCCTTGTGGCGACGGTCGAATGCGGGAAGCTGGCGGCGGGTGCGCAGTATGGCGTGGTGGTCACGACGGCGGACGGTACGGAAGCCGTTCTGGAGAAGGCCGTGGCGGTGGCGAAGGTACCGGCGAGCGCCAAGCTGAAGGCCACGCTCGACGCGCCCGCGAACGTGCGGCGCGGACGCACGGTGACGTGCTGGATCGACTACGAGAACGTGGGCAACGCCGATCTGCCCGCGCCGGTCTTCGAGCTGGTCTCGGAGGGCCAGGTGTTCAAGGTCGACGGGAACGTCTACACGAACCGCGTGAAGGTGATGGGGCTTGCGGCGGAGGCGCCCGTGGGGACGCTCCGTCCGGGCGAGCCGCAGCGTCTCGGCGTGACGGCGACGATCCGCTCCGAGAAGGTGAAGTGGCAGCTGCGGAGCCACCATGCCGCACAGGAGGGTGCGAAGACGGCGCGGTTCTCGTTGCGGGAACTCTATGATGCGGACTGGGTGCTGTACCATGGCACGAACGACAACGCCACGGTGGAGAACCTGCGCAAGGCGGTCGGCAGCACGTGGGCGGACTACTATGCGAATCTGGGCGTTTGGCTCAATGGCGTTTCGCCCGCGACGGTGGATTACACGGCGATCCAGTCGGCCTATGCGCAGATGCAGTACCAGCAGGCGGCGGGGCTTATGGGCGGTGCTGACGAGGTGGAGCCTGAAGGCATGATATCGTCGGAGTCCGCAAAGGCGGCTGTGCAATCTGTGCGTGCGACTGCGGCAACATGTGCGCATTTTCGCACGGGTGACAACTGCCAAGGTGTGCAGGACGGTTCCGTGTGGAGGTGGTGTTCCAAATGTGGTAAGTGGGCGTTGGCTGTACAAGCGACGATCTTGGCTGGAGGCTATGTAGAGAATACGAAAGTTGAAAATGAGGACATTCCCTCCTCGGATTCTGTGTATGTGATTTGCCACGGGAACAAGAACTCAATCCAATGGAAATGGATGCATGACATGGCAAGGGCTCTGCAAAGTAAGGGAACTGTGCTTGCCGTTAATTGGAGTGACGGAGCCGAGGCATATAAGGACACGAGCGCTGCGGCATCTGCCTTGCGTGCGGCTAAGAAGATCCCATCTGTTGCGAACGTCGCTTCTAAACAGTTGTTTGATGTACTGAAGATCAGCCCGTCGAGATTGACCTTGATTGGGCATAGCCATGGAGGCCATGTCGTAGGACATATTGCCACGGGAAAGTCGATACCCGGAAGGATTCATCGCGTTGTCGGACTTGATACCTCTCGTGCTGCAGTTCATCCGCATGGGAATTTGAAATGGCTTGACAAGATACGCGGCTGTGCGGAAATGGTTGAGTTTTACCGCAGTTCGTGGGGAATGTCTTTGTCTGGTTGGGAAGAACTATACGGACATTACAATTTTGCCGTTTTCCATGCAGGTGACTTCTATGATGTTAACGAACTCAAAAGACATGAACAGGACTTCCGGCATAACTACTCATACGAATGGTTTACCAAGACCATTTCAGATCCCACGCAGTTTGCAAACCTCGGCTTTAATTTCAAAGGAAGTTCCTCGTGGAAAGCACTTGCGCACAACACGGGCGTAAACGACATTGAAAATCCGGGAAGTGGCACGATTTGCGGGATGATTCGTGGAAATACAGTGGAGATGCTTTCGCGTATTCAGACCGAACAGAATCATGAAAATTGGCAATATGCGGAACGGGTATTGAGCCAATCACAGTCGCTGCAGTCGGATGCCTTTGATCGGCTTTACGTCAATCTTGCCCGGACGGCCGAGTATGAAGTACAATGCGGAGCGCCGGACAGCGGTGTCCTATGTTCCGGTACGACACTCAACGTACCTGTTCGTAATCTCGCCGACAACTATTCAATTCCATACGGCCAGGTAGAAGCACTGGGGGAGGACGGCCTACTTGGATTTGGGCCGGAAACGACGGCGGCCTATCTGATCGACGCGCAGGGGCTTGCGGACAGGGGGCTGGACGTGTCGGAGACGATGTCGTTTGAGGACTTTGCCCGAATAATCCAGTCCGTCAACAGAGGTGAGTATGTGAAGAACATCGGTTCGACGGATCGTTTTTTGGAGGACGGTTCAGCCTTTGTCAGACCTGGGCAAAGTAAGACGGGGGCGATGAAGCTCAGTTTCGACAATGACCTGTTCGGTGCTGACCGCCCGCTCATGGCGAAAGACGACAAGGGGGGATTGTCTTATCGCCGCGTCATCCTGATGACGGTCTCCGGCTATGTGGGAATCCCCTTATGGCCGGTGACGGAGGGAATTGATATCTACCCGGACAACAATTTCGCGTTCAAGGAGGTTCGCGCGGTTCCGCAGGATGTCTTCGCCGTCATCTCCAAGGTTGCTTCCGTCCGCAAGCAGATCTCCAGAAGGGCAGCTTCTGCCACCACACCGACCTCCGTTTCGAGGCATGAACTCAGTAAAAATGCGCTTAAGCCGGATGAAGTCGTGTGTGTGGATGCGAATACAAACGGTACGTGGTCCCTTCCGCTTACGTGTGTGGAGTCGTATGCGACGGCGGAGGAGGATGAGATCGTCTACAACCGCTTCGAGCTGCTGGATGCGGGGAACGACACGGGGGCGCCGCGTTTCCAGAACCGGAACGTTGTCTGCGACATGTCGGATGTCACGGTGTCGGGCACGTTGCCGCAGACGACGGATGCCGACGGCAATCTTGTCTGTGAGGGCCGACGCTACACGGTCCAACTCACCGTTGCCTCGACCGAAGGCCTGGAAGATGTCGTGACGTGCGTCATCGATGTGCGCGGTACGGTGGATGACTCCGATGGCGAGGACGAGGACGATTCCAGTTCCAACGAGCCGAAATCGTGTGATCCGAACGAGATGGTCGGGCCCGAAGGAACGGGGACGGATCGCTTCGTGAAGCCGGGCGACTGGCTCACCTACACGATCTACTTCGAGAACAAGGCGGATGCCGAGGCTTCCGCCGCGAGCGTCCGCGTGACGAATCCGCTTTCGGACGCGCTCGACTGGTCGACGTTCGAGATGTTGGAAGTCGGGTTCGGGAACCAGGTCGATACGGGGCTCGCGAACGGCAATGACGTGAGCGAATGCGTACTCGACGGCACGAACACATCCGTCCGCACGGAGGTTGAACTTGATCCGGAAACGGGTGTCGTCGCCTGGTATCTGCGCATCGTTGATCCGAACGGCGATACCGAGGGGTGGCCGCTCGACATGTTCGCAGGATTCCTTCCGCCAAATGATCCGGAGACCCATTGCGGCGAGGGCCATTTGACCTACCGCGTGAAGGTGCGCGACGATGCGCCGCACGGTGTGCGCATCGCGAACGCCGCCTCCATCGTCTTCGACTACAACGAGCCGATCGAGACGGATCCCTCCTGGTGGAACACGGTCGCGCGCACGCTGGAGGCCGGGTTCGCCGAGATGGAGGTCACGGTGGACGAGGGCGGCACGGCGACCGTCACGGTGCGGGGCGGCAGCGCGGAGCGCGCGGTGTCCGTGCAGGTGTATCTCGCCTACCAGACGGCCTCGGCGGCGGATCTCGACCTGAAGAACGCGGCGGTGGACGGCGCGACGCCGAAGGGCGGTCTCCGTTTCCCGCTCACGCTCTCCTGGGCGGCGGGCGAGATCGGCGCGAAGACGCTCGCGATTCCCGTCAAGACGGACAGGGCCGTGGAGGACGACGAGGTGTTCACGCTCCAGCTCGCGAACGCGCAGGGCATGACGGTGGGCGAGGCGGATGCCTGCACGGTGACGGTGCGCGACGCGAACGCGGCGGCGGACTACGCGGCGAGGCAGGGCAAGACCACGGTGCGGACGAAGAAGGGCGTCCCGGACTGCGCGCTCTCCGTCGCCTGCGTGGCGCGGGGCGGCTCGGGCGCGGTCTGCGGCTACACGACGGGGCAGGGCTCGTACTACGCGGGCTGCCGGGCGTCGCTCCGGGCGACGGCGCGGCCCGGCTGGGCGTTCGCCGGATGGGGCGAGGTCGTGGACGGCGTGACGAACGTCGTCGGCACCAAGGCGGGCTGGACCGTCACGCCCACGAACGACACGGAGATCGTCGCGCTCTTCGAGCGCATTCCCTACATCCGCGCGCTCGCCGACCCGGCGGACGGCGGGAAGGTCTCGGGCAGCGGCTACTGCGCGGCGGGGAAGCGGGTCACGCTGAGGGCGACGGCGAGCCGGAACTTCACGTTCGCGGGGTGGTACGCCGCCGGCGCGCCGGACGCGCCCGTGGCGACGACGCCGACGCTCGTCCTCGACCGCTCGGCGAAGCCCGCGAAAGGCGACGCGCGGCAGATGGTCCTCACGGACGTGGACGGGGACGCCACCTACTTCGCGCGGTTCGTCGGCGACCCCGAGGTGTCCGTCACCGTGTCGGCGACCGACGGCAGGGGCGCGGAGCCGGCCGGGAAGGGCGCGGGCCGGTACGTCGCGGGCACCGTCACGGGCGCGGGCCGCTACGCGCCCGGGAAGAAGGCCGTCCTGAAGGCCACGGCGAACAGGGGGTACGTGTTCGCGGGGTGGCGGGAGGCCGGCGCGGACGGGACGCTGTCGCGCTCGGCGGCCTACACCATCGGCGCGATGCCGCCGGACGACGTCGCGCTCGTCGCCGCGTTCGTCACGGCGGACGAGGACCGGGAGTCGGTCGCCGCCTCCCTCGGCGGGCTCCCCCTCGCGCCGTGGGTGTCGAAGACGGAGACCCACGCCCTCGCGACGAACGTCCGCGCGGGCGTCTACCTCGAATGGCCGCTCGCCGCTTCGGCGCTCTCCGAGACGACCGTGAAGGTCGCGGGGCTGCCCGCCGGGCTCAGGTTCGCGGCGAGGCCGGTGACGTCGAGGTCCGGCACGGGCAGGTCGGCGGTCCTCGTCACGAACGTCCCCGCGAACACGGTCTACGGCGCGCCCACGGCGGCGTCGAGGACGGCGGTGGACCGGAGGACGGGCGCCGTGACGGTCACGCCGAGCGCGGTGAAGGTGACCGTCACGACGGCGGGCAGGTCGTCGCGGACATACCAGATCGACACGACGGTCGACCCGCTGCCCGCCTGGGCGCAGGGCACGTTCGCGGGCGTCTCCTACGCGGACGGCGCAGAGACGAACGGCCTCGCGGCGGTCTCCGTCACGGCGGCCGGGAAGGTCTCCGCGAAGCAGACGGCCGCCGGCCGCGCGGCCTCCTTCACGGCCCCCTGGTACGACCGCCACGACGCGGCGGAGGACGCCTACCACGCGACGCTCACGGCGAAGGTCGGCGCGGCGGTCGTGACGAACCGTGTCACGGTGCGTGCCGCCGCCCACGCGGCGACGGACGCCGTGCCGGCGGAGACGGCGCTCGGCGTCATGCGGGGCGACCTCCTCGACGCCTGGCAGACGGACTGGAGGCGCGAACCGTGGAAGGGCTTCGCCGCCGCGCTCGCCCGCGCGAGGCCGCCCCTCGCCTACGCCTACGAGGTAGGCGGCGGCCAGCCCGGCACGGTCTCGCTGAAGTTCGGCGCGAACGGCGCCGTGACGGCGGCGGGGACGTTCGCGACGGGCGTGGACGCGAGGGGGCGGGAGACGACGGCGAAGGCGTCCTGCTCGGCGACGCTCCTTCCGCAGGGCGGGGACCGGTACCTCGTCTTCGTGTACTTCCCGCCGAAGGGTACGTTCCGGGGCCACGCGCGGTGCCTCGCGCTCGCGTGGGACGGCGCGGGGTTCGTGGAGGATGTTGCATGGTAGGGGCCGACGTCCCCGGCGGCCCGCGTACCCGTGGGCGTCCCCGATGTCGTCCTGTGGGCGCGGCGCGCCGAGGACGTCGCGCCCTACCAGGTGCGCGCATGGCGTGCGTGTGC
>OIYX01000522.1_pt1 | contig 13450 bp, 7 predicted proteins | sample 1588431 | NCBI WGS metagenome assembly OIYX01 (sample SAMN03283241) | human gut metagenome | biome: human-associated habitat; material: feces | host: Homo sapiens | place: Peru | collected 2012
CGGCACTTGCGCTTGCCATCGGCGGCTGCGGCTACCTTGACGTCGATCCCGAACTCGGACTCGACGACAGCGAGGTCTTCGGCACCTATTCCAATTTCCGCTCCTATTTCGACTGGCTCTACGCCTCCGGAAACGGAACCAACAAGGAGAACATACTCTATGCGTTCCCGATGTATTCTGACTTCCTCCAGAAATATTCCTTCTCGTGGTACAACACCACGGACATGGCGGACGCCGGAAGAATGGGCGTGACGCAGCAGTATTTCAAGCAGGGGACTATGACCCAGGATTTCCTGAAGGCGGTGACCTTCGATTCGGGAAGTGCCGACAAACCGTTGGCCAAGGCAATGTTCGCGACCATCCGCCGCTGCAACACGACCATAGCCAAGATTGACCTCTGTGCGGATGCCACTCCCAAGCAACGCGCCGACCTGCTTGGCCAGGCCTACGCCATACGCGGCTTCTGCTACTTCTCTCTCTGCCGTTTCTTCGGAGGAATGCCCTATATGGACCATGCGCTTGAAGCCGAGGAGTCATGGGACCTTCCGAGACTGTCCTCACATGAGACATTTGTCCGGGCGGCGGAGGATTTGCGTAAGGGTTACGAGCTTCTTAAGGAGGCCGGCTATATGAGGAGGAACTCTCCGGCAGATCTGGCGAGCTCTACCCTTGACCAGATTGGCGGTGCGGCTGCAGCGGCGCTGTATGCGAGGTCACTGCTCTATGCCGCAAGTCCTCTGAGCAACGAGAGGGGAGAGGAAGACTGGAAGGACGCGGCGTCGGCCTGTGCACTCGCGTTGCAGGAGGCCCTTGACGCGGAGTTTTCGCTCACTCCTGCGGCAAGTTACACGACCAACTTCCTGAGCCAAAGGACGACCAATGAGAACATCTGGGTCTATGCTCTCCAGACTAAGGACAATCACGCAAACCTGAGCAGCATCATGGCCTACCCGCAGTCGGCTGCGACATCCGGCTCTTCTGGAGTCTGCCCTACACAGAATTTCGTGGACCGCTACGAGACCAAATGGGGCGAGCCGCTGCTCACGGAGGCTGACAGGGCTGAGGCTGCCGCCGCCGGACACTATAGCGAACAGGCACCCTACCGTGACCGCGACCCTCGTCTGGAACTTACCATTGTCCATGACGGACAGGCCAACAGCAACGCGGCGGAAGGGAAAATCAGCATATACTACGACCCCTCCTCCAAGTCCTGGCCGACGACCCGTCTGAACGGAGTTAACCTCACCTTCGGCATTGACTGGGGCATGCGGGACAACGATACATACGCCTATTCCAACACCGGCTACTACTGCCGCAAGTACTGGAACGGCGTGCTTGGACTCAAGCAGCAGAGCAACCACTATCACGAAGACCCGATAGTCCGTCTTGCCGAGCTCTATCTAAACTATGCAGAGGCGGTGAACGAGGCCTACGGCCCGTCAGGAAAGGCTGGAACTGTCGGTCTTACGGCGGTCGAGGCTCTGAATGCCGTCCGCAGCCGCATCGGGATGCCGAATGTGGCGTCGAAATACGCCGCGGACAGGGAAAGCCTGCGCGAGCGCATACGCAACGAGCGCTGCGTGGAACTTGCCTTCGAGGGACACCACTACTACCACGACATACGCCGTTGGAAGATTGCCCCTCAGACCATGGGAACGACACTCTACGGAATGTATGTCGAAAAGACGGCTGTGAGTCCTGAGCATCCTGAGGGAAGGATTTACACCCGCAAGGCGCTGCCTAACAACCGTCAGTGTGTGTGGAAGGACTATATGTACTATCTTCCTTTCCCCGATTCCGAGGCGTTTAAGATGAAGAACTTTGTAAACTGGAGCTGGAAATGATGAAAAGAGATATTATGATTGCGGCGCTTTCTCTCCTGCCGTGCCTGACCCTCATGCGAAGCCTTCCGGCAGCGGCCGCAGAGCCGCAGGGGCATTCTGACGGAAAGGAGAATGACAACAGCCTGCTGTGGAAGCGGGATAGCGTTGTCGTTATGCCATGGAATGGTCGCGCCACATGGACTGAATCTACGGGGAATTTCATCTCCGTCTCCGGTGATGCGCTCGAAGGCAGGATGCAGGGCGACCTGATGAACAGACTCACCGGCACAGTCCCGGGACTTGAGATTATTGAGAAGGCCGGTTTTGCGCTGCCTAACTACCAGTATCGTTCGCTGGATTCGGACCAGTTCAGCGTCAGGATGAGAGGACGGGGCAATGTGATGTGCATCGTGAACGACGCCTGCATTCCTTTCGGACAGTTGCAGCTCGATCCGAACCAGATTGAGTCCATGACCTTCCTGACGGATGTTGCCGACCGTGCCCGCTACGGTGTGCTCGCCTCGGACGGTGCCATTCTCATAAAGACCCGCTCCGGCAGCTACGACACTCCGATGCGCATCAGCGTGAATGCGGAGAGCGGAGTCAGCTTCACGGACAGGGTCTCGGAGTGGGTGAACGGAGAGGACTATGCGCGGCTGAACAACGCCGCGAGGGAAGAGGGAGGCTATGAGCAACTCTACAGCCAACTCGCCATAAAGAACTTCGCAAACCGCGACCCATATAGCTCCGAATACCCGAATGTGGATTACAAGTCGCTGATGTTCAGGAATTTTCTTCCTGTTTCAAGTGCCGGGCTGAACGTCTTCGGAGGCACATCCGGTGTCCGTTACAATTTTTCTCTTAACGGACTTTATTCCGGAGATCTGATAAAGAGTCCCAATGCCGTGGACTACAGCCGTTTCAATTTCACAGCGGGCCTCGGCGTGAAGGTCGGGAAATGGATGGAGGTCTCGGTCGATTTTTCCTCGATGCTCTATTTCCGGCGTTCCGGAAGGACGTCCTGGTACGACTACAGGACGGTTCCGGCCGTGGCATATCCGCTTGAACTCGAACTTCCGGACGGAGCAGGCACAGCCTACGGGGTGAGCAAGTCTTGGACGCAGAACTACTATGCCCTCATGAAGGAGGGAGGCTTCCGCACCAACAGAATGCGTTCCGGCCTTATGGACGTCGCACTCGATGTGGATTTCTCGTGGCTTCTCAAGGGACTTAAGTCCCGCACTTGGCTCGCCGCCTCTAACTTTGCGCAGACGACTATAGGAAAGAACGACGACTACATTGCCTGGTACTGGTCGTCTGATGCCGGCATTCAGGAGCAGTCGTCACACAAGGGAGCCAAGGCTTCCGGCAAATCCACTCTCTCCAACTACACCTGGCAGTCTCTGTCGATGTATGAGAGGCTTTCCTACGACGGCTCTTTCGGAGACCACCTCGTGAGTGCAGGAGCGACTTTCTCGATTAACAGCGCTTCGAGCAAAGGCGAGTCGCAGAATCAGAGGCAGATGTATGTCGTTGCAGATGCAAAGTACTCATACGCAGGTAGATATGTCGCTGAGCTTGTCGCCCAGTACGCCGGCTCGTCCCGCTACGAGAGAGGAAACCGTTTCGCATTCTTCCCTTCAGCCGGACTCGCTTGGGTGGCATCTAACGAGGCTTTCCTCAAGGACATCAGGTGGATTGACCGACTGAAAATTCATGCCCAGACAGGCCTGACCGGGCAGTTCGATGTCTTCGGTACTCCATATCAGTATCGTTCCAACTACTCCTACAACGGAGACATGTGGTATGGCCCGATTTCCGACCAGCCTTCGTGGTTCGGCACCAACCGCTGGATTTCCTACAAGACGACTATAAACCGTCTTGCCAACCACGATCTCGGCTGGCCTAAGGTGTTTCAGACCGACCTCGGGCTGGACTTCGACTTCCTTGGACTCTTTTCGTTCAGGATGAATGCATATTACAAGAAAATATATGACTCGATAGTGAACATATCCTCCACGATTCCGGGAGTATATGGACTTAATGGCATCGCACTTATGGACAACTACACCGCGCAGAGCCTTCGGGGAATGGATATCACTCTCGGATATTCACAGACTTTCGGAGACTTCCGCCTCGGGGCATCGTTCAGCGCGACGACGTATAAGGCGATATACGAGCGGATGACGGACGACGACTGGCTCTATGAATATCAGAAGAAGACCGGTACTCCGGTGGATGCATACTGGGGCTACCGCTGCATCGGGAAATATGAGGACGAGGAACAGTTGTCTTCCGTTCCGGCTATTTCCACTGCGGTGAAGATCGGCGACCTTATGTATGAGGACGTGAATGGAGACGGACGGATTGACGACAACGACAAGGTGATTCTCGGAAACACGGCTCCGCGCCTGAGCTATGCGCTTAACCTCAGTTTCGGATGGAAAGACCTTGAACTGAACATCGTGGGAACCGGCCGCGCAGGACTTAAGACAGCGATGACCAATAGCTATTTCTGGAACGGATGGGGTGACGGGAATTATTCAGCTTTCGTCCGCGACAACATCGGCGGTGACTATCCGCGTCTTGACTATGTGCATTCGGACCAGAATTTCGTCGGTTCGGACTTTTGGCTCCGTAACGGCGCGTGGTTCAAGATTCAGAGCGCCGAGCTGTCCTACAATCTACGTCTGCGCCGGGTGTCATGGATTAAGGGCGTGAAGTTCTCGGTCAAGGGGCAGAATCTCCTGACGCTCTCGGGAATAAGGGACGTGGATCCGGAGTGTATCGATGCGGGCGTCGCTTCCTACCCTCTGCTGCGTTCGGTCACCGGCGGCATAAAGCTGAATTTCTGACGCAACACCCTCTTTCGCCGATATGATATAATCCTTTCAACCAAGACCTTTCAACTAAGACAAAAAATGAAACTCACGAAAATCATAGCCGTTCTTCTTCCGTGTCTCGTGGCTGCGGGATGCAGTTTTCTCGATCCGCTTCCGGACGGCAGCTACAACGACGACAACTACGACGAGAACGCCAAGTTGCTGCGGGGATATGTTGATAAGATTTACAACGACTTCATCCCGACCCTCTACGCGACCAACTACCTTCTTGGCATTTCCGCTGCAACGGACGATGCCGTGTATCGTTCTGAGGCGGCCGCATGGCGCAAGTTCTCGAACGGGACGGCGCTGATGTCAGGCAATCCTTTCACTTCCAAATGGAATACGGACTATGCCGCAATCAACTACGCCAACCTTTTTCTTAAGGACCGTGCCGGAATCAGCGCACGCTATCTGATTGACCTTGAGGCTGATGCTGCCTACCGCAAGACTATGCAGGGCAGCGCGTTCGGACTGCGCGCATGGTATGGCTTCGACCTTCTCCGCACTTTCGCGGGAAAGGGAACCGACGGGAATATGCTGGGCGTGCCGATTGTGACCGAACCGACCTCTACCGACAAAATCGATGTCGAGAGTATCCGTAGGGCAGGGGTGGATGAGTGTGTGAAACAGATTCTTGACGACTGCGACTCCTCATACTTCTATCTTCCGGACTCCAACCGCGACTATCCCGGCGATCCGGCTCAGAACCTGCCCGTGACAGGCTCCGTGCGCTACAAGACTCTCGACCGTGTCTGCATCGACGCCATCCGCGCCATGGTTTGGCTATTTTGGGCAAGTCCGGCGTTCAATCCGGAGGACGATGTGCAGAGGTATGAGAACGCCGCCCTATATGCCTCCCGCGTCATGAAGCACAAGATTGAGAGGGAAGGCTCGCTCACGGGAGGTTTCAACCCGCTGTCGGGATTCAAATGGTACGACTGCAACAGCGCCGAGATTGTCTGGCCATCCAATTTCTCGAAGGCCACCGACACCGAGAAGTGCTGCTATCCGCTCGGCTTCGGCGGACAGTCCAACATCGTGCCGACGCAGGACCTTGTGGATGCATTCCCTATGGCGAACGGCTACCCGATAACGGACTCCCGCAGCGGCTATGACCCGCAGAAGCCTTACGAAGGACGTGATCCTCGTTTTTATGCCGCGATTTACTATAACGGCTCATCTGTCAATCGCCTGTCAAACGGCGCGAAGATGTATACTTTCAAGACAGAGACAGACGGCGCTGACGCTCCGGGGGGGACGATGACTTCGCCCACCGGCTACTACATCCGTAAGTTCCTCTACCGTGGGTGGAATTCCTACGACCAGACGGTTCAGCCCGGCTACCGCTGCGTCCACCTGCTGAGCTGGACACAGATGTGTCTGATTTTTGCTGAGGCGGCCAACGAAGTCGTGGGACCTGATGAGAGTTCGACTTTTGGCTATTCCGCAAAGCAGGCTCTCGCATGGCTGCGCGCACGAAAGACCACTGAGGACGCTGAAGGGCTTGGCGCGGCTGGAGACCCCTATCTTGAGGAGTGCGCCTCTTCCGGGAAGGATGTGTTCGCGGCTCTGGTTCGGAACGAATGGAGGGTCGAAACCTGCTTCGAGGGAGAGCGGTATTATAGTCTCAGACGCTGGGCCACTTCCGTCTCCGACCTCAATGCTCCTGTTCATGGGGTGAAGATAACGAGAGGATATTCTGGAGAGGAAGTCTTTGATTATGATGAGGTTGTAGAAAATCTTGCCTATCCGTCCCTTTGGGCTCCGCTGCCTTATATGGAGGTGCGCCGCTGTCCGAATCTTGTTCAGAACGAGGGATGGGAAAGTTGGAGATAGATTTGTTTTTATGGAAATTGAGAAGATGAAGAAGATTTTTGCATTGTCCGCCGTCTGCTGTGTCCTCGCCACGGGATGCTACGGTGACTACACGATGGATTATGAATACACGGGGGTATATTCCGCCTACCAGTACGACCTGCGCACGTTCGTGGTCGGGGAAGGGATGAAGTTCGACTTTACGGTGGCTCTCGGCGGAGTGGTGGACAACGATCGCGATAGAGCCGTTGAGGTCGAATCTGACGATGCGCTGCTTTCAACGGACCTTTCCGTCTTTTCGGAGTCGGACGGGACTCCATCGTTCACCGCGCTTGACGGTCTGAAGGGTATGGGCAGGCTGGGCGCATTGAGCCAGTCCTATGTTAGCGACGCCTTTGCCTCCGTGACGGCGATAAGCCCGCTTCCGGCCGGGTATTATGAACTTGACGGCATTGATGGGCTGACCATACGCAAGGGACGGCACACCGCCGCAGTGACCATACGTGCCACTGACGAAATTCTTTCGGACCCCAAGGCATTCACGCCGTATTATGCGCTGGGCTTCAGAATTGTCAATGCTGATGCGGACGTCCTTGTGAAGGAAAAGAGCTTCGAGGTCATAGCCGTGAAATGTGAGAACCGCTTTTACGGAAACTGGTATCACGGCGGACGGACGGTTGTGCGTTCTGACGCGACGGGGGAGGTGGTCTCCACGGATGAGTATGAACTCACGCTTCCGCAGGCTGACTCGAAGGTCTATAGGCTCACGACTGTAGATGCTGTTTCTGTCAAGACCGACCGAATGAGTGGTCGCACGGGCTCACTGCTCCTGACTTTCGATGGCGACGACATCACAGTCTCTCCTGCCGACGGCTCCGACATCATAATAAACCCGATTCAGGGCCACCCGAGCCGCTTCAACGGAGCGAAACTCCTTCAAGATAGGGAGATTTCCCTGAACTATTGCTTCAGCAATGGTGACGGAACCACGACTTATGTCTATGATGTGCTGAAGTTCCGCAACAGGGTCAGGGATGGAATTAACGAGTGGCAGGGAGAAACCGAGTAGAAAATATTTTTGAAATACTCGAGTTTCGCAAGTGCGAAACACCACTTTTGAGCCCTTGTGGCGAGGGTAAGTCCTCTCCCCGAGGGAGAGGATTTAGGAGAGGGGTAACGTGGACAGAAAAAAGTGCGTGGGATTTGAGAGTTTGATAAAAGAGATAAGTTTAATATTCGCAATAAGTTAGAATACTTGCGGAACTTGAATTGAAGTATATGAAATACAGAATTTTAGGCATTGTCGCAATGATGTTCGTCCTTTCCTGGACGGGATATGCACGAGAGAAGGAAAATTTGAGGCTGACGGGAACTTTCGGCGATTCTATGGAGAATGTCGGCGGATGCTCGGTCAGCGAGACCGACGGAAGTTTTGACATAGTCTCAAAGCAGTGGAAAGCAGGGATTATGCTCCGTGGAAAATGGGATTTGAGAGAATATAAATCGATAAGGCTGACGGTGGAGAACCGCAGCGACGTGACCGCTCTCTATCTTGTATGCGATATGTTTGACTCGCGCCGCAAGTCTGAATTCCGCGACAGGGCGAACAGGGCCGTTGCCGGAGTCTACGAGGCGGTGGGGGATGTCCCGACAGGTTCCAAAATAACGGTCGAGTTTCCTCTGAGCCCGGATATGCCGCATCCGGAGGTGAACGGAGCGTTCCGTCTCATGCACGGCACGCCATATTCCCGTGAACTCGGATTGTTTTCCTATGATATTGACCTTTCGGACGTTCACACCATTGTCATAGCCGGCGTGAACCTTCTTCCGGGAGTGGAGTTCACGGTTTCCGACGTGGAACTTATCCGCGGAAAGCGTGTTGCCCCTAAGACAATGCAGTTGGACTTGGCGGCATTCTTCCCGTTTGTGGATGCCTACGGCCAGTACAAATACAGGGACTGGCCTGGTAAGGTGCACTCGGACAGGGATCTGAAGCGGGCGAGACTTGCGGAGGAAAAGGATCTCGCGGCGCATCCGGGACCTGACGATTGGGACATTTACGGAGGGTGGAAAGGTGGCCCGAGGTATGAGGCGACAGGGCAGTTCTATGTGAAGAAGATTGACGGAAAATGGTGGATGATAGACCCGGAGGGCTATCTCTACTGGTCGCATGGAGTAGTGCGTGTGACGACCTCCTCGGCGGTGACTCCGCTCGATGGCCGCAGGTTCTATTTTTCCGGTCTGCCCGAGGATGAGTCTGACCCGTTCCATCGCTTCTATTTCACCCACGACAACCTTCTGCATCCGTACTACACGGCGCGTGGCATTCACGAGACCTACGATTTTTCTTCCGCCAATGTGTACCGCAAGTACGGCGAGGACTATAAGGCTGTTTTCGCCGACCTTGCCCACCGCAGGTTGCGCAGCTGGGGAATGAACACGATGGCAAATTCTTCCGACCCGTCAATCTGCGCCATGGACAGGACCGTCTATAACGAGAGGGTAGATTTGGGCGCTCCTGTCGCGGGCTGTCCCAAGTGGCCTGTACTTGAAGGTTCAGGGGGCTGGTGGCCTTTTATTGACCCGTTCGACAACTTGTTCCCGATGTGCGTTCGTGCCCATCTTGAAGCCAAGCGGACGCAATTGGAGGATTCGTGGTGCCAGGGTTTCTATGTCGACAATGAAATCAACTGGGGAACTCAGACAATGTTGGCGGGCCTTGCGCTTAAGGCTTCGCCGAAGCAGGCGAGCAAACTGGTGCTGATTGACCATCTTATGGACAAATACTTTAGCGTGGAGGCGCTCAACAAGGCATGGGGAACGGCGTTCGAGGACTGGAACGCTCTTGTTGCCAACCGTAAGGCCCTCCCTTCCGCTGCGAATGCCGACCTTTCGCAGCTGTCGCTGCTGATTGTACGTCAGTATTTCAAAACAGTGCGGGAGGTGTTCAAACAGGTGGCTCCTAACAAACTCTATATGGGCTGCCGTTTCGCGGGAGCTCCGGAGTTCGTGGTGAGGATTGCGGCCGAGTATGTTGATGTGATGAGCTACAATAACTACACCTACACCCGCGAGACCTTTTCTCTGCCAAAGGGGATTGACCTGCCGGTCATGTATGGGGAGTTCCATTTCGGCGCTCTTGACCGCGGCCTGTTCCACACGGGTCAGGTGGCCACGTTCAACCAGAAGAACCGTGCAAGGGCCTACGGCGACTTCGTGCGCTCATGCCTGAAAAATCCGTGCATAATCGGCACAAATTGGCATCAGTTCTCAGACCAGCCGTGCACAGGGCGCTTTGACGGCGAGGATTTCCAGGTGGGCCTGACGGACTGCTGTGACACCCCTTATCCGGAGACGATTGCCGCGCTGCGCGAAGTCGGCTACAATATGTATAAAATCAGATACTTTTAACGATATTTGTTGACCATGAACATTCGGAATATACTTGTGACGTCGATGATTTTTGTCCGTCTGGCCCTATCCTGCGGTGTCTCCGGCTCATACGAACCGGAAAGGCCCGCCAAGCCTGACAAACCGGGAACCGACGAGACTGTCGAGTCTGCGCTTGCCATGCCGCACATAATGAGTGACGGTATGGTTCTCCAACAGGAATCTGAGGTGTCAATCTATGGAACGGATGACAGAGGGGTGAAAGTCACCGTGTCGCCATCGTGGACTGACCGCAGTTTTGAGGCTGTCACTGGGAGCGACGGAAGATGGATTGCCAAGGTCAAGACTCCGAAGGGCTCAGACAAGGCATATACGATGAGAATCACGGATAGCAATAAGGGGGAGATAGTTATCAACGACGTTCTTGTCGGAGAGGTCTGGCTATGCAGCGGACAGTCCAATATGGAGCATCCGATGAAAGGCTTTTCCTCCTCGGAACCTGTACAGGATTCGGAAAAGGAACTTTCCGACGCGGCATATCCTCTGTTTCGCTACTTCAAGGTGCCGCAGGCTGTTTCCCGCACTGCGAAGTACGACACCGGAGAATCTTCATGGGCGGAATGTTCTCGGGACAACGCCAGGAATTTCGAGGCCATAGCCTTTTTCTTCGGACGGAGGATTCACAAGGCGACAGGCGTTCCGGTCGGAATCATCGGCTGTGCCTACGGCGGAACACGCATTGAGGGATGGATGCCGCCAGAGTCGTTCACAAAGCTCGCCAAAAACGAGTATATGGACTCCGACAAACTCTCGGCAGGGGAAAATAGTCCGAGTGCCCCGTCCAACTGCTGGAACGCGATGTTGCTCCCTGTGTTGGACTACGGTTTTAAGGGAATCCTCTGGTTCCAGGGCGAGAGCAACTGCAACTATTACTGGTCCTATTCCCATCTGCTTCAGGTGATGGTAGCCGACTGGAGGGAGCGCAAGGGTGATGTTTCGGCGCGGATTCCGTTCTATTTCGCTCAGCTGGCTCCGTGGGTGAACAATCGTCCGATTTCAAACGGAGGCTCGGAACTTCTCCGTAACGCGCAGATGACCGCCTTCAAAACCATTCCCAATTGCGGAATCATAGGCCTTGGTGACGTGGGCAGCGAAAGCACCATTCATTTCCCGAACAAGAAAGTTCCTGCTGAACGTTTCGCTCTATGGGCGTTGTATAATGAATATGGGGATAAGTCCGTAAATCCTATGGGACCTGCGTTCGAGTCCATGAAGGCCGAGGGCGGCAAGTTGCTCATAAGTGTCTCCAACGCTTCGGGGCTTCATATCGCGGATGGCATCGGCGACATCCCATACGCCGAAATTTCCGGTGACGGCAAGACCTTTGTTCCGGCCACCGTGCGCATACTGTCAGACGGAGTCCTCGAATTTTCCTCTCCGGAGGTGTCTTCCCCGACCTCGGCTCGCTACTGTTTCAGCGGCTGGCACGCCGGCTCCGTCTTCAACTCCGCCGGCCTCCCGCTCTTCCCGTTCCGCGCCTCGCTGTAGAGGGCGGGCTGTCCATTTCTAAGAAGAGGTGTCATGAAAATCGTAGGAGTCGGATGCGGCTCAGAACGAGTCACGTCTGGTCATGCGGAAGTTACAGTGCACTTTTTCGAGTCTCTTCTCCAGAATCATGTCCCCGACGAGGCGTCCCATCTGTATGAAGTCAGTCGATACCGTGGTGAGCCCGTTTAGGATTATTTCGCTTATGGGGGACTCGTTGTAGGAAATTATTGCAATGTCCTTCCCGACCGTAAGTCCCTTCTTCTTTATAAGTCTTGCCAATTCTATCAGTCCGAAGTCATATTGTCCGCTCAGGAGCAGGTAGGCTTCGCCCTTACTGACATTCTCCGGAATCACGACGTCCGAATAGGTTACGCGGATTCCGTTGTCTCGGCAGAACCTTTCCACACCTGTCCTGACTTGAGGGCAGGGTTATGACATTGAGTCTGTTGTAGTTCCGGAAAGTGTCAAGTCCGTCTCCGAGTCCCTGTATGATGTCGTTCTCCCAGTCCTGATAGACGGCCCCGTAGTTTCCCTGTATACTCCTTATCCAGTTGTCCGTCATGATGAGTTTCCTGTTCGGCACCCTTTTCAGCAGAGTACGTACCTTTTCCTGGGTGGCAGCGTCCAACGGGAAGTGCGGAGCTATGACATAGTAGTCAAAGTTGTCGAGGTTCTCGTTGAGGAAATATTCCAAAATCTCGACATTCTGCTCGTGCAGCAGAATCGTGATTTCCGCGTGTCCGTCAAGCCTTTCGGTCATAGAGTCGAAGAGAAGCTGCTTGTAGGTGCTGAGTTTGTCGAACAGAGCCAGAACCTTGAGCTTGTGCGCCTCCCCGTTTTTCTTGACGAAGAACCCCTTCCCCTGGTGAGGTTCCACGAATCCCTTGTCTCTCAGTATCGTATAGGCCTTCTTCACGGTCTCCTTCGAAATTTCATGCTCATCCGCCAGTTCGTTCATCGACGGCAGCATTTCCCCGTTCTCAAGTTCTCCCGCGTCAATCATCGCGCTGATTTTCATCACAATCTGACGATATACCGGCGTCAGTGAATTTTTGTCTATGTCGATGGATTTTTTCATAAATATTTAGGAAAAATGTTTGGATTTGTCAATAATATACTATCTTTGTACCACAGTACACCACAGTTGAGATGTGGTCTACTTGACTGTGGTATGTATCAAGCCACTGCAAAGGTAAGAAATTTATGGATAACTGCATATTTATGAAACACTGTCTGACGAAAATGAAAAAGACTGCATTGACATTGCTTGCGCTTTCGTGTGCGGCTTTCGTGTCATCCGCCCAAAAACCTGTTGCATCCTCCGTCACTTGGGACAACATCTGCGCACATCCCGCTCCGCTGCCCCTCATCGGTCATCTGCAAAATAGCAACTCCGACTTGTCGCGTCCGTCGTGGTGGAGCGTCGGATGCGAGACGATGGACCGGGACTATGCTCATTTTGAAAAGTTCAAACAATATGTCCCGCAGACAGGTGTAGGCTATGCCCGGCTTCAGAGCGGGTGGGCAAAAACCGAACAGAAGAAGGGCAAATATGAATTTGACTGGCTGGACGCTCACGTTGACGGGCTGATTGAACTCGGAGTCCACCCGTGGATGTGTCTGTGCTACGGCAATCCGGTTTATTCCGACCACGGAGCCGACCTTGACGCCAACCTTTTTCCGGATGGTCCGATTATGGACGCGTGGATTAAATATGTCAAGGCTGTCGCAAAACGTTATAAGGGCAAAGTGACGATGTACGAGGTGTGGAACGAACCGGATCACAGAAAGGCTCTCGATTCCTACGACCTATATGCCAATCTTTTCGTGCGTACCGCAAAGGCAATACGTGAAATTGACCCGGAAGTGAAGATTTGCGCGCTTGCCTCCACAAGCCCGAGCCGGGAATACATTATGCAGGCGGTGAGAGGGATTGCCGAGAGGGGAGGAACTGAATATATGGATTACATCTCCTATCATGCCTATTGG
>OIYX01000523.1_pt1 | contig 13446 bp, 10 predicted proteins | sample 1588431 | NCBI WGS metagenome assembly OIYX01 (sample SAMN03283241) | human gut metagenome | biome: human-associated habitat; material: feces | host: Homo sapiens | place: Peru | collected 2012
AGGTTCACCAACTTTAATCCATTCAAAAGTAGATGTCAAGATTATCGGCTATGGCTACAATAATAAATCAGTTTTAATGAAGTAACTCGATTTATCATAATTCACTACTGTCCAATAAAAAAAGGCAATTCAAAATTGCATTTACGAGCCTGTTTTTGGCTTATTTTTGCTGTTTAACTTTCAAATTGATAGTGCTCTGACTTTTCAAGTGGGCTCAGTCAATCTTTTAAAACTAAGATAATTAGAAACCCTATAAATATACCATTATGAACAACATTCCAACCGTATTTTGGCTCATCCCGATAGCCAGTATCGTAGCATTGGGCATGGCCTGGTTCTTCTTCCGCAGCATGATGAAAGAGGATGAGGGAACCGAGAGAATGAAAGAGATTGCGATGCACGTGAGAAAAGGTGCTATGGCTTATCTCAAGCAGCAGTACAAGGTGGTAACCATCGTCTTTGCGGTGCTCGCCATCATCTTCGCCTTCATGGCCTATGTGCTCAAGGTGCAGAATCCATGGGTGCCTTTCGCATTCCTTACAGGCGGTCTCTTCTCCGGACTGGCTGGCTTCTTCGGTATGAAAACGGCTACTTATGCCTCTGCACGTACTGCCAATGGAGCGCGTACGGGACTGGACAAGGGACTGCGGATTGCCTTCCGCAGCGGTGCCGTCATGGGACTCGTCGTGGTGGGTCTCGGACTGCTCGATATCGCCATCTGGTTTATTGTTCTTAATGCCGTATATCAGGGCGAATCCACAGCCCTCGTCACCATCACCACTACCATGCTTACCTTTGGTATGGGTGCTTCCACGCAGGCGCTCTTTGCCCGTGTGGGCGGCGGTATCTATACCAAGGCTGCCGATGTGGGTGCCGACCTTGTGGGCAAGGTGGAGGCGAATATTCCGGAGGACGATCCGCGCAACCCTGCTACCATCGCCGACAATGTGGGCGATAATGTGGGCGATGTGGCTGGTATGGGAGCCGACCTCTACGAGAGTTATTGCGGCTCTATTCTCTCTACGGCAGCCTTGGGTGCTACGGCCTTTGCCATGAACGGCGATATGCAGTTGCGTGCCGTCATCGCTCCTATGATCATCGCTGCCATCGGTATCTTCCTTTCCCTCATCGGTATCTATCTGGTACGTACGAAGGAGGGTGCTTCTATGAAGGATTTGCTCCATTCGCTGGGATTAGGAACCAATGTGAGTGCCCTGCTCATTGCCGTGGCCACCTTTGTGATTCTCTATCTCTTGGGCATTGAAAACTGGCTCGGACTTTCCTTCTCTGTGATCAGCGGACTGGTAGCTGGCGTCATCATCGGTCAGGCCACTGAGTATTATACCTCTCAGAGTTACAAGCCTACGCAGAAGATAGCCGAGGCTTCGCAGACGGGTCCTGCCACCGTGATCATCAAGGGTATCGGTACGGGAATGATTTCCACGATGATACCTGTGGTCACCATTTCCGTGGCCATCATGCTGAGCTATCTCTGCGCCAACGGATTTGATATGTCGCTCTCAGCCAAGTCTATCAGCACCGGTCTCTATGGTATCGGTATAGCAGCTGTGGGCATGCTATCTACGTTGGGCATCACCCTTGCCACCGATGCTTATGGTCCTATCGCCGACAATGCGGGCGGTAATGCCGAGATGAGCGGGTTAGGCAAGGAGGTGAGAGAGCGTACGGATGCACTGGATGCCTTGGGCAACACCACTGCTGCTACCGGAAAGGGATTTGCCATCGGTTCTGCTGCTCTCACGGCCTTGGCGCTGTTGGCTTCTTATATAGAGGAAATCAAGATAGCCATGATCCGGGCGGTGGAGAACGGTAAGCAGTATGTGGATGCGGCTGGGAATGTCTTCGACCCTATGAATGCCTCTACCATCGACTTTATCAATTTCTTCCAGGTAAACCTGATCAATCCGAAGGTGCTCGTGGGAGCCTTCCTGGGTGCGATGGCAGCCTTCCTGTTCTGTGGACTCACGATGGGTGCCGTGGGCAGGGCTGCGGAATCGATGGTGCGGGAGGTGCGCCGCCAGTTCCGTGAAATCAAGGGAATCCTGGAGGGCAAGGCTACTCCCGACTATGGCAGGTGTGTGGAAATCAGTACGCGCAGTGCCCAGCGGGAGATGATCATCCCTTCGCTGCTGGCCATCGTGATACCTATCGTGGTGGGGCTGGTATTAGGTGTAGCGGGCGTATTAGGTCTGCTCACTGGTGGATTGGCAGCCGGATTTACGCTGGCTGTGTTCATGTCTAATTCGGGCGGTGCCTGGGATAATGCGAAGAAGATGATTGAGGAGGGCAGTTTCGGCGGCAAGGGTAGCGAGCATCACAAGGCTACCATCGTGGGCGATACTGTGGGCGATCCGTTCAAGGATACTTCCGGTCCTTCGCTGAATATCCTCATCAAGCTGATGTCGATGGTGAGCATCGTAATGGCGGGACTTACTATCGCCTTCCTGTAGGATGAAAAAGCTTGAATGAAATCTTATTTGTAGGATGAAAGCTTGAATGAAAGATTTCCTAATATTGATATCCCCCCTGCAGTTTCCGATTTGCCTCGATACTGTGAAGGGGGGATTTTTATTGGATTGAATCTTTTCAAAAAAAATCCTTGATATGTTTGTTGATTTCAAAAATAATTATTACCTTTGCCACAGAAAATTAGCCTAAGATATTGTGTGCGGTATAAATAACCGCTTTCAGATATACAACAACTGTTTTCAATAAAATAACTACGTTAACGAACCGACAATTAGACATCAGGTTTATCTTCACTTCGGTGCAGGAAGTATTGGCTCACACCAATAGTATGGTGGAGGAGCTGTTGCGCAGAATTGTGAAGAAGTACGCAGCGCTCAAGAGGCGTTGCGAGCAGAAGAAATGTCTGTTGGCTTTGAGTGTGGCTTGGGCCTTGGCGGGCGAGGCTGCAGGAGGTAATGAGGCTGTGTTTGAGCATATTGACGAGTCGATTCATGCCCGTCAGAGTATGGATGGACAGTATCTGCTGCCTTCCGCTTCGCTGATGGGTTGCTATCCTATTATGGTGCAGGGCGATCCTTTCGTGTTTGATTCCGAGGGTACTACGATGGAGATGATCATGTGGGATTTCTATGCGGTGCTGATAGAGCATGCGTGGGCGCCAGGTACCATCGGGCAGTTCTTCTATGATGTGGCTGATGAGCATCAGTGGAAGGCTTACGAAGTGGAGTCTCAAATGCTGCGCGAAAAATCTGCCTCTTCCTCTTCTCCTTCGGTTGATTCCCGGTTCTCTGAGGGACTTCCAGATGCTTCTCTATCTTCTGCCTCTCCAGCCTTTAGTTCTGATTCTCCGGTCTTCAGTTCAGAGTCTCCGGTCTTTTGTTCAGAGTCTCCAGCCTTTTGTTCAGAGTCCCCAGCCTTTGGTTCTGCTTCTCCGGTCTTCAGTTCTGATTCTCCAGTCTTCAGTTCAGAGTCTCCAGCCTTTTGTTCAGAGTCCCCAGCCTTTGGCTCTGCTTCTCCAGCCTTCAGTTCAGACCCTCCTGCGGTTCCAAATATTTCTGAAGGAATAACTTTGGAATCCTGGAGCGAAACTCAGGAATATCTGATGGAGATGAGGATGCAACTTGTAAATAATATTCAAAATATCAATCAGATTATAGAAAACATCAATCATTATATCAAAAACAATACAATTATGATGAATGACAACGCACAAGTAAACAATCAGGTTTCAAGCGATGCCCTGGGCGGCATCCACATTCATTTCGGCGGTTCCTTTACCAATTATGGTACCTTGACCGGCAATGTAGTGAATCACAACTATCCTTCTGGTCAGCAGAATCCGTCTCAGAATGTTCCTCAGTCTCAGAATGCTCCTCAGTCTCAGAATGAGCCGCAGAATCAGTCTCAGAACAATCAGAAAACGGATTATGCCGTTTCTTCTGTATCTGCAACATCTTCGGCTTCTGATGCATCCTCGACTCCAGCTCCATCTTCAGTTTTTGATGCATCCTCTATCAATTCTGTGCTTATGAGTGCGAAAGGCAGGCGCATACTGGATGCATTGCGCGATATCCATATTCTCGACGAGCATTATGCTCCCGTAAATCTGTCGTGGGCGGAGATGGGGTATCTGGCTTATCAGATAGCATTCACGCTGGCGATAGACAATCTCTGGCAGGTGATGGGAGGCTTCTGGGGAAAGAATTCCAATTCGCTCAGAAGCGGATACAATCGGGCCAGACAGATGCCCAGCATTTCTGCTTTTGACGACCGGATCAAGGAGATTTTCAGATAATCCAGCCTGATATAGCTTTATCGAGCCTGTTTTTCGATTTTTCAGCCTGATTTTCATAGTTCGGACAACTTTTTTTTAGTACTATGTAGTACGACCGTACCAAGTACGTACTAAATAGCTTTGATTTTTTCGCAGTACCTTTGCCCACGGATTTCAGAACAAGCCGAGTTCTGAGGTTCGTGGGCTTTTCGTGTTATGCCTTGTTGGCAGAATTTTCGGAGAGTATCCACCCGCTCTTTTACAAGGTTGATACAAAGAATTTAAAGATCTAACATTGGATTCATGTCAAGTAAATCAAAGTAAATTCATTTCGCGTAAATAATTTCTCATCAGCAGGATATCTTCCTTGCTGATTTCCTCACCTTGTCCTGGATGGGCTTCTGTCCATTCAGCGTTTTCTAAAAATTTCTTCGCTTCTTCTCCTTGAAGCGTAGGAATCACTCTGATTTCTGTTGCCATATTTGTTGTTTTAATAATTATAAAATTTATCTCTCAGATATTTCTGCAAAGATAAGTTTTTATTTTATTACCTGCAAGCATTTCGACGGTTATTTTTTAGTTTTTTATATAATTGTAAAATATTTCAATAAAGCTTATGACAAAATATCATTTTATTGCTCGCGGCAGTCTGGCCGTGGAGCTCAACAATGCCATTCATGTGATGGTATTCGATAATCCTGAGTTTGGTCAGGTACGTACGATACTTAATGAAAAGGGAGAACCGCTTTTCTGTAGTAAGGATGTTTGCGATGCGCTTGGGTATTGCAGATCCAATCAGGCTGTATATCAGCACGTTAACGAACATGATGCAGTGAAACACTGTATCGCCTCCAAGATCCAGGTGAGCTATAGCCACCGCAGAGAAGTGATTCAGAACCGACTGATGATCTTCGTGAATGAGAATGGACTCTACTCTCTCATCTTCGGTTCCAAAAAGAAAAGTGCCCAGCGATTCAAACTCTGGGTTACCTCCGTGGTGCTGCCCCAGATACGCAAGACGGGCGGTTATATCCCGGTGAACCAGGGTGACACCGAGGAGGAGATGCGCCAAAAGGCGGAAAGCGTCTTCAGGAACACCGAAAATATCCTGAGGAGCACCATCGAGGAGAAGACGAAACTCATCGCCGAACAGGATGAGCGCATCAGGCAGCTCAACGAGAAGGTGGGGCAGCAGGTGGTGAAAATCCAGAAGAGTGCCGAGGAGATTCTCTCGCTCGAAGGGGATATCGACCGACTGATGCCGAAGGCTTTCTATGCCGACAATGTGCTCGACTCCATCTCCTGTTTCACCACCACTCAGATAGCCAAGGAACTCGGGATGACTGCCCAGGAACTGAACCGTGCGCTCTGTTCCCTCCATGTGCAGTACTACCAGAGCGGTCAGTATCTGCTCTATGCCCACTATGCCCATCAGGGTCTTGCCAAAAGCCGTACGAGATATGGCACGGAGGATGTTTATGGGGGCTGCGGCCAGTATGCTGCTGAAGCGGGATCTCGCGTGAAAACCCAGATGTATCTCGTCTGGACAGAGAAGGGTCGCCGCTTTATCCACGACCTGGACCGAAGTCGCCTCCGCCTCTTGGGTTCTTATTCCGATAAAGGTTAAATCTTGTTAGTTTCATTCATTGGATTTTTTATTCATCGGATGACATGAATTTTTTATTCATCCGTGAAATCCGATGAAGAAAATCTATGAAGAAACGAGACTTATACCCCTCACTGTCGTTAAAACTTGCAAAAAGGGTGGTGGGTTCTATATGACCCCCCACTTGCGTTAAAACTTGTGAAAAGGGTGGTGGGTTCTATATGACCCCCCACTTGTGTTAAAACTTATAAAAAGGGTGGTGGGTTCTATATAACCCCCCAAGTATTACTAAAACTTCTAAATAAATGATGAAAAAAGAAAATGAAAATCAGCGATTCCGTATCGCTTTCAATGGATTCCGGGGCGGCAATAAGGGGAGCATCACTTCCCAGCCTCTTTCGGAGTACGACAAAACCATCCGTTACCCCTGGGTACACGATGCGATATTGCAGATACGAGGCGAAAAGCCCATCCGCAGTATCAACAACCATGATGCTACAGCACTTGCCAAGGCTCAGCAGCGCATCAAAAGCCAGTTGCCCTTCCGCAGTGCCCATTATTACCAGTTCAAGGATAATAAGCGCCGCCAGGCAAACATCATCCCCGAAAGCTTCCTCTTTCAGACCACCATTGATGTGGACGAAAAGGAACTCGTAGAAAGGGCTTTGGAGCGGGCGAAGCTGCTGGATTCCCTCGATTTTATTCCTGATGATACAGGAGAACGAGGAGCATCAACTGCTGCTGGAGGTTCTGATGCAGAGACTGAAAACAGAGCTGCTTCTGGGGGTTCTGATGCAGAGAATGAAAACAGAGCAGCTTCTGGAGGTTCTAATGATGAGAATGTAAACAGAGCTGCTTCTGGGGGTTCTGATGCAGAGACTGTAAACAGAGCGGCTGCAGTGGGAAATCATGACGGGGATGAGGCTGTGACGGCAGACCAAAATCCCGAGAATGGACAGAGAAATCCCGAGAAGGGGCAGAAAAATCCCTGGAAGGGAATGCTCCTGCATTTGGAGTATTCCGCCCGCAAGAAGCTCCATATCGACATTCGTATGCCGATAGGCATGACCATCGAAGAAGCGCAGCGAGCCTATTGTCAGGCATTGGGCGTACCGTGTGACGAGAGCTGCTTTTCACCCGAACGCATCATCTTTATGACGGATGCCGACTCGGAAATCTACCGTGCCAGCGATTGGTATGCCCTTCTGCCGGAAGACGAAATCAATCTCCGAAGGGAAGCCTTCCGCAAGCGAGGTCTTGACATCGACGGACGGGCTTCGGAAAAAACTTCACAAATCCAAAAACATTCAAATTCAGAAAATCATGACAATCAACCGTTACATTCCGGTGATAAGACCGGAGAAAAACAACCAGCTGTGGGAGGCGCTCAAGTTCCTCCTCATCCTGCTGCTCATCCTGCTGATAGCCACACCTCAACTGCTGTTGGCAGTGCTCCTGCTCATCCTGATGGGAGCCATCATGGAAATGATAAGAATCTTATCGCTTTCGACCTCTTTAGGGCGCAGGCTGGGTTGGCAGAAGTAGATATCAATGCCGTAGGTTCGCGCCACTCCTCGCTCCTCGCCATCATGAGTGCCGGAGCCAGCAGGATGATGGGCGAAGAGGAACTCAGAAGGGTGGTGGAGCAGCGCATGCCCGCCTTTGCACAGGAGCGTGACTGCCAGCAACTCATCAGCGACTTCTATGCCCGCTATCACGACAGTTGCAAACCCATGTCGCGCGAGGTGATCCGCATCAATGCGCAGGCTGAAAGGCTCGGCAGTAAGGAGATGGCGCAGCAGAACCAGGAGGAGGACTATCCCGCACCGCCTCCGATGCCCGAAAAACTGCCCGCTCTCATTGCCCTGCTCGTGAGTCGCACGCCCGAAGTCTATAAGCCAGCCGTGGCACATGCCGTGTTCCCGTCGCTCGCCACGCATCTCTGGAAAACCCGCTTCAAGTATATCGACAATGTGGAGCATGAGGCCACGCTGATGACCTGTCTGCTTGCCGGAACAGGAGCCGGAAAATCGTGCGTGCAGATGCCTATCAGTTATGTGATGGAAGATATCCGCAAGCGAGACCGGGAAAACCTGGCAAGGGAGAAAGCATGGAAGGACGAGGTGACCAGGAAGGGTGCCAACAAGGACAAGAGAAAACGACCGGAGAATCTCGTGATTCAGGAGATAGATGCCGACATGACCAATCCTGCTTTCGTGATGCGAACGGCAGAGGCACAAGAGCATTTTCTCTATACTTCGCTCAATGAAATAGACCAGTTTGATGCACTCCGTGGTCAGGGCAACCAGCAGTTCCGCATCATGTGTCTTGCCTTCGATCCAGCCAACCAGTATGGTCAGACCCGCGTGGGTACATCCAGCGTCACGGAGCGCGTCACCATCCGCTTCAACTGGAATGCATCTACCACCATCCAGAAGGGTTTGCGCTACTTCTCCCGCGTGCTCACTGATGGTCCTATCTCGCGTATCAATTTCTGTACGATACCCGAAAGAGAGATAGGAGCCGAGATGCCCGTCTATGGCTATTATGGTGATGATTTCCGTGAGGCTCTGCGCCCTTACATCGAAAATCTCTGTAAGACGAGCGGACTGGTGGAGTGTGATCAGGCCTTCCAACTCGCCCTGAAACTGAAGGAGGAGAATGCCGATTTTGCCCGCATGACGCAGAACCGCATCTACGAGAATCTCAGTTTCCGAGCCAATGTCATTGCCTATCTGAAGGCCTGTGTGCTCTACGTGGCCAACGGTTGCAAGTGGGAGCCGGAGATGGATGAATTCATCCGCAGGAGTCTGCGCTACGACCTCTACTGCAAGATGCGTTTCTTCGGAGATGCCATTGCCAAGGCCGAGGATGGGGGCGTGAAATCGAGCCGCCGTGGACCAGCCAATCTCCTGCAGTTGCTGCCTGATGAGTTCTCCTATCAGGAGGCAATGGCCATCCGCCTGGAGTATGGATTGGGACAGAAGGGAACACGAGTGATGATCAACAACTGGGTTCATCGGGGATATATTGAGCGGAAATCGTTCCAGTCTGCCAGTCAAGCTAAGACCGATGTCAATTTCAGTAATGTCAGTTTTGAAAATACCTATTTTATCAAACTAAAATATAGAAAAGATGGAATTAATATTGAAAAGAATTGCTAAGAAAAAAGAATATACCATCGGACGACTGTATATTCTGGGCGATGAGGATATGGAAGTGGGTGTCAACAACCGTGGAAAGTCGGTGAGGACCCTGAAGAATCCCGACCAGCTCAATCGCCAGACCTATTTTTGTGACACATTGGAGCCTATCTGGCGCAATCTCTTGGGCGTGAAATTGCCGCCGCAGCTGGTGAACGAATCGTTGGGACGCCAGTCGAGCAAGAAGGCTCGCAAGGTAGTGGGTCTGACGGCCATTCCCGAGGGCAGTTACCCGGTGGTCATAACGAAATCGCCCCGCTTCCGTCGCTGGCTTCCGCTGCTGGTAGGCGTGCCGGGATTTAGTGGCATACGCATACATAGCGGCAACATGGCGGCAGATACGCGGGGCTGCATTCTTGTGGGTGAGAACACGATAGTGGGCAGGTTGACCTCCTCTCGTGCCACGCTGACGAAGCTCATCACCACCATCATGGCGGCGAGCGATCAGGGCGAGGCGGTCTGGATCACCATCGTCTGAATCTTATTGTTTACTTCACCAAAATCTTCTTGACGGCACCATTGCTCATCTTAACGATGTTGATACCCTTGGTCAACTGGGCTTTACGGGTACCGTTGGCGCTATAGATAGAAGTAATTTCTGCATTCTTGAGATTGTCAGAGGTATTGCTGATACCATTTGTGATGTCCTCAATCGCTTTCTTGGCAGCTGCAATAGTTGTCTTGAGCGTATTGATGTCAGAGGTGGAGGTATCGAAAGTACCCTTGGCAGTCTCCTGCAATGCGGTTTTGATAGCGCCCAGAACAGATTCCTGACCGTTCAGCTTCTCGTTCTTGAGCAGGTTTGCAGCCTCAGTGAAGAGGGAAGTATATTCTGCATAGACATCCTTCTGGTCGGTAGAAATGATATACCAGTCGTTGTCAATAGAAGGCTTTGTGCTTGCCACGTATTTCTCGCCGCTGACGCTGAAGTAGGCAGTTTCTGGGCCATTTAATGTGACTTTTTTATATTTTGTGAGTTTATAGCTATTCTCTGTAGAACCTTCTACGATGGTAAAAACTGTTGCTTTTCTGTCGTCAGATACCTCTGCATACCATGCCAAAGGGTGCCATAAACTGGAATATTCCAAGAACAGACGATCTTTTGTCTCGTTATCGCAAGTGAAACTACGAGTTTTATCGCCATTAATGGTCCAGACGTCCGCATCCTCGATATTCTTCACGGTAGCAGTCTTACCGGTGATATAAGTTTCTGTAGCCACGTTGTAGATGTAAGCCTTCTGGCCATTACCAACGAGTTTTACAGGTTGGAGCCAAGAGCTTTCAGCAGCAGGAGCGAAAGTTTCATTCTCGTTGCTACCATTTTCATTGCCTTCAACAGTACCATTTTCAGTACCTTCGACAGTACCGTTTTCTGTGTTACCTGAAACATTCTGCGCAAGAGCAGTTGTGCCTACTGCCAGAAGGGCAGCGAGCATCATACCTTTGGCCATATTAGCCAGTGTGTAAATTTTCTTCATTTTTACTTTTTTGATTATTTATTATATTGAATACAATTCTTACCTGTACATGGGATGCAATTCTTTCCTGAATATGGGATGCAAATCCCTTGATATAGACTATAAATCTCTGTTTACTAAGAACTTAAAGATTATGTCGTTTACTTTCTGGCTGCAAAATTACGAAAAAAACTCGGAGAAACCAAATAGTTTCTAAAAAAAAGCTCTTTTAAAGGTAAAAAGGCTTTTTTAAAGGTAAAAAGGTAAAAAAGGGATATTGAAATGAGAAAGAGGGCAAATGAAAAATTAGAAATGGGAAATGAAGAAAGAAATGGAAGGGGGAGGAAAGAGAAGCAAAAAATACTCCCAGAGAATTCTCTGGGAGTATCGCCTCGCATAAAAGCTGTCTCACGACAGCAATACGCCAAAAAACAAAATGCTATATTTTTTAAACTTTATGCTTATTAAAGAGAAATATCTTACAAATCCCAGCCCACTGCACTGGCACCGAGTACCGCAGCAGAGCTGCCATCGAGAGTAGAAATCAAGAACTTAGCCTTGCCCCTGAAAATCTTCAATACGCTCTTGTCGTAAGATTCCTTGAGAGGCTTCATCAGGAGGTCACCAGCCTTGGTAAGACCACCGAAGAATACGAATGCCTCAGGAGAACTGAATGCAGCGAAATCAGCGCAAGCCTCACCCAGCATCTTACCAGTGAAATCATATACTCGCTTAGCCAAAGCATCTCCCTTACCAGCAGCTACGCTGACATCATAAGAAGTAATGTCTTCTGGCTTCATATCGCGAAGTAAAGATGGCTCATCACTCTTCTCGAGGAACTCACGGGCTGTGCGAGCCACACCAGTAGCAGAGCAGTAAGCCTCCAAGCATCCCTTACGGCCGCAACCGCAGAGACGACCTTCCTCGCCGCGAACCATGACGACATGGCCCAACTCGCCTGCGAAACCATCGCAGCCATAGACCATCTTGCCGTCGATCACAATGCCGGAACCAACACCCGTACCGAGTGTCACGTCGATGAAGTTCTTCATACCACGAGCCACACCGTAGGTCATCTCGCCCAATGCAGCAGCGTTGGCATCATTGGTAAGAGCCACAGGCAGACCACCCAGCGCATCGCTGAAGAGCTTAGCCAAAGGCACTACACCATCGTGAGCCCAAGCCAGATTAGGAGCGAACTCGATAGTTCCGCTATAGTAATTGCCGTTAGGAGCACCGATACCCATCGCCTTGATCTTGTCGATACCACCCACGGTATCGATGATAGGCTGGAGAGCCTCCACGGCAGCCTTTACATAGTCATTTACATCATCATAACCACCTGTCTTGATAGCAGTAGTAGCTTTTATTTCGCCACGTGCATCTACGATGCCGAATACGGAATTGGTACCTCCCAGATCCAAACCGATTACATATGGCTTAAGTGCATTCTCTGTCATGTTTTTCTTTTATTTAGTTAGAATTATGGTGCAAAGATATAAAAAAGTTTGTAACAAACAAAGTTTTACTCGAAAAAATTACAAGATATGGCCTTTTTTTTGTAACTTTGCGCCTTGTTATGAATTTAGTGTTTCCGATTCAGATAAATATACTTGATTTTATATTCAAGGGAATTATCATAGGTGTGATTGCCTCAGCCCCGATGGGACCTGTTGGCATCTTGTGTATCCAGCGCACTTTGAACAAGGGCCGCTGGTTTGGTTTCGTGACGGGTGTCGGTGCCGCTTTCAGCGATATCGTGTATGCCCTCTTCACGGGTCTGGGAATGAGTTTCGTGATGGACATTGTCAATAATGCCCAAAACAAGTTCTATCTGCAGATTTTCGGAGGTCTTCTGCTCCTGGTGTTCGGCGTATATTGCTTCAAGAGCAATCCTACGAAGAATATGCATCAGAGCAGCAAGAGGCAGGGCACGCTCTGGCACAATGCCATCACCGCCTTCTTCGTCACGCTCTCCAATCCGCTCATCGTGTTCCTCTTCATGGCCACCTTTGCCCAGTTTGCCTTCGTAGTGCCGGATATGCCGCTGGAGATGGGCGTGGGCTATCTGAGCATCATGTTCGGAGCGCTGCTGTGGTGGTTCGGTCTCACATGGCTCATCGACAAGATCAGGGGCAAGTTTGATACCAACGGCATTCTTATTATTAATAAGGTAATAGGAAGTGTCGTGATCATCTTCTCGCTCATCGCACTCGTCGGAACCGTGTTCAATCTCTATCATCTCCCGGAATTCTAAGGGAGCATGCCCAATTTCTAATTTGAAATATAACATTTCTGATTTGAAATATAACATTTCTGATTTGAAATATAACATTTCTAATTTCTAATTTCTAATTAAAAAAAGATGTTTGTAGCTCAGGAATTAAAGAAGAAAAGTATAGCAGAATACCTTCTGTACATGTGGCAGGTGGAGGATATCATCCGTGCCTGCGGCTGTTCGCTCCCGGTTATCAAGAAGCACTATATCGAAAATTTTGATTTCACTCCGGAACAGAAGGAGGAGGAAATCGACTGGTTTGGCAATCTCATCCGCATGATGAATGAGGAGGGAAAGCGCGAATCGGGACATCTCAATATCAACAAGGTGCTGCTCCAGGACGTGATCGACCTGCACGGCATGCTGCTGCAGAGCACCAAGTTCCCTATCTATAATGGCGAATATTACAAGGTGCTGCCATTCATCGTGGAACTGCGCAACAGGGGCGACAAGGACGTCAACGAGATAGAAACCTGTCTGGATGCCCTCTACGGAGTGATGCTGCTCCGACTGCAGAAGAAGCTGATTACCCCGGAAACAGAGCGTGCCATCAAGGAGATAACCACCTTCTTGGGACTGCTCAGCGACTACTATATCAAGGATCGCACCGAGGGATTGAAATTTGACGACGACATGTA
>OIYX01000524.1_pt1 | contig 13433 bp, 13 predicted proteins | sample 1588431 | NCBI WGS metagenome assembly OIYX01 (sample SAMN03283241) | human gut metagenome | biome: human-associated habitat; material: feces | host: Homo sapiens | place: Peru | collected 2012
GAGAACTGCCGCTTCGACCAGGGGGACGACGGCATCGTCCTCAAGGCCGGGCGCAATGCGGACGCCTGGCGGCTGGGGCGCAGCACGGAGAACGTGGTCATCCGCGACTGCGACATGGTGAAGAGCCATTCGCTGCTCGGCATCGGCTCGGAGCTCTCCGGCGGCGTCCGGAACGTGTGGATGACGCGGTGCCGCGTCTCGGACACCTATTCGATGCTGCGCATCAAGACGGGCCCCCGCCGGGGCGGCTTCGTCGAGAACGTCTGGATGGACCACTGCTCCGGCGAGAAGATGATTCGCGTGTTCAACATCTTCACGTCCTATTGCGCGCAGTGGGGGCGGTTCCCCGACTTCGAGCTGCGCCGCACGCGCATCCGCAACATCAACATCTCGGACTGCACGGCCACGGTCGCGGACTACGGGATCTTGCTGGAGGGCGACCCCCTGCTGCCGCCGCGCGACATCCACGTGAAGGACGTCGCGGTCGAGCGCGTCGTGAAGAAGTTCACGGACATCTCCAATTGCGCGTCGGTGCGCCTGGACGGGCTGTCGCTTGGCGCGGCGGACGCGGCGAGGAAATAGGACGCCGCGCCCGCGCGGGCGGGCGGAGCGGATATGGTATAATGTGCGCATGAAGAGAATCGGCATCATCGGCGCGGGGCGCTTCGGCATGTCGCTGGCGGAGTCGCTTTCGAACGCGGGGGCGGAGGTGATCCTCATTGACCGGAACCGCCCGGCGATGCAGCAGGCGGACGAGTTCGCGACGGCCCTTCAGGGCGACGCGACCCAGCCGCGTGTTCTGGAGGAGGCGGGCTTCGGCGAATGCGACGTCGTCGTCGTGGCAATCGGCTCGAACATGGAGGCGTCGATGATGGCGACGGCGAACTGCAAGGAACTGGGCGTGCCGAACGTCGTCGCGAAGGCGACGAGCGAACTGCACGGCAAGATCCTCCGCCGGATCGGGGCCGATTCGGTCGTCTACCCCGACCGCGACTCGGCGCACCGGCTCGCGCGCGCGATCGCGAACCACGACGTCGTCGATTTCCTGGAGGTCTCCGAAGGCTATTCGATCGCGGAGATCGACGTGCCCGACGGCGTGCGCGGCAAGACGCTCGCGGAGGCCGACCTGCGCCGCCGGACGGGCGTGACCGTGCTCTGCGTCCGCCGGGCGTCCGCCGACCCGCAGAAGCCGCGCACGGTCGTCTTCCCGCAGGCGAACGACGTGATCGAGCCAACCGACCGCCTCATCGTCTTCGGCGAGACGAAGAAGCTCGACGAGCTGTCCTGACGATGAGCCGGCTGGTCATTCGCGGGCGGAAGACGGTTTCCGGGACGCATCGCGTCTCGGGCAACAAGAACGCGGCGCTGCCGATGGTCGCGGCGGCGCTCCTGACGTCCGAGCCGGTCACGCTGCGGAACGTGCCCGCGATCGATGACGTGGCGCGGATGCTTGACGTCGCGCGGAGCTTCGGCGTCCGGGTCGCGCGTGACGCGGCGGCGGGCACCGTCACGCTCACGGCCGCGAAGCTGCGCTCGGCGCGCATCTCGCCGGAGCTGGCCGCGAAGATCCGCACGAGCTTCCTCTTCGCGGGGCCGCTCCTGGCGCGCCTGGGGCGGGCCTCGCTGCCGCCGCCCGGCGGCGACGCGATCGGGCATCGTCGGCTCGACACGCACTTCGCCGGGTTCAAGGCCCTAGGGGCGAAGGCGTCCGTCGGCAAGAAGTCGCTCGCGCTGCGGGGCTCCCTCAGGGGCGCGCGGATTCTCCTCGACGAGGCGTCCGTGACGGCGACGGAGAACATCCTCATGGCGGCCGTTCTCGCGAAGGGGCGGACGGAGATCCTCAACGCGGCGTGCGAGCCGCACGTCGTCGATCTCGCGAACCTGCTGAACGCGATGGGCGCGCACGTCACGGGCGCGGGCACGAACCGGCTTGTCGTCGAGGGCGTCGCGTCATTGCACGGCTGCGAGGCGACGGTTGGCTGCGACTACATCGAGGCGGGAAGCTACCTCGTCGCGGCGGCCGTGACCGGCGGCGAGCTGACGCTGACGGGCATCGAGCCGACGCCGTTCGAGGTGCTGGCGGGGCCGTTTGCGCGCTTCGGCGTGACGTGGACGATTGACGCGGCGGCGGGAACGCTCCGCTACGTGCCGCGCAAGCGGCTGCGGATGAAGTACGACCTCGGCGACGCGATTCCCTCGATTGCGGACGGAACCTGGCCGGCCTTTCCGTCCGACCTCCTGTCGATTCTCGTCGTCCTGGCCTCGCAGGCGCGCGGCACGTGCCTTTTCTTCGAGAAGATGTTCGAGTCGCGCCTCTACTTCGTCGATCACCTGCGGCAGATGGGCGCGAAGATCGTGCCGTGCGACCCGCATCGCGTCGTCGTCACGGGGCCGTCGCCGCTCACGGGCGGAACCGTGACGTCGCCCGACATTCGCGCGGGCATCGCGCTCGTCATTGCCGCGCTCTGCGCGAAGGGCGAGACGACGATCCTGAACGCCGAGTCGATCGATCGCGGCTACGTCTCGGTCGAGCGCGCGCTCGGCGCGCTGGGCGCGGACATCGTGCGGAGGGAGTGAGGAGGGCAAATGAAGATTCTGACGGCAGACGAGGCGGGGTTGGCGGCGGCGGCGGACGTGCTGTGCGCGGGGGGCGTCGCGGTCATTCCGACGGACACGGTCTATGGGCTGGCGGCGCATCCGAACCGTCCCGAGGCCGTTGCGCGTCTCTATTCGATCAAGGCGCGCGACGCGAAGAAGCCCATCGCGCTTCTGGCGGCGGATGCGGACGGCGCGGCGGCGTTCGTCGGCGCGGACGCCGCGCGCGTCGGCGCGAAGCACTGGCCGGGCGCGCTCACGGTCGTCGCGCAGGGCGAGGGCGTGCGCGTTCCCGCCCATGACTGGACGCGACGGCTTCTCGCGCGGTGCGGCGGCGCGCTGCGCGTGACGAGCGCGAACCTGTCGGGGCGACGCGCGGCGACGGACGCCGAGGACGCGCTGCGGGCGGTCGGCCTCTCGGCCGACCTCGTCATCGACGACGGCGTCTCGCCGGGCGGAACGGCCTCGACGGTCGTCCGCGTCGAGGGCGGGCGGCTTGACGTCCTGCGCGAAGGCCCGGTGACGTTCCTGACGCTCGCAAGCGGGTCGCCGCGCCGGGCGAAGATCCTCGCGGCGCTCGGCGTCGATTTCGTCGTCGCGAAGAGCGACGCGGTGGAGGTGAGCATTCCGCACGATCCGGAGCGGACGGTGCGGGAGAACGCCCTCGCGAAGGGACGGGCGGTCGCGGCGGCGCACGTCCTGAGCGCCGACACGATCGTCTGGCTGGACGGACGGATTTACGGGAAGCCACGCGACCTTGCGGAGGCGAAGGCGTTCCTGCACGAGCTGAGCGGGCGCGTCCACACGGTCTTCACGGGCGTCGTCTATGACGGCGACGTGCGGGTCGTCCGTTCCGACGTGACGTTCCGAGCGCTGTCGGACGCGCAGATCGACGCCTACGTCGCGCGCGTGAAGCCGACGGATCGCGCGGGGGCCTACGACATCGACGAGTCGGGCGACCTGCTCGTCGCGTCCTACACGGGCAGCTACGAGAACATCATGGGCCTTCCGGTCGAGCCGCTGAGGGACTGGGGGATCGTCGCATGACGCTGCGGCTGAACGGCATCGAGGTCCTCTGCGTCATCGGGGAGCGCCCCGACGAGCGCACCCGTCTGCAGAAGCTGCGCGTGGACGTCGCGCTGGAGGTTCCGCCGCAGGCGTCCGAGACGGACGGCCTTGCGGACACGATCGACTACGCGGCGCTGGCGGACGGGATCCGCGCCGCGCTTGTCGCGGCGAAATGCCAGATGATCGAGCGCGCGGCGAAGGTCGCCTATGACGTCTGTTGCGCGGCCTGTGCCGCCGTGTCCGGCGCGCGGCCGCTGGGCGTGACGGTCACGAAGGCCGGCGTCCTGCCGGGGCTGGAGTCGGCGGCGATCTCGTATCCGTGACGAATGTGCTATAATACCCGCAGACTAAACGACAGGGGGTGCGGGTGATGCTCATCAACAAGAAGACGGGTTGTGTCTGGGCGGCGGGCGTGGCGGCGGCGCTGGGCCTCTGCCTGTGGGCGCGCGGCGGAAAGGCCGAAGCCGAGGCGTTGCGCCCCGTGCGCAGTACGGTCGTCTCGGCCGGCTACAAGATGCCCGACCTCGTGTTCGCGGGCATCGTCCAGGCCTCGACGTCGCGGACGCTCGTCTTCAAGCAGTCAGGCCGCATCCAGCGCATCGCCGTGGCGAAGGGGCAGGACGTGAAGAAGGGCGAGAAGCTCGCCTGGCTCGACCCGGTCGATTTCGTGGACGCGCTCTCGAAGGCCGAGGCCGCCGCGACGCGTGACCGCCTGAGCTACGCGCGCAAGAGCGACGCCCTCAAGAAGAAGGCCATTTCGCAGGAGGACGTCTCGCAGGCCGAGGCGCAGCTCAAGCAGAGCGAGGCGGCGCTCGAACTTGCGAAGCGCGCGCTGGAGGAGACTGTCCTCTATGCGCCGTTTGACGGAACGATCGCCGAGGTCCCCGCGACCGAGCTCGACATGGTGGGCGCGGCGAACCCGGTCGTGAAGATCCAGGACACGAGTTCGGTCAACATCGACGTCGGCGTCGCCGAGAAGTACATTCTCCGCCGCAGCCAGTTCGTTGACATCGAGACGGACGAGGGGCGCACGGTCTCCTTCGACGCCTTGCCCGGACAGTCGTTCCGCTGCGTCTTTAAGGAGTTCCAGGCGTCGGCCGACCGGAACAACCAGACGTTTGTCGCGACGTACACGATGAAGGCGCCGAAGGATCTCCTGCTTCTGCCGGGAATGTCCGCGACGATCACGATTTCGGGGCGCACCTACGCGCAGAAGCAGCCGGACGCGGCGGAGGCGGCGCGCGTGGCGGTCGTGCCCGAAGGCGCGCTCGGCGTCGCGGCGGACGGCTCGTTCTTCGTCTGGCGGCTGGAGCCGACGGCGGAGAAGGACGTCTGCACGGTGCGTCGGAATGCCGTCACCGTCGTGCGGCGGACGGACGAGGGCGTTGTCGTCACGGGCCTTGCGCCCGGCGTGCGCATGGCGACGGCGGGCGTCGCCGTCCTGTCCGAGGGCGCGCGCGTCCGCTTGATGGACTAGCCACGCGCTGAAGCGACAGCGGGCGTGCGGTTTGGGCGGCGCCCGCGCCACGCCCGGCTGGGAGGAGCGCCGATGATTTGGTATAATGGGCGTATGCGAAAGTTTCCGTTCAACTTGCGTCTTCCGTTCACGCCCGTGGCCGCCCTCCTGCTGGCGGCGGTTGCCGCGCAGACTCTCTCGGCGGCCGTTCCCGCACTGAAGCACGCGCCTGAACCGGCGGGCGGAACGGGCCTTCGGGTCCGGACGCTGCAAGGTGCCCAGTCCGTGCCGCCCGTCGCGCCGAAGGCGATGTTCTATCGCTTCCGGCGCGGGACCGAGGAATGGCGCGAGACGCATTTCAACGTCCACGAGCTCTGGCGCACGCTTCAGCCGAACTGCCGGTGGCGCGACCGCAAGGGGAACGAGCTGGTCGTCGCCTCGCTCGTCGCGCCGTTGCCGGTCTTCGACGCCGACCACGCCAAGCGCGAGGACGTGGAGGCGCAGATGCGCACGCACGCGGGCGCCTTCACGAATGCGACGGACGAGGCCCTGGCGGATTGGGTGGCGGCCTATGCGGACGCGACCGTCGCGCCGTCGGCGCTCAAGGCCGTGTCCATCTCGGCGCTCGGCGAGGCGCGGACAATCGACTTCGGGCGTCCGACGCGGGCGGGTGCGCTGTTTCGGCTGAAGACGGGCGGCTGGCATTACGCGGCGTTCACGTTCGCGCAGCCGCCGCGTCCGGCGGAGACGGCGCGCCTCCTGCGGCAGTTCCTTTCCGCCGTTGACGTGGCGGACGCCGATTCGGGCGTGGTGAAGGAGGGCCGCTGGCTCACGCTGAAGGTTCCGGGATACGCCTTCAAGACGGACTTGCCCGAATCGCAGGCCCGGGCGTTCGTCAAGACCATGGGACGGCAGATGGAGGCCCTGCAGACCGCCTACCGCCGATATGTCCCGCCGACGAAGCAGATCGGTGAATCGACGGTTCGCGTCTTCGCCACGCAGGAGGGCTACGACGACTACCTGTCGCGGGCGACGGGGACGGAGAAGGGCCGCACGATCGGGCTCTGGAGTCCGACGCACGAGGAGCTGCTGATTCTCGACCTGGGCAAGTCCGATCGGGAGAAGACGCAGAAGACCCTGCGGCACGAGGCGTTTCACCAGTACCTGTTCTACGCCACCGGCGGCGAGCACCACGCGGTCTGGTTCAACGAGGGGCACGCCTGCTTCTTCGAGAACATCCGCTATGACGCGGGCCGGAACAGCGTCCGCATCACCGACGATCCGCGCGACCGCCGTCCGAGGACCGTGGGCGCCGACCCCGCGAAATACGCCGCGCTGGTGCCGGAGATCCTGATGTTGGATCACGAGGGATTCTACGCGGGGACGCTGGCGGAGGTCAACGCCCGCTATGTGGCGGCGTGGGCGGTCGTCTACTTTCTGGAGAAGGGAGCGGGGGCGCTCGAAGACTTCGCCGCCTATCGGAAGGTTTTGCCGACCTATCGCCAGGCCATCGCGTCCGGCGCGTCCGCGAACGAGGCGACGCGGCTCGGCTGGGAGACTGTTCGGAGCCGCGACTTCGCGGCGGACTTCCTGCGCTTCTGGAGCAAGCGCACGGCAGCCCGGAACTACGAGCCGCCGCAGGACGCGCGGGCCGTCTGGTGAACGCGGGGCGACGGGCGGGGGCAAGTGGACAGAAGACGGCGGGTTGTGCTATAATACGCGGACTTTTCACCAAGGAAGAGAGTTTCATGTCTATCGTATTAGGTCTGCCGAAGGGCAGTTTGCAGGAATCGACCTTCGCGCTGTTCAAGCGCGCGGGGTTCAACGTCTCGTGCTCGAGCCGCAGCTACTACCCGTCGATTGACGACGAGGAGATCAAGTGCCGCCTCCTGCGTCCGCAGGAGATGAGCCGCTACGTCGAGCTCGGCAAGATCGACGCGGGCATCTGCGGCTATGACTGGATCTACGAGAACGGCAGCGACGTCCAGGAGATTTGCGAGCTCAGCTACTCGAAGGCGACGTCGAACCCGGTCCGCTGGGTGATTGCCGTGCCGAACGACTCGAAGATCAAGACGGTCAAGGATCTGCAGGGCAAGCGCATCTCGACCGAGGCGATGGGTCTCGTCAAGCGCTATCTCAAGAAGCACGGCGTCAAGGCCGACGTCGAGTTCAGCTGGGGCGCGACGGAGGTGAAGACCCCCGAGCTCGTCGACGCGATCGTCGACTTGACGGAGACGGGTTCGTCGCTTCGCGCGAACAACCTGCGCATCGTCGACACGATCCTCACCTCGACGACGCGCTTCATCGCGAACAAGGCGTCGTGGAAGAACAAGGCGAAGCGCGCGAAGCTCGAGCAGCTCAAGATGCTCCTCGTCGGCGCGCTGGAGGCCCAGCGCCGCGTCCTCCTGAAGTGCAATGCGCCGGAGAAGACGCTCGCGAAGGTGGTGAAGGTCATGCCGGCCCTGCACGCGCCGACGGTGAACAAGCTCAACGACTCGGGCTGGTACGCCGTCGAGAGCGTCGTCGAGGAGCGCCAGGTGCGTGACCTCATCCCCGCGCTCAAGGCGAACGGGGCGACGGGCATCATCGAGCTGCCGCTCAACAAGATCATCTTCTGACAGGAAGAACAACCTCTCAATCCGAAACAAAGGAGAAACAAAAATGGGAAGCATCAAGAAGAAACGCCGCAAAAAAATGTCGAAGCACAAATACGACAAGCGCATGAAGGCGCAGCGCCATAAGACGAAATAATTTCCGGTAAGGCCGGATCCGTCACATCGGAGGACAAGATGGGTGAAGTAATCGGAGCGGGCGAGCTGCACAAGGGCGTGAAGCTCTTGATCGACGGCGAGCCGTGGGAGATCACGGAGTTCGACTTCTCGAAGCCGGGCAAGGGGCAGGCGATCTACAACTGCAAGCTGCGCAACATGATGACTGGCGGCGGCATGACCAAGAGCTACCGCTCGGGCGACAAGTTCGAGAAGCCGGAGCTTCTTCAGATGTCCGTCACGTATTCGTACGACGACGGCACGGCTTTCGTCTTCACGGACGAGAACTTCGAGGAGATTCGCGTCTCCTACGATGTCATGGGCGACAAGAAGTACTTCCTGATGGACGAGATGGAGGTCAAGGCCCTGTTCTTCAACGACAAGGTGATCGGCGTCGATCTCCCGCAGCTCGTCGAGCGCAAGGTGATCAAGGTCGAGCCGGGCGTGAAGGGCAACACGGCCTCGGGCAAGGTGACGAAGCCGGCGACCGTCGAAGGCGGCTACCAGCTCGCGGTGCCGCTCTTCATCAACGAGGGCGACGTCATCCGCATCAACACCGAGTCCGGCGAGTACAACGACCGCACGTCGACGAAGTGAACGCGGCGTCGCGTCGGCACGGCCGCGAAGAGGGCCGCCCCTCCTGAACAGGTGGGACGGCTCTCTTTGTTCAGACGACTTTATGGTATAATACCTTTCGCGATGAAACGACTTCTGACGATTCAGGACATTTCGTGCGTCGGCCAGTGCTCGACGACGGTCGCGCTGCCGCTCGTGAGCGCGTGCGGCGTCGAGTGCGCCGTCTTGCCGCCGGCGATTCTCTCGAACCACACGGCGGCCGGCTTTACGGGCTGGAGCTTCTGTGACCTCACGGCCGAGCTGCCGAAGGTCGAGGCGAAGTGGGTCGAGCAGAAGATCGCCTTCGACGCCTTCTACACGGGCTACGTCTGCGAAAGCCACATCGACCCGATCCTCTCCATCATGAAGACGTGCGCACGGCCGGGAGCCGTGCGCATTGTCGATCCGGCGATGGCCGACAACGGCGTCCTCTACGCGGGCTTCGCGGCGGACTTCCCGTCGAAGATGGCGCGGCTCGTCGCGGGGGCGGACTACATTCTGCCGAACCTCACGGAGGCCGCGCTCCTCGCGGGCCGCGCGCCGAAGCTTGAGGGCTACACGAAAGCCGAGCTCGAGGACTTGATTGCCGCGCTCCACGCGCTGGGCGCGAAGAACGTCGTCCTGACGGGCGTGAGCTTCGAGCCGGGGCTGCTGGGCTCGGCCGTGTCCGACGGAAAGTCCGTCACGTACGACTTCAATCCGCGCCTCGCGCGCGCGATGCACGGCACGGGCGACGTCTTCGCGTCCGTCTTCGCCGGCGCCGTCCTGCGCGGCAAGTCCGCGCCCGACGCGGCGGCCCTTGCGGCGGACGTCGTCTGCGCCGCCATCGAGGCGACGGAGCCCGACCACTGGTACGGCGTCAGCTTCGAGAAGGTCATTCCCTTCCTCGTCTCACGTCTTTAACTTGCTTTCGCTCGCCTCATCTGCTCTGACGCACTCACACCCCTCAAATTCTCGCTCCTCAAACTTGCGCCACCCTCAAACCCCTCAAATCCCCCAGCCCCTTATAACGAGCCTTCGCGATTTTTTGTCCCGTCCGTCCTGTCCGTCCCGTTCGTCCCATTCTCTCCCCAAACCCCAAAACCATGAAATTCCGCTTCCTTGTCGCTCTTCTTTCGGCGCTTGTCGCCGCCTCGGTCTTTGCCGTTGACTGGCGCAACCTCGACGAGGATCATCATCTCGCCGGGCGCAAGACGAGCAAGGGCTATCTGCGCGGCAAGGTCGTGCTGGTCGATCGCTGGGGCGTGAACTGTCCGCCCTGCCGCAGGCTCCTGCCGCGCCTGGAGGAGATCTGGCAGAGCTTCAAGACGAAGCCGTTCATCGTCCTGGGCGGGCACTGCAAGGGCTGGGGCGACGCGGCGGGCGTGAAGGCCCTCGCGGCGGAACATGGGCTCACCTATCCGATTTACGAGGACGCGGGACTGGCCGCGCTGGAGCCTCGCTTCGACGCGATTCCGTTCCTCTATGTCGTCGACGAGACGGGGAAGGTCGTCTACAAGGGCCATGACGAGCGGGCGGCGACGCAGGCGATCGTGACGGCGCTGACGGACATGGAGTCGCCGCGCAACGTGGCGCAGTGGAAGCGCTTCCTCGACTTCGAGGTCGAGTACCTGCCGGGCAAGGCGTACCTGCGCCTCGCCGAGTTCAAGAAGAAGTTTCCGGACGAGGCGAAGGCGTATGCCGCGAAGGAGCGGGCGATCCACGCGATTCCCGACGTGCGCAAGCTCGCCGAGCTCGTGGACTTCGCGCGCAAGGCGAAGGACATGCGGAAGTTCGGCGAGAAGCAGCAGGTTCAGCGCAAGCGCTACGAGCAACTGGTGCGGGACGCGCTTGCGAGCGCGAAGTACAAGCCGCTCCTCGCGTCGGAGAACCCGTTCGTCGTCCAGGAGGCGAAGAATGCGCTCGCCGACCTCAAGTGGACGGCCGCGACATTCTGAGGATTGGACATGACCGAATTCAACAACATTGCCGAGATTCTCGCGCGCAACGCCCGCGAATGGCCGAACGACGTCGCGCTCGTCGAGATCAATCCGCAGGAGCTTGAGAACCACCACACGACATGGCGCGAGTATTCGCTCATCGAGTCGTCGCCCATCGCGGCGTTCCGCAGCGAGATCACGTGGGCGGAGTTCGACGAGCAGGCGAACCGCTTCGCGAACTTCCTCCTCTCGCGCGGGTTCAAGAAGGGCGAGAAGGTCGCGATCCTGCTGATGAACTGCCTGGACTGGCTGCCGATCTACTTTGGCATCCTCCGCGCCGGGTGCATGGCCGTGCCGCTCAACTTCCGCTACACGGCCGAGGAGATCCGCTACTGCCTTGACCTCGCCGACGCGGACGCGCTCGTGTTCGGCCCGGCGTTCGTCGGCCGCGTCGAGGAAATCATCGACCGGATGCCGCGCGTGAAGACGCGCCTCTACGTCGGCGACGACTGTCCGAGCTTCGCCGAGCCGTATCGCGGGCTGGTCGGCTACTGCAGCGCGCGCTGTCCCGAGATTCCGCTCACGCCCGACGACGAGGCGGCGATCTACTTCTCGAGCGGCACGACGGGCTTCCCGAAGGCAATCGTCCTCCAGCACCGCTGCCTCCTGCATTCCTGCAAGGTCGAGCAGGCGCACCACGGGCAGACGCGCGACGACTGCTTCCTCTGCATCCCGCCGCTCTATCACACGGGCGCGAAGATGCACTGGTTCGGCTCGCTGCTCGCGGGCTGCCGCTCGGTGCTGCTCATGGGCGTGAAGCCGGAGTGGATTCTCCGCGCCGTGAGCGAGGAGCGCTGCACGATCGTCTGGCTTCTCGTGCCGTGGGCGCAGGACATCCTGGACGCGATCGAGCGCGGCGACGTGAAGCTTTCGGACTATCGCCTGGACCAGTGGCGGCTCATGCACATCGGCGCGCAGCCCGTTCCGCCCGCGCTCGTCCGCCGCTGGAAGGCGGTCTTCCCGCACCACGCCTACGACACGAACTACGGGCTTTCGGAATCAACGGGCCCCGGCGCCGTTCATCTGGGCGTCGAGAACGTCGATCACGTCGGCGCGATCGGTGTCGCCGGTTTTGGCTGGGAGACGAAGATCGTCGGGCCGGACGGCGTCACGCCCGTGAAGCCGGGCGAGGTCGGCGAGCTTGCGCTCAAGGGCCCCGGCCTCATGAAGGAGTACTACAAGAATCCGCAGGCGACGGCCGAGATCATGAAGGAGCCGGGCTGGCTCCTCACGGGCGACATGGCCGAGGAGAAGGGCGGCTTCATCTATCTCGTCGACCGGGCGAAGGACGTCATCATCACGGGCGGCGAGAACCTCTACCCGGTGCAGATCGAGGACTTCATCCGCGCGAACCCGAAGGTGAAGGACGTCGCCGTGATTGGCCTGCCCGACATGCGGCTGGGCGAGATCGCGGCGGCCATCGTCTCCGTCAAGGAGGGGATGACGCTGGACGAGAAGGAGTTCAACGACTTCTGCCTGGGGCTGCCGCGCTACAAGCGTCCGCGCAAGGTCATCTTCGCGGACGTGCCGCGCAATCCGACGGGGAAGATCGAGAAGCCGAAGCTGCGCAAGATGTACGGCGGCGCCGGCCTCGTCGCCCAGCAGAATGGGTTGGAGAAATAATCGAATGACCAAATGATCGAATGATTGAATGAGGAATGAGCAAGGCTTATGAGTAGTCGGATAATTGAGAGTCGGAGCGGATGAAAGATCCGTCGGATGAATGGGGGCGGGCGCACCGCCACGGAATCGGCTATTCTGCCATTCTACCACTCGCCCATTCTACCACTCGCCCATTCGCCCATTCGATCATTCGATCATTCAATTATTTAATTCATCTTTCCACCGTTAAACTCAACATTATGCACACCGTCCTGAACCATCCGCTCGTCACCCACCGCGTCACGCTCATGCGCGACCAGGCGACGCCCCCGAAACTCTTCCGCGAACTCGTCAACGAGTTGACGGAATTCCTCGCCTTCGAGGCCCTGAAGGACGTGAACCTGAAGGGCGTCGATGTCGTCACGCCCGTGGCGAAGGCGCGCGGCGCGCTCGTCGACGAGCGCATCGTCCTCGTGCCGATCCTGCGCGCGGGCATGGGCATGCTCGACGCGATGCTGCACGTCCTGCCCTACGCGAAGGTCGGCGTCCTCGGCATGCAGCGCAACGAGGAGACGGCCGAGCCGATTCCCTACTACGCGAAGGTCCCGCCGGCGAAGGGCGAGGAACTCGCCATCGTGATCGATCCGATGCTCGCGACGGGCGGCTCGGCGTGCGATGCCGTCGCCCAGCTCAAGAAGCTCGGCTACAAGCGCATCAAGTGCCTCCACCTCATCTCGGCGCCGGAGGGCATCGCGAAGTTCGAGCGCGAGCATCCGGAAGTGCCGGTCTACGTCGCGGCGAAGGACGAGCGGCTGAACAGCCACTTCTACATCGTGCCGGGCCTCGGCGACGCGGGCGACCGCATCTTCGGGACGCTCTGACCGGCCACACGCTTTAACCACCACCAACCCAAGGAAAAACAATGCTCAAGAAACTGTTCAAGCTCGACGAGAACAAGACTTCGGTGAAGACCGAGCTCGTCGCGGGCCTTACCACGTTCATGACGATGGCGTACATCCTCGCCGTGAACCCCAACATCCTCTCGATCGCGGGCATCCCGCGCGGCGGCGTCTTCGTCGCGACGTGCCTGGCGGCGTTCGCCGGCACGATGCTGATGGCCGCCCTCTCGAACTATCCGTTCGCGCTCGCGCCGGGCATGGGCCTCAACGCCTTCCTCACCTTCGGCGTCTGCCTCGGCATGGGCTACAGCTGGCAGTTCGCGCTTCTTGCGGTGTTCGTGGAGGGCCTCGTCTTCCTCGCGCTCTCGCTGACGCCCGTCCGGGAGGCGATCTTCGACTGCATCCCGTTCACGCTCAAGAAGGCGGTGGCGGCCGGCATCGGCCTCTTCAT
>OIYX01000525.1_pt1 | contig 13419 bp, 15 predicted proteins | sample 1588431 | NCBI WGS metagenome assembly OIYX01 (sample SAMN03283241) | human gut metagenome | biome: human-associated habitat; material: feces | host: Homo sapiens | place: Peru | collected 2012
CTCGGTTTTTCTGCGATAATCAGTTTACTCATTCTTTTCCTCCGTTTCCTCGTCCTCAGTCAGATATTCTTCTTCATCCTCCAGGTCGAAATCATCCAGATCAGCGGGAACTTTCTTTCCCTGCTTCGGTTTCAGCACCAGGAAATAGACTGCCGCGCCGCCTCCGGCTGCAAGGATCAGCAGCACCGCCAGGATCGCCCCGGTATTGCTTTTCTTTTCAGGTTCCGGCGTTTCCGGCTCGGTGGGCTCCGCAGCTTTCTGTTCCGTGCCAACACATTCACTAAGGTTCTTTACGCAGACCGGGCAAGCGGTATTGACCGCTCCGGCCTGGCACTTTTCCGTACAGGTGCAGACAATGGGCGTTTCCGCCTTTTCCCCATCCTCCGTAAGTGCCATGAGGTCGGCTTCATCCACCTGGTTCAGAAAATGCACGGTTTCCTCGCCCTCGTCGTCACGGTCGATAATGAGATAGAACACATTGCCGTTCTTCGTTTCTACTGTAATAAACTGCTTGCCACTGGTGGCAGGGCTGCCGATATCGTCAATCAGTGACAGGTTCCCATCCGGCGTCAGGGTGGCACCGTCATTCAAACCACCGCCCAGCATCCCCAGCAGATTTTCCAGTGTTTCCGCATCCAGAGAGAAAGAACCTTCCCCGAAGCCAGCCTCGCCGTCACTTACCGTCATGTAGCCGGAATAGACATAGCCGACCTTTTCCGGCAGGATGACCTTCAGCCAGTCGCCGTCCGTGCCGATCACCTTCACGGTCGTTCCGTTGGGAAGCTGGGCGAAGGCGGTATAATCCATTCCGGCGCCCGTGCGGACATTCAGATTGCCGCCGCCCGTGGTGACGGTGCCGGTCTGCTCAGAGTCATTTTCGCCGGAACTGAACTGGATACCATCCTCGGTGACGGATACCGTGACCTGGCTGCCTGCCAGAGCGGAAAGCAGATCAGAGACATCCCCAGCCGTTTCCTGTTCAGCCACGGACTCCGTGCTTTCCTCGCCGCCGCTGGCAAAGGCGGTGACAGAAAAAGCGGCAGTGCTGAGCACTACCGCCAAAAGCGCCGATACCATTTTTGTCATAAAGTTATGCTTCATCCTCGTATCCCTCCGTTTCCTCATTCTCGGTGTTGCCCTCCTGCAGCATACCTTCCGGCAGGGAGATCATACCGCTGGCATAGGCTTTCAGGAAGGCGGTCAGTTCCTTGTTATCCATCTTCACGGCTTTCACCATGCGGACGATTTCCAGATTTTCTTCCTCCGCAAGCTGGGCCTCCAACGCACGAAGGCGTTTCTGCTGTTCCGCGATCTTTTCTTTGGTTTTCGCAATGTCATTGCGGATCTTCTGTGTCGTTGCCATAAATCAAATTACCTCCATATCGTTTTTTAGTTGTAGGGCGGTCGCCCGAAAGCGTAAAAGTGGGATTGCCAGTAGCTTGTGTTGATATCTGCATACTGGATGGGGTCGCCGCAATGCAGCATTTTTCCGCCGCCCACATAGATACCCACATGGGAAACGCCCGGTGTATCGTAAGTGCCGACGAAAAAGATCAAGTCGCCGGGTCTTGCGTTGGCAGAGGATACCGGGGTGGAAATATTGTAGAGCCCCTGGGCTCCCAGCCTGCCCGTATTGCAGACGCCGCTTTGCGTCAGCACCCAGGACACGAAGCCGGAGCAATCAAAAGAAGTGTTCGGATTGCTGCCGCCCCAGACATAGGGATAGCCGATGTACTTCTCCGCCTCGGTAATGAGCGCTGCAAAGGTTTCATCTTCCATTGCGGAAGGCGGAATATCATAGGTGGTGGGTGGTTTGGTGTACTTGTCTACATAGCCGGAGCCGGGGAACAAATCTTCCCGGTTTCCCAGCGTTGCCATATAGACCGCATACAGGGAAAGCGTTTCTTCGTCCATGATGTAGACCGGCACATGGGAAAGATCGAAGTTTTCCAGCTTCACCTTGCAGATATAGTAGTTGTACGGTACTTCCACGTCATAGTCGTTTCCCTCGCTGTCTGTCCGTGTCTCCGTCCGATAGCGCACCTCCACTTCCACGGTCTGCGTCAGGATGTACTGCTTTTCAAAGAGCATTTGCAATTCCGCCTGAACCTCGTCGATGGTGAACACCCCTTCATGGAACGCCGTGAGAATGGAGATCAGCACATAAGGGTCATGTTCGATCTCGTCCAGATCAAAACGGTATTCGTCATATCCGGGGTGCAGAGCCTCATAGTGGTCCAGTTCATATTGAAGCTCCTGCTCCAGTTCGCAGTAGGCCGCCTCCGCAGCCAGCATATCCGCGTCCTCGGAGAGATAAGAAGAAGTAAATACACTGCCCACACCGGAGCCTGCCATCATGGAACAGGAAGATACCCCGCCAAACAGCAGGGCAACACAGGCACCAATGCCGATTACCAACAGCACCGCCCGGCTATGGTGCTTGATGTAGAGGAAAGTTTCCTTGAAGGCGTCCTTTGCTTTCTGCGCCGCACTTTTCGCCGTGGCCGCTGTGTTCTTTGCGGTTTTCTCTGCCTGTCGCAGCTCCTTTGCATAGTTCCGCTTGATCCGCTGTTTCTGCAGAAAGCGGGATACCGGGTTAGAAGCTGCCAGTGCAGGATCATCATGCAGCGCCTTTTGATAAAGGTACTCGGCGTTTGCCTTAAAAGAGGCCTGTTCCGCCTTCGCCGCGTCACGCCAGGGCTTTGTGCGGTGATGGTGGACGGCGGCACGAACCTTTCCCTTTCCGTAGGCAAGTCCGCGCTCCGTCAGCACCTCGCCCTTGTGTCCGGCCTCCACACCCACATTTTCCTGTTCCACCTCATGTACCTTCGCATGGGCAGCATGGACGATCTCATGGACCGGCCGAGAAAGCGGATTGTGCCGCAGGCGTCCGTTGGGGCGTTTCTCCACTTCTTCAAAGTGAAGCTGCGTTTTGCCTTTTCCGGCTGTCTCGTCAAAAACACGCTCGGTACGGAGAACTTTCTTTGTGGGGATAGCGGCCTTTGCCGCGTCCAGCCTGTCCGCCGCACGGTCGGAACGGTCGATGTACTTTCCAAGTGCGGGATCGGCACGTTCTTCCTCGGTAAATTGCAGACGGGAGGACGGGCGCTGCCTTGCGGCAGAACCATCCCGCACCGCCTGGGTGTCAGCCTTTTCCGCCTTTCGTGCGCTTTTCTTCTCATGGTGTTCCGCCGCACGCAGGGCAAGATCAGCCGCAGCGCCAGCGGATTCTTCCGAAGAAGCGGACAGTTCCGTTTCCGGCTCCCGGCTGCTGATATGTTCCACCTCTCCCGTGGCAAGGTTTTCCGATACCGCACCGTCACGGGTCATTTTCTGCGTGATCTTATCGGTCGCTTTCAGTTCCCTCATAGGCAGTCACCTTCCTTTCCATAGGGGCAAAAGTCGCCGCAGGTGCCATTCTCGATCATGGCGATATAGCGGAAAATGGGATAGGCCTGGGGCGGGCAGACCGCATTTCCCAATGTTTTCAGCCGCAGCGCCCGGTCATCCATGCGCTCGGTCATGCGGGGGATTCCTTCCGGTTCGGCGGCCCAGAGGATACGTCCGTCCATCCTTTCGGGAAGCCCATGAGCCATTCCACCCAATCCGGGTTCAGTGCTGCCGTTTCGGACACCGGCTGTTCCTGGGAGATGATTTGCGCCGACAGGTTCCCGTCCTTCTTCGCTGGATCGAAGGCCGACGGCTTCAAGGTCGAGCGGAAACCGTCCGACGCCACCGGGGTCAGATAGAATACCGCCGCCGACAGGCTGAGGCTCCAGATCGCCCCGTTTCGGTTCCTCTTGCGGAATATCCCATTGTCCGACAGGAACACATCCAGGCTTGCCGCGTCCCTGGCGGTGTTGTTGTCGGAGGCAAGGGGTGTGGGAAACATCAGCCGCGACGATAAAAGTTCGCTGGCGCTCATGCCATGCGCCGACGCCGCAAGCCGGAAATACGAATGGGAGAACAGCGTATCCCGCTTTTGCCAGGTCAAAGATCGTTTTGTCGAGCCCCATATTGATGAAGCCAGCAACATTTTCCCCAAGCACCCAACGGGGCCGCAGCTCGGTAATAACGCGGCACATTTCCGGCCACAGGTAGCGTTCATCCGCAAAGCCCTTCCGTTTTCCGGCGGTGGAGAAGGGCTGACAGGGAAAGCCGCCTGAGATAACGGTAACTGTTTCAAGTCCTGTTTTTTCAAAAAACGCCTCCTTCGTAAAAGTAGTAATATCCCGGAACCTGGGAACATCCGGCCATCGTGCGGAGAGGACGGAGTGCGGAAAATCCGCCCACTCACACTGGCAGACGGTTTCAAACCCGGCAGCCTCCGCCGCCAGGTCCAGACCGCCAATGCCGGAAAACAGGCTCACATGGGTCAGTTTATTCATGGCCCTTCGGTACACGGAACGGTTCGATCTCACTTTCCAACTCCGCAAGGACCGCCTCCATATCCGCCGTGACCGCCTTACTTCTGGCAATCAGCCGGTTCATCACATCAAAGAAGGTTTCGCCCTCCTGTTTTTCTTCCGTATGCAAATAGCGGGGATCATTCATGTTCGTTTTCTCCTTTCCCGGTTTCACCAAGTTTTGTCGTCATAATGCTGTAAAGTTCATTGTCCTTCGGGAAGTCATCCACAAAAGGCAGGATCACATTGCCGAAGAAGATCAGCCCCTCGCCGGGGCCTGCGTTGCTGATATGCGCCGCCTGCTGGTTAGAGATATTCAGGCGCTCGCAGAGAATTTTTCTGTCTCCGCTGGCCTGGTTCAGAAGGTACACAAAATCGCTGTTTTCAAAGATATTCTCAATCTCCGGGGAGGAAAGCAGGTCCTTGATGTTCTGCGTGATCCCCGTGGGGATACCGCCCCATTTGCGAAAGCGTTTCCAAATCTCCACGCTCCAGGCACCAACCTCGCCGCGCAGCAGAAGGTGGAACTCGTCTACGAAGTACCAGGTGGATTTACCCTGATCCCGGTTTTGGGAAACACGGTTCCACACCTGATCCTGGATCACCAGCATACCCAGGCTTTTGAGCTGCTTTCCCAGCTCCTTGATATCGAAGCAGACAATACGGTTGTTGATATCCACATTGGTACGGTGGTTAAAAACATTCAGGCTGCCATGCACATACAGTTCCAGTGCCGCCGCGATCCGCTGCGCCTCCGGCTCCGGCTGCCGTTTGATCTCGTCATACAAATCTTCCAACAGCGGCATATTCTCCGGGCGGGGGTCTGCGATATAGGGGCGGTACACGATCCGCACGGCACGGTCAATGACCGTTTTTTCCACTGGCTCCAGACCGTTCCGTCCGCCTGCCGCCAGTTCGCAGAACGACAGGATAAAGTCTGATTTCAGCGCCAGCGGGTTATCATCCTCGCTGTAATTGAGGTTGATATCCATAGGGTTCACATACTGCGTGCTGGTAGGCGAGATTTTGATGACCTGGCCTTCCAGACGGTTCACCAGCGGAAAATATTCTGCCTCCGGGTCGCAGATCAAGATATCGTCCTTTGTATTCAGGAACACACCCACGATGGAACGCTTTGCTGAAAAACTCTTGCCGCTGCCGGGTGTGCCTAAGATCATGCCGTTGGGCGTTTTCAGCTTTTTGCGGTCGGCAAGGATCATATTGCCGGAAGTGGCATTGAGCCCGTAGTAGAGGGCTTCGCCGCCGTGGAAAATCTCCTGTGTGGTGAAGGGAACGAACACCGCCACCGCCGAAGTGGTAAGCCCGCGCTGTATCTTAATGCGGTTGACACCCAGGGGCAGAGCCGACACGAAGCCGTCCTCCTGCTGAAAGTCCAGCCGCACCAGGGAGCAGTTATATTTCTGCGCCACGCTTGCCGCACGGAGAAGGTCATTCTCCAGCTTTTGCCTGCTGTCCGCAAAGTTCACCACCAGGAAGGTCATCAGGAACATTCGCTCATTTCTGCTTTGCAGGTCACGGAGGATGTTCTTTGCCTCGCCTGCGTAGGTGGCAAGGTCAGTTGGGATGATATCCATATCGAAACCTTCCCGCACCGCCTTTTTCTGCGCGTCGATCTTCATACTGTCAATGTCGGTGATCTTCCGCTTGACCGTTTTGATTGCCTCGTTCTGATCCATGCTGCGGATATGGAGGCTGACAAGCAGCCCGCTGTCCGTATCCAGCAGCTCGGTGAGCATACGGTCATCCATTTCCGGTGCGCTGATCTGCAGAAAGGACACGGCACAGAATTTATCCGCCATCGTGAACTTCCGTGCTTCACCGAAGCGGAAGGAAGATGGTACGATAAAATCCTGGACCGACAGGCCGGAAGGGGCAAGCCAGCTCCATTCAAAGGCAAACCGTTCCCCGTCCGGGTGCAGGATGCCGTGGAGCATTTCCAGCCACTCCTTGCCGCCAAGCTCCTTTGCCAGAGCGCCCATGACCTTGAAATGGTTGAGGGCGTCCATGACGATCCGGGAAAATCGTGCCCGTGCGGTTTTGCTGTCCCGCGCTTCGATGGTGAGGGTCAGGTACTTTGTTTTGATAAGACCGTTGTTGCCCCGTTCAAGCTGCTTGCGGAGCATTTGCGTGTAAAGCTCACGGATATGGTCGAAGTGATCTCCCTGCGCCGCGATCTCGATACGCTTCACAAAATCCTCCCGGTTCATGCGGCGGCTCACAAGGGAGAGCTGCATCCCGATAGAAGCGTCATGGGCGTTATACATATCGCAGAGGGCTTCAAAGATTGCCGTCTGATCGTCAGGTTTCGCAAGCTGATAATTCACATCCTCGAACTCGATACACTTCGACCAGGTGTGGTCGTCCAATTTGCACAGGCCGTCCGGGTACATCTGGCGGAACGGTAAGGTATCCTGTGCGGAATGTACCTTGCCGTCACCTCTGGCGGTTTCCAGGATACGGCTGATCTCACGCTTTTCTGCGGCGGTCAGCTTTACCGCGGGTTTTGCCGCCTGTCGTGCCTGCGGCTCTGGCTTTCGCTTTCTGAACAATGGCTTTCACCTCCTTTTCCGCCTGGTTCTGCCGCTCCAGGGCTGCGTAGAAATTGTTTGTCCGGTAAGGCCGCTCTTTCGTCCGCAGGAACATACAGCGGATGACCTGTCCGGCCACCACCTCCAGGGGTTGACCATGCCGCTCATACATGGCAAGCAGAAAGAACGGGAGCATGACGATAATCATGCAGAACGCGGCGGCACTGTTGCTGGCCGTGCGTCTGAGCAAAAAGAAAAGCGGTACTCCGATGAGTGCCGCCGCTCCGAAACATATAAGCTGCCGTTTGGTAAGCCCAAACAGCACTTTGGATTTTACTTTCGTCAAATCCTTTGGAATGGTTACATACGCCAATTTATCAAGCCTCCTTAATGCGCTCCGAACAGGCTCTTAGAGAGGCTGCCGGTCTTGAACAGGGCGAAGCACAGCAGGACCGTGTAGCCCATGCAGGCCCATATCGCGCCTGAGATATTTCCGTCCGTGGCGATACTCTGTACCAAAACAGAGTAGATTCCCACGCACACCATGATTAGAAATGCCTGGAACGCCAATGCAAACAGGGATTTCAAGTAGTTCTGTCCTGTATGGCTCCAATCCCGGTTTGTCATAGTGGCAAGCGGGATCGGTCCAACGGAAGTTGTCAAATACACCTCGATCATGCGGCCGTAGATGACAAGCATGATACAGATGGAAAGGGCGTTCATGGTAAGTCCCACAAAAAGGGACTGGAACCACAGCCCGAACAGTTCTCCCGTGCCCAGGGCTTCAAGCTGCGCCTCCATATCCGTGATGACGCTGCTGATATCAATGGAGGTATTCCCGATGATGACGCCTGCGCTGCTGTTCACAACGCTTTGCCCCACATCGAAGATACCCATGACGATATTCCATGTGTTCGTCACAATGAGAACGGCACAGAATGTTTTGAAAATCCACTTGAAGAACATCCAGGTGTCTACATCGTGCAGATTGTTTTTCTCTGTCACAAGCTGGATCAGCTCATAACACATTACGAATGTCAGGATAACCCCGGCGATTGGAACGATCACCGTTTCAGAGAGGTTTCGGATCATAGAAAAGACGCCGCTGTTCCATGCCAGCGGCGTCTGTCCCACTTCACCGGCAATCTCGCCTACTTTGGTATTGACCGTATCGAACATGCCCGACAGGTTTCCCGTGATTCCCTCGATGAGCAGCCCTCGGAGCCATTCATCGAGTTTGTCGAGTATGCCGCCCATAAGCGATCACCGCCGGACGATCAACCGAACAGGCCGGAGAGCAGAGGTACAAGAGTGATGCCGATGAGGGCGACACCGCCGCCAGCCATCAACTGTTTCATACCCTGGCTTTTGGAAGCAGGGTTGTCCTGGCCGTAACCTTCCAGAAGGTTGATAACGCCCCAGATACCAAGACCTGCGCCCAGGGCCACTACGAGAGTCTGCAAAACACCAACTGCGCTGTTGAAAAATTCCATAAAATAATCCTCCTAAAAAATGTTTTTGATTTTGGGTTAAGTTGTTGCGTCAATCTCGTACACATCGAAGGTGTCCGTGGGTTTTACCACGGCACGCTGCTTCTTCATGTACCGTTCCATGTCAAAGACATTTTTAGGGTCGGCGTCGGCCGTGTATCTGTAATTCGGGTGCCGGGTGAGGTCGTACTTGTCCGAAAGGAACGGGCGCACGCCCCGCAGCATGAAGATACACTTGCCGCCGTCCATCACTGCCAATTCGTCCTGGGTCATCAACTCCTTTCCTAATTTCTGATAACTGAGGCCATGGGAAACCTGACTGCCCCGGTTTTCGGACTGGTTATAGAGATCAATGGTCTCTTTCCCCAGCAGCTCCGAAATTTCCTTGAGCGTGGATTTCTCCTTGCCTCCCAAAAACAAGGTGCTGTCACAGTTACCGACGATGGTATCCGCCGCATCCTTGTAGATGGTCTTTAACTGGCTCTGCGACTGCAAAATAATAGAAGCCGATATCTCACGGCTTCGGATGGTGGCGATCAGCTTATCGAAGTTCGGTATCTGGCCGATGTTGGCAAACTCGTCCAGAATCAGACGGACATGGACAGGCAGCCGTCCGCCGTAGAAGTCATCCGCCTTGTCGCAGAGCAGATTGAAAAGCTGACTATACATGAGGGCGGCCACGAAATTGAAAGTGCTGTCCGTATCCGAAAGGATCACAAACAGCGCCGTCTTTTGGTCGCCCAGGGTATCCAGTTCCAGTTCGTCATATTCCATCAGGTCCCGCAGCTCCTTGATATCGAAGGGAGCAAGCCGGGCACCGCAGGAAATGAGGATGGATTTTAAGGTCTTGCCCGCCGCCATCTTGAATTTGCGGTACTGCTTGACGGCAAAGTGGTCCGGCTCCCGTTCCTCCAACTGAGAAAAGAGCAGGTCCACCGGGCTTTGATAAGTCTCGTCATCCTCTCTGGCTTCACTGGCATTGATAAGGTCCAGAAGCGTGATGAAGTTCTTTTCTTCCTCCGTGGCCTCGTACCAGATGTAGCCGATCAGTGCGGAATAATAGAGGCGTTCCGCTTTGACCCAGAAATCTTCCGAAGATTTTTCGCCTTCGCCCTTCGTGTTCATAATCAGGGCGTTCACCAGCTTTAAGATATCTTTCTCTGACCGAATATAGGCCAAAGGGTTGTATTTCATGGATTTTCGGAAGTTTATCAGGTTGAGACACTTGATACGGTATTTCTTCCGTTCCAGGAAAGTGCCGATCTCCGGCAGCAAGGTTCCTTTCGGATCAGTGCAGACATAGGACGAATGAGCTTGCAGCAGCGACGGCTTACAGAAGAACCGCGTCTTGCCGCTGCCGGAACCGCCGATCACCAGAATGTTTTTATTTCTGGCATACTTCGGCTGCTTTGGACGGCTCGCCATTGTGATCCGTTCTGTCTGCGTCATGGGGATGTTATGGAAAAAGTCCTTGTCCATGTAGGGAGCGATATCCGCCGCTGTACCCCAGCGGGCAGAACCATACTCGATCCCGTGGCGATACTTCTTAGCGTTCTTGCCTTTCAGGTAGACCGCCATGCGAAGGATCACCGCACCGGCTATGCCGATCAGCAGGTCCGTGGGATGGAAACTGAGCCACGGGGAGGAAAGGGCTGCCGTGAAGCCGTCCCCAATGGAGAGCAGCTTGCCGGAGAGGTCAGCACCGGGCGCAAGCCGGAAAGCCTGTGCCAGCTTATCGAAGGGATACACGAACAGAAGATACGGAAGGTTCAGCAAAAACAGTTTTTTCATGTTCATCTCTGCACGCTCCGATCTTTGACCTTTACTTTCTCCCGGTCAATGGTGCGGTGTTCCACTTTCTCCGCCGCCTGTTCCTTCGCCTGTGTCAGCCGTTCCCGGATGGAGGGCTTTTCCTCACGGCTTATTTTCCGGCTGGCAAACTCCTGAAATGCCGCTGTGATGGCATCCGCGTCCCGGCTTTTGAAAAAGACCAGGTAACGGGGCTGCTCTGCGGCGGTGTCCTTCTTCAAGGCAAAATCCACATGGTATTTCTTCGCCACACGGGAGAAAGCCTTGATATTCTTGTCACTGATCTCGATATTGGCAAGACCGGCGTTCTGGCTGGCAAGCTGTTTAAGGCTCTGCCTGCCGCGGTAGATTTTGGGCTTCTGGCTTTTCTGGATTTCCTCCAGGAACTTTTTGACGGCCTTTTCAAAGACCTGCTCACTTAGCTTGGCTCCGTCAACAATGAGTGTCACGGCGCCCCGCGTTACTTCCTCCTGCATTTAGCCTCGCCCCCTTTGCCCGTCCCCGTACATATCGTGCTGCACCAGGGAAGAATAGTAGCTGTTGATGGTGGTCGGGGCGTTATACAGCGCCGCCAGCAGATATTTCTTGATATTGCGGACATAGGTGGTGTTGTCCTTCATGCAGTCCATAACATACTGAACATGGGAGCTGTCCAGCTTCATAAACCGGGACTTTACCACCTCCGCCGGATAATCGTCTCCGGCAATGCGGATGACTTTGCGGGCAGAACATACGGTATCCACGATCAGGTCAACGATCTCGTCAAGCTGCTCACGGTCGATATGGCTGTCCTGCACCAGATAGCTGTACTCGATGTTATCCAAAATCACTTCACGATAACATTCTCTGGCTCCCATCCGATCCGTTCCCATCCTTGCCCCTGCGGGGGTAGGGGGATTTGATTGGATAGGATTTGATATCTCCGTACTTGATAAATCAGTCTTTGTTTGATTAGTATTTAATTGTGCGGGGTTTTCCGTACACGGTTCCGCCGTATCCGGGATACCCATATCCGGGTTTTCCGTATATGGCTTTGCCGTACCCGGTAAAGGCGTACCTGGGCTTGACGGCGGCTCGCACTGAGGCATTTCGTAAATGACATACTCGGTATCCGTGATCTTGCCTTTTTCATCCCGAAGCTGGGTGCGCCGGATATACCCGTGGTTTTCCAGCTCCTTCAATGCCGCACCGATGCTGTCCACACCTTCCCGGCAGATCGCCGCAAGACCTCTGGTGGTGTAATTCCACTCGTCAGGGAGTGACAGCATCATGGACAGCAGCCCTTTGGATTTCAGGGTCAGCGTCCGATCTTTCAAGTGATGGTTCGACATGACCGTATAATCACGGGTCTTTTCAATACGAAAAACAGCCATCTTCGCACCTCCTTCCTGTGAAAATAAAAAGTGTTGATTTTGAGCGGTTTACCCGTCTGTATGCCTCCATAGCCTCCCGCATGGGAAAACATCCACGCCCTGTTCAGAACGCAAGCCACGGAGGAAGAAACAGAAGATTTTCCGCTGATTTTGATACATTTTGGGGCGGCTACCTCTCACGGTCTTTATGGTCATAGTGGAGATCGCCCGGAAAGCACCTTCGCGTGGTTACGGATTTTGATATGTCCCTTTTCCTGATTTTCCAAAGCCTTGCTGTATCCGGCGTCAGTCAGGAACAGGCGCATTTTCTCACCCTTCCAGCCAACAGGCGAGTCATGGGTAAGAACATCAAAGACGATCATGTGTCTGGTCGCCGGGTCGAAACGCTCCAAAGCCATAATGTCATGGCCGGATAACTTCTGCGCCCCGGATTGCTGTCTGGCTTCTGCCAGCATTTCCCCGATGGTGCGGGCTTTCTCCGGCAGACGGTATTCGGCCTGCACCTTGCGGATCAACTCCATGCACTCCTGATCCGACAGTGAGCGGAGCTTGTCCAGAAGGCCTTCTGCCGTTTCTTTCGTTGCCGGGTTCGGCGCATAGCGCCATGTCATGTAAATCTCATTCAGGGCAGCGTTCTGATTGGTACTTTCAATCTGAAACACCATCCTCATTTCTGCTTCTGTCAGTTTCATTGCCAGCCTCCTTCAAAATGGGTATAAAAAAACGCCATAGGTTTTTGAGCCTACGGCGTTTCTTGCGATATTCACAATTCCAAACTTTCCAGCCACTCGTCAAAAGATTTCTTGGAAACGCGGATCGCATTTCCTATGCGGACGATCCTGAACTCCTCCTGCTTGACGAGCTGATATGCGGTTGTGCGACCGATGTTGAGCATGGCCGCAATCTGTTCCACGGTATATGTGCGCGGTTCCGGCAGTGACTTTTTCTCTTTCTTGTCCATAGTAACCTCCATGTATTTGCCTTGTCATTTTGACTAAGGGAGTGGAGAATGGCAGTAGCAATCGGCTTTGGCTGGGTGTCCTCTTGCTAAGAATTTGCTAATAGGACCACCCAACGGACACATAAAACTGCGTCAGAATAGGTGTTTTGCACCATAAAGTTCGTTTACTACAAGTCATTCTGCGTAAGGGATGATATTGGAAGTTACATCCGAACCGTGTATCACATGGTAAGCCATACTCCTAAGCGGAAGGTCGGGGGTTCAAATCCCTTCTGGGATGCCAAAAAGCTGCAAGCCTCAGGTTTCGGGGCTTGCAGCTTTTTGATGTTATTTGCGGTTCCAGTTTGCCATGCTGCTGCCCTGCTGCTCCACAAAGCCGCGATGGCCGTGGACGGGGATCTGGGTGAGGGCTGCTTCCAGTGCGGCAAACTCGTCCTCGGTCAGGCTCATGTTCCAGGCTCCCAGATTTTCCAGAATGCGTGCCTGATTCACAGAAAAGATAATGAAGAGTCCTACGCCAGCCACACCTTCTACTCCTTCGATGACTATGTGAAGCAGCTTGCAATCCGTGAACACCAATATAACAATTTCCCCATGAGACCGCTCAACTGGAAGTCACCTAAAGAGGTCCTGTTCGCTTTTCCTAATGTGTAACACATCATTGAAAACCTACACGCTGTAAAAGCCGGGCATTCCAGAGCAGGGAACGGGCAAAAAAACTATTGACAAACCCGCATCCCCATGCTATAATACCCAGGAACCTGAGGGGTTCACCACATCGCGGAGTAGAGCAGTTGGTAGCTCGTCGGGCTCATAACCCGGAGGTCGTAG
>OIYX01000526.1_pt1 | contig 13412 bp, 13 predicted proteins | sample 1588431 | NCBI WGS metagenome assembly OIYX01 (sample SAMN03283241) | human gut metagenome | biome: human-associated habitat; material: feces | host: Homo sapiens | place: Peru | collected 2012
AGTTCCCGCCGCGCCGTCTCCCAGTCGGCGAGGTTGATCGCGCGGTCGGCGAGGAAGCGCTGGTCGCGGTAGCGCGCTTCAAGCACGCGCGCCACCTCGTCGCGCCGGGCGACGAGCGCGCCGTAGCCGGCGGGCTTCGGGTTCACCGTCTCCAGGTAGAAGACGGCCTCCCGGTACGCGGCGAGCGCCGCCGCGAGATTGCCGTGCTGCACGTCGCGCTCCTCCCACTTGGCGTCGCCCGCGCGGCGGGACTCGGCGCTCATCTCCACCAGCTTCTCCGCCGGAAACTGGATCGCCCAGATGCCGAGCTCGTTCTTCGAGAACGTCTCCAGGCGCTCCCGCACCGCGCGGAAAGCTGGCGGCTCCTGCGTGTTCTCGACGGCCGTCGCAAACACGCGCCCGCCGCGCACCACGGTCAGCGCAAAGCTCTTCAGCGTACCCGCCTCCAGCGGCACGCCCGTGTACTCGGGGTCGAGCGCGGAGAGATCCTGCGCGGAGAGGATCCGGTCCAGTTCCTCCAGGGCGTTCGTCGAAAGCGCCGCCGACTTCCGCACGTGCCGGTTCTCCTTCGGCACGTCGTCGATCTCGACGGACAGCGTCCCCGCCGCATCCAGCTTCAATGCGTAGCGATAGATGCCCTTCGGCCCGGCCTCGACCTTCTCGAAGCGGAACGCATGCAGGACGGGCCTTTCAGGTGCGAGCGCCTGGACCGCCGGTTCGGCGTCCGCGCCGTCCTTCCCGCCGGAGAGGATGAGGGCCGCGGCGCCGACGACGGCGACAACCGCCGCCACCCAGAGGAGGATCCGTTTCGGAGGGACGGGTGCGGCGGCCTCCGCCTCCCGTTCCTCCCCCAGCCCCAGGTCCAGCGCGGACCGCGCCGACGATCACAAGGCTCGAATCGCCGGCGGAGACGACATCGCCCACCGCGAGGCGGCGCGAGTCGGCCCCCAACGCGACGCCGTTCACGACCGTGCCGTTCGCGCTCGCGAGGTCGGTCACCCACAGGTCTCCGTCGCGCAGCTCGAACAGGCAGTGGTTGCGGGAGAGGGCGGGATCGGGCATGGCGATCTCGCAGGTGGACGAACGCCCGAGGCGGAGCCCGCGCTCCGTCACGGCAAAGCGCCGGCCCCGGAGGGGGCCGACCGTCACGAGGATTTCCGGTGTCTTCTTCATGGTGTGTTCAAGGTCTTGGTCAAAGGATGTTCTTCGCGGCCTGCAGGACGATGGGGCCGAGCAGGATGATGAACACGGCGGGGAAGATGCAGAGGATGAGCGGACCGAGCATCTTCACCGGCGCCTCGTTGGCCAGCTTCTCGGCGCGGTCGAACCGCCGTCCGCGCAGCTGCTCGCTTTGGATGCGGAGGATCGACCCGATCGAGACGCCCAGCTCGTCCGCCTGGATGAGCGCGTGCGTGACGCCCTTCAGGTCCGGCAGACGCACGCGCGCGGCCATGTTCCGCAGCGCCACGCGGCGCGGCGTCCCCACCTGGATCTCCCGAGTCATGCGGATCAGCTCCTCGTTGAGCGCGTCGAGGCGCCGCCGCGCGCAGTTGCGCTGCAGCGCGCCCATGAAGTCCATCCCCGCCTCCACGCTCAGCGTGAGCAGGTCGAGGACGAACGGCAGCGCGCGCGTGATCTCCAGATGCCGCCGCCGCAGCGCCCCCCGCAGCCAGACGAGCGGATAGACGTAGAACCACGCGACGCCGAGCAGGCAGAGGACGAACAGGTTCTGGGAGAAGAACGAATCGGGGACGAGCGTGCCGAGGAAGACCAGGGACAGGCACCACGCGCCGCCACAGACGAGCGGCATCAGGAACTTGAGCGCGACGAACTCGGTGGCCGAGAGAAGCCCCTCCAGCCCGGCGGCGACGAGCATCCATTCGGCCTCGCGGCGTGGGCGCTCGAAGGCCCGTCCGGAGACGAACCGCGCAAGGTTCGGAACGAGCGGCAGCAGAAGGCGCATCAGGAGGGGAATTTTCCGCTCCGTCTTCCGTCCGTCGGCCAACGTGACATAGGTGATTTCACGGGCAATCGCGGCCGCATAGGCCGCGAGGCCGACGGCACAGACCGTCCAGGAAAGGATGATGGCAAGCTGCAGCACAGTCATTTTATCGAACCGTGGGAGGATTTTATCAAAAACGCCCTAGCGTGTGAAGCGGGGATTTGGTATCATACGCCCCACGTCATTCGGGACAGTAGCTCAACTGGACAGAGCGATGGTTTCCTAAACCGTAGGTTGGGAGTTCGAGTCTCCCCTGTCCCACCAAACGTCAGTCCAGGCCGAAGCGAGAGCGGAATTTTTCGATGATCTGCTGCAGGAACGGCGACGGACGCTCGACGTAGGCCGCGCGCATCTCCTTCAGGGCGCGGGGCGCGAAGCGGGCGTCCTGGCGCGCCTCCAGCATGAGGGCCTGGTAGACGATCTGGCGCAGGTCCTGTCGCGCTTCGGGCGTCGTGGCGAACTCCAGCCCCCGCACGCCCCAGTAGAGCGCCGTCGCGAGCGGATCCGTCCAGTCCTGCGCGCCGTATTCGGCGTCGATGGCCGCCATGCGCGCCGGCTCAAGGCCCATGTCGTCGAGACGCCCCGCCGCGCGCAGCGTCTCGATGCGCGTCTTCCATTCCGCGCGGTAGTAGGCGCCCGCCTCGTCCAGCGCGCCGCCAAGTTTCTGCAGGAACAGCCACGCGAGTTCGCGGTGGAGCACGGGATCGCGCGGGTTCAGGCGCAATCCGTCGTCCCGCAGAAGGCGGATGCCCGCCTCGACCCAGCGCCAGCGGTCCGCCGGCGTGGGCATGGTCACCGAGATGTTGTAGGCGAGGTTCCAGGCGGCGTAGGACCAGACCTCGGGCGTATGCGGCTCCAGGTACGTCAGCCAGGTGGAGAGCTGGGCGAGTTCCGCGTAGCGGCCCTCGTCCTGTAGGCGGTCCGCCCGGAACCAGACGACCTCCGCCACGATGCTTCGGAAGCCGCCCAGCCCGGCCACGATCATCTCGGCCGCCGGCGAGGGGGCGGCGGTCTGTTCGGCCTTGGTCTCTTCCCCGCTACGCTGGCACCACCAGCCCCCTGCGGCGAGCGCCGCGAGGGCGAGGCCCGTCACGGTTCTGGCGACGGCGGGGCTCATAGGAATCCGTTCTCCGCCAGTTTCTCCAGGGTGAGGCCGCCGGAGGCGGGACGCGCCGCGTCCTCGTCCACCGTTTCCGCGCGGCGGATCGCATACTTCCCGCCCCGAGCCCGCTCACAGTGAGCGACACGCCGTTGACGGCGATGGAGCCCTTCAGCACCGTCGCGGCGGCGATGGCGCGCGGACAGGAAATCCGCAGGGCGAAGTCGCGCCCCTTCGCGATCTTCGCGGCGACCGTGCCGCGTCCGTCCACGTGCCCCTGCACGACGTGTCCGCCGAAGCGGTCGCCGGCCTTCATCGCGCGCTCCAGGTTCACGCGCGCGCCCGGCAGCAGCCCGGCGAGCCCCGTGCGCCGCTCCGTCTCGCCCAGCACGTCCGCCGTGAAGCGCGTCGCGTCGCAGGCGCACACCGTCAGGCACACGCCGTTCACCGCCACGCTCTCGCCCTTCACGAGCGGTTCGGGCCACGGGTCGAACTGGAATTCGAGGACGAGTCCGCGTCCCCGCGAGACGCGCGTGACCCGGCCGACCTTCTGGACCAGTCCCGTGAACATGCCTACTTCCCGAGCGCGGCGAGGACGGAGGCGGCGACCTGGGCGGCCTCCTTCTCGCGCACCGGCCCCTTGTGGTGGAAGACGTCGCTCCAGTTCGCCGCGCGGTCGAGCGGATCGAGGAGCGCGAAGAGGTCGTCCACGGACATCCCCCCCTGCTCGGCCACGACCTTGGCGGCCCGGTCGTTGAGGGCCTTCGCCTTCGCGGTGAGCTTCGGGTCCTTGAGCGGCGTCGAGCTGCACCACACGAGCTTCGCCTGCGGCTGGCGCGCGCGGATGAACGCCAGCGTCTCCCGGAAGCTCCGCTCCCACGTCGCGGGGTCCGTCCCCAGCGAGTGGAGGCCGTTGTTGAAGTGGATGACGTCGTATGTCGCCTCGCCGAGGTAGACGTCCAGCAGCTTCCGGTAGGCGGGCATGGTGAGGCAGTAGCTGCTCACCCAGTAGCTCACGTTCACCTTGCCGTCGAGCAGCTTCTGCACCGTGCCCTGGTAGCCGTTGCAGATCGAGTCGCCCACCAGCAGCACGCGCGGCAGTGCCTTGTTCGCGTCCGTCAGGTGGAACGCATAGCCGACGGACCACTCGATGTTCTCGTGCCCGCGCACGTTCTCCCCCACGGGGCACGGATCCGCCGCCCATGCGCCGCACGCCAACACCCCCGTCAAAACCGCGCAAACCGTCTTCCTCATCTCGTTCATCCTCTTTTCTGACTTCATTTTCGGTTCGTATCGCACATCTACTTCTGGAGCAGGACGCCCTGGTAGCCGCAGGGGACGACGATCCGCTCCCGATGGAACGCGGCGATGCCGGGATTCCCCGAAACGGCCCAACACCCGAGGAACTTCGGCAGATCCGGGTCCGCGAAGTCCCACAGACCGATCCGGCGGCGGATGCGTTCCGTCAGGACGACGCGCTTCCTGGGCGAGACGCGCGGAATGCCCGCCATCGCCATGCCGGGAAAGGGCTGCGCCTTCCACTTGGAGCCGTCCGCCGGATCGCATTCCCCCGGCTTCAGGAAGAGGTAGCCCGTGCCGCTCGTCGCGAAGGCGAGGTCGTCCGAGAAGCGGCAGATGCCGTTGTAAAGGGAGATGCGGTTGTTGTCGGTGGAAACGACCTTCACCTTCGGCGCGGACGCCAGGTCGATCCAGCGCAGGGCGGTGTTCGCCGCGTTGTACGCAAGCCACCGCCCCTTCCCGACGGGCGCATCCATCAGATAGCGGTCCCAGCCCGGGCAGCCGCCGACCCGCACAAGGGGACGCGCCGCCTGCAGGTCGGTGTCGGCAAAGAGGCTCGCCCCGTTCCGGCGCGTGGAGAGCGCGATGAAGCCGGGGCACGGCTTGTAGACCCAGAGGGCGGGGTCCAGCTCGTAGACGCCCCAGCCGTCCAGTCCCTCCGCCGTGTAGAGACGGCTTCCCTCGACCTGCACGTCGAAGACGCGCACGCGCTCCGGCAGCCCCCCAAGCCGCTCGAAACCACCCTCGGGGCGGATGCGCAGCACATGGAGCCCCGCGTCCCCGCACGCCGCGTAGACGACGTCGCCCCGCAGCGCGACGGCGCGCGCCTGGCCCGGCTTCGCCGGACGCCACACGTGAAACGCCGCCCCGTCCGTCGGATACGGTTCCCGGAAATCGGCGTGGCGCGGCGGCGGGCCCGCGCGGAACGTCTCCTGCGCGGCGCATTTCGCGGGGAGGACCTGCACGCCACAGCCCAGGCCCGCGACATAGACGCAGCCATTCCCGACGGCGACGGAGCCAATGCAGCAGCTCGGCCATTCGGGCCGGCCGGCGAGCGGGAAGACCCAGCGGTCCAGGATCTTCGGCCGCGCCGGGTCGGCGCAGTCGACGGCGAAGAGGCCGTTGTGCGTCTGGGCGACGAAGACGACGTCGGCGTTCGCGCTCGTGCGCGGCGTCCACATGTCGAGCCCGCGCGCGTAGAACGGCGGGAAGTCCGCGCGGCCGACGCGCTTCGGCGACGCCGGGTCGGAGATGTCGAAGACGTCGAGGCCGTGTCCGCAGCCGGACCCGGCGTCCAGCTTGCCGAACTTCCGGATCTCGGGCGTGTCGACGGGCTTGAACGGGAGCGTCGCGAAGTCGCGGTTCTTCGCGTGGTGCCCCGTCGCGGCATAGAGATACCGCCCCTTCAGCCAGACGCCGTCGCCGTAGCCCCAGAGCGGCACGTAGGCGACCTGTCGGATGTTCCGCAGGTCGCGGACATCGAAGACGGTGAGCCGGCCCGAGCCCCAGTCGCCGGAGTAGAGGTAGCCGTCGCGGTACTTCACGCTCTGGCTTTCGTCCGTCTTGCGCATCGCGATGTGCGCGGGACGGTCGGGGTCCGACACGTCGATGAACTCCACGCCGTTCTGGCGCTGCCCGAGGAAGACGACGTCGCCCGCCACGTCCACGCCCGTCGCAAGCTCGCAGCAGTCGAAGCGCGAGCGGACGCGCGGGCGCGCGGGATCGGATGCATCGACGATCCAGAGCCCCGATTCGCGCGTCGCGACGTAGGCCATCCCCTTCTCGGCCGCGATCTGGCGAACTTCACGTCGAAGACGACGAGCTGCGGCCCGCACCCCGCGTAGAGGACGTCGCCCTCCAGCGCGAGCGCCATCGCGCGGTCGCCCGCCCCCTCCACCTTCAGGGGCGCGCCGAACACCGCCCCCGTCACGTACGGCACGGCGGCAGGTCCGGCCACCTCGGCCGCGAAGCATCCCACGCCGACCAGTCCGCAGACCAGTCCTGCGGCCAATCGACGCCCTCTCCGAGACAGATTCCTCATCGCATCCCTCCGTTTACGGTTCACCGGCTAGATCAGGTGCCCCATCTTCTCGCGCTTCGTGTCGAGGTAGCGCTTGTCGAAGGCCGTCGCGTCGACGACGATCGGCACGCGCTCGACGATCTCGATGCCGTAGCCGGCGAGGCCCTTGATCTTGCAGGGGTTGTTCGTGAGGAGGCGGATCTTGGAGACGGCGCGAAGCCGAGCTTGACGTTCGCCTCCACCGTGTCGAGCCCCTTTTCCTGCCACTTGTAGGCATGGAGCTTGTTCGCGAGGCCGATGCCGCGCCCCTCCTGGCGCATGTAGAGGACGGCGCCGCGCCCCTCCTTCTCGATCATGCGCATGGCGTTGTGGAGCTGGTGGCCGCAGTCGCAGCGCTCGGAGGCGAGGACGTCGCCCGTGAAGCACTCGGAGTGGACGCGCACGAGCGGCGGCGGCTCGCCGGAGAGGTCGCCCTTGATGAGCGCGAGGTGTTCGAGGCCGTCCGGCATGCTGCGGTACATGCGGAGGCGGAAGTGGCCGTAGTCCGTCGGCAGGTCGACCTCCTCCACGCGCGCGACGAGCTTCTCGGTGCGGCGGCGGTAGGCGATCAGATCGGCGATCGTCATGAACTTGAGCCCGTGCCGCCGCGCGAACGCCGCGATGTCGGGGAGGCGCGCCATGCGCCCGTCGTCCTTCATGATCTCGCAGCAGAGGCCCACCTCCTTGAGCCCCGCGAGGCGGCAGAGGTCGACCACGGCCTCCGTGTGGCCGGCGCGCTGCAGGACGCCGCCCGGACGCGCCTGGAGCGGGAACATGTGCCCCGGACGGCGGAAGTCCTGCGGACGCGCCCCCTCCCGCACGCATGCGCGCGCCGTCATCGACCGTTCTTCGGCGGAGATGCCCGTCGTCGTCTCCACGCCGTCGATGGAGACGGTGAAGGCGGTCTGGTGGTTGTCCGTATTCTGCTGCACCATCTGCGGCAGGTCGAGCCGTTCGCACCAGGCGCGCGACATCGGCATGCAGATGAGGCCCCGCGCGTAGGTCGCCATGAAGTTGACGTTCTCGGTCGTCGCGAACTCGGCGGCGCAGATGCAGTCGCCCTCGTTCTCGCGGTCCTCGTCGTCCGTGACCACGACGATCTCGCCACGCCTCAGCGCGGCGAGGCATTCTTCGACGGAATCAAATGGCATCTTCGCCTTCCCTTCAGCGGTGCTTCTTCGGCGGCGCGAGAAGCGCCTTCGCGGCCTTGACGGCCTCGGGGTCGGCCAGCAACCGCTTGTAGTCGGCCTCGTACTTCCCCTTCTCGGACGGCCACGTCTTGCAGAACCACATCAGGTCCCGCAGGGCGGCCCCCTTGTCGTTGACGGCAAGGTCGTCCGCAATCCACATCTCCAGGTTCTTCTTGGCCGCCGCGATGGAGTCGAGAATCGCCTGGGCCTCCTCCACCTCGGCGGGCTTCCGGCTCTTGAGGGCGGCCTTGAACGGGGCGAGCCCCGATCCCTCGGCCTTGACCTTCCCCATCACGAAGGTCTTCTGGCAGCTCTTGAACTTCTTCAGGACGACGCCGTTGATGAGCTGGCCGGGGACGGGCATGTCCGTCAGGGCGTTGACGACGGCGGCCTCGGCCTCGCGGTCGTCCTCGCCCTCGTACACGACCGCGCCCGCGGCGTCCAGCACGCGGAAGCGGTCCGCCCCGGGCCGCGTCTTCGTCGCGAAGACGAACGACGCGCCGTGGCTGTCCGTATACGCCGCCGCGAACCGCCGCACCGACGCGGCCTTCTCGGACCCCTCGCCGAATCCGGCGATGAGGGCCACCTTGTGGCGGAACGCGCTCGGCACCCCCTCGGCGCACACCACACACGCGGCCAGCAGCCCCCCCATTAGAAATCTCATTTTCATATCGTTTTTCTTTCTCTCGGTTACCGGTGTCTATCGCATTTCCCGCTCGTAGGGAATCTGGATCTGGTAGGCGTCCGCAAACGCGCGCAGATCCTTGAGGAGGCGTGCGTCGGGGCGGGCCGTGTAGGCGGCAATGAGCGCATAGAGGCGACGCTGCGCCCAGGCGGTCTTGACCTCCGGCCCCATCTTCTCGGCCTTCGCGAACGGAAGGCGGAACATGTTCTCGAACACCATCGCGCCGTTGAGCCCGCGCAGGGAGAAGACGAGATCCTTCTGGTCGGCCGGGCAGCTCCCATAGATCTCGATCGGCTCGTCCTCGCAGAGGTTCGAGACGAGCTGCGGGCGAGGACGGGGCGCTGGAACTTCATCGCGAGTGCCGGAATCCCGGCGGCCGCCGACCAGCGCAGCCCCTCGTGCCGCGCCCAGGTCCCCCGGTTGCAGCGCGTGAGCATGTCCATCAGGTAGGCGTTCGCGTTCCCCTTCACGCCGTACATGAAGATCGAGATGAGCCCGCCGTTGAGTTCCGAGAACTTCGAGATGATCTCGGCGCTGCGCGTCATGCCGCTCGTCGCCTCGCCGTCCGTGATGACGAGCGCGACGACGGGGCGCGACGGGTCGCGGGGCATCGCCAGCACGCCGCGCAGCGTGCGGAAGACGTCCGTCTGCCCGTGCGCCGTGAGCCGCGCCATCCAGGCGTCGGCCTTCTCGAACGCCTCCTGCGACACCTCCATCCACGCCGTCTCGGGGAAGGCGTAGGAGAACTTGTCGCGGAAGGCGATCACGTTGAAGCGGTCGCCCGTGTTGAGGAGGCGGAGCGCGGTGGAGACGGCCTTGCGGCAGGCCTTCAGACGGTCGTTGGCAATCGACCCGGAGGCGTCCATCAGGAAGACCATGTCCTTTGAGACGACCGGCAGCGGCTTTTCGGCGCGGCTGGAGACGACGATGCGGAAATACTTGCGCCCCGGATTGGCGGGATCGATCCAGGCGCCCAGCCCGAGCGAGACGTTCTCGTGGAATGCGCGGCCCTGCGCCGTCGTGTCGTCGCGGAGCGCGCGCACGGCCTCGCGCTTCGCCTCCACCACCTTCTCGTCGACGAGCATCGAGGTCGGCGCGGGCGGCGTCGGCTTCTTCTCGGCCGCCAGACGGTCCGCCGCCTTCGCGGCGCGGTCCTCGGCGCGCGCCTGCTCGGCGGCGGAAAGCTCGCGCGCGGCGGTGGGCTTCTTCACCTCGCCGAAGGGGTCGGAAAAGGCCGAGACACTGCGCGCGTCGGGCAGGGCAACCGGGAGCGGCACCGGCGCCGCCTCGGCGGCGGCCTCGGCGGAAAAATCGCGCAACTGGGCGTGGATCCGGGCAAGCCGCCGGCGTCGGCGGCGAGCTTCGGCGCGGACATGAGGTCGTAGGCCGGCGTGATGTCCGCCGCCCCTCTCACGCGCTCGACCTTCGGCACCACGAGGCGCGGCAGGGCCGCCAGGTCGTCGGGCACGGTCGGCGCCTCGATCGCGGCGATCTCCTGGCGCGGCATCCACTCGGTCGGCGCCACCTTCGCGGGATCCGGCGCGGGCTCGGCGAGCGTCGCGGCGACGGCGGCGGCGGGCATCTCGGGCGCAATGGAGCTCTTCTCGGCGGAGGAAAGGCGCTCAACCCGCTCCTCCTGCTTCTCGGCGTCCGGGGCGGCGGCGGGACGCGGCAGCTCGGCCTTCTCAAGCAGGAAGGGATCGCCGTCCATCTTCCGCACCTGCATCACGGGCAGCTCCTTCGTCCACTTGCGCGCGTCCCGGATCTCGCCGCGCAGCGGGGCGAATGCGCAGTCCGAGCAGGCGTACATCAGGAGGACGTGCGTGGCGCAGGAGACCACGAGCGCCGTGATCAGCAGGAACAGGCTCGCCTCACGGGAGATTCCGCTCGTCTCCTTCTCGTCCTCGAATTCAAAGTTCGCGTCCATGCTCTCTCCGTTTAGCGGGTTCCGTTCGTCTTGGGATAGCGCTTCGCGCGCTCGGCGTCGAGGTCATCCGCCTCCTTGCCCCGTCCCTGCCGGCGCAGGATCGCGGCGGCCTGCTCCAGCGCGCGCGGCACGATCTCCGGATCGTCGAAGAGCGTCCCCACGAGCATGTGGTAGCCGAGGGCGGCGGCGCTGTCGCCCCGCGCCTCCTCGTTCGCGGCGAGCGCGGCGTAGGCCCGCACGCGCACGGCGATGAGCTCGGGCGAGTTGGCGCGCTCCACGGCTTCGGTCAGGTGCGCCTTCGCCTCGTCGAAGAGGGCCTGGGACGTCTCGATCCGGCCCAGCGCGAGCGCGGCCTTCGCGCCGCTCGCCGTTTTCGCGCCTGTCGCAAGGGCGCGCGTGTAGGCGGCAACGGCGGCGTCCGTCTCGTTCAGGCCCTCATGCGCCTCGCCCGCGAGCGTCGCGCCGATCTGATTCCAGTCCGAACCGATCTTGCGTCTCTCGATGACCTGGGCGGCCTTGAGGGACGCCGCGTAGTTCGTGACGCCCGCCGTGAACTCCGCGAGCCACGCAAGCTCACTCGGCGGCATGCGGTCGACGGCCTTCGTGTCCAGCAGGCCCGCGAAGATCTGCGCCGCCTCGCGCTCGCCCCCCCGCTTCTGGAGGATGAACGCGAGCTCCAGCCGCGTCTCGCGCTCGAACTCCGCCGGCGGCTTCGCCTCCAGCGCGGCGCGGAAGTGGCGCTCGGCCTCCGGCGCGTCGCCGATGCCGTTCGCCGCCACGCCCCACCAGTACAGCGCCTCCGCGCGCTTCGCGAACGCCGGGAAGCGGCGCGAAAGCTCGTCCAGCGACCGCTCCGCCGCTCGGTACTCCTTCTTGCGCAGCTCCTCCATCGCGCGCGCATAGAGCGCCTCGCTCGCGAACGGCGAGTCGGGATACTTCGCGAGAAGGTTCGTCCAGTCCGCCCGCGCCTGCTCGGGGCGTCCCGCGCGCACCTCGGCGCCGCCCGCCTGGTAGAGCGCCTGGGCGGCGACGGCGGCGTCCGGCCAGTTCTTCGCAAGGACGCGGTAGGCGAGCGCCGCCTTCGGCCAGTTTTCGGTCTTCTCGTGGAGCCAGGCGAGGCGATGCACCGCGTTGAGGGCCATCTCGCCCTTCGCCTGGCGCGCGACGAGCGTCGCGAACTCGATGGCGCGCGGATAGTTCGTGACGGCGATCGCGGCCTCGCAGCCGTAGCTCCAGGCCCGGTCGGACGTCTTCGCCGGCGGGTCGGGGCGCTTCGCGAGCTCGTCCAGCACGGCGGCGTTGTCGCCGGAGGCGGCGAGGACGGTCAGGCGCTCGAACCACTCCGTGTCGGCATGCCGCCCGCGCGGGAACTTCGCGAGGGCGAGCGAATAGGCGTCGACGGCGTCCTGTCGTCCCGGAGGCGGGCCGCAATCTCCAGCGCCTCGCCGTAGCGTCCGTCAAGGTAGTTCGACCAGGCGGCGTAGATGGCGCATTCCTTCGCGCGGTCCGAGGCGGGGAAGCGGGCCGCGAGGCGGCGGAAGAGCTGCGACGCCTCCCTGTGCCGCCCCTCGCGGTAGCTCATCATGCCCGCGAAGAACAGGGCCTCCTCCGCGAGGTGGGGATCGTCGCCCAGGGCGAGGTCGAGGTAGATGGCCTGCGCCTGGCGGCGGTCGCGCATGTCCTGGGAGACGGAGAGGAGCGAGGCGGCGCGGAGGCGCGAGAGGCGCGCCACATCGTTCGTCGGCGCCACTTCCGTGGCCTTCAGGTACCAGCCGATGGCGCCCTTCGCGTTCTTCTGCGCCTCCAGCGTCTCGCCGAGCCAGTAGAGCGCCGTCGCGCGGATCGTGTCGGACGCGCCGACGTGGTCGAGGGCGGTCAGCTCCTTCACGCGCGTCTCGCCCGTGAGCAGGAGCGCGCGGTTGAGGCGCGCGTAGTCGACGTAGCGCGACTGCGGATGGTCCTTGATGAGGTCCGCGTACGCCTTCAGGGCCTCCGCCGTGCGCCCGACGTGGCGGTACGCCTCGCCGAGGCGAAAGCGGATCTCGTCGCGCGGCAGCGTCTTGACCTCCCGGATCGCCTCGTACTCCTTCAGGGCCTCGGCATGGAGTCCCCGCTTCGCCAGCTGGTTGGCAAAAGCCAGCCGGTCCGCGGGAAGTGCGGAGGAAAGCTGCGCCGCAAGCGGCAGGACGACCGCCCAGGCGAACAGAAAACAGGCTCTCTTGAACATAGGCGGACATTTTAGCACAAATCCCCCCTGACGGGCAATGCGCGAGATGCGCGATTAAGTCGCCGCTTCGCGGCCGTAAGGAGAGATTAAGTCGCCGCTTCACGGCTTTAAGTGGTTAAATCGCCGCTTCGCGTCTTTAAAATCATGCTTTGAACCCCTTGCAGTCCCGTGATGCCCGAAAGGAACTAAAGAAGTCGCTGACGGGCTCGCCGCGCCCGTGTCGCCGCGCAGTGTCTCGTCCCAGAACGGGTTGGGCATGGCTCGGCAATCGAACACACAGCCACGCAGGCTCTTGCGACCGCTTCGCGGCTCATTCGCTTCGCTCATTCGGCCGACCTGATCGCCTTCGGCGACAGGCGCATTTCCATTCCCGGTCGGATTGTCCGGGCTTCCTCTTTTGAACGAGAATGACTGACGGTGACGGTCATGCGGGATAGCCTCCGGCAAGTTGCTTATCCATGGAGTCGGAAACATCTTCCGGCAACTGCCACATCCCGACATTGCCGCGACAGGGGATGGGAGCAGCCGCCACATCCCGACATTGCCGCGACAAGGGATGGGAGCAGGCAACTTGCGAATGTTCGAGAGTAGCCACCAGTAGCGGTAGCCTTCATTCCAAAACTGCGCCTGAACCCGCCAAGGTTCTTCTTCGGGTTCTGCGTCTATCGCCTGGTAGTCCATCACCGCGACGATGTGGCCCGGCCAACAGCTCGCCTCTTCCCATGTCGGGATGATGGCATCCACCCTGTCGCCGTTTAATCGCCGCAACCACGCTTTGATGCCGTCATACTCGGCGCGGCAGAACTTCTTGGAAACGCTCATCGCGCAACGCCCCCTCGCCGGAACGGGCATGCAGCTGCGGTTCTCCACACGCTTCAGCCCCGACATGATCAGGACGGCGTATGCCCCGGTGCAGGTAAAGGC
>OIYX01000527.1_pt1 | contig 13391 bp, 17 predicted proteins | sample 1588431 | NCBI WGS metagenome assembly OIYX01 (sample SAMN03283241) | human gut metagenome | biome: human-associated habitat; material: feces | host: Homo sapiens | place: Peru | collected 2012
TGCCGCGGCGGGCGATGATAAAACAGCCCGGGCAAGACCTGACGCTGCTCCGACATTTCAAAGTCCACGCGGCGCAGACAATCGAGGATGCGGTTCTCGCCGTCGGTTAAGATCAGGTTGGAATTGCGCCCCATCAGCTCGAGGATCAGGCGCTTGCGGCAGGGCGTGCCCATCTCATCGGTACAGTCGAGCGTCAGCTCCACACTGCGCTCTGCCGGGGGCTGCTCGATGGCCGCAATGCGCCCGCCGGAGAGATGCTTGCGCAGAAGCATACAGAACATCGGCGGCTGCGCCGGATTTTCAAAAACAGCCTGCGTCAGGTGAAAGCGCGGGCGACTGACGTTGGCCGAGAGGAGCAGCTTTTCCTTCCCGCGGAGCTGCAAGAGAAGCATATCCCGCGCGGGCTGCTGGATCTTTTCCACCCGAGCGCCGATCACACTGCGGCGCAGCTCGTCGCAGACGGCGCTCAGAAATATCGCGTCAAACGGCATTTTTCGGCTCCTTTCCGGCCTCAAAGAGCGCCTCGATGCGCTCGTCTCTGCCAAGCAGATACAGCGCGCCGAGCAGCGCCTCCAGCCCGGTCGCCTTGCCGTATTCCACGGCCGTGGCGTGCTTGGGGATCGCGTGCACATGCGCGTTGCGCCCCCGGCGGTAAAAGCCCTGCTCCTCCTCGGTCAGGAGCGGCAAAATGCGGTCGGCCACGGTCGCCTGCGCGGGCGCGCAGACCCGCGCGACGGTCTGCCGGTGCAGATTCCCGTTTTTGCAGACCGCGCCGGCGCAGAGCTCCGCGCGCACAAGCAGCTCAAACACCGCGTCGCCCAAATGCGCCAAAGACAGCGCCGGGAGAGCACGCACCTGATCGGGGGTCTGATTTTCGTTGTGCAGCAGCATAGCGCTCAGAGAAGCTGGCGGAACGCGCCGTACATCCCGGCGTCGTTGCCCAGCGTTGCCAAGGCAAACTCCGTGCCCTTGCAGGCATGGAACATATATTTCACAAAATGCGCCTGCACGCGCTCGAGCAGGTATTCCCCCGCCTTGGAGACGCCGCCGCCGAGGATGATGCGCTCCGGGTCGCAGATGCAGCAGGCATCGGCCAGCGCCTCGCCCAGATAGTCCAACGACTGCTCGAGCGACGCCAGCGCCAGCTCGTCGCCGCGCTTGGCCGCGTCGAACACGTCCTTGCACGTGACCTTGTCAAGCGCACGCAGCGCGGACGGCGTTTGGCAGGAGGCCAGACGCTCCGCAGCCATCCGCGCGATACCGTTCGCGGAGGCATACTGCTCCACACAGCCGCGCTTGCCGCAGGTGCACGGGTGCTTATCCGGCGCAGAGACGGTGATATGCCCCAGCTCGCCGCCGACGCCGTGCGCACCGCCCAGAATTTTTCCGTTAAGAATGATCCCGCCGCCGATGCCCGTTCCGAGCGTGACAAAGACGACCGACCGACAGCCCATGCCGCCGCCGCGCCAATATTCGCCCAGCGCGGCGCAGTTGGCGTCGTTCCCCGCGCGGACGGGCAGCCCGGTCAGCTCGCCGAGCGTCCGGCAGATGTTGAAGACGCCCCAGTTGAGATTCACGCATCGATTCACGACGCCCTCGTCGTTCACCGGGCCGGGCACGCCGATGCCGATGCCGAGCAGGTCGGCCTCGGAAAGGCCGCGCTCAGCGCTCAGCGCCTTCACCGCCGCCGCCACATCGGGCAGGATGGCCGCGCCCTCGTTTTCCGTGCGCGTCGGAAGCTCGCGCTGCTCCAGGAGCGTTCCGTTTTCGTCAAAAAGTCCCAGCTTGACCGTTGTTCCGCCGACGTCGGCGCCGAATCCGTATTTCAAAGTTTCGTTCCCCTTCCGGAATGATTTTTCTGAACCTATTATACTACGATTTTCTCCCGATTTCCACCAAAAGTTTTTCAAACTGGGCTTGAGTTTTTGCCGGATATGATGTAGGATATAAGCGAACATTCCGCGAAGCTCCCGTGGGAGCCTCGCGCAAGCAAAGGAGCGTGCATCCATGATTAAACTCGACATCTCGAACGTTTGGGGCGAATTGTCCCTGCCCGACCTGCTCTCCGTTGAGCAGGATGTCTTCGACGCGCACAAGCTGCTGACTGACGGCAAGGGTCCCGGCAGCGATTTCCTCGGCTGGCTCGATCTGCCGACCTTCGAGGAAACCGAAGAAATGCGCCGCATCCGCGCGGCGGCTGAGCGCATCCGCAGCGATTCCGAGGTTTTCGTCGTCGTCGGCATCGGCGGCTCCTATCTCGGGCCGCGCGCGGCCATCGAGCTGGTCAAGGGTCAGAACCATAACCTCAATCGCGGCGACCCGCAGATCTTCTTCGCCGGCAACAACCTCTCCACCCGCGCGTGGAACGACCTGTGCGCCCGGCTGGAGGGCAAGGATTTCTCGATCAACATCATCTCCAAATCCGGCACGACCACGGAGCCTGCCATCGCCACCCGCGCCCTGCGCTGGATGCTCGAGCGCAAGTACGGCGCAGAAAAGGCTCGCAGTCGCATTTATGTCACGACAGACCCCAAAAACGGCGCGCTGCGCCAGATGGCCAAGGAGGAGGGCTATGAGTCCTTCCTCATCCCGCCCAATGTCGGCGGGCGCTACAGCGTTCTGACGGCCGTCGGCCTTCTTCCCATGGCCGTCGCCGGGATCGACCCGCGCGACGTCATGCTCGGCGCCGCCCGCGCCAAGCGCGACTACGATCTGCGCTCGTTTGAAAATCCCGCGTGGCAATACGCCGGCATCCGCAATCTGCTCTACCGCAAGGGCAAGGCGCTTGAGCTGCTGTGCTGCTACGAGCCGGATTTCCGCACCTTCGGCGGCTGGTGGCAGCAGCTCTTCGGAGAGAGCGAGGGCAAGGACGGCAAGGGCATCTTCCCGGTCACGGCGGAATTCACAGCCGACCTGCATTCCCTCGGTCAGATGATCCAGCAGGGACAGCGCAACCTCTTTGAGACGGTCGTGCGCTTTGCGCCGCCGCAGAAAAAGGCGACCATCGAGGTCGACTGGAAAAACCTCGACGGGCTGAACTATCTCGAGGGCAAGTCGCTTGACTTTGTTGAGGAGCAGGCCTTCCGCGGCACACTCGCGGCGCATGTGGACGGCGGCGTGCCGGTCATGGTGCTGCAAACCGACCGCATCGGCGCCGACACGCTGGGCGAGCTCTTTTATTTCTTCGAGCTCTCGTGCGGCATCTCCGCCTATATGCTGGGCGTCAATCCCTTCAACCAGCCCGGTGTCGAGTTCTACAAAAAAAATATGTTCCATCTGCTCGGCAAGCCGGGCTATTGATCCGATCCTGCCGCAAGACCCCCTGCCTTCATCTGTGAAGGCAGGGGGTCTGCGCGTTGGCCGGCCGTTATTTTTTTGTCAAGGTCAGCGTGACGCTTGCCGCGTCGGAGGTATTTGCCGTGACGCTTAGCGTGCCGCCGCTGAGGGTGAATTTGCAGCTCACGGAGGCCTCGCCCTGCGGCGTCAGCAGCAGGCTGTCTCCGTTTTCGGAATAGGTTCCGGTCTCCTCCGTCGCGCTCAGGACGCCGTCGTCCAGCGTCTGGCTCATCCGGCTGACCAGCTCCTTCAGATAGGCCTCCAGATAGGCGTCCATGCTCATGCCGGTCGTCTCCTTGATCGTCCTGTCAAGGTCGTCGGCGGAGTAGCCGTCGGACATCTGGCTGTAAAACACCTGCCGCAGCTCATCCTTGTAGCCCATCACGACACTCGAGAGTGTGTCGAGCACGTGCGCCTTCTCCATGCTGAGCCGGTATGTCCCGCCGCGCTCAAAAGTCAGCACCAGCGGGATCTCTGCCTTGGAAGCCAGCGTGACCTCCGTCTGCCCGGTCTGCTGCGCCAAAAGCGCGCAGATCAGCTCGGTCACATCCATGCTCCCCGTCCACGTGCCGACGAGCCTGCTCGGCTTGACGCACCCGGCGAGTCCGGCCAGCAGCAGCGCAAGGGTCAAAATCAACGAAATCGTTCGTTTCATGCCTGTTCTCCGTTCCATAGATGCTCGAAAACGCCCGGACGCCCCGCAGGGACATCCGGGCGTTTGCCGTTTTTTTTGATCAGTTTACGCGCTCAAAGACGAAGTTCAGCTTGTCCACGCCCGCGAACAGGTCATCGTCAAGCTCACTTGCGCTGAACGAGAGCGTCATGCGGTCGCCCTCGAGCCGGAAGGAGATGCTGTCTTCGATCCCGTCCTCGCTGCGGAGCGTCATGGTGCTGTCCGTCGCGATGAAGGTTCCCTTCTCGTTGCTGTCGTCCAGGTCGATGTCCATTTCGTCCTTCAGCTCGTCGAGCGTAAGGTTGACATACTCATCCATCGTCATGCCGGTGCTCGAGGCGATTGCGGCGTCTGCGTCCTCGCGGCTGATGCCCTGTGCCTCAAAGGTCTGGTAGAGCGTCTCCTTGAGCGGTGCCTTCATGCTCTCGACCATGCCCTTCATGGACTCGATCGTCTTGGCCTCGTCGAACTCCACGCTGTAGGTGCCGTCCGCATTGAGCGTCAGAACGGCGTAGATGTAGATGGGATCCGGCTCAAAGTCAAAGCTGTCGCCCGTTTCGCTCTTGAGCGCATCGACCATGACGTCGGTCATATCGGCCTTGCCCTCCCACTTTCCGACAAGCTGCTTCTGCGTCGAGCGGGTCAGACTGCACCCCGCGAAGAGGCTGAGCGCAAGCACGAGCGCAAGAGACACTGCAAACAATTTCTTCATTTAGAACATTTCCTCCTTCTTCCCTTTCGGATTCTAATACTGATTCTTGATTAAAATATTTCATAGTTTTAATCAAGAATCCCGTGTGCTACGCACACTCGCAGCGTGCGAATGCACGCTGCGCCGTCTCATGCAGAATCTGACGCGTCTTCGGCGCTATAAAAAGCTTTTCAAGCTTTTTAACAGATTCTAGTATAACCTTGATTTTAGCAGAATGACAATCCTTTGTCAAGCTTTCGTTTTCCCCGAACGGGGCGTTTCGGCCGCGCGCAGCTCCATGATGCGGTCGCGCAGAACGGCAGCGTATTCGTATTCCATCATCCGCGCGGCGGCCTTCATCTCTTTTTCCAAGCGCGCGATCTCGCGTTCTCGCTCGACGCGCGTCATCTTAACGCCGTCTGCGCGCTTGGCCTCGCCCTCGGACTGCGTGATCTCGATCAGCTCGCGCACGTCCTTGATGATGGTTTTCGGCACGATGCCGTGCGCACGGTTATACGCGTCCTGAATGCCGCGGCGGCGCTCCGTCTCGTCGATGGCCGCGCGCATGGCGGGCGTGATCTTATCGGCGTACATGATAACGCGTCCCCCGGCGTTTCGCGCGGCGCGGCCGATCGTCTGGATCAGACTCGTCTCACTGCGCAGGAAGCCCTCCTTGTCCGCATCGAGGATCGCCACCAGCGAGACCTCGGGCAGATCCAAGCCCTCGCGCAGCAGGTTGATGCCGACCAGCACGTCGAATTTCGCCAGACGCAAGTCGCGCAGAATTTCCATACGCTCGAGCGCGGCGACGTCCGAATGCATATAGCGCACGCGGATACCCGCCTTTTGCAAATAGGTCGTCAAATCCTCGGCCATTTTTTTCGTCAGCGTCGTGACCAGCACGCGCTCCTGCCGCGCGATCACGGCGTTGCATTCGCCGATCAGATCGTCGATCTGCCCCTCGATGGGACGCACGTCGATCCTCGGATCAAGCAGACCGGTCGGGCGGATGACCTGCTCGACGACCTGCCCGGCGCGCTCGCGCTCGAACTCTGCCGGAGTCGCCGAGACATAGACGGCCTGCCCGATCTTGCTCTGGAACTCCGGGAAGGTCAGCGGCCGGTTGTCGAACGCGCTCGGCAGGCGGAAGCCGTAATCGACCAAGCTCTCCTTGCGGCTGCGGTCGCCGGCGTACATTGCCCGCACCTGCGGCAGTGTAACGTGGCTCTCGTCGACAAAGAGCAGAAAATCCTTCGGGAAATAGTCCAGCAGCGTCATCGGCGGCGTGCCCGGCGCGCGGCCGGAAATCACGCGGGAATAGTTCTCGATGCCGCTGCAAAAGCCGATTTCCTGCAGCATTTCAATATCATACATCGTGCGCTGGCGGATGCGCTGCGCCTCGAGGAGCTTGTCGTGCGCCTTAAACCACGCCTCGCGCTCCTCCATCTCGCGCTCGATCTCGATGATCGCGCGGTTGAGCTTCTCGCGGCTTGCAACATAGTGCGACGCAGGATAGATCGCGACGTGGTTGACCACGCGCTCCGGCACACCCGTCACGGCGTTGATCTCGGAAATGCGCTCGATCTCGTCGCCGAAGAATTCGACGCGGATCGCCCGCCCCGACCAATAGACCGGGTAAATCTCTACCGTGTCGCCGCGCACGCGGAAGTGATTGCGCGCAAATTCGAGGTCGTTGCGCTCATAGCGGATCTCGACTAGCTTTTTTGTCAGCTCGTCGCGCGGCTTGACCATGCCGGTGCGCAGGGAGATGACCATGTTCTGATAGTCGATCGGGTCGCCCAGACCGTAGATGCACGAGACAGAGGCCACAACGATCACGTCGCGCCGCTCGAAGAGCGAGGACGTCGCGCTGTGCCGCAGGCGCTCAATCTCGTCGTTGACTGCCGAGTCCTTTTCGATATAGGTGTCGGTATGGGCGATGTATGCCTCCGGCTGGTAATAATCGTAATAAGAAATGAAGTATTCGACGGCGTTTTCCGGGAAGAATTCCCGGAATTCGCTGCAAAGCTGAGCGGCAAGCGTCTTGTTATGCGCCAGCACCAGTGTCGGGCGGTTCAGATTGGCAATGACGGAGGCCATCGTAAAGGTCTTGCCCGAGCCGGTCACGCCCAAAAGCACCTGCTCCTTCATCCCCTTTTTTAACCCCTCGGTCAGCGCCGCAATGGCCTGCGGCTGGTCGCCGGTGGCCGAATACGGCGCGTGCAGCTTGAATTCCATATGCTTCCTCCTCAGACCTTCTTTTTTCGCGGCTTCGGCAGGGGCGTCGCAGCCTCCAGCACCGGCAAGACACGCTCGAGCAGCACCGTGTTCTCCAAATCGAGCACATAATGCTCCTTTGCGCCCTCATAGGGCAGGCCGCAACCCGCCTGTTCCATCAGCACGGCAAGCTCCGGCAGTTTTTTTCACAAACACCGTGTTGTCGCAAACGAGCAGCAGCGGTTTGCCGCTGCGGTAAACCATGTATTCGCCAAACAGTTTGCGGCAGCGCCAGTCACCAAAGGCCGCAAGTCGTTCCATCACATACTCCATATATGCCGCTGTTGTCGCCATGCGCTTCTCCTCCGGCTCTGCTAGGGAACCTCTGATTAAATCGCAAGAGCGGTCAGCGAGGGATTTTGTTTCCAAATTGAGGTTTGGAAATCGCAGGAATCCTTTACGTATTTCAAGATTTTCAAACCGATCAGTTGGGGCAAAAGACCCGCTGAGCGCCGCAGCTGATTGATTCAGAGGTTCCCTAGCTTCTTTCATCATTATACGCGAATCGCCCCGCCCCGTCAAGACGCCAAAAACCGGGACGGCGCGGCCGTCCCGGTTAAAACGAAGCCTCGTAGTAATAGAATTCTCCGCAGATGTGCTCAACATAGTACCGGTTGTCTCCGTCCGGCTGCCTCCACTCGAAGCCCTTTCCCGACGGCTGCAATTGTGAGGCATCGCTCGGACCGCACCATGCCCCGGCGAGGTCATGGTCTGCCGAATAGAAAAAGCCCACATAGGTCGTATCCGGTCCGAAGCCCGCGCCCCCACAGCCAAAATCGACCACATCTTTGTTCCTGCTGACCGACCGTACGACATCCACATTTTCAAATTGTTCGGTCGTTCCGTCCTGAATGCTCAGAAGCAGCGCATCCTCGTGCACGCATACGAACTCGAAAATCTCGCCCTTGCCCGCGCGATCGTCGGTCACGCGGGCCGCGCTCCGCATGAACAGCACAAAGCGCCCCATCTCACCCAGATTGCATACGGCAAGCAGCGCCGCAATCCCCGCTCCCAGCAGCAAAAGCAGAACGAGCAGGAGACAGAAGCGCCGAATCAACGCCCGCTTCATTCCCTGCCCAGAAGACGTGCGTAACGGTTGGACAGGCACGCGGCAGCTGCGCAGGCGGCCGCACTGAGCGCGCATCCGCCCGCGACGAACGGCGCGGTCAGCACGATCCCATGGGCTGCATAGTGAACGGCCGCCCAGACGTAACCGAACGCGATGAGCAGGACCGTTATCGCGCAGGAGCAGACGGAGAATGCCCTTCTGCTCGGGTAGAGCCGCAGGAAAAACCAGTTCGCCAGAGACAGGAGCGAGGCGGTCGCCGGAACGATCAGTGCGATTGCCCACAGGCCGTTGGAAGCACCGGCCGGCGTCCGATTTTCAAGCACAACGCCCAGCGTCAGCACACCGAAGGACACAAACAGCAGCAGCGATTGCAGCAGCGACGCCTGCCAAGCGCATACCCGGCGCGGCCGCGCGGACATGGGCGCGTCCTCCTGCGCCGGACAGGCAGCGCGCATCTGTTCATAGCTTTTCCGGCATTTTTCGCAGGTTTTCAGGTGCGCGGCCACGAGCGCCGCGCTCTCCGCCGTGCAGCAGCCGTCGACATACAGCGGCAGAAGATCACTGATCACATTACAGTCCATATGTTTTCTCCAATCCTTCCATGATTTTTTTCTTGGCGCGGTAGTAGGTGACGCGCGCCCAGCTTTCGCTTTTTCCGAACATTGCGCTGATATTCTTCAGGGACAATCCGCCGAAAACAGCGAGAAGAAACACCTCTTTGTAAGGCGCCTCCAGCGCGTTCAGGCAAGAAAACGCCGCCCCGGCAAGCTCCTTTTCCCCGAAAAGCTCGGCAAGCTCCGTTCCGTCCGCCACCGACGGCTCTTCCGACAGCGGCAGACTTTTTTTCTGCTCGTTATACCACGCAAAATAGGTGTTTTTCGCGATCCGGCACAGCCACGCCGACGCCCTTGTTTCGTCGTGCAGACTCGACAGGTTGATATAGGCGCGAAAAAAGGTCTCCTGCATCAGCTCCTCGGCCAAGGACGCATCCGCGCACAGCTTCATCAGAAATCGAAAGATCAGCCGATTGTTTTCGCGGAACATCGCTTCAAAATCCGGCACGTCATCACCACCTTCCATTTATTAGATCGGAAAAACCGCAAATCGTTACAGCATCGCGGAGGATTTTTCGAACGCATTACAGATTTTCCCCAAAGGAATATAAAAAAACGGGACGGCGCGGCCGTCCCGGTTGATGTGACTGTATGAGCTTACAGCTTCGAAGCGTTGACCTTGACGCCGGGGCCCATGGTGGAGACGACGACGCAGGAGCGCACATACTGACCCTTCGCAGCGGCGGGCTTGGCCTTGATGACGGCGCCCATCAGCGCGTTGAAGTTCTCGGTCAGCTTCTCTGCACCGAAGGAAACCTTGCCGATCGGGCAGTGGATGATGTTGGTCTTGTCGAGACGATACTCGATCTTACCGGCCTTGATCTCCTTGATGGCGGCAGCCACGTTCGGAGTGACGGTGCCGGCCTTCGGCGACGGCATCAAGCCCTTCGGGCCGAGCACCTTACCGAGACGGCCGACGATGCCCATCATATCCGGGCAAGCGACGACGACGTCGAAATCGAACCAGTTTTCCTTGGTGATCTTCTCAACGAGATCCATGCCGCCGACATAATCGGCGCCGGCCTCGCGGGCTTCGTCCGCCTTGGCGTCCTTCGCGAAAACGAGAACCTTGCGGGTCTTGCCGGTGCCGTTCGGGAGCACGATGGCGCCGCGAACCTGCTGATCGGCATGACGGGAGTCAACGCCGAGCTTGATGTGGATTTCGACGGTCTCGTCGAACTTCGCCGGAGCGGTCTTGACCACGAGGGCAAGGGCATCGGCGGCTTCATACTGCACGGAGCGGTCGATCTGCTTCGCGCTGTCCTGATATTTCTTACCTCTAAACAATGTTAAATCCTCCTAAAAAGTGGTGATGCGGAATAATCCTCCCACATATCAGGGTCAAAAGCACGACCCTGTCAGAACTGCAATCAGTCGGTGACGGTGACGCCCATGCTGCGGCAGGTGCCGGCAACCTGGCTCATAGCGGCTTCGATGGAAGCAGCGGTGAGGTCGGGCATTTTTCTCTCGGCGATCTCACGCACCTGAGCGGTGGTGATGGAGCCGACCTTTTCCTTGTTGGGTGCGCCGGACGCCTTGTCCAAACCGGCAGCCTTCAGAATGAGGGTCGGGGTCGGAGGAGTCTTGGTGACGAAGGAGAAGGAGCGGTCGGAATAGACCGTGATGACGACCGGGATCTTGAAGCCGATCTGATCCTTGGTGCGGTCGTTGAATTCCTTGATGAACTGAGCGATATTGACGCCGTGCTGACCCAGAGCCGGGCCGACAGGGGGCGAAGCGGTGGCCTTCGCGGCCGGAATTTGAAGCTTGATATAACCAGTAACTTTCTGTGCCATAAGTAGCACCTCCAAATTGAAATGTGGTGATACGCCGAAGCGTATTTTTGGCGGGGGATCCAAAAACCCCTCCCACGTTTGTGACCGAGCTTTACTCGCTGACGAGCTCTGCCTGATCCAGCTCCAGCTCGACCGGCATCTCGCGGCCGAACATGGACACGGTCACGCGGACCTTGTTCTTTTCGACATCCAGCTCCTCAACGACGCCGTTAAAGCCGCTGAGCGGGCCGTCGACGATCGCGACGGTATCCCCGACCTTGTAGCCAACGACGATCTCGCGCTTTTCCATGCCGAGCTGATAGACCTCGTCGTCTGTCAGAGGCGTGGGCTTATTGCTTCCGGAGCTGACAAAACCGGTGACGCCGCGGACATTTTTGATGATGTACCATGCGTCGTCCGTCATCACCATCTTCACCAGCACATAGCCGGGGAACACCTTGCGGTCATAGGTTTTCGGACCGTTGTCGGTGATCTCGGTGACGGTCTCCATCGGAATGGCGACCTGATAGATGAGGTCTTGCAGGCTGCGGTTCTCGACCGTCTTCTCAATGGTCGTTTTTACGGTGTTTTCATAGCCGGAATAGGTATGCACAACATACCATTTTGCTGCCTCTGCCATGGCGGCCTCAGAACTTACCCAGCAGGGTGACGCCTTCGCTTGCCAGCCAGTCAAACAGGCAGACAATGATGCCGACGACCAGGACGGAAGCCAGAACGACGAGCGTATTGTTGACCAACTGCTTGCCGGACGGCCAAACGACCTTCTTCAGCTCGCTCTTCATCTCCCGGAACCATTTGGAAATCGCACGGCCGGAACGAACGAAGAAATTGGGCTTCTTGTTAACTTCTGCCATCTTGTTCCTTCCTTTCCTTTACTTGGTCTCGGTGTGAACGGTATGCTTTCTGCAGAACCTGCAATACTTCTTCATCTCAAGACGGTCGGGATCGTTTTTCTTGTTCTTCATCGTGTTGTAGTTTCTCTGCTTGCACTCGTTGCAGCGAAGCGTGATCTTTACGCGCATTTCGGCACCTCCTTAAATAATTGCCTCCCTGTATCACCGCGGCCTATGAAAAATTTAGCTGGTGCGAAACTACGCTGCACCGTCCGCGGCTGAAAATGGGCGCAAAAATAGCCCCCTTTTTCACAGGTAGAATCATTCTACCACAAAAGCTCCACGGGGTCAATCCCAAATTTGTGTTTTTTCCTGTTTTTTTCGCTTTTTTCAAAGAAAATACAGGCCGGGCAGTCGTTTGACTGCCCGGCGCAGGGTTCGGCCGCTTACTTCTGGGCGGCCGTGATGATCGCCATGTGATAGACCTCGTCTGCGGTGCAGCCGCGGCTCAAATCGTTGATCGGCGCGTTCAGGCCGAGCAGGATCGGGCCGTAGGCCTCGTAGCCGCCCAGACGCTGGGCGATCTTATAGCCGATGTTACCGGCCTCGATGCACGGGAAAACAAAGGTGTTGGCGTGCCCGGCGACCTTCGAGCCGGGGAACTTGAGCTGGCCGACGACCGGGGAGACCGCCGCGTCGAACTGCATCTCGCCGTCGATGTCGACGTCGGGAGCCATCTCCTTAGCGATGGCGGTAGCGTTCTGCGACAGAGCGACCGTGCCGCCCTTGCCGCTGCCCTTGGTCGAGAAGCTCAGCATAGCCACACGCGGGTCGATGCCGAAGAGCTTGGCGCAGTTGGCAACCTCGACGGCAACCTCCGCCAGCTTGTCTGCGGCGGAGACCGTCACGTTTCCTTCCTTGTCGACGGAATCCTCATAAGAGATGTTGATCGCGCAGTCGCCCATCGCCAGCTTCTCCTCGCCGCGGGTGAGAATGAAGCAGGAGGACACGAGGTGCGCGCCGGGCTTGGTCTTGACAAGCTGGAGCGCCGGGCGAACGGTGTCGGCGGTGGAATAGGTCGCGCCGCCGAGAAGCGCGTCGGCGCGTCCCAGCTTAACGAGCATCGTGCCGAAATAGTTGCCCTTGCGCAGGTTCGCGCGGCAATCCTCGGCGGTCATCTTGCCCTTGCGCAGCTCGACCATCTTGGCGACCATGGCGTCCATCTCGGGGTAGGTCTCGGGGTCGAGGATCTCCAGCCCGTCGATGTCAAAGCCGCCCTCGGCAGCCTTGGCGCGAACCGTCTTGACGGAGCCGATCAGGATCGGGGTCAGGAAGCCCTCGCGCTTCAGGCGTGCGGCGGCCTCCAGAATGCGGGCGTCATGTCCCTCGGTAAAAACGAGCTTGCGAGGCTCGCCGTTTTTCAGCATTTCGATCAAACGGTCAAACATGTTTCTTTCCTCCGTTATTTTTGCAATTTTTGCTTGTTCCATTATACTCCCTCTGCGGGCGAAAAATCAAGGCCAACCGCTTGATTTGACAAAATTTCGACGTTCTTCCCGGTTATCGGATGCACAAAGCGCAGCGACGCGGCGCAAAGCCGCTGCCCCAGCAGCCCGAGAGCGTCGGAAAACGCGCGGCTCTCGTCCGTGGCGTACTGCGGGTCTGCAAGAATGGGGCAGCCGATATGCAGGCAATGCAGCCGGAGCTGATGCGTGCGGCCGGTCAGCGGGTGCAGCTCCAGCAGGGAACAGACCGTTCCGCGCACCGGCCGCGTCTCGAGCACGCGATAGGCAGACCGCGCAGGCTTGCCCGAGGGGTCGACGCGGCGCAGCAGGCTGCTGCCCTCAACGCGCGCGATCGGCGCGTCGATCACGCCGCTTTCTGCGGACGGCACGCCAAAGACCGCCGCGCGGTAGATCTTCTCCAGCTCCCCTGCCCGCTGCATCGCGTGAAACCGCGCGTGGACGTGCGAGCTTTTGGCGAGCAGCACCACGCCGAAGGTATCGCGATCCAACCGGCTGACCGGGTGCACGGCACTCGCCTGCCCCGTTTTTTGATAGTAATCGAGCAAAAAATTTGCCAGCGTGCCGCTGTTACGGCTC
>OIYX01000529.1_pt1 | contig 13353 bp, 10 predicted proteins | sample 1588431 | NCBI WGS metagenome assembly OIYX01 (sample SAMN03283241) | human gut metagenome | biome: human-associated habitat; material: feces | host: Homo sapiens | place: Peru | collected 2012
TAATCGGTCAGGCATTTCACATTATAATAGGCAAACGCCGTCTTGCCGCTTCCTTGCGTGTGCCAGATTACGCCGCCTTTCACGCCTTCAGAAAGTTTCTGCCGGAGCGCGAGTGTAGCAAAGAGTTGCTGATACCGCATGATATGCTTCTCAAGCTTCTCGACTTTCGTCCCATCGGCAAGTTCTACCATCTTCTCAACATAGGCAAATGCGTAGCGTAGCAAGAACAGGAAGCGACGCCTCGACAGCATCGAAGTGATGATGCGATTCGTCGGAGTCAATGGGGACTTGTTCGTCCGATACGCGGGGTCTTCCCTTATGGGAATGCAGTTGCGGTGCTTGAGAATCTTCTTCTGCACCTCATTATCAACCAAGTCGTTGTAGCCCGATTCGCGCAGGATGTTTGGGTCCTTCTCGCGGAACACGTTGAAGAATGTCCGATCCTTTGCGATGGTCGCGTAGAACGCGCCCTGGACAGGAACGACATTTGCCGAATCATACTCCTGATTGTTGGAGAAAATCATCAGTTGCGTGATGTTCAAGAACGGACGGAACGGCTTGACTCTGAACCGCTTATTTATCCGATCTCGTTCGGCAAGAATTCCCTCGTGGTTGTTGGGTCTCTTGACCTCGATGAAGGCAAGCGGAAGACCATTCACGAAGCACGTGATGTCAGGGCGAAAACTATCGTGCGTTTCTGGGTTTTCACAGGTGAACTCGGTTGTGCAATGCCAAAGATTGTTATTGGGATTGGCGAAGTCAATGATACGCTCACCACTTGTGGCCGTTATTTTCTGGAAGAACTCACGACCTAAATCATCATTCTTTGCCGCTTGGACAAGTTCAGATAACAGTGCGCAGATACGAGTCTCTGTCATGCTAGGATTGAGGCGTGACACGGCTTCATGGAATACCTGCACAAGGATATTCGTCGAAGGCTCATACTCGCCGTCTTCGATGCCGTCAAGATAGGAATAACCAATACGGCAAAGGTGCAACGCCGCTGGGACCTGCACACGCGTGTTCTCGTTGAAATGTCCACTCATGGCACAAACCTCCAAAGCTCAATTGTTTCCACTAGCTCAAAACTACCGGATTGATTGCTCCGTCAGATCCGTCATGGCGCCAACTCCTTTCCGACAGAAAACGGCCCATCCTTGCCGAAAGAGTTCCTTTTCATGCGCCGCTCCTCTCTTGAAGATATTGCCCAAAGACAAAGAGCGCGGACTGCCCGTAGAGACCATTTTCTTCATCGGCGAGATTCTGCGCCGTCGCGGATCTGTAGAAGCGATCAAGGGCCTCATCTTCGGAAACCCCGAATCGCTCCGCGATGAGCCTTACGACTTCGGGAATGATCGTCGCCCTTACCAGATGGTGCTCACACATCTTCCACCTCGTAGCACTTCACAAAACGAAGCTTGGCGATTGCCTTCTCCGTGCAGAACGCAAATGAGCAGATCCGTCCTCTTGAATTCATCATAGACCTCCGGCCCTGTTCGGCCCGTATGGTTCGCGTAGAACTCGATGCAGAAAGCCTTGAACGATGTCTTGCTCATTCCATCGTCCCCCTCAGCTCTGGGAGTAGAGGACTTGGGCGGTGGCGGCGTCGAGGATCGAGAACGACTCGGGGTGGCGGTGGAGTTCCGAGACGAACGTCAGGCGCGTGTTGTGCTCCTTCTGGAGCTGCGCGAGGATTTCGCTGTCCTCCGTACGCAGACGGTGCATCACCTGCGGCGCAATCACGATCTTCGGCTCGAAGGGCTTCTTCTCGGCCTCCGCCTTCCTCAACAGGGTGACGAGCCGCCGCTGGATCTCGATCGAAATCGCCATCGGCGACTTGACGACGCCATGCCCCTGGCAGTACGGGCACTTCGACGTGAGCTGCGAGAGAATCGACGAGTCCTGCCGCTGGCGGCTCATCTCCAGAAGCCCCAGCTCGGAAATCTCAAGGACGTTCGTCCGCGCGCGGTCGCGGCGCAGCGCCTCCTTGAGCGCACGATACACTTCGCGCTGGTGCTTGCGCGACTTCATGTCGATGAGGTCGAGGACGACCAGTCCGCCGATGTTCCGGAGGCGCAGCTGGCGCGCGACCTCGTCCACCGCCTCAAGGTTCACCTCGCGAATCGCGTCCTCCTGGCTGCCCTTGCCCTTGTAGTGGCCCGTGTTCACGTCAACGGCAATCAGCGCCTCCGTCTCGTCGATGACGAGGTAGCCGCCCGACTTGAGCGGAACCTGCCGCGCAAAGGCGTCCGTCAGCTGACGCTCGACACCGTAGTGCTCGAAGATGCCCGTCACGCCGTCGTAGCGGCGGATCTTCGACTTCGCCCGGCGCGAAATGCGCGCGGTGAGGTCGCGCATCGACTCGTAGGCCTTCGCGTCGTCGATCACGATCGCGTCCACGTCCTCCGTCAGCCAGTCGCGGATCACGCGCTCGCAGAGGTCCGGCTCCTGGAAAATGCAGCACGGCGTACGCAGATTCTTGACGTTGCCCTGCATCTCGTTCCAGACGGAGAGAATGTTGCGGAGGTCACGCGCGAACGCGCGCGCCGAGGCGCCGGCGCCGACCGTGCGGACGACGAGCCCGACGTTCTCGGGGAGCGGCAGCTTGTCGAGGATCTTCTTCAGGCGGCGGCGCTCGGTGGCGTCGCCGATCTTCTTCGAGACGCCACGAATCTTCGTGCCCGGCATCATGACGAGGTAGCGGCCGGGAATCGAGAGGTTCGCCGTCACGCGCGGGCCCTTCGTCGAGATCGGGCCCTTCGTGACCTGCACGATGATCTCGGAGCCGGACGGAAAGCGCTTGGCGATCTCCTGGTCGGAGAGGCGGTTCGCCTTGCGCCCGCCCTTTTGGCTCTTGCGCCGCTCGGCATCGTCGTCATCGTCGAGAAGCGCGTCCGCGTCCGGCGTCATGTCCCAGTAATGGAGGAAGGCGTTCTTCTTCAGTCCGATGTCGACGAACGCGGCCTGCAGGTCGTTTTCGAGGTTCTGGACGCGGCCCTTGAAGACGCTGCCGACGAGGCGCTCCTCCTCCGGATGCTCGACCATGAACTCCTCAAGGCGGCCGTTCTCCATGACGGCGACGCGCGTCTCGAGCTTTTCGACGTTGATGATGATCTCGCGCTTCATCTTGGAGCGCTTGAGCCAGTTGAACGGATTGAGACTGATCATTTTCTGTTTTTCCTCTCTGATTGGATTGTAATGGTTGTAATGGTTTGATGAATGTTAAAATCTCATTCGCGGTGCAGGGAAACGCTTTGGATGAGGCCAAGTCCGCACATCACCGTGAGGAGGAACGTGCGGCCCGACGAGACGAACGGCAATGGCAGGCCCGTGATCGGGACAAGACCGATGGACATCGCGATGTTGACGTAGACGTGCGCGAAGACAAGCGTCGAGAAGCCGAGCGCGAGGAGCCGTCCGCGCTCGTCCGTCGCGACGGCGGCGACGCGGCAGCCGCTCACGAGCAGAAGCCCGAACAGCGTCAGCAGGACGACCGAGCCGACGAACCCCGTCTCCTCGGCGTAGACGCAGAAGATGAAGTCGTTCATCGAGATGGACGGCGGCAGGTACTTCAGGTGGTTGAGCTCGCCCTTGCCGATCCCCTTGCCCGCATAGCCGCCCGAACCGATCGAGAGCTTCGCCTGCCGCAGGTTCCAGCCCGCGCCGCGCAGGTCCTCCTCCGGGAAGAGGAAGACGCGCACGCGCTTGACCTGGTGCGGCTTCAGCGGCACATAGCGGAGAATCTGCGCGCGCCGTTCGGGCAGCACGCCCGGCTTCTCGGCCTCGTAGACCGCCCCCAGCACGGCGACCGCCGCGAGTCCGCCGACCGCCAGCAGCGTGACGAGCCCCTTGCGCCAGACACCCGCGACGAAAAGGATCACGACCGTCGCCGGCACGAGCGTGAGCGTCGTCCCCAAGTCCGGCTCGGCCAAGATGAGGAGCGCCGGCACGCCGATCAGCGCGCCCGTCAGGAGAAAGCCCCTGAACCCGTCCAGCCACGCGAACCAGCGTCCGCCCAGAAGCGACGCGAGCAGCGTGATGACGCCGAGCTTCGAGATCTCGCTCGGCTGGAAGAACCAGAGCCACCGCTTGCCGCCGTAGACCTCCTCGCCGACGAGCAGGACGGCGACGAGGCAGACGAGCGAGAGCGCATAGGCCGGAACGGACAGGAAGTCGAGATACTTGCGGTAGTCGAAGGCGGCAAGGGCGAAGTAGAGGACAAGCCCGAAGCCCGCCGTCGCGAGATTGCTCCGCCAGACGCCGTGGAAGAAGGCCGCCGCGCGCGCATGGCCCGCCGAGTAGATCGTCACCGTCCCGACGGCGACGAGCGCGAGCATCGCGGCAAAGAGCAGCCAGTCGAAGCGACGCAGGAACTTCATGACGACACCCCCCCTACCGCCTCGTCCGCAAAGAAGCACTTCAGCACCTCGGCGACCTTTGGCGCCGTCGTGCCGCCGCCCGACTCGCCGTTCTCGACGACCATCGCCACGGCGATGCGCGGCGCGTCCGACGGCGCGTAGGCGATGAACCACGTGTTCTTGCGCCGGCGCGCGCCCACGCCGACCTCGGCCGTGCCCGTCTTGCCCGAGACGGGAACCGGCACGTCCAGTCCGCCGCGCCAGCCCGTGCCGCGCGAGACGCCGTCGCCCGCGACGACCATCCGCATCCCCTCGCGCACGACGCGGAGGTCGGCCTCCCGGAACGGCAGCTTCTGCCGCTCGGTCGGCGCGTCCGCGCGCAGACGCGGCGTGACGAGGTAGCCCGTCCCCAGCGCACCCGCGACGCGCGCCATCTGGAGCGGCGAGACGAGCAGCATGCCCTGTCCGATCGACATCTGCACGAGGTCGCCGAAGAACCAGCGCTCGTGGTACTGCCGCGCCTTCCAGTCCGCGTCCGGCACGACGCCCGCCATGTCCACGCCAAGGTCGAGGCCCGTCTTCGCGCCGAGGCCGAACGCGCGCGCCGTGCGCAAAAGCGCGTTCGTGCCGATCTCCGTCGCGAGATTGCAGAAATACGGATTGCAGCTCTTCATGAGCGCGTGCTGCAAGTCGAGCTCGCCATGCCCCCACCGGCTCGCGCACCGGAGGCGAAGTCCGCTGCGCGCGTAGACGCCGTCGCACGGATACATCGCCCCCGGCGGATAGCCGACCGACAGTCCGGCGAGCGCCGTCAACGGCTTGAACGTCGAGCCGGGCGCGTAGGCACCGCCCGACGCGCGGTTGAGGAGCGGCTTCGCCGGGTCGTCCGCCAGGCGACGATAGCGCGCGGGGTCGAGGCGCGGCACGAAGTCGTTCGGATCGTAGCCCGGCGCGCTCGCGAAGGCCAGGACGTCGCCCGTGCGCGGATCGAGCGCGACGCACGCGCCGGCGAGGCCCACGAGCTGCGCCTCCGCGACGCGCTGGAGGCGGACGTCGAGCGCGAGGCGCAGGTCGAGGCCGCGCTGCGGCTCCTCGACGGCGCGCGCCCGGATCGTGTAGCTGTTCGCGTCCACCGTCAGCTCCCGCTCGCCGGGGACGCCGCGCAGGTAGCTGTCGTAGTACGTCTCGAGTCCGGCGCGCCCGCGCAGCTCCGGCAGGTAGAAATGGAACTTCTCGCCGTCCGCCGCCGCGCCCGCGCCGCTGTCGCGGCCAACGTAGCCGAGGAGCTGCGCGGCGAGCGGCCCGTACGGATACGCCCGCACCTCCTCTTCCTCAACGGCGAAGCCGGGGAAGTCCGCCTCATGCTCGGCGAAGACGGCGAGTTCGCGCTCGTCGAGGCCGCGCCAGACGACGAGCGGCATCGACCGCAGCTGGTGGATGTGCCGCGCGACCGTGTTGGACGACGGAACCGTCTCGCGGCCGAGCGCCTGGCCGAGCGCACGGGCCGCATCGCCGATCGCGGCGCACGTCTGCTCGTAGCGGCGACGCTGGAACTGCGCGGGGTCGCAGACAAGGCACGCCGCGAGCCGGCTTTCCGCAAGCGTCTCGCCCCGGCGGTCGAGAATCCGTCCGCGCAGGCCGGGCACGCGCACGCGCCGCGCGGACTGCCGGGAGGCCGCGCCGCGATAGTCCGCCGCGTCCTCGACCTGGAACTCGCGCAGCTTCACGCCCAGGCGCAGCAACCCGACGGCGAAGATCGCCGCGAGCGCCCAGCAGCTGGCGACGCGCAGGATGGACTCATCCCACTTCATCGAACGCCGCCCTCCTTTCCGCCCAGGCGTAGACGACGCCCACGACGCCCGCCGTCGCGAAGCCGACGGGCACGGACACGAGAAGCCGCGCGAAGATCCCGCCGTCGCACGCGCCCGTCCAGACCGCAAGCCAGACGAGGTAGACGGGATACGTGAGCGCCGCCGCCGCGCGCGCGAAGCCAAGGCGGTTCACGAGCCACGCGGACGCAAGGAAGAAGCTCGCGCTCGCCGCCGGCGGGAGCGCGCCCAACGCGTCCGCCATCGCCCCGGCGGCAATCGCGAAGACCGAGAACGCCACGGGCGCACCGCGCCGCGCGACGAGCTGGGCGAGGACGAGCAGGACGGGGAACCCGACGCCGAAGACGCGCGGCAGCAAGTCCTCCGCGCCCGCTCCGAGGACGAGCAGCAGAAGGCCGAAGACGAGCTGGAGGAGGCTATTTCGCACGGCGGATGAAGACCTCCTCAAGCGTCGAGAACTCGACGGCCGGCAGCACTTCACCCGTCACCACGCTGTTTGCGTTCGTGTTGAGCTGGATCCAAGTGCCGATCACAAGCCCCGGCGGGAAGACGCCGCCAAGGCCGGACGTGAAGACGCGGGCGCGCGCGACGGGCGACGCGCCGGAAAGGGAACCCTGAAGCGACCGCAGGACGAGCGCGTCCTCGGTGCCGCCGGAGAGAATGCCGCGCACGCGGCCGTCGCCCTCGACGCGGCAGTGCGCCTTCACCGCCGGGTCGGTGAGCGGGGCGACGAGGGACGTGTGGGGCGTGACCGAGACGACGCGGCCGACCAGCCCCTCCGGCACGGCGACGACCGCGCCCTTCGCGACGCCCGCGAGCGACCCGCGATCGACGCGCAGACCGTCGCACGCGCCCGTCGCGCCGCCCACGCGCGCGAGGACGCCCGCCGCCAGCCACGTCTCCGGCGCCTTCTCGACGAGGGACAGGCCCCGGCGCAGTCGCGCGTTCTCGGCCTCCAGCCGTTCGACGTCGCCGCGCAGGATCGCGAGCGCATCGACTTCGCGCCGGAGGCGCACGTTCTCCGCCGCCGCAGACGATCCGCGAAAGAAGCCCTTCACGCGCGACCAGACGCGCGTCACGAACGCGCGCTTCGCGTGCTCGACCGGATAGACCGCCTCGACGGCGACGGCGGGACACGCGACCAGGACCAGGGCCCCGACCGCCGCGCACACGCCAACGATGACAGATCCGGTCGCCCTCGGCTTCACGACGCCCGCCTGTTCCGGGCGAGGAAGTCGATTTCGTTCATGACGACACCCGTGCCCTCGGCCACGGCCGAGAGCGGATCGTCGGCCACGACGACGGGAAGCCCCGTCTGGGCCGCAAGGAGCTTGTCGAGGCCCCGGAGCTGGGAGCTGCCCCCCGAAAGCACCAGGCCCCGATCGACGAGGTCGGCCGACAGTTCCGGCGCGCAGCGGTCGAGCGTGGTGCGCACGGCATCCACGATCAGCGCCACCGGATCCTTGAGGGCGTTCCTGATCTCCTCGGAGGTAATCGTCAAAGTCTTCGGCAACCCCGCCACAATGTCACGGCCGCGCACCTCAAGGGTCTGTTCCTCGCCCGTCGGATAGGCGCTGCCGATCTTGATCTTGATTTCCTCGGCCGTGCGCTCCCCGATGAGGAGGTTGTACACGTCCTTCATGTGCTTCATGATCGCGTCATCCATCGCGTCGCCGCCGGCCTGGCGGGCCGAGTAGCTGTGGACGATGCCCGCGAGCGAAATGATCGCGACCTCGCACGTGCCGCCGCCGATGTCGACGATCATCGAGCCTTCCGGCTCGGACACGGGCAGGCCGACGCCGATCGCCGCCGCCATCGGCTCCTCGATGAGGAAGACCTCGCCCGCGCCGGCGGCGTGCGCCGCGTCCTCGACCGCGCGCTTCTCGACCTCGGTGATGCCGGACGGCACGGCGATGACCATGCGCGGCTTCGCGTACTTCGAGTAGAAGCGCGGCGGACAGACCTTCTCGATGAAATACTTGAGCATCGCCTCGGTGATGTCGAAGTCGGCGATGACGCCCGACTTCATCGGCCGGATGGCGACGATGTTGCCCGGCGTCTTGCCGAGCATGCGCTTCGCCTCCTCGCCGACCGCGAGGACGCGCTTGGAGCCGGCCTGAATCGCCACGACCGACGGCTCGCGCATGACGATGCCGCGATCCTTCACGTAGACGAGGCAGTTGGCCGTACCGAGGTCGATGCCAATGTCAGTCGAGAAGAGCGATTTCAGTTTTCCAAACATAATATGCGTAGTTTACGCGATTTTCAGAATTCCGTCAAGGGCAAAGGGTGAAAGTCAGCCGAAGAACGCCTTGTAGAGCGCGCGGACGGCCGCGTCGCGGTCCTGCGTGCGGATTGCGAGCATGAACGAGACCTCCGACGAGCCCTGGTTCACCATCGACATCGAGATGCCCGCCGACGCGAGCGCGAGGCAGGCCTTCGCGAGCATGCCGGGCGTGTAGCACATGCCTTCGCCCACGACCATCACCATCGTGAGGTCGCGCTCGATGGTCACGAAGTCCGGCTCGAGCTGAGCCTTGATCTCGTTGATGATCTTGCGGTCGCGCTCCTTCGGCAGGTACTGGCCCTTGACGACGACGCACTGCGAGTCGACGCCCGAGGGCATGTGCTCGTAGGAGATGCCATTCTCCTCGAGGATCTGCAGAAGCCGCCGCCCGAAGCCGATCTGGCGGTTCATGAGGTACTTCTCGACGACGATGTTGCAGAAGCCGTCCGCCGACGCGATGCCGACGACCGTGCCCGGCACGACGCGCCGCGACTGCTGGATCATCGTCCCCGGCTCACTCGGATGGTTCGTGTTGCGGATGTTGATCGGGATGCGCGCCTTGACGGCCGGGATGACGGCGTCGTCGTTGAAGACGCCGAAGCCCGCATAGGAGAGCTCGCGCATCTCGCGGTACGTCATCGTCGGGATGCCCTCGCCGTCCTTCACCTCCGCGACGATGCGCGGGTCGCAGGGGTAGACCGAATCGACGTCGGTGAAGTTCTCGTAGACGTCGGCGCAGACCGCCGCCGCCAGGATCGAGCCGGTGATGTCGCTGCCGCCGCGCGGGAAGGTCGCGACCTTGCCCTCGCGCGTGTAGCCGAAGAAGCCGGGGTAGATGACGATGCCGTCGAAGTTCGAGAACGCCCGCGCGAGTCGCGCGTAGCTCTCGGGGTCGAGCGTCGCGTCGCCGAAGCTCCCCTTGAGGATCATGCCCGTGTCCTTCGGACTCGCGTAGCGCGCCTTCTTGCCGCGCGCCTCGAAGGCGACGGCGACGAGCTTCGCGTTGTTGTCTTCGCCCGCCGCCTTCAGCAGGTCCATGAACTCGTCCTTCGCGAGCGTCGCGACCTGCGCGATGCGGCCGTGGAGGTCCATCTCGATCGTGCGGACGATCTCCTCGCCGAGGTTCAGCTCCTGCGCCATCTGGGCGTAGCGCTCGACGACCTCGCCGAACGCGCGGTCGGTGTTCTCGCCCTTGAGCGCCGTCTCCGCGAGCGCGATGAGGAGATCCGTCACCTTCGTGTCGCCGCCGTGGCGCTTGCCCGGCGCCGAGACGACGACGATGCGGCGCGCGGGATCCGCGAGCACGATGTCAATGACCTTGTTGAGCTGCGCCGCGTTGGCCAGCGACGACCCGCCGAACTTGCAGACCTTCATTTTCCTCAGAATCCCAGAACGTTGTTCGTCTGCTCCTTGCGGATCTCCTGCTCGTCCGTCCAGACGAGTTCGCCGGACGAGAGATCCTTCAGGTTGAGCGTGAACTTGAAATAGCGGTCGGTGACGCCGTTCGTCTGGTCGCGCATTTCCGTGAGCGCCCCGTAGAGGTACATCTGCGCCGCGCTCTGCTTCCCGGCGCGGACGGCCTTCTTCGCGTCCGTCAGGCCGTTCAGGGCCTGGTCGTTCATGAACTGGAGGTCGTCCGCCGACGTCGTGCGGTCCATGAAGCGGAACTTGCGGGAACGGACGAGCTTCGTGCGGATCGAGTCCGTGATCGACGCCATGTCGAGGTGCATCGTCGAGCGGTTCTTGAGACCCGTGATGTCGAGGACAGGGCGCCGCCCGCCGACTTCCGCGATGAAGTCCTGGTCGGCGAGCATCGAATCGACCATCTTCTCGACCGTGCGGCGAACGTCCTGCGGCTCCAGGGCGGCCGTCTTCGGCTTCATGTCCAGCTGCGTCTCGCGCGCGACCGTCGTCGCGCACCCAGCCGCGCCCGCCGCGAGCGCGAGCGCCAGCATCCCGTTTACGATCAAATTCTTCATGACATTAGTCCTCCTTGTGAGTGAGTGGGAATTATATCAAAAAACGGCCATCTCCGCCCCGCGCAGCATCCGAACAATCAGAACAAGGTGAAAGGGATGCCAATACGGCAAGGCAAATGACAATAGAAGACAGGACGCGAACGAGAAGTCCGTCAGTCGAGACGCTCGACCGTAATGGCATTCATGAGGCGCGTTGTCGTGTTCGGCTTTCGGAGCATGAAGAGATAGTACTCGCTCGGGCACTTGAGTTCAAGCCGCAGGAGCCCATCCGCACCAACCTCTACCTCAAACGTTTTCACGACCGGGCGATTAAAGTCATGCCCCTGCGACTCATACAGGTCAAGGTAGGGTTCAAAAAGCGGCGTCCCGTTTGCCAACACCTCGGTGTGGAACCAATTCGGGATCATGGCCGCCCGCCAACCAACCTTCATGTAGAGAGTCAGACGGTACCTGCCTGGCTTCTGGACATTGAAGACATACTCGTCAATATCAAACGCCTCCGTTTCAAACACCTTCGCGTACCTGACCGGACACTCCATCTTCGTCGTGTCGCGCACAGTCGAGTTCTGCCCCGAACGGCATTTGAAGATCACGTGCCCGTATGTCGCGCCGTCCCAGCTCTTATCCGGCGAAAAGAGATTGCCTTCTATCATCTCCCAACCCGTCTGACCACAATTGACGCGAAAGATGCCCCGCTCGGATAGGCGCGCTTCGGCAATCACGTACTCAAGGTTGTCGAGTTTCGCGAGCATGCCGTTCAGTTCCTTTCGGAAGAACTCCTGGTGCGCCATATTGAGCGCACCCGCGCGCCAGGCCCTCACCGCTCCTTCTATGATCGCGTCCTCCTTCTCATGCGCGAGCCCATGCGCATCAAATGTCGCACGAGCCTCTTCCAAGACTTCAAGACGGCGATCGTAGGCATGACGCGACGCATCGGAAAGCTCCACGCGGAAGGAGGACACGTCCGCCGCCTTTGCATGCGGGATGAAGAAACTCCGAAGTTCGCACCCCCTCAGCGCGATGCAGCCGATCGCGAGCTCTGCCCCTTCCGAAAGTTCCGTGCCATTCATCTCTTTCGGCAGAATCGCTTTGACGGGCGTGTGGTGGATGTTGACGGCATAAAGGTAGAGCCCGCCCTTCGTCTCGAGGACGCGTATCGTGATCGGATCGCCCGATCCGGCGACCGTCGCAAACGGACGCGCCGGAAGCGGACGATAGGCGCGCGCAAATTCGCGAATCTCGACCTCGTTGCCGAGCGTATGAAGCGGCTGCTCGCCGGAAACAATCTTGAGCGCATCCGTCTTCGCGAGGGCAAAGGCATACTCCTTCAGCCACCAACGCCCCCAAGGCTTTACGTCTGCATCTTGGAACGTGCAAGGGATCCGCTTCATGTCAAGCGATTTCGTAAAAGTCTCAAAATAGCAGCCGCCCGTCCGGAACATCGGCAACGCCCCCTGGATTCTTTCGAGACGCTTGAGCTCCGGTTGCTCCGACCTGTAGAGATTGTAATAGCCATCACCCTCCTCCATGCCACGATGAAGCTGCCAACGAAAGCCCGTGACATTGCGTCCATAAGGGAATCCGGCAACGCCTGGAATCTTGAGCAATTCGCGCATCTGCTCGTCGTCGTCGTCCGCACCAAGATAGACTGTGAGGTCGGGACTGAACGCGCGAATCCGTCCGATCATGTACCGGTAGAAGGCCGCCGTCTTTTCACTCCGCCACTTGAACCACGCCGAAGAGACCGCGAGATCCCGATTCGTGAGGTAGGCATAGCGCGCATTGAAATCGGCCTTGGTCTTCGCCTCTTCCAACATGCCTTCCGGCGCGGCAAGCCCCGTTTCGCGGAAGAAGGCGCGGACCGTCCAGTCGTCATAGCCAAAGTCATCCCCGTGCCATCGGCCAAAGCCCGCCCAACAGATGGAATCCAGCCCGCATCGTCCGTAGCGCTCGTAGAGGTCACGGAAATAGTCCAGGCAGAGTCTCCAGCATTTTGGATTCGCCGGATTCGCCTGAAAGTCACCGATGGGGAACCGTCTGCGTCTTTCCCGAAGACGTCACGAATGTCGCCGAACCGACCAGACGGCGTTGGGCCGTCTCATCTCTCGTAGGCATACGGCCTCCCGCGAGAAATCGGCCATGGGAACTCGCGAGGGTCAGTCAGTGCCTCTCCGGTCGAGAATTCACGATTCTCGATCACGATGCGGTCATCATAGACAGACATGAATTGTCCGACCTTCGGCGTCGCGCAATCGAACCGCGTTCCCGGCGAATCCTTGTCTGCCCAAGTGTAATTTGCGCGACCATCTCCGGCCGCACCCGCCATCGCCAAACCAGGACAGGCGGATGTCTCGACAGAGGTGAACGAGCCCTGCCAGATCGACTGCTCGCGGCCCGAACAGACGTCGGCCGCGAGACGCGGATACCACTGGAAGAGGACAAACTTGTAGCCCTTGACCTCCTTCATCTTGACCGTCTCATACTCCTCCCCGAAGAGTTCCTTCCAGACTCGCCTGCGGTTGAAGACGAAGGCGTCCTTTGCCGTTTCCGGATCGACTGGGAAGCGCACTTTGGGGAATTCTTTCTGATGATAGAAGTATCCGTCCACGTCATGGTTGCCGGTGACGAAGAGTTTCTATGAATGTCGGAGAGGACACCGATCCTGAGACGACAGGGCGCCTTCGCCGCCAATGCCGCAAGCGGTTTGACCGATGAGACGACCGCTGTGCCAAGCGCCAACCTGCCAAACGAACGTCGGTCTAGAAGAAAGGACGAATTGGATTTCATTCTCATTGCGAAGCTCCTGGTCCCTGAAAGATTATGGGCACATTATACCTAAATTCGGCAGTTGGATGACGCGAATCGCCGTTTGAGGCAATGAAACCGGGGCTTTGCTTCGG